>Ga0210044_10002172_pt1 | contig 29461 bp, 25 predicted proteins | sample CryGey13umfilter_2_FD_183959 | JGI IMG/M metagenome (GOLD analysis project Ga0210044, IMG submission 183959) | Groundwater microbial communities from aquifer in Utah, USA - Crystal Geyser 4/9/14 3 um filter (SPAdes) (version 2) | ecosystem: Environmental > Aquatic > Deep subsurface >... | reverse complement strand
GATTGGCCTCAAATCGGCCTGGATCCGCCAAATTTGACCGATTTATGCAACAGCCTCTAGTTAACTGCGTGGACGCATCGCGGATTCTGGCGTGGACGCATCGCGGATTCTGTCTGCTTCGGCTAAGGTGCCAAAGGACTCGACCGATTGAAATACGGATGGAGGTCCTGTGACCCAAAGACTCTCAAGTGTTCTCATCATATGCTGTCTGGCCACCGCCGCGCGGGCTGATGAGCGACCCGCCGATGTCCAGAGCTACCTGCAGGCAGTCCATCGTCAGCTGGCGAGCAGCTGGGCCGAGGTCCAGGACCTCGCCACCCGTCAGTTTCCGGCCACGCACTCGGTGAACCGGGCTGGTCTGTGGGCCGAGGTGGAGCTGGGGCTCGACCAGGGCGGCCGCTGCGTCCGGTTGCGGTTGTCTCACGGCTCGGGCGAGCACATCTTCGACAACTCGGCCATGCGCGTCGCCGCCAGCCTGCGGGGAGAGCATCCGCCGCTGCCGGCTGGCCAGGGCGAGGGACGGGCCGTGCTGTTCTGGCGGTTCCATCGGGACGCGCGTGGCTGCGGGCCGGCAGGGGCGCGCCTGGTGCTGCATCGCTTCTCCCCCGGGGAGCTGCTGGTGCGGGCGCTGGAGGGCAAGGACTGGTCGCGCGCCCGCCAGGTGCTGCAGCAGCACGGCGACAACCCGACGCTGGTCGGGATTCTGGGCGACGCGGGCCTGGATTCCGACGACCGGCGGCTGCGTATGCGGGCGCTCGAGATCGCGACCACCGGCCGCATCGAGGCCGTGCTGCAGGCCTCACCGGACGATGCGCTGTGGAGCAAGGGGTTGAAGGTGCTGGAGCAGAGCCGGGCCGCCGACGCGCTGATCCGGCTGCTGCAGGGCGAGGTACAGCCTCCCGTGGCCTGGCGCCAGGTCCAGCGGCCGGTCAACGCCAAGCGGGTGCTCGAGCTGGTCCGCACCCTGGGACGGCTCGATGCGCCGCTCCCCGGCGCGCTGGCCACACGTATGCTCACCAGCAGCGACCGCCAGCTGGCCACCGAGGCGATCTACCTCACCTCGAACCCGACGGCGTTGCTGGTGGCGCGCAAGGCATGGGCCGCTGATCCCGGGATGACCGGTGTGGTGGCCGTGCGATGGCGTGTGCTGAGCAACGACCCCAAGGCCGAGCGCGCGATCCGTACCGCGCTGGCGGGCAAGGGACGCGGGCCGACGCTCCTGGCGCTGAAGCGCTTCCCCATGCCCGGGTTGACCCCGGACGTGTCTGAGCTGGTGAAGAGCACGCGCACACCCTGGCGCGATCGGGTGCTGGCGATCCAGACGTTCGCCAGGATCCCCGGCCACTCCCTGGTCCCGCTGTACATCGCGCTGCGCGCCGACCGGCCGGAGGTGCAGATCGCCGCGCTGCAGGTGGTGGGCGAGGCCACCGGCAACACGCGCAGCGTCACGTTCCGGGTGGCGGAGGTGGCGTACAAGACCGGCGGGCCCGTGGGTGCGGCGGCGCTGGCGGCCCAGTCCAGGCTGGGCCACGAGCCGTTCCGGGCCGACGTGCTGCGGCTGATGCGCCGGCTCTCCACCGGCGATCAGGCGGTGGTGGTGGCGAGCCTGTGGGGCTACGGCGAGGCGGCCATGCCCACCCTGCGCGCGCTGGCGCGGCACGAGGACTCGCGGATCCGCGCCGCGGTGGTGGCGAGCCTGAAGCACATCGACACCGACGAGGCGCGACAGCTGCTGGCGGCGACACAGGCCCGTCGGTCCACGACGCAGACTCCGCCCGAGCCAGCCGGCGGTGCGTTGATGGAGCTGATCCAGCTGGCCACCAACCCGACCAGCCGTTCGCAGTCGTAGCCTCAGAAGCCGCGCGGTACGCGGCCATGCAGACAGGTGATGGTGTTGGGCACCCAGGGGCGCGACGTGTACGCCTGCTCCGGGGCGTCGGGGCTGCCCCGGCGCAACCCCTCCCGAGCGTCCCAGTCGGGCTGCTCACCGGGGGCCAGGGAGTGCAGGCCGCTCTGATAGAAGCCGATGATGTGGGTGTGGCCGGCCACGCGGCAGCCGAGGAAGTCGGACAGCGCACACGCCAGGCGCTGGCCCGCCGTGGCACCCAGCGTCTCGCAGGTACGAAACCACCACAGGCCCTCCGGCACCAGCCGTCGCTGTACGGCGACCAGGGTCGGGTGCAGCGGATGCGACTCCTCGAGGCAGCTCTGGTCCAGCGCCTCCTGATCCACCAGCGCACGGCCCCAGCGGCCGTGACCCCAGAACTGGATCTCCTGCAGGGGCTGGTGCAACCGGAAACGCGCCAGCCAGTCCAGCCCCTCGGACCAGCTGCTGGCGCCGAAGTAGCCGTCCAGCCGGTCCAGCTGCCGATACAGCGCGCCGCCCATGCGCCACAGGTGGCACATGGCGTGGCCGCGGCTGGTGCGGTCGAAGAGCATCAGGCGCAGTCCGGTCATCGCATCGGTCTCAGCTGGCCCTGAACAACAGCGCGCAGCATGTGACCGCGCGCATCACGCGTCCGTATCCGGCGGGCCTTTGGCGCAGCTGCAACCGGCGCAATGGTGCGGGGCGCGGGGGAGGCTGGCGTACTCACCGATGACGAAGATCGCCACCAGCTCGCCGGCGCGGAAGTGGAAGTCGTCGGACCGCGGGTTGGGGTTGACCAGCACCTGGCGCTGCCCGTCCCGCTCGAGCTGCACCCCCACGAGCAACAGTCCGTCGCGATGGTAGACCGCGGACAGCAGGTCGCCGAAGGTCAGGGGCTGGGCCGGATCCACCGGTTCGGTCACCAGCATCTTCGTGATCTCCTGCCCGGCCTCGCTCAACAGCTCGCGGTAGATCAGGTCGATGCCGGGCACGAACACGCCCTGCGCTAGCAGGGCGTTGCGCATGCTCTCGGCTGCCACGATGGAGATCGACTGACAGCCCTCGCCGCTCCCGCCCGGCTGGCCGAACCGGTTCTGGAACAGGGAGGCCTTCTCCGTGCTCTGCACCTCGCACACGATGCGCAGGCTCGGGTGCAGCAGATCCGGTCGGGACTCCTTGAGGTGGATCAGCTTCAGCAGCCCCAGCGCGGTGCGGGCGTCGGGGTCGGGGTCGCTGGGGGCGTAGGTCAGCAGCACGGCGTCCATCTCGGACAGGCTGAAGTCCACCTCCTGCCGCTCGATCATCATCCGCTCGTGGGACCAGTCCCCCACCAGCACGTGGATCATGCCCTCGCTGGCGGGCGGGGCCTGGAACCGCAGGTGAGCCCCGTCGGCGCCGGGCTCGAATCGGACGCGCCCCGCCGTGGGCCCCAGCAGCGGGACCTCCGGCCGATCGAGAAACGCCGTCACCACCTGAGGTACCTGCGTGTCGTCCGGAACCATGACGAACAGCCGCGGTGTTCCGGACAGCAGGATCAGCTGCTCGCAGAACTCCACCAGGCCGTCGTGGAATCCGCAGATCAGGATCCGTGACACCGAGCCGGCCCGGGGACAGACGCCGAAGCGTGGCACCTGGGGCCGGGGCGGGGGATCGATCAGCGGTGCGGCGATGTCCGGCAGGCTCATGACCAGGGCTCGCAGGCGCTCGAAGCTGGAGGCCACACCGAATAGCCCCCGCAGCCGCGAGGGCTCCACGGTCTCGCTCGGGTTGAGCCAGTGGGTGTAGCCATGACGCTCGCTCGGGTCCTCCACCAGCGCCCCGAGCAGGACCACCCCGTGGGCCCGGTGACCGCGCTCCAGCAGCTTGCCGAAGGGCGGCAGCGGACCGGAGGGCGGCCGCTGGCCCTTCAGCGCCTTGCGGTCGAAGAGGCAGGTGTAGATCTCGTCCCCCCGTGAGGTGAGCAGGTCGTCGTAGATCGCCTCGACGCCGGGGAAGGTGACGATCTTGGCCAGAAACAGCCCCACCAGGCGGTCGGCGAGGATCGGCACGGTGCTGGGGCCGCCGGCCTTCAGCGCCGCGGTCACGTTGTCGCCACGAAACAGCTCGACGAAGATGTCGCAGTCGGGGTTGAACTCCCGCACGCTGAGCACCTGGGAGATGACCTCGGAGTCGGACTCCTCCCGCTCGCGCTGGCCGAGGATGATGACCCGCGTGGCGCGATCGGTGTCCACCTTCTGCAGGTCGTGGACGCTGAGCGGCTGGCCCTCGCGGTAGCGGATGGGGGCCAGCGGGCCCTCGTACATGTAGCTGTAGCGCGTGGGCACCGGTCCCATGGTGACGATGCGCGGTGAGCGCAGGCTCTTGGTGTAGTACGCCACCAGCTCCTCCAGCAGCACGCGGGAGAAGGGGCCGATGTTGCAGATCACCGAGTGGTCCTTGACCCCCAGCCGTCGCTCGCGCCCGATCTTGACCAACTCCTCGACCACGGAGGTCGCGATGCCGATGATGAAGCTGAAGACGAACAGCCCGGTGACGGTGAGGAGCAACGAGCAGAAGAACCCCAGCGAGGCGTTGACGTCCTTCACCAGGTTGCCCGGATCCTGGATCTGGCGGAAGGACCACCACAGCATCTCCCAGAACGTGTCGTTGTGCAGGTTGCCGTCCTCGTTGAAGTCGATCGCCGAGGACTGGAAGTGGAACAGCAGCACCGCGGAGAGGAAGGACAGGATCAGCACCGAGGCCCCGGCGAAGAACAGCTGGTAGCGCCGCTCGCGCTTGCGCAGCAGGAGCCAGATCTCGCGGACGATGGGCCCCCAGTAGCCCAGTAAGAGCAGCATGCGGGAGAGCCGGAACAGCCGCAGGAAGCGGATGTCGTCCCACAGCCACTCCATGGGCAGAAACGACAGCACGGCCACCACGTCGATGATGAAGAACACGATCTCCACTCGGTTGAGCTCCCGGTGGCGGAGATCGCTGCGCAGCACCACGAAGCGGCCGTACAGCTCCACGGCGAAGATGGCGAAGAACACCAGGCCGTAGGTGTGAACCCAGCCGATGGGCAGCACGCTGAGGATGATCAGCGTCGACAGGATCAGCTTGGTCCAGTCGGTGGTGAAGATGTCGCGGAACCACATTGCGGCCTGCTCTTGCTGGGTCCACCGGCTCATGGTGCGGCAGCATAGCACTGCTGGGCGCCGGCGGAGTAGGGCGCAGTGGACCCGGCGTGCCAGCTGTGCTGTGATCAGTGGGTCACCCTCAGGCGGAGAGCGAGCCATGTGCTGGAGGCGGATCATGGTCGTTGCGGCGTTGTTGCTGCTGGCTGGCTGCAGCAGCGCTCGCTCCACGTCCAATCCGGCGCATGACGGCGGGGACATGCAGCTGTCGTTCCCCGACGGCTGGGCCGACGCCTTCGTCCCGCCCACCGGGGCCGCCCTGCGCTCGGAGCTGGTGTGCGCCGGCGGAGCGAGCAGCGCCACGCAGGTCGAGCTGCAGATGGTGCTGGGCGAGGCGGTCCAGAGCGAGGCCGCCACCGGGGGCGGATACACCCTGCAGTGGGACAGCGTCGTGCTGCCCCAGCCCTGACGGAGCCGATCATGCGAGCCACGACTCGAGTCGCAGTCATCTGTTTCAGCCTCGTGCTCTCCACCGCCGCCGCGGCGGTGCCGGGGAAGATCACCTACAGCGGGCGCGTGATGCTCAACGGCAAGGCGGCCAACGGCACGCTGCAGGTGGACTTCGCGCTGTACGCGGCCCAGAGCGGCGGCGCCGCGCTGTGGAGCGAGAGCCACGCCAGCGTCCCGGTGCAGGGCGGGCTGTTCACCGTTGTGCTGGGCACGGTGAAGCCGCTGACGGCCAAGGATCTGCCCGGCACCACGCTGTGGCTCGAGACCAGGGTGAACAACCAGCAGCTGGCCCCGCGCACGGCGGTCAACTCGGTGGCCTACGCGCTGGTGGCGGACAACGTCGTGGGCGACATCACGCCCAGCTCGGTGACGGTGGGGGGCAAGACCGTGATCAACGGCAGCGGCGAGTGGGTCGGGGCCAGCACTGGCTTGCAGGGCCCGCAGGGTCCCCAGGGTCCCCAGGGCGCGCAGGGCGCGCAGGGTCCGGCGGGTCCGGCGGGTCCGGCGGGTCCGGCCGGTCCGGTCTACGGCTGTGTGATGCGCAAGTCCTGCCCCGCGGGGTGGATCTCGCTGGGCGGCGTCGGCATCATCATGCCCACCACGACCTGGGCCACCCAGTGTCCCAAGATCGGCGCATCGGGCGGGGCCTACAACTCGAGCTGGTACTGGTGCCACCCGGTGCTGTGCTGCCAGAACCTGTGACCCGGACCTGGCTGCTGCTGCTGTTGCTCACGGCGCCCGCCGCCGCCGATGAGCTGACGCCGCTGCCGGTCCCCGGCTTCCGGCCGGCGGTGGTGGTGGCGCCCTCCCGCGCCGGTCGACGCCCGGTGGTGGTGGCGCTCCACGGGAACTTCGACCGCCCGAGCTGGAACTGCGAGACTCTGCCCAAGCTGGTGCAGGGCCGGGCCTGGCTGCTCTGCATCCGTGGCGTCTTGCGCCGTGACACACCCCGCGAGTGGGAGCGCTACACCTACGGCTCACGACCCCGGGTGCTGGCCGAGATCGACGCGGCGCTGGCGGCGCTCGTCGCGCTTCACGGTGAGCGCGTGGACCCGGCAACCCCGCTGCTCGCCGGCTTCTCCCTCGGGGCGATCTACGCCGCGCGCTTCGCCGCGGCGCAGCCGGCGCGGTTTCCCCGGCTGTATCTGGTGGAGGGCTCGCATCCGGTGTGGACCGCGAAGAACCTGCGGCGCTTCGCCACCGGTGGCGGGCGGTGGGTGCTGTTCGGCTGCGGGCGCAGGGGCTGCGGCGCCTGGTCCCGTCGTCTGTGCACCCGCCTCGGCCAGCTGAAGGTGCGCTGCGCCGAGGTCACGGTCCCCGACCTGGGACACGCCTACACCGATCCGCTGCCGCAGAAGGCGCTGCCCGACTTCCGTCGGATGCTGGCCGACGACCCGCGGTACGCCGATCAGCCGTAGGTTGATCGGCGCCCCGAGCGGTGCAACCCTGTGAAGGTGTCCACGCTCCACAGGCACCGCATCGCCCGCGGGATCCACAGCCGGTACGATCGTGACGAGCTGCGCCGCCGGTTGTCGGCGGTGGATCTGGTGGCCTGCGACATCGACGAGTGCCTGTTCCCCGGCTTCTCGCAGACCTCCCTCGGGCACCAGATCTTCTACCACATCGTCACCCGGCCCACGGCCGCGACGGATATCCGGTTCGTGCCGCAGCTGCTGCACGGCGGGGCCTACATCCGCAAGGTGAAGCTGCTGCGGCGTCTGGGTCGCACACCGTCCAACGCCACGCTCATGCGGCGCTACGAGCACAGCATGTGGGCCATCCCGCGGGAGTACTTCGACAACGGCGTGCGCACGGTGGTGGAACGCTCGTTCGACGGCGTGCCCCGGACCCTGGCGCTCCTCGGACGCCAGGCCCGTGTGGGCCTGGTGAGCTTCGGCATCCACCTCATCGCCGAGGAGTACGTGCGGCAGCTGAACCGCATGGCCGGCGGACCGTTCGTGGTGTTCGCCGAGGCCAACCCCATCGACTTCCAGCCCGGCGCGGACGGGCGGCCTGTCTTCGCCGGCTACAACCCGCCTCCGCGGACCGAACCGCGGCACAAGCGCGAGGCGCTGCAGCGCCAGCTGGATCGCTTCGGCGCCCGCTGCCCGCTGGTCTTTGGCAACGGGCGCGACGAGGGGGCGATGTCCGATCTGGCCCGGGAGCGGGGCGGGCTCTCGCTGGGGTTCTGCCCCACGCCCCGGGACGAGGCGGCGTTCGACCTGGTGGTCCACCGGCGCGACTGGCGGCCCATCGCCGGTCTGGTGCAGGCGCTGCTCGGCTGACCGCGACACGGCCCAACAGACCCGCGTTGGGTCGCCAACCCCGGTGGTCAGGATCGGGGACGCGGACCGTCATATCAGGTGCACCGCGGCGATCCGCGCCTTCACGACCTCGGCACGACGACCGGACAGATTGGGCAAGCCGGCAGCAGCAGCGGCGGCCGTGGCCAGCATGTCCCAATCTACCGCCGCATCGTCGGGGAGCGCGGGGACGCCGAGGACCTCGAGCAGATCGTTGCGGGTCACCCGAGGGCGCAAGGTCCGGACGTGCTGGGTCAGCTGTCGACCCCGCACACGCAGGCCGAGCAGGTCAGGCAGGTTGCTGGCCTCGTGATACGGATTCGTGGTCACCCCGTGATGGTCCTGCTGCCGCAGGTCGTAGTAGAAGGCACGGTACAGGTGGCTCTGGCTGCGGATCGGTTCGCGGTGGACCGGCACGAAGCGCACAACCGGCTTCAGGGCCTGCTTGAGGGAGCTGCCGACGCGCTGAGCCAGCCGGCCGCAGCGGTCCCGGTTCTCCGCGTCCTCGAGGTGCAGGTGCGTATCCACCAGCCCAAAGGCCAGCAGGCGATCATCTTTGGCCATCTCGATCACGGTGCAGGCCACTACCCTGCGCTGGGCGTCGGTGTTGGCGATGACCCGGTTGTCCACGAGCCTGAGGACCAGGTGATGACCGATGGGATTGTGCCTCGCTGCCTCGTCTCCTTTGAAAGCAGGGAGAGGCAAGGGACGTGCCACCGGCGAAGCTGTGAACATCACGTCGACGAAGCTGTCGCTGACACGGCCAGGATCCGGAATCCGGTCCGGGAAGGCCGGCGGATGCCGGATCAGGGAGCAGCGGATCAGGGGGCCGCGTCGATCGTGCGCAACAACAGGGCGGCGGTAACCTGGGCACCTTTTCGACAGGTGTCGGGGTTACCGCCGTTTCTGGCCTCGAGATCGGCGGTAACCCGGGGACCTTCTCGACAGGTGTCGGGGTTACCGCCGTTTCTGGCCTCGAGATCGGCGGTAACCCGGGGACCTTCTCGACAGGTGCCGGAGTTACCGCCGTTTCTGGCCTCGAGGGCGGCCTGGTCGTCGACCATCCATTGAAGTACCATCTTGCCCATGTCCACGCTCGGTGTGCACTTCGCGCTCTCGGTGGCCGACGCGCGGAAGGTCCTCGCCGCCACCGATCCCGACGACCTGGTCGAGCTGATCGCGGTGCTCGAGGAGAAGTACCTCGAGACGGGCCAGTGGTCGTTCCAACTCGACCGGGGCTGGGATGCGCTGCACCGCTCCCTCACCGACGGGCAGCTGCTCTACGGAAGCGGTCCCTTCCCGCTGGCCTACGCCGTGCTCGGTGGCCGAGCGCTCGACGCTGGCGACGACTACACGGCGTGCTTCGTGGAGCCGTCCCGGGTGGCCGAGACCGCCCAAGCGCTGCCCGGGGTGACGCGCGAGTGGCTGCGCTCGCGCTACTTCGCGCTGGATCCTCGGGCCTACGGCGCCGCGCTGACGGACGAGGACTTCGACTACACCTGGTCGTGCTTCCAGGGGCTGCCGGAGTTCTTCGCCCGCGCCGCCGCCGCGAAGCGCGCGGTGCTCTTCACCACCGACTGCTGACCCCGGTGGGCTGCGAAGGCGTGCTGTGCTGAACCCCCCACGTTGCTGCAGTGGCTGATTCCTGCGTATCATGAGCCAGCACGGGGACAGGGAGGTCGCGTTTGGGCAGGGCTGTCCAAAGTGACGGAGACGGAGTGTGTCTGACAACGGTCGGAGCGCCGGAGAACGTATCAGGCTGCGAGCTCCAGGGCACGCCGGCGGTACGTACTGATGGCGCTACCTCGGATGATCTGGAGGCACCGCGATGAACGTCGGAGCACTTCTCCTGGATCCCCTTGAGAAGGCCGCCGTACCGCACCTGATCGATGCGATCCGCAAGACGGCTGTGGACCCGGCCCTCAATATGGACGCCTCGTCCATACGGGTCGCCTTCTCCATTCACCCGGAACTCGGGAGCCGCGTCGTCATTCACGTTGACGCCCGCAAGACGCAGCAGGAGACCTGGGATCCGTTCTTGTTCTTCGCGGACATGCCCGGCGGATTCGGCCCCGCCGGATTTGGACCCGGGGTATCCGGCTATCTACTCGATTCACTTGATGCAAGCGCGACGGCTCCGACTGTCTGGACCTGCATGATGGAGCGACGTTCTGGAGGCTGGTCATTGTATCGGGGATTCATGTACACCGCGGAGGACGACGATCACTCCGACGACGAGGCCGCGTTTCGACGCTTGGCGTCCAGGTTACGAATCACCGACCACGATCTGCTGCTGTCAAAGCTGGAGCTGCCAGACACCGCCTGGTGCCGACTCGATGAACAGTTGCCGAGTCAGGTTGCCCAACTGCTCCTATCCATCGCCAGATGAACCCGAGCATCGCAAGAGGACTACCTGTACCTGTTGAAGCCGATTCGATCGCCAGTCCGAGCGTGTGCTGTGGCGACGGGCCGACCTCCGTGAATCTGGTCACGCAAGACAGTCGCTGGGCGCGGGTCACGTTCGAGAGGCTGGATGCGATTCGTGTTTGTCGAGGGGAGTATCACCCCTGTCGGAGACACAGAGAGCAAGGGGAGCCATTTTGCTGGGTGCACATCGTGGACCAGTCAACCTGGCTCATGGACCGACACGCGTATGAGAAGCTGCACTACGGCCAGACCTATGACGCAGATGAGATGCTGCGGGAGTACTCGCACTACGTGTTCTCCTTTCACGACGAGTTCGTGGAGGCGATCGCCGCCGGGATCTGGTTCGAGGAAGCCGACGACCGAATCGGGAACGTCCCGCTTCTGCCAGGGCACCCCCTGTTGGACATCCCCGCCGAGTGTGTTGTCGACGTGATCGAGGCCCATGGAATTCGTTGCCAGGTCCGAGAGAATCCTCTGGACCAGGATGCCCTGGTGCGCCACGCGGGACTTTGCTCACAGAAGGTGTATCAGTTCGCCGCGGAGCTCGATGGAGGTGCGTCTGTCAGCTGGACCCTGGACCTCCGGGATCTCGGAGGACGACTCCAGTCGTTCCTGCGCGGCTACTTTGGCAAGGCCGAAGACGTATTTGAAGGCGTGGCATCACTCGCGGCGGTGGAACCGTTCATCACCACGTGGCTCGCGGAGGTCCGGAAGCGGCGGGACGCAATGGGAAAGCGGTGAGTCGAGTTGCCGGTTGTGCATTGGCAGCGCTGCAGCTTTCGTGAAGGAGCGAACGAGGCCCCACACGCGGAGCCAGTTCGTTCTCTATGCCTCGATCCTCGGGTTCGGGGCCCTGCTCACCACTTTGCGGGAGACATGGCGTTTCCCGTGAGGGTAGGATGAGCGCCGACGCTTGAGGAGGCAATGATCGATGACGAGTGACAGCATGTTGACGATGGCGGCGTTGTGCCTGGCGGTGGGCCTGGGCGCCTGCGGCGGCGGCGACGATTCCAACTGCCCGAGCATGTCGGGCAGCTGGAAGATCGAGGACCACTGCGAGTCCTCCATGCGCGGGCAGACCGTGTCGGTGACCCAGAGCGCCTGCGCCATCACCTACGCCTCGCCCTTCACCGGCTGGACCGGGACCATCGCCAGCGACGGTGTGTTGACCTCGTCGGGTCCGGCGGGGGGGCAGACCCTCACCTGCTCCGGCACCGTCTCCGGCGGCACGGCCAACCTGAGCTGCACCCCGGGCGGCTGTCTGGTCAAGCTGCAGCAGCAGAGCAGCGGGAGCTGCGCGGATCTCGCGGGCACGTGGACCATCACCCGGCACTGCGAGTCGTCCGTCGTCGGGCAGTCGGTCTCCGTGACCCAGTCCGGCTGTGCCATCACCTACGCCTCACCCTTCACCGGCTGGACCGGCACCGTCGACGCCGCCGGGGTCGTGACCTCCACCGGCCCGGCCGGTAGCCAGACGCTCACCTGCTCCGGCACCATCTCCGGCGGCACGCTCAACCTGAGCTGCACGCCCGGGGGCTGCATCGTCGAGCTGCACCGCAACTACTAGACCCGTGCTGCGGAGGATGGCCATCATGCATCCCGATCCATGGTCCACGCGGCTTCACGTCGCCTGCCTGCCGGGCGTCCTCTGCTCTGGCGGCTGCGCCAGCCTCACGTCGTCCGTCTCGCCACAGTTCCCACGGTACGTGCGAGAGCTCCCGTTCAAGGCCGACCGACCCGTGGCCCGGGAGCTGCACTACGTCCTGGCGCACTTCATCGAGTCGAACGGCAAGATGAAGAAGCCGATCCTCGCCTCCAACATTCAGGATCCGGGCCGGCACAGGGGGCCGTCGTTTTCGGTGGCCACGCAGACCGTCACTCCAGGTACGCGCTGGAGCGAGATCTACGCCGCCCGGGCCGCCAGCGCGCGCGCGGCGGGCAAGACCCATGACGCCGCCTTCTACTCCCAGCTGTCCGCGACCAACCTGCGGGTCGAGACGGCGATGGCCAACATGGTCGGCAGCGTCAACGCCGTCTTCGCCACCTATGGCGCGGTGGTCCAGGCGCTCGCCGCCTACGCCCAGGCATCCATGAGCGCGGCCGGCGCGGCCCTCAGCGACTGGACGATCCGCAGCACCGGGTGCATCGGCGCCGCGACTGGCCGTTGTGCGCGTTCTGCGACGACAACGCGTATCACTATCACTGTCCGGGCTGCGGCGCCCCGGTGTACAAGGAGGGGGAGCTGTGCCCGGCGTGCGGCAGGAGCGCCCGATGAAGCCCGGAGCGTTCGACCTGCGCGGCCTGGCGCCGTGGCTGATGCTGATCGGCTGCGTGGGGTGCAACGACCCACCGGTCTCCCCTGGACGGCATGGCTGCGAGGCCATGATGTGCGCCCACTTCATCCGCGTGCACGTTGAGCACGCGGAGCTCTTCTACGGCGAGGCACATCTGCCGGACGGCGACGTGGTGCGGTTCGCGTGTGATGGCACGTCAGGAATACGATACTCCAGGGTCCGGTGCGAGCCTGGCGTGTATCACGGCCGGCGCAGGCGATACTGATCGTACAGCACGTGGATCATGCCGTCCGCCAGCCCGATCTGCGGCACGAAGATGGTCTTGAGCCCGCTCCAGCGCATGACGTCGAGGTAGATCTTGCAGGCCGGCAGGATCACGTCCGCCCGGTCGGGCTTGAGGCCCAGCAGCCGGATGCGCTCCTCGAAGGAGTACCGCTTGAGCTCGCGGTAGATCCGGTCGAGCTGCTTGTAGCTCAGGGGCTGGCCCACCTTCTGGCGGGCCAGCTGGAACACCTTGTTGATGTTGCCGCCGCTGCCGATGGCGCTGTCCGGCTGGTTCTCCCGGGTGGCGTGCTTGATCCACTTCTTGAGCGCCTTCCACTCCGCCGGGGCGATGATGCGCTCGACGAAGCGGACCGTGCCGACCTTGTAGGACTGGTAGACCGTGCGCTGGTCGCGGGAGAACAGGGTCAGCTCGCAGCTGCCGCCGCCCACGTCGATGTACAGCAGCGAGCGGTGGGCGGCGAAGGCCCGGGCGCGGTGGTTGGAGAAGATGATCTGGGCCTCCTCCTTCCCGTCCACCAGCTGGATCTCGATCCCGGTCTGCTCCCGCACCCGCGCGATCAGCGGCCCCGAGTTCGCGGCCTCGCGCATGGCCGAGGTGGCGCAGGCCATGGACGCCACCGGGTGGTAGGCGTCGATCAGGCAGCGGAACCCCCGCATCGTCGCCACCAGCTGATCAGCCTTCGCGTCGCTGATGCGGCCGTCCAGGAACGCGTCCTGCCCCAGCCGGATCGGCATGCGGATCAAGGACTCCTTCTTGACCAGGGCCTGATCGCCGTCCTCGAACACGCGAGATAGCAACAGCCGGATGGCGTTGGAGCCGATGTCGATGGCGGCGAACTTGATCGAACGCGTCAGGTCCAGGGGCTGCGGGTGAGCCTCGAGGGGCTCGAGGTTGGAGCTCGAGCGCGGGCGTGGGACCAGGTTCATGGTCGCTCGAGGAAGACGTCGTTGAGGCGGGCGACGATCCAGCGGACCGGATCCTGCAGGGCCGCGGCGGCGGGCGGGTCCTTGGTCTGCAGGAAGCCCCAGACCAGCTCGGACAGCTCGGCGTCGGCGATCTGCCGGAACAGGCGCCGGGACCGCTTGCGCGCCCGCGGGAACTCGATCAGCCCGAGGACGCCGGAGCCCGGCTTCAGCTGCTTCCAGCTCCCCGCCGGGACGTGGATCCCCACCACCCCGGACTTGGGCAGCGACCCATCGAACAGCGGGAGCAGGTGCGCGGCGAGCCCGGACAGGCTCGGCTCGTGCCCGAACAGCATCACGCTGTGGACCTGCGGCGGCAGGCGCCGGAGCGTGCGCAGCAGCGCGCTGCCCGTGGCCGCGTCGTAGAGCGCGTCGTCCAGCTGGATCCGACCGCGGGGGTAGCGCAGGGCGCGGGCGAAGATCTGGGCCGTCTCCCGGGCCCGGCGGGCCGGGCTCGAGAGCAGCAGATCGACCTCGAGCCCCAGGGCCGCCAGCCGCCCGCCGAGCTTGCGCGAGTCCTTCTCGCCGCGGGCGACCAGCGCGCGGGTCCTGTCATCCGTGTCTTGCGTGCGCTCGGCTGCCTTGCCGTGCCGGACGAGGTAGATCGTGCGCATCGGGGCCGCCGCGGCATCGGCGCTGTCGCCGCGGTTGGTCCTAGGCATCCTTCGGCAGCCTGTGCTCGATGGCGCTGATCACCTGCTTCAGCGCCTTGATCCGCGCGTACAGCTTGCAGTTCGACTCGACGATGGTCCAGGGGGCGTAGGTCGTGCTGGTGCGCTGGAGCATCTCGTCCACCGCCTCCTTGTACACGTTCCACTTCTTGCGGTTGCGCCAGTCCTCGGCGGTGATCTTCCAGCTCTTGTGGGGATCGGCCTGGCGCGCCTTGAATCGCCTGAGCTGCTCCTGCTTGTCGATGTGGACCCAGAACTTGACCAGCACGGCGCCGAAGTTGACCAGCTGCTCCTCGAGCTCGTTGATCTCCTGGTAGGCGCGCCGCCACTCCTCCTCGCGGCAGAAGTGCTCGACCCGCTCAACCATCACCCGGCCGTACCAGGACCGATCAAAGATCGCCACGTGGCCAGCCTTGGGCATCTTGGTCCAGAAGCGCCACAGGTAGTGGTAGGCCTTCTCGATGTCGTTGGGTGCGGCAATGGGGATCACCTGGTACCCGCGCGGGTCCATCCCCTGGACCAGCCGCCGGATGTTGCCCCCCTTGCCCGCCGCGTCCCACCCGGAGTAGACCACGACCACCGGGATGCGGTGGAGGTAGGCCAGGTGCTGCAGCTCCCCGATGCGATGCTGGCAGGTCTTCAGCGCGCCCTCGTACTGCTTGCGTGTCAGCGACAGTGACAGATCCGTCTGGTCCAGGATCGACGTGCCGATGCGCTGCGCCGGGACCTTGCGCCGCCCTCGGGCTGGAGTGGCCTTCTCGCTGGGGGGCGGGCTCACGGCGAGCCTGGCCTCCAGCGCGTCGATCACCCGCTGCAGGACCTTGACCGTGGCGAACCGCCGGTCGTGGCACTCCACCACGGTCCACGGGGCGACGTCCGTGTCAGTGCGGGCGAACATCTCCTCGATCACCTCGAGGTAGTCCGCGTAGTGCCGGTTCTGGCGCCAGTCGGCCCGGGTCACGCGCCAGGCCGTGGCGTGGTCCCGCTCCAGGTGCTCGAAGCGCTTCTTCTGCTCCTTCTTCGAGATGTGCAGGAAGAGCTTGATGATCACCGCCCCGTCGTCCGTCAGCTCCCGCTCGAACGACTTGATCTCGTTGTACCCGTTCTTCCACTCCGACTTGCGGACCTGCTGGTCCACCCGCTCGATCAGCACCCGCCGGTACCAGCTTCGATCGAAGATCGCCATCCGTCCGCGCTGGGGCAGCCGCTGCCAGAAGCGCCACAGGAAGGGCCGCAGGCGCTCCTCCTCGTTGGGGTCGCCCACCGTGTGGACCATGTAGCCGCGCGGATCCAGCGTCAGGATCAGCCGGTTGATCATCGTGCCCTTGCCCGCCGCGCCCCAGCCCTCGAAGACGACGATCACCGGGATCTGGCGCTCACGGACGGCGCGCTGCAGCTCGCCGAGCTTGAGCTCCAGCGGGGTGATCAGCCGGCTGAACTCCGCCTTGCTCAGCTTCTGGCCCAGGTTGATCGTGTCCAGCATCCGCACCTCCTGCAACGTTCATTGTCCCGCGGCGTCAATCGTCCGCCGCGGCGATCCGAGCCTCGAGCTCGTGGTACAGCGCGAGGCAGGCCCGGGCGGCCGCCGCGCCCGGACGAAAGTGGTTGATCGGCGCCCGATGCAGCCCCATACGCTCGACCTCGGCGCTGTAGGGGATGACGCTGCGCAGGAAGCCGTGCCCGGAGGCCCGCAGTTGCTGCATGGCGTCGCGGTGCATCGCCTTGCGCTCCTCGACCATGGAGAAGAACGGCAGCAGCCGCCCGGGATCGAGCTGTCGGTCGCGGAAGAACTTGACCAGCTTCTCGAAGGCCAGCAGCGAGAGCGTCGTCGGTACGACGGGCACCAGGAGGTGGTCGGCGGCGTAGAAGATGTTCTCCGAGACCAGCGAGATGTTCGGCGGACAGTCCAGGAAGACCCGGGCGTAGTCCGCGGAGAAGCCGGCCAGGATCGACCACAGCTGCCGGCGCGGCTTCTTGCGGGCGCTCAGCAGCAGGTCCAGCTTGCGGTGGGACAGCCTGGCGGGCAACAGGTCGAGATCGGGGAAATCGGTGGCCCGCACGTAGCGGTCCAGGATCTTGACCCCCTTGAACAGCTTCCTGACGGAGAAGCCGCTGGCCGGGCGGACCCGGAAGTAGTAGCTGGCCGAGGCCTGCGGATCGAGATCACACAGCAGCGTCTTCTGCCCGGCCCGGGCGGCGAGGTAGGCCAGGTTGACCGCCGCCGCGGTCTTCCCCACGCCGCCCTTGATGCTGTAGACCCCGATGATCTTCACGTCGCCACCTCGTCGGACCTCGCGTCGGGCCCCGCGAGCAAGGCCTCGAACAGCCTGCGTGTGGCTCGCCCCCTGAACCTGCGCAGGGCGGGTTCCAGCCGCGTCATCAGCCTGGCCTGGTCCGCCGACAGTAGCGCGATCAGCCCACCGATGGAAGCGCCCGCCGTCAGCGCCCGTTTGCCGCTCAGCCTGCAGGTCGTGAGGTAGTCCGACAGCTCCTGCTGCTGCAGGTGGAGATCGTTGAGTCCGCCCAGGACGTCCTGCAGACCCTTGAGCTGCTTGACCAGCGGGTCCAGCTGCTCGGGCGGAAAGAGGCTGGCGAAGATCTCCAGCAGGTAGCGCAGCTTCTTGCACTCGATGCGCAGGGCGTGCAGCGTCGGCGCGGTGGGCGCGGTGCGGACCTGCTTCTGGAAGCGGCCGATCTTCGCGTAGCGCCGGCGGATGACCGTGCGGGCCACCGACAGCACGGGCCGGCGGGCTGACTCGGGGGTCCGCAGATCCGGTTCGCGATCGAGGTACGCCGACCAGGCCTGAAGCGCCTGCTGGAACGCGGCGCTCTCCAGATACGTCTGCACCTCGATCAGGCTGGCCCGTCGCGTCCGGGCCATGCCGGTGAAGAAGTGGCCCAGCCCTGGACGCAGCGCGACCGGCAGGGACTGCTCGAACCGGCGGCGCTCGAGCAGGTAGACATCCAGGTCGCGCAGCCGGTTGGTGTGGCGCTGGATCTCGGCCAGGCTATCGCGGAAGGGCTGAATCTCGCTCACGGCGAACAGGTGCCGCATTTGCCCCAGGGCGGAACGAGTGCGACGCAGGGCCACCCGGAAGTCGTGGAGGAACTCCGTATCGATGTCCCGGGCGATCCCGTCGAGGTTCTGTTGCATGGTCTGGAGCAGCCGCCGCAGCACGCGCAGGAGCGCCACCCGCGCCGGCAGTTCGGGATCGAGCTGGACCTGGATCTTGGGGGAGTACTGGCCCGCGCTGCTGCCGGTCTGGAGCAGGGCGAAGGCCAGCGGGCTCGGCGCGACCTCCTCGAACCCCTGCCCCTTCAGCGCCTCGATCAAGGCGGCCAGCGCCTGGTCGTAGCCCTTGAGCGGCTGTGGCGCGAGCAGGCGGATCGGCCGTACGGGACGCTGCTCGTCGATGTGCTCCAGGGCGATGACCTGAAACCGCACCACCGCCTTGCCCTGATCGTCGACGACCTCGGACTGCTCCAGGCGCGACCCGAGCTCGAGTACGCGCAGCAGCGCACGGGGGCCGAGGATCGGCTCACAGGCGTCGCGCAGCGGTCCGGGCAAAAGCTCCCACCAGCGCTTGCGGTCCGGGGACGAGCCGGGTCGGGTCGTGTGCAGGGCCTCACCGGAGTCGGCCTGGTGCAGGCTCAACCCGTCGCGCGTCCTCACGAGGTGGAGGCCGCGCCGGTGCAGCCGCCCGTCGAAGGTGTCGAAGTAGGTCGCTGTCTGGGCCCTCCCACGCCGGACGAGCCGGGCCAGGCCCAGCTCCGCCGGCAAAACGAAGCGGGAGACGTCCTGAGGGAACGCGTAGACCGGCATGCGGCGTGCAGATGGCCCACGGCCCCCTACGGGACGCGGGGCTCCTGGCTCCGCCGGAGGAAGTTGTAGATCTCCTCCTGCGCGCGGAAGGCGGGCTCCACGCCCGCTCCACGGTAGCTGTTGTCCTGGGCCGACGTGATGTTCCGGGCCTTGGTGTTGTCACGGAGCTGGATCGCGAAGAACTCGTGCAGCTCGCGCTGCAGGTCCGGGTCCAGGATCGGCGTGGTGACCTCGACCCGGTTGTCCAGGTTGCGGATCATCCAGTCGGCGGACGAGATGTAGGTCCGCTCCGCGCCGCCGTTGCAGAAGATGAAGATCCGGGAGTGCTCCAGGTAGCGGTCCACGATGCTGGTGACCTCGATGTTCTCGCTCAGGCCCTTGACCCCCGGGATCAGCGAGCAGATCCCGCGCACCACCATCCGGATCTTCACGCCGGCCTGGCTGGCGTTGTACAGCTTCTCGATCATCTCGCGGTCGACCAGGCTGTTCATCTTGGCCAGCAGGTAGGCCGGCTTGCCGCGCCGGGCGTTCTTGATCTCGTTGGCCAGCAGCTTCGAGAGCCGGCTGCGCATGAAGAAGGGCGAGACGATGAGGTGCCTGTAGGTGGCGGTCTCGTAGTTCTTCTCGAAGAACTTGAAGACCTTGGCGACCTCCCTGGTGATGCCTGGATTGGCGGTGAGCAGGCTGTGATCGCTGTAGATCCGGGCGGTGGACTCGTTGAAGTTGCCCGTCGCCAGGTTGGCGTAGTGCACCGGCTGGCCGTCCTCGATGCGGGTGATGAGGCACAGCTTGGAGTGGACCTTGAGGTCCGGCACGCCCTCGATGATCCGGGCGCGCTCCTCCTCGAGCTTCTTGGTCCAGCGGATGTTGGCCTTCTCGTCGAACCGGGCCCGCAGCTCGATCACCACCGAGACCTGCTTGCCGTTGCGCAGGGCGTTGAGCAGCGCGTTGACCACGTTGGACTCCCGGGCCGCCCGGTAGAGGGTCATCTTGATCGACTTGACCCGGGGGTCGATGGCGGCCTCGCGCAGCAGGTCGATGATGTGGTCGAACGAGTGGTAGGGGAAGTGCAGCAGGATGTCCCGCTCGCGGATGGCGCTGAAGATGCTGCGGTGGCGGACGATGTCGCGGTGCAGCAGGGGCGGGCGCTGCGGCTCCACCAGGTTCTTGCCGCCCACGTTGGGGAAGCTCATGAAGTCCTTGGCGTTGTGGTAGCGGCCGCCCGAGATCACGTTCTCGAAGCCCTTCAGCGCCGCGCGCTTGAGGATGAAGCTCAGCAGGTCCGCGGGCATCTCGCGATCGTAGACGAAGCGCACGGGCTGACCGAGCTCGCGCTGCCGGATCGAGCTCGAGATCTTCTCGAAGAAGCTCTTGGTCACGTCGTCGTCGATGTCGAACTCGGCGTCGCGGGTCAGCTTGATCGTGTAGGCCGCGAAGGTGTCGCACTCGAAGATGGCGAAGATGTCCTTGAGGCCGTGGCGGATCACGTCGTCGAGCATGATGATGTAGTGGTTGTCTCCCTCCCTGGGCAGGATCACGAAGCGCGGCAGGACCTTGGTCGGCACCTCGATCAGCGCGTAGCGCGCGGTGGAGGGGTCGGCCTGGCGGCAGAGCCGCACGGCGAGGTAGATCACCACGTTCTTCAGGTAGGGGAAGGCGGGCAGGGAGTTGAGCATGATCGGCACGAGCCGGGGCCGAACCTCCTGCAGGAAGTACCGCCGCACCCAGCGCTCCTGCGCCGGGTTGAGCTCTCGCTCGTTGAGGACGTGGATCTTCTCCAGCGCGAGCTGGCTCTGCAGCGCGGTGAAGATCGTGTCGAACTTGTCGCGCTGGGTCAGGACGATGCCGTGGATCGCGCGCAGGATCTCCTTGGGCGTGCCGCCCAGGATCTGCTTGGCTTTGAGGTTGGCCGAGACCATCCGGTGGAGCGTGCCCACCCGGACGCTGAAGAACTCGTCCAGGTTGGAGGAGTAGATCCCCAGGAACTTCAGCCGCTCGATGAGCGGAACGCTGGCGTCAGCGGCCTCCTGCAGCACGCGATCGTTGAACGACAGCCAGCTGATCTCCCGGTTGACGAATTTGCCGATCTTCTTCTTCAACATGTCGCCTGTCAGCAACCTGACCGGGGCCGGTGAGGGGCCGGCCCGGGATCATGGTCATTCCCACGGAAGGAGCACCATGATCACCGTATCCTATCGTGATCACCCCCACCGGGGCCAGCCCATAGCGGATCATCGTCACCTCCCCGGTTCGGTGGATGATACCCAGTGTGGGTAAAGGTGTGAAGCTATCGCCACAGTGTTGTTCTGGCGCAACAGATCCAGGGCGCACTGCGTCAACAATCGCCTGTGATTTCGCGCGCAGCCAGTTGGCACCCGATCTGCATTGCTTTCCCCCGGAACACACACTCTTTCCAAGAGAGAATACCCATGGGATGGCGACAACATCTATATCAGGCCGTACTTCTTGGGCTTTTTGTGGCATTCCTGGTCAACATCCGCTAGATCCCCCTGGCGAGACCCTGACACGGTTGTCTCGATCCTGTCGTTGCACAACCCCCTCAGTCGAATAGAATTCCGGGTAACATGCCCAGGATCACTGTTCGAATGACCGTAACCTTCGTTGTTCTCCTCTTCGGCTCCGGCGCTCGATCCGCCGTGATCCCGGCCGAGGGGTTCACCCACGGGGTCGTGGCCGCGGACCATCCCCTCGCCTCCGCCGCGGGCCTCGCCATCCTGAAGCAGGGTGGGAACGCGGTGGACGCCGCATGCGCCACCGCCTTCGCCCTGGGCGTGGTGAACCCGGCGGGATCCGGCATCGGGGGCGGCGGGTTCATGATGATCCTGCCCGCGAAGGGTACGGCGCCCGTCGTGCTGGACTTCCGGGAGACCGCTCCCGCGGGAGCCAGCCGTGACATGTATCTCAAGGCCGGACCCGATGCCAGCCGGCTGGGTGGGCTGGCCATCGCTGTCCCGGGGGAGGTGCTGGGGTGCGCCGAGGCGGTGAAGCGTCACGGCAAGCTGAAGCTGGCCCGGGTGCTCGCTCCGGCGATCCAGCTGGCGGCTCGCGGGTTCGTCGTCGGTGGACACCTGGCCCGATCATCGCGGGAGGCGGCCAGGCAGATCACCGCGCGCAGCGCCGACCTGGCCCGGATGTTCCTGCCCGGCGGCAAGCCGGTGGTGGCAGGCCAGCGTATGCAGCGCCCACGGCTGGCGCGGAGCTTGCGGGCCATCGCGGCGGGCGGTCCGGCGGTGTTCTACGGCGGGTGGATCGCCCGGGATCTGGCGCAGGCAGCCAGGGACGCCGGCGGGTTGATGACGCTGCAGGATCTGCAGCGCTACAGCATCAAGCTGCGCGCGGCGCTGGTTGGCCGCTACCGGGGTCACACGGTGTTCACCATGCCGCCGCCCTCGTCGGGCGGGGTCACGCTGCTCGAGACGCTGAACATCCTCGAGCCGCACAAGCTGAAGAAGCTGGGGCACAACTCGTCGGCGCACCTGCACCTGGTGGTCGAGGCGCTGAAGCACGCGTTTGCCGATCGGGCGCGGCACCTGGGCGACCCCGACTTCGTCAAGGTCCCGGTGCAGTATCTCACGTCGCGGGTCTACGCCGAGGCGCTCAACCGTCGCATCGGGGAGCGAGTTCGAGCCATCGCCAGCTACGGCTCCACCACCGTGCCGCAGGCGCCGTCGGCGACCAGCGGCGGGACGAGCCACATCAGCGTGGTGGACCGCGAGGGCATGGCCGTGGCCATGACCACCACGATCAACACCACGTTCGGATCGATGGTGGTGGGCAAGCAGTCGGGGATCATCCTGAACAACGAGATGGACGACTTCGCCGCCCGGCCGGGGAAGCCCAACGCCTTCGGGCTGGTGCAGGGGGAGCAGAACGCGGTGGCCCCGGGCAAGCGTCCGCTGTCCAGCATGTCACCCACCATCGTGACCCGCGACGGCAAGCTGGTGCTGGTGCTGGGCGCCTCGGGTGGACCGACGATCATCACCTCCACGCTGCAGGCGCTGAGCAACGTGGTGGACTTTGGGCTGGAGGCCCGCGACGCGGTCTGCCGCTCGCGGGTGCACCACCAGTGGATGCCCGACCGGGTGGTGGTGGAGGGCGATCTACCGCGGGACGTGCTCGACGGCCTGCGTCGGCGCGGGCAGCGCGTGAAGCTCAGGCGTCACCCCTTCACCGCGGTGCAGATCGTGGTGCTGGACGCACAGGGCCTGCGCCACCCGGCCTCGGACCCGCGCAAGCTCGGGGCGCCGGCGGGCTACTGACCCATGCGTCGCAGCACCTGTTCGCGGGTGCCGCGAAACGGGCCGTCCTGCTCCAGCTTGATCGAGGTCAACGCGGCGGCGTAGCGGCCGGCCCACGCCGGATCGTGCCCCTGCAGCCGGGCCGCGAGGTAGGCCGCCATGCAGGTGTCGCCGCGGCCGGTCCGGCCCTGCAGCGAGCGTGGATTCAGGGGCGCAACGTGGAGCCGCTCGTCGGCCCACACCCGCACCGAGCTGGCGTGGGTCAACACCACCTCCCGCGGCCCCAGGGCGGCCAGGGCGTGCGCCGCGCGGTCCAGGTCGGTCTCGCCGGTGAGCACCTCGGCCTCGGCGGCGTCGGCCTTGAAGTAGGTCACCAGCGGCAGCAGCCGTCGGGCGTCGGGCCACGGCCGCAGCCGCAGCTGACCGCCCTGGTCCACGCGAAGCACCCCCTGGGCGTCGAGCCCCACCGCGGCCCGCCGGGAGAGGGGGTCGATCACGGCGTCGGGGATCTGACCCACGATCAGCCCGCCCAGGTGAAACACCCGGGGTGTGATGGGTGGCAGGTGCTCGAGGTCGATGGGCTCCGAGGCGTGGAGCAGGACACAGACCCGGCGATCCTGGTCGGCGGTGGTGTAGATGTTGCGGTTGCCCGCGGTGGTGGCGCTGGCGGTCCAGTGCACGCCGATGCCCTCCTGCTCCAGGGGCCGCAGCAGGTCGCGGTGCTCCGGGTGAAGCCGTGTGGCGACGAGGCAGGCGCAGCCGCTGCGATGTGCGGCGAAGGCGCCGAAGTAGATCGCCCCCCCGGTGCGCTCACGACACACGTCGTGAACCACCACCTCGTCTCGAGCCAAGTGACCGACAAGAATCAGGTCTGTCGCCTGCATCTCGTCCAGCGTACCATGAACTATCACCTGGAACTGCAACCTTGCCCGGGCGAGGCGGCTCTGTTAGGGCAGGAAAGCAAGGGAGAGAAAGCCATGGGAGCTGCCACCATCGAGGTCACCACCAAGAACTTCAAGGAGACCATCGAGAACAACAACATCGTGCTCATCGACTACTGGGCGGAGTGGTGCGGTCCGTGCCGCGCGTTTGGCCCGATCTTCGAGAAGGCCGCCGCCGACAACCCCGACATCGCCTTCGCCAAGTGCGACACGGAGAAGGAGCAGGAGCTGGCCTCGGCGTTCCAGATCTCCTCGATCCCGACGCTGATGGTGTTCAAGGAGGGCGTGATGATCTTCTCCCAGCCCGGGTTGCTGCCGGCGCCGGCGCTCACCGAGCTCATCGGCAAGGTGCGCGAGCTGGACATGGACGAGGTGCGGCAGAAGATCGCCGAGCACGAGAAGGAGCACGCGGGGCACGCGCACGAGGGACAGGAGCAGCAGTACGCCGAGCCCAACTAGGTTGTGATGGGTTGGGCTCCCTGCAGTGTTCAGCCGCTGCAACCGCGGTCAGCTTGACAGCCTGACGCGCCTCTTTCCATGATAGCCCTCCGCGCAGCGGGAGCAGCCGCGCGCCCATCAGGAGGCTGTCATGACGAAGCTCGTCGAGTGTGTACCCAACTTCAGCGAGGGCCGGGATCGCGCGGTGATCGATGCCATCACCGCCGAGATCACGAAGGTCAGCGGCGTCGCCCTGCTGGACGTCGATCCCGGCGAGGCCACCAACCGCACGGTGGTGACCTTCGTCGGCAGCCCCGAGGCGGCGGCAGAGGCGGCCTTCGCCGCCATCCGTAAGGCGGCGGAGTTGATCGACATGCGACGGCACCAGGGGGCCCACGCGCGCCAGGGCGCCACCGATGTCTGCCCCTTCGTGCCGGTGTCCGACATCTCCGTCGAGGAGTGCGTCGCGCTGGCCCACGCGCTGGCCCGGCGGGTGGGTCAGGAGCTGAAGATCCCGGTTTACCTCTACGAGGAGGCGGCCACCCGCCCCGAGCGCCGCAGCCTGGCCGACATCCGGGTGGGGGAATACGAGGCGCTGAGCGAGAAGCTGAAGCGCCCCGAGTGGAAACCGGACCACGGCCCGGCCGAGTTCAATCCCACCGCCGGGGCCACGGTCATCGGTGTCCGTCCGTTCCTCATCGCCTACAACATCAACCTCAACAGCCGCAACACCACGCTGGCCAAGGAGATCGCGCTCTGTATCCGGGAGAAGGGTCGGGTTCAGCGTGACGCTCAGGGCAAGAAGATGCGGGACGCCCAGGGCGAGCTGCTGCGGGACCCCGGCTTTCCCCACTGCCGGGCCAACGGCTGGTTCATCGAGGAGTACAGCCGGGCCCAGGTGACGATGAACCTCACCGACTATCACGTGACGCCGATCCACACCGTGTTCGACCGCGTGGTGCAGCTCGCGGCGCAGATGGGCGCGCGGGTCACGGGCAGCGAGATCGTGGGGCTGGTGCCGAAGGAGGCCATGCTCATGGCCGGCCGGCACTACCTGCAGCAGCAGGGGGCCACCACGGGGGTGGGGGAGCACGAGCTGATCGAGATCGCCGCCATGAGCCTGGGCCTGAGCGAGGTGGCGCCGTTCGACGCGCGGCAGAAGATCATCGACTACCGCGTGGCGCAGGAGCCGAGGCTGGCGTCGATGGCGGTGGATCGCTTCGACGATCTGCTGGCCTCCGACGCGCCGGCGCCGGGCGGGGGCTCGGTGGCGGCGCTGGCGGCGTCCATGGCCGCGGCGCTGGCGTCGATGGTGGCGGCGCTGACGTTCGGCAAGAAGGGCCACACCGAGCACGACGCCGTGATGCAGCAGGTGGGTGAGCGGGCGCAGCAGCTCAAAGATCGGCTGTTGCGGGCGATGGACGACGACACACTGGCCTTCGAGGCCGTGATGGCCGGCTTCCGCCTGCCGAAGAAGACCGAGGAGGAGGCCGCGGCGCGCCAGGCCGCCATCACCCGGGCGAACAAGGGCGCGACGCTGATCCCGCTGTCCGTGATCGAGGCCTGCCCCGACGTGCTGGAGCTGGTGGCCGAGGTGGAGCGGCTGGGCAACCAGAACTCGCTGTCCGACGCGGGTGTGGGGGGGCTGATGGCGCAGGCCGGCGCCCATGGCGCCTACTACAACGTGCTGATCAACCTCAAGGGCATCGAGGACGTCCCGTGGTGCGCCGAGATCCGTCAGCGGGCCGACGCCGCGCTGGCTCGCGTGGACGCGCTGGCCGCGCCGATCCAGGCGTCGGTGCTGGAGAAGCTGCGCTAGTCCTCGCCCGGGGCATGGGTCGATCGGGGTTGGGCGAGGGCGACGCCCCAGGCGCGAGTGGGGTTCCGAGGCAAGCCCCTGCGTAGCAGGGGCGCAGGCCAGGCGAGCGCAAGGGGCGTTGCCGGAGCCCAACCCATCACAATCCGTGTCATGCGGCGCTAGTCCTCGCCGCCCCCGTCGAGAAACAACGCCACGCGCAGGGTGTAGGGGCCGACGGTGAGGCGATCGCGGTAGGTGACCTTCACCGGCGGCCCCAGCGGCTTGCCGTTGAGCAGGGCCCGGGCCGACCCGATGCGCGCCACCTGGACCTGCTCTCCGGTGAGCTCCAGCTGAAGGTGCCGCATGGCCACCGACGGCGCCTCGAGCAGCACGTCGGATTCGATGGACCGCCCCACCGACACCCGGTCGCGATCGAAGGACAGCTTGAGGAACGTCCCGCCGCCACCCTTGACCACCACCACCATGCGTGGCGACCAGCCGCTGCGGTCGGTGCGCAGCGCCTCCCAGCGCGGGCGCCGGTCGTCGATGAAGGGGTCGGTGATCTTCAACTCCGCGTCGTCCTCCAGCCGGCTCAGCGTCAACAGGTGCGCCCCACCCGGTCTCAGCGCGCCGGCGTCGCCGCGGCCGGTGCGCGCGGGGCCGCGTGGGATCTCGGGGCAGCGCTGGACCACGAGGATCGTGGGCTCGACGTACGAGCCCTGCTCCACCTTGATCACACGGTACAGGGCGGTGACCCGGCGTACGCGGTCGTGGCACGGCTCGGTCGTCGGGAGCTGGGCCAGGGTCGCGTGCAGCTTGAGCGGTTCCGTCGTCTTCGCCGCCGCCGTCGACGCTGACAGCAGGGTCCAGGTGAGGATTCCGAGGTGCAGTGTTCGCATCGGTCGATCTTGCCCATCCGGGGCGGTGTGGGCAAGAAACCGGGCAGTCCGGTGGTGGGCGGACGACAGAAGTTTGTGTATACTGCGGGCCCGTCACATCGATAGCTACAACCTCAATCGCCAATTCGAGCTGGAGCGGTCAAAGATGGATCAATTCGACACCCCCGGGGGAAGCAATCGCAATGGAGTCATCGTCGTCGTGCTGGTGGTGGTGGGCCTGCTGCTGGTCGGCGTCGGTGGATACCTCGTCTGGAGCAAGCGCCAGGGCAACGGCGGCGGCAGCGGAAGCGGTGCGGACGTCGACACGCAGGAGCTGGCGCAGTGGTGCAAGCTACGCCAGGAGTGGGCCAAGAAGATCGATCCGCTCGTCGGGGATATCCTGCTCAAGAGCGTCCGGCCCGAGGACAGGGCGGAATACGACAAGCGGGTGCTCAGTCGAAACACGCAGTCTCAGGACTACGCACGGCAGCTGCGCGACCTGAAGATCACCGACCCGACGCTGCAGGAGGTGGAGGTGGCGCTGGTCAAGGAGGGAAAGACCCGCGCCAACGTCTTCGTCGAGATCGACAACCTGCTGGCCAAGATCGATGCACCCGACACGGGTGGACTGCGTGAGAACCGCGACAAGCTCGATCGCTACATCAAGGGCCGTATCGTCCAGGGGCGCACCAAGGCCGAGCAAGAGGTGAACGAGGCGATGGCGCGTCTGGGCGATGCGAAGTGCGCCAACCCGTATCATGGACCCATGACCGACGAGGGGACCACGGGCAATCCGTACGTCAGCTGGGACGAGCTGGAGCTGAAACGGACCACGGCGCTGAAGAAGTACGACGACAAGATCAAGGAGATGGAACCCGTCGAGCAGTTCACTAACCGTATCTACCACGAGCTGATCCGGCTCTATCGTCCGACGCTGAAGGCCTGCTACCAGCAGACCAAGCTGCGCAACCCGAAGATGTCCGACAAGCTCGGATTGCGCGTTCGGCTCAAGCCGAACGGCAAGGTGGCGACGCTGGCCATCGAGTGGATGATCAACCGCGACGAGAAGATCCTGGACTGTTTGCTGGCCAAGGCCGCCAAGTGGCAGCTGCCCCAGCCCGATCCGGAGATCAATGTGGTTGTCGTCAGCATCGATTTCGGCAGTTTGTGAGCCTTCGTTGGTCCAGTTTTGTGATCCTTCCCCGCTTGAGCCCAATAACCAGATGATATACAACGTTTTTTGTCCGAAGGATCCAATCCAAGCCTGCGAGATCCATCCATTGAGGGGCCTCCGCCATCCTGGTCCAACATTCCTAGATTATTACGCTATACCCGAATCACAGCCTGTCGCGCGCCCGATCGCCGCGCGAGAACCCCCACCTGCACCTACACTAAACAATTGAATTGTTATTTGTAACTACCTGAAACCAGGTTGTTTATTTTCCTTGACAGGGGGGGGGGGCCAGTGATAGTTAACGCGCTCGCTGGGAGGGAAGTTGTTGGAGGGCGGATGAGTGGGTTGTGGCCCTTGACTTGTAGGGTTTTGTTCCTACAATAGGTCGGCAACTCGGGGAGTGGGACCAGCGGGTTGATCTTTGAAAACTGAATAGTAGGTCAGCGACGACCATTAGATACACACCGTTGTACAAGATGTGCGGAATCCTGCCATTTGCCGGGTGACCGGCAAGAGGCACTCCCATTTCAAAGAGCATTGCGAGCTTCGGCTCGCGTTCAAGCTCAACAGTTTAACTGGAGAGTTTGATCCTGGCTCAGAGCGAACGTTAGCGGCGGGCTTAACACATGCAAGTCGAACGAGAAAGCGTCCTTCGGGGCGTGAGTAGAGTGGCGCACGGGTGAGTAGCACGTGGGTAACCTACCCCTCGGCACGGGACAACAGCTCGAAAGGGCTGCTAATACCGTATAAGTTGGTGACGGCCTCGGCTGTTACCAGGAAAGGTGGCGCCCTTCGGGGGCTATCGCCGGAGGATGGGCCCGCGGCCCATCAGCTTGTTGGCGAGGTAATGGCTCACCAAGGCGAAGACGGGTAGCTGGTCTGAGAGGATGATCAGCCACACTGGAACTGAGACACGGTCCAGACTCCTACGGGAGGCAGCAGTGGGGAATATTGGACAATGGGCGAAAGCCTGATCCAGCCACGCCGCGTGTGTGATGAAGGTCTTCGGATCGTAAAGCACTGTGGGGAGGGACGAAAGGCAACAGGCCAATACCCTGTTGATTTGACGGTACCTCCTTAGCAAGCACCGGCTAACTCCGTGCCAGCAGCCGCGGTAATACGGAGGGTGCAAACGTTGCTCGGAATCATTGGGCGTAAAGCGCGTGTAGGCGGCTCGGTAAGTTGAGTGTGAAAGCCCTGGGCTTAACCCAGGAAGTGCGCTCAAAACTGCCGTAGCTAGAGTACGGGAGAGGGTAGCGGAATTCCCGGTGTAGAGGTGAAATTCGTAGATATCGGGAGGAACACCAGTGGCGAAGGCGGCTACCTGGACCGATACTGACGCTGAGACGCGAAAGCGTGGGTAGCAAACAGGATTAGATACCCTGGTAGTCCACGCCGTAAACGATGAGTGCTAGGTGTCGCGGGTATTGACCCCTGCGGTGCCGCAGTTAACGCATTAAGCACTCCGCCTGGGGAGTACGGCCGCAAGGCTAAAACTCAAAGGAATTGACGGGGGCCCGCACAAGCGGTGGAGCATGTGGTTCAATTCGACGCAACGCGCAGAACCTTACCTGGGTTGGAAATCCCTCGGATCCTCCAGAGATGGAGGAGTGCCCTTCGGGGAACGAGGTGTTCAGGTGCTGCATGGCTGTCGTCAGCTCGTGTCGTGAGATGTTGGGTTAAGTCCCGCAACGAGCGCAACCCCTGTCGTATAGTT
>Ga0210044_10002166_pt1 | contig 29500 bp, 25 predicted proteins | sample CryGey13umfilter_2_FD_183959 | JGI IMG/M metagenome (GOLD analysis project Ga0210044, IMG submission 183959) | Groundwater microbial communities from aquifer in Utah, USA - Crystal Geyser 4/9/14 3 um filter (SPAdes) (version 2) | ecosystem: Environmental > Aquatic > Deep subsurface >... | reverse complement strand
TTGAAGGCAAAACGCCTCTTGAAGGTGGAATTTATATGTGTGTAACCAAAGACAGAAAATACTTTGAAATGATTGTTGATAAAGAGCAAAACTTCTACCTAAGAACCACAAATGAAGATTTTGTTAATAGCATGAAAATTAAAGGATCTATTGATAATGAGGATTTTTACAGCTATCTTAAATTTTTGAGCAGTAAGGAAATAGATAAAAAATCCATTGAGGAAAGCTATAAAGATAAGACTGATTCAATTTCGAAAAAAGAATTAAATGGCAAACTGAATCTATTGAATGAAGATGTTTTAGCATATAAATTAAAAATTATGGGCGAAAAGCCAAATAGCTTTTTGACGACAATTTTAAAAGCATCAAAGGAACCCGAAATTCCAACTATTTTGCCTAAAAATGACAAGGGAGAGACCGATTCAGCATATATTTATCAATATTACAAAGCTCATTTTTTCGACGATTTTAACTTTGCTGATGAGCGAGTTTTGCGCACACCAATTTATGCTACAAAACTTACAAAATATTTCACCAAGGTACTATTGCAACAAGCAGACACTCTTATAAAAGAAGCTGATAGAATAATTGCTGCCTCCAAATCAAATAAAGAAACATATAAATATTGCATTTGGTACTTCACCTATGAAACTGAAACCTCTCAAATAATGGGCTTAGATGCTGTATTTGTTCACCTTGTAAATACTTATTATAAAACTGGCGAAGCTTATTGGGTAAATGAAACTGTGTTGAAAAATATTATTGAAAGAGCTGATGTTCTTAATAAACTGCTTTTAGGAAAACCCGCACCAAATATGGTTATGATTGACACAAACAATAATCTTGCTTCAATGCTTTCAATTAAATCAAAATACACTATTCTACTTTTTTGGGATCCCGATTGTGGTCATTGTCGACAAGAAATACCACTTTTAAGAGATTGGATGAAGGAAAATAAAGACAAATATGGAGTGGAAATTTTTTCTATTTGTAGCGATACAAATCTTATAAAATGGAAAACTTTTATAAATAATTTCCAGATAAGAGATTGGATAAACGTTAATGGAACGCGCTCGGCAACAGAAAACTATCACGATCTTTATGACGTCATTAGCACGCCTACAATATATTTGCTCGATAAAGATAAAAAGATTATTGCCAAAAGATTGGCTTACGAACAACTCGTAAATTTTATCAAAAACGACTATAATTCTAAACTTATAAAAGAGATTAAATAATTGAATATAAATCAATTGTGCGCTGAGTTATTTAATTTTTATTAAAATCGTTTTTTATTCTCATCTATTATTTTAAAACTATTAGCCAACCTTTAAACACCTTCTATGCAATACCAGCGACATGATTTCGATAATGGAATTAGAATTATCCATCAAAGGGTAAAAAGTCCTGTTGCACATTTTGGAATTATCATAAACACTGGATCGCGCGATGAATTAGATTCCGAACAAGGCGTGGCTCATTTCATAGAACATACTATCTTTAAAGGAACAAAAAAAAGAAAATCTTTTCATATTCTTAATAGATTAGACAGTGTTGGCGCAGATATGAACGCATATACCACCAAAGAGGAAACCTGTCTTTATGCCTCATTTTTAAAAGAACATCTGCAAAGAACTATCGAACTTTTTGCTGATATAAGCATTAATTCTACTTTTCCACAAAAAGAAATAGAAAAGGAAAAAGATGTAATAATTGACGAAATTAACTCATACCGCGATAATCCTTCCGAAGAAATTTTTGACGAAATTGAAGATATAGTCTTTGAGGGAAATTCTTTAGGAAGAAATATACTTGGCACTAAAGAAAGTGTTACAAATTTAAAGCGATCTAATATTTTTAAATTTATAAAAAGAACTTATCATACTGACCAAATAGTAATTTGTTCGGTAGGTGATTATGATTTCAATATAGTTATAAATCAATGCATTAAATACTTTTCAGAGATTCAAACTTATAAAAGAACGATTGTTAGAAAGCCGCCAGAAATTTACATTCCAAGAACTATAATTAGAAAAAAAGCTCAGCATCAGGCACATTGTATTATTGCAAATAAAGCTTATAATTCGATGGACGATAAAAGAAGTATTTTGTTTTTGCTGAATAATATCCTCGGTGGTCCAGGGTTAAACTCACGCCTAAATCTTGGCATTAGAGAAAAATACGGGTTCTGCTATAATTTAGAATCAAATTATACTGTCTATTCCGATTCAGGAATTGTTTCTATATATCTTGGAACAGATTTCGATTATTTGGAAAAAACTATTAACCTTGTGTTAAAAGAACTTTCTAAACTTAGGAATAATAAACTGGGAACTTTTCAACTTCATACCGCAAAACAACAGATTAAAGGGCAAATTGCGATCAGTAACGACAACAATATTAATGAGTTAATATCCATGGGTAAGAGTATAATTTCTTATGATAGCGTTGAAAGTTTAGAATCAATATATTCAAAAATTGAAGCAATTACCTCCGAAGAATTAATTGAAGTTGCCAATGAAATTTTCGATAATTCACAACTCACAAAACTAATTTATACTAAGTCTTAAAATATGAAAATTGTTGAAGAAAATATTGATGAATATTCACAAAATCATAGCCTTAGAGAATCCGACGTTCTAAAAGATATCAGAAGGAAAACTTACCTTGAGACAGTTTATCCAAGAATGCTTTCAGGTCAGCCACAAGCATATTTTTTGGGAATGCTGGCTAACATTAAAAAGTCAAAAATAATTTTGGAAATTGGAACTTTTACAGCTTATTCGGCTATAGCCATGGCAGAAATGACCGACGAATCCACCATAATTCATACAATTGAAAATAATGTTGAATTTGAAGATACAATAAATAAAAATATTGAAAATGCAGGATTTACAAATAGAATTATTTTACATATTGGTGATGCACTGCAAATATTAGAAAATTTAAATTTTGTACCTGACTTTGTATTTATTGATGCCGACAAACAAAACTACCTCAATTATTTTAAAATGCTGCTAAAAATAATGAAAAAGGATAGTTTTATCGTAGCCGACAATGTATTGTGGAGCGGAAAAGTGCTCAGCAATAAAATTAAATATGACAAGGAAACTCTTGCAATTCAAGATTTTAACGAATTTGTAAATAACGATATGAGAGTTGTAAACTTGATGCTTCCAATTCGCGATGGTTTGATGCTGATTCATATAAAATAGAAATTCAAACACGATAAAATTGAAATATTTTAATCCTTTTATCCAATCAAATTTGTAGATTTGCAGTCTTCAGCAAAGGAAAACAGATTATAAATTTTAATGAATTTGAAAACAAAAACCAGAAATATTTTATTTATCATCAACCCTAAATCTGGGCCTGGATTGTTTCCAAAACTCGACCAAAGAATTGATAACTATTTAAAAGATAGCGATATAATATTAACAATTAAAAAAACAGAATACGCTGGACATGCAACAGAACTATGCAGAGAAGCTATTAATTCTTCTGAAAGAATAGACGCGATAGTAGTGGCGGGAGGTGATGGCACTGTGAACGAAGTTGTGAATGGCATTGGGCTATCTGGAATGCCTCTTGGCATTATTCCTACTGGCTCAGGCAATGGTTTAGCGCGACATTTAGGAATATCAATGCTGCCATTTTGGTCAATCAAAAATATAATTCATGGTCAAGTTATGGCTATTGATATGATGAAAATTGGTAAAAACACTTATGCAGCAAATGTTACAGGTGTAGGATTCGATGCTATAATTTCATCAAAATTTCAATTTAGCAAAATAAGAGGACCTATTGCTTATGCTAAGCTTATATTAGAAGAGTTTATAAAATATAAATCATCTACTTACGAGATTAAAATTGATGGTAAAAAAATTGTAGTAGATTCTGCCATGATTACAGCTGCAAACTCCTCACAATTTGGAAATAATGTTTATATAGCTCCAAGCGCTTCGTTGACAGACGGATTTATAAATTTATGCATCTTAAAACCATTCCCAAAAGCATTAGCTTTAGATATTGTTACAAAATTAATGACTAAGCAAATAGAAAATAGCAAATATTATTCAAGATACCTTGCAAAGAAAATTACTATTAAGCAGAAAAAAGCCACTTTTCAAATTGATGGTGAGCCTATTAAAGAAAAACGAAAAATAAAAATTAAAGTTTTGGAGAAATCTCTAAATATTATAGTGCCAATAAAAAGCATAAATAAAATATAATGAGCAAAAAACATAAAACTATTTACGGTGGCAATACAGTTTATTCCACAAATCCAAACTTTAAAACCAATGATGAACCTGAAAAAATCACAGTAAATCCTAAAGAACAAAATCTTAGAATTTGGTTAGAAAAAGGAGGAAGAGGCGGTAAAATTGCAAGCGTTATTAAAGGATTTATCGGCGATGAAGATGATTTGATAAACTTAAGCAAGATAATTAAAACAAGTTGTGGCACTGGGGGAAACGCAAAAAATGGCGAAATAATTATTCAAGGAGATCACAGAGATAAAATTCTCAATATTTTAACCCTAAGTGGTTACAAAGCTAAAAAAGCTGGAGCATAGATATGGAAATTATAGCGCTAATTTTAATTGCTTTGAGCTTAACTTTCGACACTTTTGCAATCTCTGTTTCCTCAGGAATAGCAGTTAGCAAAATTAGTTTTCGACAAGCATTTATCATAGCAAGTATTTTTGCAATTTTCCAAGCGGGAATGCCAATAATTGGCTGGATAATAGGCTATCAAATAAATGATTTTTATATCAATTACAATTATTTTGTGGCTATTATACTACTCACCTTAATAGGATTAAAAATGATTTGGGACGCCATAAGATATCAAAATAGAACAAAAAGCTTCAATCCTTTAAAGCCAATAGTTATGATTGGTTTAGCAATAGCTACCAGTATCGATGCTTTAGCAGTTGGTTTTAGTTTTGCATTTATTCAAGTTAATATTATGCTTGCAACTTTGATAATTGGAATTTCAACTTTTTTAATGGCAATGACAGGAATGTTGTTTGGGAAACATCTAGGAAATAAAATTGGTAAAAAAGCGGAAATTATAGGTGGCTTAGTGCTAATATTATTAGCTTTAAAAATATTGTGGGATAAGGTTTTATAAAAAAAACACTCACATAAGCGAGTGTTTTTTTATAAATAAAAATTAGTTTAGTTTAATGGACTTGCTGTAACTTTTGTCAACAATTCCAAAGCCATTTTATAATCAATACCAGTTTGATCTGTTGTCCCTGAGAAAGAAATATAAATTGGTTTCTTGGAAGCCAACATTAGATTAACTCTGTCAAACTGACCGTTGCTATTATCAAAAACAACTTTAGTACCTTCTTGAATATCTAAGTTTTGAAATGTCCATTCGGCAACATTTCCTTCTGAAGAAATGTTAATAACACAATCAATCAATTTGAAATTGGTTGATAAAGTACTAAATGTGCCAGATGCACCAGAAACAACCCATTTTTTAATGTTGGCGAGATATTTAGTAATATCTTCATTGTCTGTCAAAATAATAGTGTCTTTAATGTCAAATGTGCCATTTGCTTTTGCTCCTTTGGCAATGTTAACATTCATGTCAGATTTTAAAGGAACATCGAAAGTAATATCCAATAAATCCTTTGAGCAGGCTGTAACTATTACAACTGCTAAGATAAAAAATAAACTTTTAATTTTCATAAATTTTCTCCTTAATAATATTAGTTAATTAATTGATTGGTACAAAGATAATATTTAAAATATTTATCTCAACATTAATTTATTATTTTTTTATGATGTATATCATTTCAGTTTTTTTGTTCTAAAAAAAGCCATTCTCAGTATGAAGAATGGCTCTAAGTGATCCCGTCGAGATTCGAACTCGAGACCCTTTGATTAAAAGTCAAATGCTCTACCAGCTGAGCTACGAGATCATCATTTTCCGCTATAAAAAATTTCAAAAGCGGAGTGCAAAAATACAAGGTTTTTCTTAGCAAGCAAAGGTTTTGTAATTTATTTTGCTTCATGAGGGTATCTAATTGAAAGGCTGAAATTTATAAAATTATGATTTGTATTATTTATTGATAAATAGCCAATAATAATAAGAAATAAGATACATAAATTATTAATTTCGCATTCTATTTAGTCGAGTATTAATGACAAAGCATAACAATATATTTAAGATAATAAATGAGTTCAAACATTCAAAATATTAGAAAATCATATCAAGCAAATCCGTATCAAGCTCTTGAAAAAATCAACAATATTTTAAAGATTAAGATTACAAAAGATGCCTTGCTGCTGCGGGCTGAAATTAATCAACAGCTAAGTAGAAATACTGACGCTTTAAATGATTATACCGAAGTAATGACAATTTTTGGCGTCGATGATGAGACTTTATATAGGAAGCAATTACTTGCAGAGATAATAGAAATGACTCAGATTGATATTTATTCGTGTCCCAATTTGCATAAAGACCCTTGGGAATAAGCACTATAGAAGTTTAAAAATTAAAGAATCATAATTATATAAAATTATGTTGCTTGGTTGAAAGATATTTATATTTTTGCCCGTGGGTAAGTCTTATACGACCAGCTCCTGCTGAACTCCCCCAGGACCGGAAGGTAGCAAGGGTAGGTGGTCGATGCGGTGCGATGTAAGTAGCTTACCCACTTTTTTTGTTCTTAAATTTCAATTGTAGTTTTTTTCCAAAACTTGTCTTTTTTCTTGTGTAAATAAAAAAAAGTTCTACATTTGCAACCGCTTTCAAAAGCAATAAGTTCATAGATTTTTGGTTCGGTAGTTCAGCTGGTTAGAATACCTGCCTGTCACGCAGGGGGTCGCGGGTTCGAGTCCCGTCCGGACCGCATAAAGCTTTCAAGAAATTGAAAGCTTTTTTTTTGAAATTAATGATTATGCAATATTTTGTATATATTTTAAAATCAGATAAATCTGATGTTTTCTATAAAGGTTATACTACCGATTTAAGTCGCCGTTTATTTGAACATAATAATGGTTTAAGTCGTTATACCTCTGATAAAGGTCCTTGGAAATTAATTTATTTCAAGGAATTTGAAACCAAGAAAGAAGCTTTAATAGAAGAACTTAGATTAAAAAAACTGAATAGAAGGTCTATCGAAAAAATAATATTAGAATTTAATCATGATAATTCTCTTTCATAAGAATATTGCCTGTCATCTCGTCAACCAGTGGTTGACCAGACGGGTTCGAGTCCCGTCCGGACCGCATAAAGCTTTCAAGAAATTGAAAGCTTTTTTTTTGAAATTAATGATTATGCAATATTTTGTATATATTTTAAAATCAGATAAATCTGATGTTTTCTATAAAGGTTATACTACCGATTTAAGTCGCCGTTTATTTGAACATAATAATGGTTTAAGTCGTTATACCTCTGATAAAGGTCCTTGGAAATTAATTTATTTCAAGGAATTTGAAACCAAGAAAGAAGCTTTAATAGAAGAACTTAGATTAAAAAAACTGAATAGAAGGTCTATCGAAAAAATAATATTAGAATTTAATCATGATAATTCTCTTTCATAAGAATATTGCCTGTCATCTCGTCAACCAGTGGTTGACCAGACGGGTTCGAGTCCCATCCGGACCGCATAAAGCTTTCAAGAAATTGAAAGCTTTTTTTTTGAAATTAATGATTTAGAGGCCGTATTTTTTTTAGCTATTTCTACAATTCAATTCCAATTATCACCACATCATCCACTTGATTATTCTCCCCTTTCCAATTTTGAAATTCATTGTTCAAGAGAGTTTTCAAGCTCGGCATATCTAAATGGCAATTTTGAAGTATCAAATCTTTGAGCTTAGATTTCATAAATTTTTTGTTTTTCTCGCCACCGAACTGATCCACAAAACCATCTGAAAACATAAATATTCTATCTTTTTTAAAATATTCTAAAGAATTATTTGTAAAAGAAGGCATTTTTTCGTGAATTGCAACAGGCATCTTATCGGCTTTAAACTCAATAAATTCTATATTCTCAATGGTTTTACGAACAACCCAAAGTGGATTATTTGCACCCGCCCATTGCAAAGTATTTTGCTTTAAATCAATAGCAATCAAAGATATATCCATTCCGTCTTTTTGCTCATCAATTTCTCCTTTTTGTTTTAGCGCGCTAATTATTCCCTTTCGTAACACATTTAAAATTTGGGCAGGCTCGGTAATGCCTTTGCTAATCACAATTTCATTTAATAAACTCATGCCAAGCATGCTCATAAATGCTCCTGGCACACCGTGACCAGTGCAATCAGCTGCTGCAATTATAATTTTATCATTCTGCTGGCTTGCCCAATAAAAATCTCCACTTACAACATCGCGCGGCTTAAATAAAATAAAATGATTTATAAAATATTTTTCAATAAAATCTTTGCTTGGCAATAATGCATTCTGAATTCTACTTGCATAAGAAATACTCGAACGAATATTTTTTAAAATCTCTTCAATTTTATTTTTCTGAATTTCGATTTCTTCCTTCTGCTCCACAACTTCCTTGGTTCGAATTCTCACAATCTCTTCTAATTTTCTATTCTTTTCTTTAAGCCTTTTAATATTTATTTGAATAAGAAAATATACAAATAATACTGCAAGAATTAGGTATATTAAATACGCCCAAAAGCTACGATACCATGGAGGTATTACCGTAAAATTTAATACAATTTCAGAGCTAACTTTATCATGAATATCTTTAGCCAAAAAATGGATTTTGTATTCACCTTCGTTTAAATTTAAGAGCAAGATATGTGAGTTGGTAGACCAATTTGAAAATTTACTATCAATTCCTTCAATTCTCCATGAAAATCTGGGCCCAACACCATTTTCAAAATAGGATGAAGCTAAGTCAATTTGAATATTATTCTTGGAATAAGGAACAAGAAATATTTTGCCAGAATAGCTTTTATCACCATACCAAATTGTATCGTCGCCAAGCACAATATTTCGAATCAGAAGATTGGGTTTAGGATATTGAAATCTATTATTTGTTAAATTTCTCATTATTACCATGCCATCGTCTCCTCCTATATATATATCATTTTCAGCTTGTTGGATAATATTAAATCGTCCTAATTGGATGGTTTTAAAATCATAATCATCTGGCATACTATCTTTCATAGATATTGCATTCACATAAAAATCTAAATTGGCATAAGAATTTTTATCTCCAAAATAAAAAGCCGTGATTGATCTATTTTCGGCATTTTTTGGGAATTTCAAAATATCAAAATAACCGCGAATATCAGAAATATTCAGAGTAGAATCATTTGCCATATTATAAATTTCTTGTGCACTTACAAACTTTAATAAACCTATAGAAGTGCTGAAGGCAATATTATTACCCATTTGCAATGCACTAACCCAATCATTTGGGAGTCCATCATCAGCACCATAATAGCTTGTGAAACTATATTTTAAATTTTTTGAGATATGAATCTGTTCAACGCCGCTTGTTTTTGAACCGAACCAAATTTCGCAGCTTTTATCATTCAAAATTTTATAGGCAATGTTGTATGCATCAATTTTTATTTTATCGATTTTGAGTATTTCCCTTTTGGTTAAAGCATCATAAAAGACAACTCCATCTTTACCAGAACTTACGACCCATTCTTGCTCCGGAATGTAAGCTAAAGCAAGGCTTTGCGAAGAATTTGATTGCAAATATTTTTTGCCATCATAAATCCAAATTCCATTTTCAGTTCCAATCCAGACATCTTTTTGAGTATTTTTCATAGACCATACAGTAGATTTTATCTGAGAAATTTCTGTAATAGAATTTGAGCCATTTTCAACATTTTCAAACAAACCATCGGAAGTTCCTACAAATAATGTCTTTCCATAAATTGCTAAGGCTTGAACATTACCATGCAAACCAGATGTTTCGGAAAATGTGGAAATTGGCGAAGAATATTGAAGGCGGTTGACTCCTTTTTGCGTAGCCATCCAAATATTTCCATTGTGATCTTGAGCAATATCACGTACTTCCGATGAACGCATGCCAGAGCTTAAAGAATAATTTGCTATTAATTCCAATTTCTTATCGAGAATAAAAATTCCATTTTTTTCTGAGTAAAGCGCAAAATTTCCATCTAATAAAGCTTTAGCTCCAATAATTTTTGCTGAGCTCAACTTTTCTTCAAGTTCCTTTGGTAGTGTGATTTTCGAAAAATCATTGTTTACCCAACTCCATAAACCAAACTCTTGAGTTACAACAAGTTTAGCCAAATTCTGTAGTGGTAAAATTGCGAAGACTCCAAAATCAGCAAAGAGATTTCCATTATTCACAAGTTTAAAATCTCCGCCTTCAAAATGCATCAAACCCAGATTTCGCTCTTTCACAAAAAGATTTTCACCTTCAACAAAAGCCAGATGAAAGGAAGTCTTTGGTTTAATTATCTGAAGTTTTTTAGGGCTATAAATAAATATTGCCTCATCAGATTGGAAAACAATTTTATCTTTCCAAACGAGAGTTTTCCATATCTCTGAAAATTTTTGATATTTCAGAGGTAATGTTTTTGCCAAGGATTGATATTCAAATTTTCCTTTAGAATTTAATATTAAAAATCCAAAATCACTCTGGCCACCAACGAAAATAGTGTTATTTAAACAGGCCAATGAACTAATTCTGATGTTGTCGATAGAAATAGTACGCCATGAAATACCATCATATTGAAGGATTCCATAAGCACTTCCAACATATATAATTCCTTGCTTATCTTCAATAACTGCTTGTGTATAAAGTGAGTTTTTTTGACCGTAATCTTTTGGAGTGAAATTGCTTAAATGTTGCCTATATAGTTGAGCATCAGAAATTAAGGAAATAAATAAAAATGCTAATATGCAGAAATATTTATTCATAATTATTTTTCTAAATCAAACTCCGTTTTTAGCCAAGACTCGAGATAAAGCTTATCAATTTTACAATATATTGTGGTGAGATAATCGAAAATTTCAGCAAAAATTTCATTGTAACTTTTATTTATCATCGACTCTATAATAATTTGAACCTCTTCGTGTATCTGAGCTTTGTCAACAAAAAATGGGTCGAATGTAGAAATAAAGGTAGCTGTAGAGTTAGTGTCGCCACTTACATAGAAGTAAAGTTTTAGTTCATTAATATCGGGGTTTGGAATTTGTTTTCCATCAATAGAATACAAATTTGACTTTTCAATCATCAAGGTATCATTCTTAAATGGTAGTTTTTTGTTGATTTCCAAACCATTAAACATGTATCTGATAAAGAAAAAAGAATGTTCGTTCATAAGATATAGCGAGGTATCTACTTTCAAATCGAGATTATCTATAATCAAAATTTTCCCATTGAAATAATCTTTTAAATTGGAAAAATTATTTGTTACACCTCGATAGCTAACACCACTCATAGCAGGAGCAAAAGCAGCTTTGCTAAAGGCATTTTTGCCGTTTTGAGATGTTAAAATTACTCGACCTTGTTTTGAATTTATTAAAACTGCCCTTGCATCGGGTTTGCCAAAAGAAAAGCGTTCATCGCTATTAACATCTACACCTCGCTGAAGAGTAACCTTAGATTTAGTAGTTTCAATATTTCCATTTACGCTAATTACTTTAAATATAGATTGGGAATCTAATAGCATAGATATTAAAAGGGAAAAGAAAATCAAGTTAAGTTTTTTCATAATATTTTGCATTTAAGATTTACAAATATAAGAATGATTATTCGAAAATAAAGCTGATCATATATATTTGCAAATATGTATATAAACTCTGTTTCATTTTAAGAATAATTACTAAAGCATTTTAAAATGCGCTAAAGCCAATGCCAATTCTTGGTGTTGGATAGGTCATTCCATCAAAAGTGCTGTACTTTCCGCCGAACAAATCCATTGAATAATTTGCCACTGGAGATATTGCTTCAAAGAAAATAGTGATAGTTCCATATTTCCTATAATCAACTCCAAAAAGTATTGATGAGCGAAATTTATAATCTACTGCAGCACCATAAGTGTGCTTATCATCCAAAGAATTATACTGAATAAGGCAGTGGCTAAACCCATATCCTAAACCAATCCATGGTTGAAAATCTTTTTCTCTTAAAAAAGTGTACTTCATTCCCAATCTCATAATTGTAGTTTCAGTATTATATTTAGCACCATCTGGCAAATCGATGAAAGTGCCAGTTCCAATATGCAATGGTACTTGTGTACTTCCTTTATCTGCTAATATCTGCTTATATTTATAATTGCTTGCATCAAAAAAAATACGAACGCCCTTATAAATTCTTGCTTCCATAATCACCGACCACCCCCAGCTACTTATTTTACCCAAATCGCTCAAATTTCCCATACCAATTCCTGAAATAGCTGTTTCTGGAATATATCTTGGAATTGGTTTTACGAGTCGGAAACCTGGAACCATAAGTACTTCTGAAACTATTTTCGTGGCCACTTTTACGCCAGATTCTTCATTGTAAAATACCCTTATTCTTGTGGCTGGCAAGGGTTTAGATTTCTTTGCACTTTGCTTATATTGCACCATAATATTTGTTGTTCCTTTAATAAGAATTGGAATATCACCTGCCAAAATAGTGATATCAGAATCGTCAATTCCATTTAATTGTGAGGCATAAATATAGGCGATTAATTCACCTTTTTGAGCATTTGCTTCAATTGAATAAAAGACTGAGAAGCAACAAAATAAGAGAATACATAAATTTAACTTTTTCATATCATTTTGTCAGTGTTTAAAGTGCTGACGCCGCACTTTATTAATTTTCAAATCAACTTCTTAGCACTTATAATTTGCTTAACATAATATATTGTAATAGGTTAGTAATATTTTATTCATAATTTGGGACTACTCAATAAGGACAAATGCTCCCCAGAAATAAGGATCATATTTTTCTGATAATTCGTTTTGAGCATTTAAGAAGGCAAGTTTAATATCATGATTTTGAACAAGATTTGAATAAAACGTTTCCATAAACTCTACAGTTTCTTTATCTGGAACTTGCCATAGGCTTGTAATAATATATTTAACTCCCGCCATTTTAAATGCTCTTTGCAAGCCATAAACTCCCTCGCTACCTTTTATCTCACCCAAACCAGTTTCACATGCCGATAAAACTACCAAATCTGTCTTTCGCATATCTATTTGAGTAACCTCTTGAGCAGTTAAAACCCCATCATCTTCAGTAATAATTTTCGATTTTGCCCACACATCATTGGCACCTGCTAAAGCCAATCCAGACCTCATCAGAGGATTTTGGCTGTTTACAAAAGTATTCACCCCCACTCCCCTCGTAACACCTCTAAAAGCAATGTTACCATATTCAACAGTTTGTTTTTCATCTGCAACTCGCACTTGGTTGGGATCTGGAAATACAAAACCATGTGTTGCCAAATGAAGAATATTGAAATTTTTTGCATTTTTCTTTAAAAAGGTTTCAGTAGCCTTTAAATCAGATAAATATTTTACTTCAACTTGCTGCTTCTCAAGAATATTTTTTACTGCCTCACCTTCATCACGAGTTCCTTTTAAATAAGTCCATACCTGTGTTTCATTAGCATTTTCGCCATACTGTATGCCGCCAAAAACTAATGCTAAAAGCTTGTCATTAGGATTTAATGCGCTCTGCTTTACAATATTAGCAGTACTATTTTCCATTTGCAAATGGTATTTTTTGCAAAGAAAAATATTTGTGCCATTGCTTATAGAAGCAAATGATATTTTATTTAGCAGTCCGCTTGGAGAAAGATAAACCTTGTCAATACCATTCAAATATTTTTCTAAAGGGAGCCAAATCAATTTATATAATTTATTATCTTTCAATTCTTTGGTTCCATAAATGCTATTTATAAATTTCAGATTATTTTCTTCATAAGTTCCAAGTATTGTTAGCAAATCTTTTTCTTCAAACACACGAATCATCTCAGGGAATTTTGAGTTTGATTTTAAAACTAAAGCGCAGTAATAATTTGTGTTAACACCATTTTTTTTCTTCACTTTATAATTAGTGAATTCAATCGCAGCTTCGTTTGATTTCAAACTATTGCGAACATCTTGCCAGTTCATTTTAATACTTTTGCTATAGTTATTAAAATCCTGTGAACTTTGAACAAGAATTTTTTCCAAATTATTTGCCTCAATTTCGAGCTTTCCAACATCTTCTTTTCTGAATTCCACTGGCGTTGAATATAAAGCTGATATTTTCTTTTGTAGCGATATCCAGTTGTCATATTTTTTAATCAATGTGCTGTCATTACTATTGAGAATTGCCATTCGCATAGCAGTATTTGACTTCAGCATCAAGCCTTTATTTTGCATGACTAAATTATATGTATAGCCAGCTATAGAAGGATTTCTGCGAACCCTACGATTAGCATAAGCAATAAACCCATGAATACTTGATTCTCGAGTATCAAAATACATTTCCTTTTCGCTCTCCGACAAAAAATTAAAATCCTGTAAAGTGTTGTGAATTATAATATCCATCAATTCTATTTTCATTTTTTCCTCTGTGGCATCATCGCCCAAAGAATAATATAAAATAGAAAGTCCAGATAATAAATTTGCATATTCTGGATTATATGGTCCCAAGGCTTTCTTAACTTTATTACCATTTCCGACGATAGCTTTTAGAAGTAATTGAGTTGACAATTCTGGATATTGTCGATTCTTTTGTATGGCGCTATCCTCAATGTCAATAATCGGAATGCTCTTAATTTTTATTGTAATAAATACAGGTTCAATGAAATTATTAGAATTATATTCTTTAATATTGGCAAAATTAGTTGTCAAACTCATCTTATTAATCAGAGAACTAACATTAAACATAGAGTAACCAGTTTGATAAGTATAGTCTGAAATAATTTTGGTACATGTTTTTTTATCGCCAATTGTGGCGTACCATAATGCAGAATTATATCTTATGGCATTTCCATCTGGATAAGGCAAGCTACAGTTTTCTTCAAAAATCGTATCTGCCAATGCCAACATTTTACCGCATTCTAAAAGGAGGTTTTTATTTTTATATTCTACAGCAGCAAAATATTCTTTTGCCAAATTAGTAGCAGCTAAATTATTCATTGTCAATGCATAATATGAATTATTTTTTCCTAAATTCGTTAATAACAATTCATTTGCCTCTTTCAAAAGTTTGATGGAGATGTCATAATTTCCCATTTCGTGATATAAAGCACCGAGATTATTTATGCAAATAGCTGCATTAGTACTATTAGCTTCCTTTCCGATTTTAAAAATTCTAACCGCTTCCGAAAAATATTTTTCGGCCTGTTTATAATTAGCTCTGTTGTAATTGAGAACACCAAGATTATTAATATCCACTGCATACTGGGGGCTTAAGTTCCCAAATTTCTTTTCTATATATTCTATCACTTCCAAGAATAATGATTCAGAAAGTGGATAGTTAGCTAAATTATTGTTGTTGCATGCGTAATTTGAGCGATTTGCAATTTCTTGGTAATAAAAATCTTGACCACTATTCTTATAAATTTCGCTTGCTTCAAGAAAATATTTTTTCGCTTTTTTTAATAGTACAGCGTCATTTACGGCTGCTCCCATATCATTATAAACCGCAGCATAACTGCAAAGTACATTTGCATAATTGGGATTTTTAGACCCATACAATCCAGAAGCTTTACTCTCGGCTTTTTTTATCCATCCAAGGGCTTCATCGTAATTGCCAGCTTTACGACAAATTATTGAAGTATTTACAAGAGCATCAATGTAATAGCTATCATTGGTGGCTTTTAAAGATTCTCTAATTTTAATTTCATTTAAAAAATAATACTTAGCTTTTTTGTAATTTCCAAAGCTGAAATATGATATTGCTAAATAGCTTTCGGCATTTGCAAATTGAAGGTTGTCTTCGCCAATATTTCCTCTTATTTGTGCTTTATATTCTTCAGTAAAAATAAGTGCCGAATCCAATTTTCCTTTACGTAGGAGATCTATCCAAAGGCTATCTGATTTTATCCATGTCTGCGCTTCGCAGAATGTAATCGAAATCAAAAAAATGATGAAAAATGATGTAAGTGTTTTCATAATCCAGAAAATTATTGATTCTAAAAAGTTTATAAAGATAATATAAATAATATTTAAATTATATTATTTTTGTTAATCATATAACATAAAATTTTGAATTATGATTAAAACATTACTAATTAGTTGTTTGTTATTAATTTTTTCTAATAATAGCAGAGCCCAAGACACTATTATCATGAAAAATGGATCAAAAATTCTTGCTAAAGAAATTCAAATTGGAGACAGCGAGATAAAATACAAAAAATTTCAGCAAAGTACTTCTAATGGAATTTATGATGTTTTAAAAAGTGATGTTTTGAGTATAAAATATCAAAATGGAAATATAATTGATTTCTCTAATTATCAACAAACAAAAGTTTTAGGAGGTGAAATTCCTAAATTAAATTGGCGATTCAGTTTTGGCTTTATGGAAAATTATACAAAATTGAATGAGCCAAAAATTTTAGAGACTTGGTGGCGGAATAAGAATAATAATGATAGTCTTACTTTTAGCTATAACCCAAAGAGTTTTACTCTTTATTTCGCCATGGCCAGTGCTTTAGGTCATAGCCAAAGAAACTGGCTTGGCGATGAATTTTTTCTTTCATTTACTCCAAAGGACGCCATACATGCTTCAAACAATTATTTAGGCTCTAATGAAGTGGATCTTAAGTTTTTCAATTTTAGCATTATAATGTTTTATGGTCATTCTATAAACTATAAGAAAAATTTAATAGCTATTTTTGAACCTGGCATTGAATCAGGTAGTATGAGCGGAAATATAAAGCTTAGTGATATAGATTATAAAGAAACTGCCATGACGAATATTAGTCTTCACTTGGCTGTTGGACTCGATTGGCAAATTTCCAAACATCTGAATGCTAACTTAAGATTGGGACGAAGATTCCTAAAAGCACAGGAAATTCATAAATCATCAACAAGTTCTACAGGTTTCTCTAGTTTCTATGTCGATAAAAGCAAAAATGATGATTTGGTGGAAGTTGATTGGTCGGGAAATTATATCAGTCTTGGTTTAGCTTTTTCGTTTTTCATTAAGCAAAATTTTGATAATGTAAATGATGATTAAATTATCGGTAGTTATAAAATTTGTTTTTTCTGCGTTACGCTCCATCGTCAACATCTATATTTACAGTAGTAAACTCAGGTATGAACTCAGTAGTAAGCCTTGAAAAATTCAATTTTTAGAACCCCTCTTAATTATGAGTATCTTAAAATATTCTAAATATATTTCATCACAATATTAATTATATCATCAGCTCTAAAAGGCTTAGTAATTAAATCGTTACAACCTGCTTCAAGTACTTTAGCTTTTTCATAAGGCATCACATAAGCAGTTTGTGCTATGATAGGTAAATCCTTTCTACATTTTCTAATTTGCCTTGTAGCTTCATAACCATCCATTTTCGGAAGTCTTAAGTCCATTAGAACGAGGTCAATATTATCAAATTCACAACATAAACTTACAGCAGTCAAACCATCAGTGGCCCAGAGGGTTTGTAATCCTTTTTTTGAGAGAGATTTTTCTATTAACAGATGATTAGATTCTATATCTTCAACAATTAAAATTATCTTTTCTTTTAAGTTCATGCTTCTATTTGTCATTTTCTAAGCTATTAATAAATTCAAGGTGTCGGTCTTTATCAATAAATTTACTCACGGCGGCGAGGAGTACATTTTTTTTGATAGGTTTGGTTATCAAATCATCGCAACCTACAGAAAGCACTTTACCTTTCTCTTCGGGCATTACATAAGCAGTTTGTGCTATAATTGGAACTTGTTTTCTAAATTTTCTAATTTCACGCGTAGCATCATAGCCGTTCATTTTTGGCAGGCGTATGTCCATCAATATCAAATCGATATTTTCATTGTCTTTTGCCATTTCTACAGCTTTTTCGCCATCCATTGCCCACAACAATTTAGCAGAAGTACGTCTCAATATTCTATCAATCAACATGTGATTTGTGCGCACATCTTCAACAATCATTATAGTTTTTTCTCTCCAACGAAATTTAAAAGGAGTATTTCCCATTGAAACATCTTCATCTTCCATGCTGTATTATTTTAAAATGTCCTGACGCTTAATATTGTTCTAAAAGTGCTTACAAATCTACATAAAATTAAAATCCAATATTACAAATATTAAAAAAAATATTAAATTATTCTATGCTAACAAGATGGCAAAATATTTTCATGCTAAAACATCAGCACATTATTTATTTTTTTCATCCTCCTCTTCGTATAAAAATCTTTTAATTTTTTTTGTTGGAGTTTTAATAAACTCATCTTTTTGTTCAATTATGCTACTTATTTTTGAAAATCTATTAAGCTCTTTATTAATATTATTTTTAAAATCATTTAAAAACTGTTCCATATTTTTTTCAGCTTTCGAAGCAGAATCTTTTACGTCTTGCCAATATTTATCTGCCACTTCATAATTTATATGAATGCGAGCCACGAGTTGTCCTTTAACTTGTGAAACCAAAGATTCCAGAACCCAATCGCTTCTATTTATCTGAGCTTCAATTTCTTCAGGATAAATATTTTCGCCGCTTGCCCCCAAAATCATTGTTTTTATTCTACCTTTTACAAAAAGATTTCCTTTTTTATCGAATGCTCCAGTATCACCAGTTTTAAAATAACCATCATGGGTAAAAACCTCGGCGGTTTTTTCGTCATTTTTGTAATAGCCTTTCATAATATTTGGTCCTTTGACTACAATTTCTCCCAGACCAGTTTCTTTGTCCAAATTTATTATTTTAAGGTCGACACCAAGAGCACAAGGGCCTATAGTTCCTAAGACAGTTCCATTAGCATCAGTGCCAGCAAGTAAGGGTGAAGTTTCGGTGAGACCATAGCCAATTGCGTATGGGAAATGAGCTTCTTTTAGAAATTTCTCAGTTTCAGCATCCAATTTTGCTCCGCCAACTCCAAAAAATATCATTTCTCCTCCAAAAGTCGCCATCAATTTTTTTCCAGCAATCAGATTCATCAATCTTCTCAACGGAGGTATTCTGTTGTATATAAATGCTTTAACAGGAGTACCTGTGAGTTCTGGTCTGATTTTACTTTTGTAAATCTTTTCAATTATCAAAGGCACCGTGAGCATTACTTGAGGTCTAATGGATTTTAGAGCTGGCAATAATACTTGAGCAGTTGGGGGTTTTTCGAGATAATAATTAGAAGCTCCCGACATGATTACTAAAAGAGTGCCGAGTGTAAATTCGAAAGTATGCGACATGGGAAGCACTGATACAAGCCTATATTCTGGACGCACATCGAACATTGCTTTTGCTTGTATAGTATTGGCAACAAGATTTTTATGAGTCAGCATAACACCTTTGGAACTTCCTGTTGTGCCAGAAGTATAAATTATTGAAGCCAAATCATCTGGACAGACCAACTCGTTTTGAAACTGCGAAATATCCTTGCTATGTTCCTTGCAAAAAGCCTCAAATTGATCGCCTTTCTCTAATCCTTCGTCAGTTGAAATTCGCATTGTAAAATCTTTCAAAAGTATGATTGTGGCAACAGCATCAATAGTTTCCTTGTCAATCTTACGATACAAAGCTGATGAAATAAAGAGAACTTTACTTTCTGAATGTTTCAGAATATTGTTGATTTCTTTAATGCTAAAGTCGGGTAAAATGGGTACAGCCACCGCTCCCAACTTTATAATTGAAAAAAAAGCCACAGCCCAATTTGGTTTGTTTTGAGACCATATTGCCACTTTATCAAACTTTTTTACTCCATGTTCATGAAGATGATAGGTTAGTTTATTTACTTCATCATAAAACTCCGAATAAGTCATAGGCTTCTCTCCAACAAACCCAAGAACTGGTCTGTTTGAATATTCCTTTGCTGAATTTATTAGAAAATCATTAAGGTTTAAGCTATCGAGGTGGTCTAAAGTGTATTTCATTATAAAAAAATTATGCTTGATGGCGGCAAAGATAATAGTTTTTTGATATTGTGAAAAAACGCAAAACAAAATAATTCGGTATATATATTCCTTATTTTCAATATAATAGCATAAACATTTAGAAATATAAAAACACTTTTATTTACAAATAAAGTAAATATGTTAAATATCATAAATTTTTTTGCAAGATAAAGGACAAATATTACTTTTGCAGCGAAATTTTTGATTTAATGAAGTTAAGTTTTAAACAGAAGGCTATAGTTTTGATGCTATCATTTGCGCTCGCAAATATTGCGTTCTATTCTATTATCAATTTCCACATGTACAGGATTTTTGGTAAGGAGTTAGCCAAATACGATAAAACTTTTATTAAAAAAGACGACAGTTTCACTAAAGCAGCTAATTTTAATGAAGTTGGCAAACAATATCTTCCTCATTTTAACTCCTTTGCTGTTATAGATAATAGTGATTCAAAAATTCATTTAACACGTGTTTCAACATTCTATCCACTTTTATTTGAAAGCACACATTTTCAAATTTCATCATCCATTCTTCCCATTCGGGGTTCCCCATTAGGATAATTTCTAATCTGCATTTCAATTTTCAATTTAAGTTCACATTTTTATTTTTTGGCACAATAGCATCAAATAATTGCTAACATTTTCTAAAACAAAAGAATTTCTGTTTTTTGTTTACTGATATAATAATATCGAAAATAATTATTTGATTAAAAATTCACAGAAAATAATAGTGTTCTAAATTTGAATCAAAATTTATTTATTAGGGTTTTAATTTATTCATAATCAAATATTTATTAATTATTTAAATTTATACAAATGAAAATCAAATTTTTATCAATAGTTTTATTTTTAGCCAGTGGATTTTTGGCAACTGCAAATAAAGATTCGCTTAGCTATTCGGCAGGCTATGCCAACGATGTTTTTTATTCCACAAAAACAGGAGTAGTAAGCACCACAGCGAGAGCAACTTGGGATATTGCTTTCTCAACTTATAAAATGAGTTCAAGCATTATAATTAATGATGGCAGCGGCGTTGAACTTTACAGCTATCCAAACTCAGATACAAGCGGTTGGTCGAGTGTTGATACTTCAAATATGTCAACATGGAGTCCAATGCGAAATTCCGAAGAAACTTGGGAAGATGGAGCTTTTAGCGCTTATGCCAGTGGACATCCAGATTATGGTTGGGCAGTTTATAATTCCGTAACTCACAATCTTATAGGCGATTCACTTTTTGTGATTAAACTTATTGATGGCAGTCTTAAAAAAATGTGGATTATATCAAAACAATCAGCCTTAAGCAAATACACATTCCGCTTTGCCAATATTGATGGTACAAATGATACTACAGTGGTATTAGATTGCAATCCTTATAGCACTAAAAATTATGTTTATTATTCGCTATCAAGTCGTCAATTATTAGATCGCGAACCTGCCAAAGATAGCTGGGATTTGTTATTCACAAAATATATTGCTGCTCAACCTTCAGGAGGATTTTATACTGTAACTGGCGTACTTTCAAATAATGGCGTTGAGGTTGCCAAGGCATCACAAATCGACACTACAATTGTAAATTGGGCAGACTTTAGCATGTCCGATTTCAGGTCAGTAATTGGTTGGGATTGGAAAGCTTTTTCAATGACAACTTTTAGTTACCAAGTAGCTGATTCTCTTGTGTATTTCATCAAAAACATTGACGGTGAAATATATAAATTAAGATTTACTGGTTTTGCTGGGAGCTCTACTGGCAAAGTATATTTAACCAAAAATATGCTTTCTGCAACTGCAATAAACGCCGCCGAAAAAAATTATTCTTTTAAAATTTTCCCCAATCCAGCAAATGAAAATATTAGTATTCAGCCAAATGCTGATTTTGGAAATAACTCAGCAATTACAATTTTCGATGTTAATGGAAAAATAGTTTTCTATAAGTCGAATATTTTACAAAATGAAAATATTAATGTTTCAGAATTTAGCAAAGGATTATACTTTGTAAAGCTCGAAAATAAATCACTTGTTTCTTTTAACAAGTTAATCGTTAATTAGTTAAATAAGTTAAATTAGTTAGTTAAATTAGATTTTGGCGATAGTTTGTAATGATTTCTATCGCTGAAATCTTTTAATTTTTCATTATGAAAGCAAACATTATTATTATTTTTCTGTTACTTTTCACCGTCAAGATATATGGGCAGGATGATAATATTTTTTTGAAAGATGGCAAAACTGGCGAGCCAATAGCATTTGCTCATGTGATGCTTAAAAACCTTAGTCAGGCAGATAACATTTCGCATTTTGTTTCGGATATTAATGGCAAAATAAATATATCCATAAAGAAAAAAAGTTTAATCCATGTTTCATATATTGGATATAAAATATTGATTGACACAATATATAAAGGCAAATCATATACCTTTAAATTAGAGCCAGATGTTTTTAATTTAGAAACTTTTGTAGTAACAGCAAGCTGTGCACCCAAAAAAGTTGACAAGTCGATTTATGATATTCAAGTTATTTCAAAGAAAGATATTGCTTCCAAAGGTGCCAATAATCTTACTGAATTACTTAACAATGAGCTAAATATGAGAATTTCCAATGATGCTGCATTAGGGTCAAGCGTAAGTTTGCAGGGGCTTTCGGGTGAGCATTTGAAAATTCTTGTCGATGGAGTGCCAGTAATTGGACGGAAAAACGGGAATATTGACTTGAGTCAAATCAACCTAAATAATGTTGACCATATTGAAATAATTGAAGGTCCAATGTCAATAGTTTATGGCAGTAATGCTCTTGCTGGAGTTATAAACATTATTACAACCGATAAAAAAATGGCGGCAGCCTCCACACAATTTTCATCATATTACGAATCTGTAGGAGTTTATAATTTTGACGGAAATGTATCTGTAAGCAAGAAGAAACATTATTTCTATATTTCTGCTGCGAGGAATTTTTTTGACGGTTACTCCAAAACTTCCAATTTGAGGTCAGAAATGTGGAAGCCTAAAAGACAAATTCTTGGCGATTTAAACTATTCATATACTAGTAATAATCACATTATTAAAATTTCTTATTCGATTTTTGATGAGTTACTGCTCGACAAAGGAAATTTGCTTCAGCCATATTTGGAGACAGCATTCGACCAATATTTTTTTACAAACCGCAGCACTCTGAAAGGTGATTTTATTAAAAATCTGAAAAACAAAAAACAGATTTCCATAATTGCTTCATACTCAAATTACGATTGGCGAAAAAATACATATTTAAAAGACTTGACAAATTTAAATAAAGTCCTTACTCAAAATGCTGAACAACAAGATACCACAGAGATTATATCATATTTGAGCCGTGGTATATTTAGCCGTGAAAATGAAAATTTAAAGCTCAACTATCAAGTTGGATACGATTTCAATAGCGAATCAGCTACTGGAAAAAGAATCAGAAACGGGAAACAAGATATTGGCGATTATGCGGGTTTTATAAATATAAAATATTCAATTACCGACAAGTTATTGATACAGCCGGGAATACGCTATGGATACAATTCAAAGTATTCTACACCTTTAATTTATTCATTAAACGCTCATTACAAAATTTTAAACTCTACTTTAAGAGCATCTTATGCCAAAGGTTTTAGAGCGCCTTCAATCAAAGAATTATACCTCGATTTTCATGATGTCAATCATAACATTAATGGAAATCAAAATCTAAAAGCTGAATATTCAGATAATGTAAGCCTTTCGGCAAATACTACTTTCAAGCATGGAAATAATTCCTTTTCTTTGAAAAGTTCGGTTTTCTATAACGATATAAAAAATATTATCACTATGGCATTACTTTCCAATGGATCATATACTTACACCAATCTCGAGAGATATCTTACGCAAGGTTTCGACATTGGATTGAAATATAATTATTATCCAAAACTTACCTTAAACGCAGGTTGGGGTTACACAGGAATTTTAAATTCCATAAATCCTGACATTAAATCAGAGAAATTTCTCTATTCTTCAAACCTTACATTAAACTCGGAATATTATTTTGAGAAGTTAAAACTGACATTTTCTGCTTATTACAAATATAATGGAAGGTTGCCTCAAATTATAATCAACGAAGAAGGAAATCTTAGCGAATCCTCTGTTCCAAGTTATAACATTCTTGATGTTTCATTGAATAAAAAAATGTTCAAGAATACCGTAAATCTTACCATAGGAGCCAAAAATTTATTCAACAATACTGTTATTTCAGCTGTTGGAGGAAGTTCTGGAAGCGTTCATTCATCGGGTTCAGAGATGCCAATTGGCTGGGGAAGAAGTTATTTTATTTCGATCTCATATAACTTAACAAAATACTAAAATTATGAATAATAATCCTTTGATTTTCACAACAATATTGTTGCTTACATTACTAAATTCTTGCTTCAAAGAAGACATAACGATAGCAAAACATTTACCCGAAAATGTGCAAACAAAAACAGTGGAAATGGGTCAATATTATATGACCCAATCATACTTCGATTTGAAAACCAACCAAATAATATCTTCCTATAATAAGGATATCTGGGATTTAGAGTTTTCGTGTCGGGACAGCTCATTATTAATTAAGTTGAATTCGGCAAAATTTATGCGAGCGTCAGCAACAAATGATACTTCATTTTTCTCGGTAAAAGATACTTTAAATGTTAATTGGACTTTTGATGTAGCCTCAGGAAATACTGATAGTATTGCTTTAGCAAATTGGTACAATCTTTCTGCCAACGATACAACTTTTACAGATTTTACCTTTGTGATAGATAGAGGAGTCAACTATTTAGGTGTGGCTCAAGGAATTAGAAAAATTAAAATACTTTCATTTTCCAAAGGAGTTTATCGTATTCAATATTCGCATTTGGACAATAGCGATTTTAATATTGTTGAAGTACAAAAAAATAATCTCTACAATTTTACTCAATTGACATTAGATAAAAATCAGAAATCAACTCAATTAGAGCCCGAAAAAGAAAATTGGGATTTAAATTTTACACAGTTTACAGATTTGCTTTATACGTCTCAAGGAGATGCTTATCCATATTTGGTAACAGGCGTTTTGATAAATCCAAACCGAGTTGAAGTAGCTTTGAACACAACTATAAATTTTGACAAGATAAGTTTAGAAGATGTAAAAGCTATGAACTTTAGGAAGAACTTAAATGCGATTGGTTATGATTGGAAATCTTATGATTTTAATAATGGAATTTATACAGTGCTTACTAAAAACACTTATGTGATAAAGGATACAGAAGGATTTTATTATAAATTAAGGTTTATTGGGTTTTACAATAATCAAGGTGAAAAAGGATTTCCGCAATTTGAATTTCAAAAATTATAATTTTTAAAGCAAAAAACCTCCTAAAAAATCGTCGAAAAACAATCGATTTTTTAGGAGGTTTTTTTCATAAACCAGGAAGAATAATTATTCCACTTTTGCTCTCACATAATAGTAAGGCCAATCGATATCTTGGTTTCTATAATAAACATCTTTCCATTTTGGATGACCTTCGCTTTGCATTTTTTGAATATTTGCATTTATATCGACCAAAAGTTGATTTACCTTAACTTCCATTTCGTTAGAAAGATTTTCAATTTTCACCACTATAAGCATTGGTACGGCATAAGTACTTACAGTTTTTAATTGCCATTTATAAGTACCAGCTTTAATTTTTTTTGCTCTGTAAATATCCTTCAAACTTTTAGATTTTATATTAACTAATTGGATTTGAGTGGTATCTTCCATGTCACCAAATGATTTCACTGGAATTCCACCCACAAAAAAGTAAGCATCAATTTCACCCCTCATCAAAGCGTTATAACATTCACTTGAAGGAATTTCAATGTTGTCCCAGTTGATGCCAGTTTTATCTTTAATCAAAGAAGCCGTTACGTGAGTTCCTTGTTCACGACTACCAATGCCTACTCTCTTTCCTTTCAACTGTTTTAGGTTATTAATTTTAGATCCTTTTTTAGTAATCAGATGAATTTCTTCGTCCAAAAACAAAGGAAACAAAACTCTAACTTGGTTTTTTAATTTACTGTTTAAAAGATTGTTAGCAATCAATACATCATATTGCATAAATGCAATATTTATATCATTGTTCGACATCAACAAATCAAAATTTTCAACGCTTCCCATAGATGGAATCACCTCTACAGCTTGTGATGAATTTTTACTAATATCTGTTGCCAAATAATAATATGTTGCGCCTTCCATACCACTTACAATTTTAATTTGGCCGAAAGAATTAACAGTGGCAGCAACTGTTATAGCCATCATCAAAATCGAAAAATAAACTAACTTTTTCATATTGTCTCTATTGAATATTTATTGGTTACAAACTTAATAATATTTCATTTACATCAGCTCAAAATTTTACATTAGATTATTTTGAGCTGGATTCTCTATGAATCATTTAATTTTTGATAAATTTATTAACGTAAACCAATCATTTCTACTAATTTAAATTATACCTTTGCAGCCTTAATTTATAAGAAATGCTGATAAAACTTTATCCCGAAAACCCATCATTTAAGCATTTGAATATTATTTCAGAATGTCTACGCGATGGTGGAATTATTATTTATCCCACCGACACAGTATATTCATTTGGATGTGATATCAGCAAAATTAGAGGTGTTGAAAAAATTGCCAGATTAAAAGGTATCGAGATGAAAAACCATAATTTCAGCATTATTTGCGACGATATTAGTAGGCTTTCGGATTATGTGAAACCAATACCCAACCACATTTTCAGAATTCTCAACAAGGCTTTACCTGGCCCATACACATTTATCCTTGAGGCAAATAACAAAGTTCCAAAATTGATTTATAGGAAGAAAAAACAAGTTGGAATACGCATCCCAGACAATAATATTACTATCGAAATAATTAAGAATTTAGGCAATCCTATGCTAAGTTCATCAGTACTTCATGAAGATGAAGTTTTAGAATATCGAACCGACCCTGAGTTAATTTACGAAAAATATAAGGATAGTGTAGATATAGTTATCGACGGAGGTTTTGGCGATAATAATCCTTCAACAATAATTGATTGCACTGGTGACGAAATTGAAATAATTAGAATTGGAAAAGGTTCATTAAATATTTTATGAAGATAAATAATTTACTGCAAATAGCTGATTTAGATATTAATAAAGAAATATTTGAGACTTTGCTCGAAGAAAAAGAATTTACTGTGGAAAGAATCATTTCACCATTTATGCCTGAAGGAGATGCAAAATGGTGGAATCCAAAAGACAGTGAGTTGGTTTTCCTGCTTCAAGGCAAGGCCATTTTAGAATTTGAAAATAAAGATTTTAGGAAACTTTCAAATGGCGATTATCTATTTATATCAAAAGGGATGAATCATAGAGTGGCTTTTACATCTGAAAACCCTTTAGCTATTTGGTTGGCAATACACTTTAAAGACAATTCAAAATGAGTACATTAAGAAAATTGTTTCTAAATCATGTTGGTCAAACTTCGCCTGAGCCATTGTCATTGCAAATTGTAAAAGCCGAGGGAGTAATGTTGTACGACGAAACAGGAAAAGATTATATCGATTTAATTGCAGGAGTATCTGTTGCCAACCTTGGACATTCCAATCAAGCAATAAAAAATGCAGTTAAAGCTCAGGTTGACAAGTATATGCATTTGATGGTTTATGGAGAATTTATCGAAGAGCCACAAATAAAATTCGCTGAGCTTCTTTCGAAGCAACTTCCACAAAATTTATCTTCTACATATTTTGTAAATAGCGGTAGCGAAGCCATAGAAGGGGCAATGAAATTGGCAAAAAGATACAACTCACGCTACGAAATCATCTCATTTCATAAGGCATATCACGGCAGTACCCAAGGAGCGCTCAGCCTAATGTCTGACCCATATTTTACCAACGCCTTCAGACCATTAATACCTGGAATAAAGCATCTTACATTTAATAATTTTGATGACTTGAATAAAATATCTAACAAAACCTCGTGTGTTATAGTAGAGCCAATACAAGGTGAAGCTGGAATAATTTCACCTCAAAATGACTTTCTAATCAATATGCGAGAAAAGTGCAATGAGACAGGTGCATTATTGATTTTTGATGAAATTCAGACAGGTTTTGGAAGAGTTGGAAATTTGTTTGCATTTCAAAAATATAATGTGATTCCTGACATTTTGGTAATGGCAAAAGCTATTGGCGCTGGAATGCCTTTGGGAGCTTTTAGCTCATCGCTTGAATTAATGAGCTGCTTTACTTATAATCCTGTTCTTGGTCATATTACAACTTTTGGTGGACATCCAGTTTCTGCTGCAGCTGCTCTTGCTGGATTAGAATTTCTGCTCGAAAACCATCAAATTATTGATGACGTAAAATCAAAGGAACAGTTATTTTTGGAGCAAATTAAAAACTCCCCACTAATAAAAGAAATCCGGCATAATGGTTTACTTATGGCTATCGATCTTGGAACTTCTGAAAATCTTTTTAAAACACTGCCATATTTATATAAGGCTGGAATTCACACAGATTGGTTTCTTTTCGACAAGCAATCTTTTCGAATTTCGCCACCTCTTACAATTACAAATGATGAAATTATTGAAGCATCAAATAGAATTAATTACGCATTAAAAAGCACACTGAAAAATGAATGATAATTTCTTTATAAAAAAAACTATCGAATTAGCTGTTGAAAATGTAAAATCTGGTCATGGAGGACCATTTGCCGCATTGATTGTAAAAAACGGTAAAATAATCTCCACAGGAGTCAACTCAGTAACAATAGAAAATGATCCTACCGCTCACGCTGAAATAAAAGCAATTCGCAATGCATGCGAAAAATTAAATGATTATCAGCTGAAAGATTGCATTATTTACTCAAGTTGCGAACCTTGTCCTATGTGCTTGGGAGCAATATATTGGTCTCGACCAAAAAAATTAATATTTGCCGCCACCAAAAATGATGCAGCCTCAGCCGGATTTGATGATTCCTTCATTTATGATGAAATTGACACAAAGATAGATTCACGACATTTAGAAACCACTATTATTAATGAACCAGATAAATTTCTACCTTTTAAAACTTGGATAAATTTTCAAAAGAAAATCAAATATTAATAAATGATTTTGGAAATGTTAGGCAAATTGCTTGATGTTACAATTCGTTGTATTCCAATATTTTAAAAGGATTATATTGATTTTCTTAGTAAATACAAAAGGGCGGCTTCCGAAAATCGGAAGCCGCCCTTTTGTAATAAGAACTTATTCTTCTATTTTATAATAAGTTTCCTTTGGACTGTTTGCTGTCCAAGAGTTGTTACCTTCATAAAGAAAAGTCCTTTCTCTTTTTTATCGAGTTTTACTTCCACTTTGGGAGATTTCAAACCAGATAAGGAATAAACTTGTTTACCAACGATATCGAAAATTTCTATCTTTTGAATTTTTGCACCACCAACTTCTACGAACAATGACTGGCCA
>Ga0210044_10002164_pt1 | contig 29503 bp, 24 predicted proteins | sample CryGey13umfilter_2_FD_183959 | JGI IMG/M metagenome (GOLD analysis project Ga0210044, IMG submission 183959) | Groundwater microbial communities from aquifer in Utah, USA - Crystal Geyser 4/9/14 3 um filter (SPAdes) (version 2) | ecosystem: Environmental > Aquatic > Deep subsurface >... | reverse complement strand
AAGCAAATCACAACTAAATGTGCTACTTAAAAATTCTGCACGAGTTGTTTTTAATATCCTCAAAAAACAAATTGAAAGCAAATCACAACGCGTTATTATAAATTACTACATCGACGGAGTTGTTTTTAATATCCTCAAAAAACAAATTGAAAGCAAATCACAACATCGAATAGCGGGGTAGTGTTTACGGATAGTTGTTTTTAATATCCTCAAAAAACAAATTGAAAGCAAATCACAACTCATTCTGTAATTTCAAACATCCCACCTTGTTGTTTTTAATATCCTCAAAAAACAAATTGAAAGCAAATCACAACTCATTCTGTAATTTCAAACATCCCACCTTGTTGTTTTTAATATCCTCAAAAAACAAATTGAAAGCAAATCACAACTTTAGTTGAATATTATCCTTCAGTAAGTGAGTTGTTTTTAATATCCTCAAAAAACAAATTGAAAGCAAATCACAACTATGTTTTAACTGTCAATTTTAATAAATAAGTTGTTTTTAATATCCTCAAAAAACAAATTGAAAGCAAATCACAACTTTCTCTTATGTAACAACCAAAAGAAAAAAGTTGTTTTTAATATCCTCAAAAAACAAATTGAAAGCAAATCACAACTTGTACGTTTGTATTGTCAACTTATAAAAGTTGTTTTTAATATCCTCAAAAAACAAATTGAAAGCAAATCACAACTTGTATGTTTGAACTGTCATTTTAACAAACGTTGTTTTTAATATCCTCAAAAAACAAATTGAAAGCAAATCACAACCCTAAAGCAGTTTGACTTGCTCCTGTGTTGTTGTTTTTAATATCCTCAAAAAACAAATTGAAAGCAAATCACAACTGTAGTTTAATGCTTGAAGTGTAAAAGATGGTTGTTTTTAATATCCTCAAAAAACAATCCGCCATAGGGGGAGAAAGCAAATCACAGTTTTAAAAATATCATTTAATTTGTTATTTCATAATAAAATAAATATAAAAATCAAGTTCTTGCATTCATTTTATTTTAAATATATTTTAAATGGAAAGCATAATTTTTACGCAAAATTATAGTTTTTTCAGATAATTAATTAATTTGAAATTAAATTAAAAGAAGGCTTATATGCCATCTTTAAATTCTAAAGAGTTTGGTGAGATAATCATTAAACTTGAAAAACTTGCTGACGGGATTGACATTCACAAAACCGAAGCTGGGTTCGTGATTCCCAAGGCCGATGAAATCCGTCAGGAAAAAACACAGATTGAACTTTTTCGGCATGAATACGAAATAGCCGAAAACGCAGCAAGAATCAAATACGATTCTTATTCTGAGCAAATTTCTGATGCACGCTCACTTATCGAAAAATCCAATTCTTTAATTCTGAGTTATTACGGAAAAAAGGATCAGATTGTTGGCGATTTTGGTATATCACCAAGAAAGTACGTCAGAAGAAGCGAAAGCCCAGAAAACATAGAAGTGGAACCAAATTAGCCAGCAAGCATCTTCTGATTCCACTTATTAAAATAAGTTTTACTAAACCAAACAAATGTTTTCAAACCAGAAAAATGGTTTTTTATTAATCTATTTTTGGATTTAACATACTAAAGCTATTCTTCAATGGTTTATTACTGATTCACTACCAATTCCATTCTAAGCAATGCTGCAGCCAATGTTTTTCCCTGTGCATCAAGTTTTAATGAAATTGTTCCGCCACCGCCAAGAGTATTATGCAAAATAAAATTCAAAGCCAGCAAGTTTGGCAATTCAAATCTTTCAACTTCACCAAGACAAATTCCTTCAAAGTAGGATTTCACTTTCTCGGCTGTAAGATATTTTTTGATTATCTCATAACCTTCCTTATTGTAGGCAATAATTCCAACATTTGCGGAATCGCCTTTGTCTCCGCTTCTGCCATGCGCAATATCAATTAATTTTATTTTCATATAATTATATTTTTATGATAAAATTTTCACTTCAGGTTTTACTAAAACTTTTGGAATAAGTGCAGGCCAATAAGCAACAACTTCAGCGGGTTTTGGTCTGCCGCCTGCAAATCCCGTAACACTTGGCGGACCAGTTAAAATCAATGGTGCAATCTCTCTGCCAAATCTTTCTACTGAATTATAATCTTTCGAACGAACTGCTACACGAAGCATTATTTCATTAATTTCATCTTCATTTGGAATTTTCACCAAAGGACCGTGACATGAATTTAGTCCAACAAATTCAGTCCTAATCTCTTCAAATGTCAATCCAAGATTTTTTAATCTTTCTCTCAATATTTGATCAGCCCGTTTTGCCTTTGTCAATGCTTTTGGCCAAGAATAAGTCAAACTTCCAACAGCAGAATATCCATAAAAATACGAGCATGAAACCTTATAAAATTTTGTTGGTGGAAATCCTTTTACATTCTTCATTAAAACTCTATTATCACCCAAATCCTCAAGTTCAACTGAAGAAAAATCCGCGACACAATCGGGAGTGATATAATCTTTTGGGTTTCCGATTTCATAAAGCAACTGTTCAGCCACAGTATCAAAAGAAACTTTCCCGCCAAGATTTTTATGTTTGGTAATAATCACATCACCATTCGGATAGGCTTCAGCAATAGGAAAACCAATCTGTGCAAAATTTTCTACCGATTCCCAATTACCCAGAAAATTTCCGCCTGTTGATTGCGCACCGCATTCGAGAATATGTCCGGCAATTGTACCGAGAGACATTAAATCATAGTTATCCATATCCCAGTTGAATTCATAAATCATTGGTGCAAGTGTAAGTCCTGTATCCGTTGTTCTGCCTGTAATTACAATATCAGCGCCAAGTTTTAATGCATCAACAATTGGCTCAGCACCAAAATATACATTTGCGCTCAGTAGTTTATCTTTTATAATGTTTATACTTTCATTTGATTCCATGTTGTTTAATTCGCATCCACTTGAGATTATAGTTTCAACATTATCAAGAATATTATCGCCAAGCACCACACCAATTTTCAAATCTTTTATTCCGATATTTTTTGAAACTTCTAAAACAGCTTCAGCACAGGCAATCGGATTAACACCTCCGCCATTCGTAATTACTTTAATATTTTTCTCTTTACAAACTGGCAAAATCCTTCGCATTAATTCAGGAATATCTTTTGCATATCCGAGTTTTGGATTTTTGTTTTTTTGTTTTTGTAAAATCGACATAGTTACTTCAGCAAGATAATCCATCACCAGATAATCAACATCGCCATTAATTACTTGCCAATATGGGGCTTCAATCAAATCGCCCCAAAAACCTTGTCCCGAAGCAATTTTAATTTTTTCTTTCATAAATATTCCTGCGTTTTAATATCATAAAGAATTTCATCAGCAATCTTTTCAAATGATGACTGATTATCAACTTCAATCCACATAATTCTTTTATCTTTGTTGAACCAAGTCATTTGTCTTTTTGCATATCGTCTCGTATTCCTTTTTATAAATTCGATAGCTTTTTCAAATGAAATTTCTTTATTAAGATAATTAATAATTTCTTTATATCCGACAGTATTAAGAGAGTTTAGTGCAGGTGAAAAACCGGCCACCAAAATTTTTTCAACTTCTTCAACTAATCCCATTTCAATCATTTCGTCAACTCTTTTTTCAATATTATCATAAAGTTCCTGCCGATTCCACAATAGTCCAAATTGCATAAACTGAAAATCTGTTGTTCTTATATTTTTATTTTTAATGTCTGAGAACTTTTGGTTAGTCGTTTTATAAATTTCTATTGCACGTATTACCCTTTTCCAGTTCTGAGGAAGCATTGAATCTGCACTTTGTTTATCAATAGATTTCAGCATTTCGTACAAAAATTCATTTCCTTTTTCCTTTCTAATTTCAAGCAATTCTTTCCGAAAATTCGGGTCTGTATCCGGCACATCAATAATTCCGTCAATAAGAGTTTTGATATATAAACCGGATCCGCCAACTACAATCGGTAGTTTATCAGTCTGAAAAAGATCTTCAATAATTTTCAAAGATTCTTTTTCAAATTTCGAAACATTAAATTCTTCATCAGGATTCAACAAGTCGATGAAATGGTGTTTAACTGAATGCAATTCTTGTTTGGAAGGTTTTGCTGTCCCAATATTTAATAATTTAAAAATCTGACGGCTATCAGCAGAAATTATTTCAGAATTAACTTTATCAGATATTGCTAGAGCGAGTTTGGTTTTTCCCGAACATGTTGGGCCAACAATTACAGCAGCTACTCTTTCCACCCTTCTCTTCCAATCAGTGGAACGAATGAAAAATCCGGAAATGTTTTAACAGAGTATTTTTCATCGGAAAGTTTTGTAAACAATTTCAATTCCTGCTTTTTTTTTGGTCCAATTGGGATAATTAATTTACCATCGATTGCTAATTGCCGAAATAAAGATTTAGGTAAATCCGGACTTCCGGCAGTAACGATAATTGCATTATACGGAGCAAATTCATTCCATCCCAAAGTACCATCTGCACATCTCAGAACCGCCCTGATTCCAAGTTGGTCAAATAATAATTGAGTTCTGTTATACAATTCAAAATTTCTTTCCACGGAAAACACTTTCATTTCCAAATAAGAAAGTATTGCTGCCTGGTATCCTGAACCTGTGCCTATTTCAAGAATTTTATCGCCTTCAGAAAGATTTAATACTTCAGTCATAAAAGCAACAGTGTAAGGCTGTGAAATAGTTTGATCATATCCAATCGGCAGCGCATTGTCTTTATAAGCGTGCAATCGAATTGCTGCAGGAATAAATAAATGACGCTCAACATTCTCAATTGCATTTAATACCTTCTCGGATGTAATTCCTTTTTTCCTCAAAGTATCAACCAAACTTTTTTTTTCGCTTTCGTACATAGCAGGAGAACTTTATTTAGGGTTAAATTGACTAATCAAAATTTTCTGAATTTATGAATAATATCATCGTCTTCAATAATATTAATTATATTTCTTTCTTTAAAAAAGAAAGGGAGTTTAATTCCAAAATCAAACCCAACTACAACAATTTTATAACTTTCACCAGCTTTGAATTTTTTTGTTAATTCCTCTGCGTTTGTTTTTTTATGGAAGCGGTTATTCATATTGATAAATTTTTCGGTTGTAGTATGTATATAAGAAAGATATTGTCCGTCTTCAGAAGTTGTTTCTTCAATACGCATAACTACAACATCAACTTCTTTCTCAGCCAGAACATATTCAAAAAAGAGTGCGAAAGAATAAATAATGACAACCAAAAAAATAATTGGGAGGAAAAATCCGAATAGTTTTTTCATTTTGTCTCCAATTAGTGGTAAAAGAATATTTGAATAGAGATTAATTAGAGAGGCGCCGATCGGATTCGAACCGATGAATAAAGGTTTTGCAGACCTTCCCCTTAAGCCGCTTGGGTACAGCGCCAAATAATTGCAAATTGATAATTAATTCAAGAACACTTTTACTTATTCTTCTAACTTTGCAGATCTTTAACTTAAGTCCCGACTTGTCGGGAGTACAGCGCCAAATAATTGCAAATTGATAATTAATTTAAGAACACTTTTACTTATTCTTCTAACTTTGCAGACCTTCCGCTTAAGTCCCGACTTGTCGGGAGTACAGCGCCAAATAATTGCAAATTGATAATTAATTTAAGAACACTTTTACTTATTCTTCTAACTTTGCAGACCTACCACTTAAGTCCCGACTTGTCGGGAGTACAGCGCCAAATATTAATCCACAAATTAATCAGTGGGTTAATGAAACAAAGAACAGAATAAAAAAATAAATCCACACAAGGTGGATTTCAGAGCGGGAAACGGGACTCGAACCCGCGACATCAACCTTGGCAAGGTTGCGCTCTACCAACTGAGCTATTCCCGCATTGAATAATCATTTTTAACAAGAACATTTTTTCAAAACTTACATGGCAAATATAGAATTCTTAAAAACATTTAGCAAGATTCAATTTTTGAAAAACAAATTATTCCTCTTTATTGACCAAAAATCTTTTAATTTTTTGAGTAGTTGTCTTTTCAAACTCTTTTTCACGGATTTTAAATTTCATTATCTGTTTATGTACAGCAAGCTGTGCATTTGCTTTTTTAACTTCTCCGGCAATTGTTTCATGTATCAATTTTTCTGATATCTGTATTCTTTTGGTTTCCGAAAGCTCAATAAATGCTTCAGCATCCACAACAATCTGAACCGCAATAATTTCATCATGTTTTTCATCTTTTTCACCGTAAACAAGACTCTCCAAAACAAATGGACTTCGATTAATGACATCTTCAATTTCTTCAGGAAAAACATTTTTTCCACTTCGCGAAATAATCACATTCTTTTTCCGCCCGTTAATATGAAGGAATCCATCATTATCAAAATGGCCAATATCACCCGTTCTAAACCAGCCATTAACAAAAGCTTCTTTCGTGATTTCTTCATTCTTATAATAACCAAGCATTACACTTGGACCGCTTGCATAAATTTCTCCCGATCCATTTATATCAGGGTTATTAATTTTAATTTTAACACTTGTAAGTGGCAAACCGGCTGCATCATCTTTAAAATTTTTCAATTGATTAAGAGCAAGAATAGGAGAAGTTTCTGTAAGCCCATATCCCTGAAGAAAATTGAAACCGAATTCTCTTAAGCCTTGAGAAACGCGTGGATCAGGAGCAGCTCCGCCAGCAATGAAAACCCGAATGTGCCCGCCAAATTTATGGTGAAGTTCCTTGAAAACTTTTTTCTTCAGATTAGTCAAACCAATATTTGATAAAAGATTTGTAATTTTTATAAGAGGCGGAACAATTTTATCTTTTATTTTATCCTCTTTAATTGACTTGATAATTTTCTTAAACATTTTATCATACAAAAGAGGAACACCCAAAAATATTGTTGCCTGAACTTTCTGCAAATCATCAACAATTGTTTTTAATGACCTTGCATAATGGATAGAACTTCCGCAATAAAGCGGGCATAACATTCCGCATGTGCATTCGTAAGTATGATGAATCGGAAGTATTGATAAAAATCTATCCTCCGGATACATAAAAAGCATGCTAACCATATCCATTAAATTTGTTGCAAGGTTTTTTTGTGAAAGCATTACACCTTTTGCACGACCGAGAGAGCCGGAAGTAAAAATAATTTTTGCCATTTCATCAGGATTAATTTTGGGCAGATTTTCTTTTGGAACAGGCGAGCTTTCCTGAATCAATTTGCACATATTCAAGAAATCACCGCCGATAGAAGTTTCATCCATACATATAAAATATTTTAATTTCTTCAGTGACGATTGAAGTCCGGTAAGCATTTCTGCAAATGTTTCTGAGAATATTATTGCCTCTGCATCCGATTCATGAATGATATTAAGAATTTCATTTTGAGTAAGATTTTTATCAATCGGAACCACAACATAATTAAAACTCATCAATGTCAAATAACTTATTGACCATTGCACACGATTTTCACCAATCAGTGCAATATGAGCTCTTTCTTTCAATCCTATTTTCGTCAAAGCATTTCCGAACCTCAATATATAATCCGCAAGTTCGCCATAGGTAACTTTTTTGATTGGTGTATTATTTAAATCTTCCAGAGCCAGTTTAAATTCATATTTTTTTGCTGACTGGAAAATCATATCCTGAATAGAATGGACTTTAGGTACGTGGTAAAGTTGGATGTTAGGCTTCATAAAACTTCCTCATGATTTTTTTATAATCATAATATTTAATTAATTTTTTGCAATATGCTCAATCACTGCTTTCAACAATTCATAAAATTTAGCAATGGTTTTAATGTTAACTCTTTCATGGGGAGAATGAGCTCCTTCGATAGTTGGTCCGAAAGAAATCATATCAAGATTTTCAAACTTACCGCCAAGAATTCCGCATTCCAAACCCGCATGAATAGCCTTTACTTCCGGTTCGTTATTAAACTTTTCCACGTAAACTTTCTTTGCGATTTTCAACAATTCAGAATCCATATTTGGTTTCCATCCCGGGTAGCCATCACTCTGAGAAATTTCATCTGCTTTTGCCAGAGTAAAAACTGCTTTTATAATTTCTGCCAAATTAACTTTAGATGATTCAACGGAACTTCTTTGGCTAGTTCCAACAATAATTTTTCCATTGCTGTTCACGATTGTTGCAAGATTAGTTGATGTTTCCACTAAATCAGGGATATCAGAACTCATCGAAATTACTCCGTGGGGCAAAGCCAAAATTGTATTTATCAAACGTTTGGAAAATTTTTTGCTGAAAACTTTTTTGAATGTCTTTTCAACCGGAAACAAATCAATTTTTAATTTTTCTTCTTTTGTTTTGAAAACAGATTTTAAGTCGTTTTCAAATTTCAGTATTTCATTTTTGATTTTCTTTTCTGATTTTTTATCAAACAAAATAACCGCCATCGCTTCACGCGGAATTGCATTTCGCTTTGAACCGCCCCCCAATCCTCCAATTTGTACATCGTACTTAAAAAGTTTATTTACCAACAACCCTAAGATTTTAATTGCATTTCCTCTTCCTTTATGAATGTCCAGTCCGGAATGTCCGCCGGTCAGTCCTGAAATCAATAAATTTTTCGCGGTTAATTTCTTGCTGCATTTTTTAAAGTCAATTTCAAATTCACCTTGTGTGTCAATACCGCCAGAGCAGCCAACATAAAAAGCTCCGTCTTCTTCAGAATCAAGATTCAATAAAATATTTCCGCTGATTAGTTTTTTTGAAATATTATTAACGCCTGTCAGTCCGGTTTCTTCGTCAATTGTCAGTAATATTTCAATTGGTCCGTGTTTAGCTTCTTTATCCAAAGCAATTGCCAAAGCAGCAGCAACCCCAATTCCATTGTCTGCACCCAATGTTGTTCCGTCAGCTTTTACCCATTCGTCATCTTTAATTAATTGCAAAGCATCTTTCTCAAAATCATGTTTTTTGTCCTTGTTTTTTTCGCAAACCATATCGAGATGCCCCTGAAGAACAATTGTTTTGCTTTTTTCAAATCCAGAAGTTGCAGGAACGCGAATACAAATATTTCCGATTTTATCTTCTTTGAATTTCAGATTATTTTTTGAAGCAAAATCTTTAACATACTTTCGAATTTTTTCTTCTTTCTTTGAAGGACGCGGAACCTGAGTAATCTCAACAAAATTTTTCCAAAGTAATTTTGGTTCTAAATTTTCAATTTCTCTCTTATACATATTTACCCCTCGTTTAATTGTGTCTGATATTTAATATGTCGCCGTCTTTAACTATATATTCTTTGCCTTCCAGCCGCCATGCACCGGCTTCTTTGCACTTGGCAAATGAACCGTATTTCATGAAATCATCATAATGTACAACTTCTGCACGTATAAATTTATTGAAAAAATCTGTATGAATAACACCTGCAGCCTGCTGAGCAGTATAATTTTTTTTAATTGTCCATGCACGGCATTCATCTTCTCCGACAGTAAAAAAAGATTGGAGTCCAAGGATTTTATATGAAGTACGCAATATCTTATCCAAAGCTGATTCTTTGATACCATAATCTGACATGAATTCTTTTGCATCCTCTTCACTCATTTTAGAAATTTCATATTCAAGTTTACCGAGAAATGGAATAATTTCAGCTCCGGATTTTTGAAACCTGTTTTGCAAAGATTGAATTTCATTAGAAATAATATCAGCAGAGTTTTCATCAAAATTAATCCCGATGATAAGAGGTTTTAGTGTCAATAATTGAAACCCGGATAATAGTTTTAATTCATTTTCATCAAGAGTCAGATTCCGCAAGGGAATTTCCAGTTCAAGTTGGCTGTTACATTTTTCAAGGAGCGGCAGTTCTCTTTTCAATTTTTCATCTTTTGTTTTAGAAAGATCTTTCGAAACTTTTTCAATTCTTTTTTCAAAGAAAGCAAGATCAGAAAAAATAAATTCCGATTCAAGAAATTCAATGTCTTTCAACGGATCAATCCGATTTAATGGGTGTGAAACAGTATCATCTTTAAACTGTCTGATGACATAAAAAAGAGCATCATTGTTTCTGACGTTATTTAAGAATGCAGATGTAATTTTAACTCTTCCATCTTCGGAAGTTTTTAGCCCTGGAGTATCATAAATTTCAATTGTAGCATTAACTTTTTTGGGCGGGTTAAACATGGTATTCATTTTATCCAATCTTTCATCAGGAATTTTAACAACTTCAATTGAGGCTTCTTCTTTATTTGAGAAAGAATCTTCCATTTCTCTTTTTGTAATTGTATTAAACAAAGTCGTCTTCCCTGAATATTGTAAGCCAACAAATCCTATTTGCATAATTTTCCTAAAATTTAATTTTTATTTTATGAAACAATCTGAGTATGCAATGCAATTTCCTCAAGTATTGATGAAACTTTTAGGCATTCCTGTAATTCACCAGAGAAGACAACGGCCTTCCCTCTTACATGCACTTCAAAGGTTATTGCTTTAGCTTTTTGTATAGAACATTTAACAGCTTTAATAATTTGCTTAATTACCTGATCAAAACTATGCCAGTCATCATTAAATAAAAAGACATTAAAAGGGAGGTTCACTTCAACTTCAGTGACTGTTTCCTGCTCTTTTTCTTCAAATGTTTTTTCTATGCTCATATTTCAAATTGTTTTTTATAAAGTTATAAAAAATAAGATTAAAAATAAATTTCAATTTATGACTTTGTTTTTAAACTAATGAATTTTATTTTGTTATATAATTTTGATGATTTATGGAGGAAAAATGAAAATTGCTGTTTGTATTAGTCATGTGCCGGATACTGCATCAAAAATAAACATTGGAAATGACGGTAAAAGTATCGATCAGGCAGGGTTGACTTATATTATCAACCCGTACGATGAGTTTGCAGTTGAAGAGGCATTAAAAACAAAAGAAAAATTTGGAGGTGAAGTTATCGCAATCAGTCTCGGAACCGATTCAAGCAAAGAATCATTGCGAAAAGCATTAGCAATGGGTGTTGACAGTGCAGTCCTGCTTAAGACAGATAAAATTCTTGATTCTATTTCCGTTGCAAAAGCACTTGCCGAAGCAATAAAAGAAATCAATCCCGAATTGGTTTTTATGGGAAAACAATCTGTCGATTATGACAATTCAATTATAGGACAGTTGGTTTCCGAAATTCTTGGATATAATTCTGTATCTGTTGTTGTCGGTTTATCAATTGATGGAAATAAAATTACAGCAGAGCGCGAGATTGAAGGCGGAAAGGAAATTATTGAAACTCAGATTCCATGCGTAATTACAGCCCAAAAAGGGTTGAATGAACCGCGATATGCTTCACTGAAAGGAATTATGTCAGCAAAGAAAAAAGTAATTGAAGAAAAAATTTTGGCTGAGAGTGTTTCATATTCAGAAATTATAAGGATGAAAAAACCTTCAATCAAGCAAGGTGGTAGAATTATCGGGACAGATTCAAGTGCGGTACCGGAACTAGTAAGACTTTTACATGAAGAAGCAAAGGTAATTTAGGAGAATATATGGCAAATAAAATATTAGTTGTTTTGGAACAACGAAATAATCAAATCAAAAAGTCTTCATTGGAAGCAATTTCAGTTGCTAAGGATTTTTCTGAAAAAACAAACACAACCTTTGAAGCCGTTTTGGTTGGCGGGGAAATCAATGATTTTAGTTCACTTGGGAAATTTGGATTAAAAAAAGTGACACATTTTACTAATACTGAATTAAATTTTTATTCAAGCAAAAATTACACAAAAATAATTTCAAACTTCATCAAAGAAAATTATTTTGATAAAATTATCATCAGCAGCACTTCTTTTGGAAGAGATCTTGCCCCAAGAATTGCAATAAAAATCGATGCGGGAATTGTTGTTGATGTTATTGAATATTCTTTTGATAACGGAGAGTTCATTTATACAAGACCAATTTTTGCGGGAAAAGCATTGTTAGAAACGCGAATAATAAAAAATTTGCAAGTGATTGCGTTACGCCCAAACGTTTTTAAACCAAGTGATAATTGTTCTGGTAATACCGAAGTGATAATAAATCAAATTAGTGAAATTGATTCATCAGTTAAAACAATTGAGGTAAAGCAAGCCAGTGGAAAGATTGACGTAGCAGAAGCCGATATTATTGTATCAGGCGGACGAGGAATGAAAGCCGCTGAAAATTTTAATCTGATTGAAAATCTTGCTGATGTATTGGGAGCTGCAACGGGCGCTTCCAGAGCCGTAGTTGATGCCGGATGGAGACCGCACAGCGAGCAAGTCGGGCAAACAGGAAAAACTGTTTCGCCAAATCTTTATGTCGCTGTAGGAATCAGTGGTGCAATACAACATTTAGCAGGAATGAGGTCATCAAAATGTATTGTTGCAATAAATAAAGATAAGGATGCACCGATATTTCAAATTGCTGATTATGGTTTAGTGGCAGATGCTTTTGAAATTCTTCCAATTTTAATAGAAGAAATAAAAAAACTAAAATCATAAATGAATAAAATTCAAGTTAAAATAGACGGTATAATTCCAAACTCCTCCGTTGGAGGAGCCAATACTATAGTATTAAAAGAGCTTGATGGAGTTCGAGTTTTACCAATTATTATTGGCTACAGTGAAGCACTTGCGATTGCAAGTGAACTTGATGGTAATAAACCTCCACGACCTATGACTTCCGATTTAATGAAAACAATTATTGATTATTTAAGTGCAACAATAAGCGAGATAATTATAAATGAATTAAGAGAGAATACTTTTTATGCTAAAATTATACTTGAAGTTGCATCATTTGAACATGTTATTGATTCAAGGCCAAGTGATGCAATTGCCCTCGCATTAAGATTCAATGCGCCAATATTTGTTACGGAAGATGTAATTAACCGAGCCGGATTTGAACCATCAAGTCAAACAACACCTAATCAAAACCCTCTTGATTTTGGATATAAAAAAGAAAGAAGCCCTAAATCTAAACCTTCTCAGACGAAACTTGCGTTATTACAAGAGCAACTGCGAGAGGCTCTTGAAAGAGAAGATTATGAAAGAGCAGCAAAATTGAGAGATGAAATAAAAAAGATGACCGGGAGTATTAATTAAATACTATTTTTCCAATTTCACATTCTTCGCATTTTTTTTTGGAGCAGAAATTTCGGAATAGTTCAAGAACGCCTTGTGCATATATAGATTTCTTAAGCAGATCAGAGACTTCCAAAGAATCTGCAACTTCGGAAACAATTTTATTTTCTGATGATTGATAATAATTCGAATAAATTTTTAAGATTTTTTTACTGAGTTCTCTTCTGTTAAATATTTCAAAGTATAGTGAAAAGAAAGGGAGTACAACATTAATCATGATTTCATCTGCCCGTGAGATACCCACCAAATATTTAATCTCAATATTAGACTTTTGCTTAAATACAAAATGATTCTTCCAAAAACCACGTGATTTCACAATAAATAAAGACCGAATAGATTTGGTGAGGACATCAAAATTATAAATCTCAGAAATTTTTTTTGAAATCAACCCGATTAAATTGTTATAAAGAATATCATATACAATTCGAGATCCACCTGCAATTCTTAATGTCGGAAAATTTTGTGGTCTTAATTTCAGAAACTGCCACTCGCTTTCAAACATTGTTTCTCCGTCATAAATAGGTACAATCTTATTCCAATCATTTTTCAGCTCATTAATGTATCCAAATTCACCATTCACTTTTTCATCTTTATCTTTTGGAACTAACCCGGAGATATTCAATAAAGCACTTTCAAATAATTTGTTTGTTTCCGGTCCTTTTCCAAGTTTCTTCAGAAACTTTACATTAGCATATTGAGAAAGTTTGATCATTTCATTTTTATTTTTGGAATAACCAAGAGCCTCAAATATTATTTCATAAAACAATTGCTCCCATAGTTCTCTATCCATAAAATCATTTGATTGAAACTGCTTGTTTTCAAAATTGGGATGCATTTGATATTTAATTACTGGTTCATTTATACTTAAAGATTTGAGGTAAGCTAATTCTTTTAATCGCTGCAAATATTTTTGACTTTTTCGATTGAATCTATCGATGCCGAGCTTAGCAAGAAATTTTTTCTTTGTTTCGAAGTCAATTAAATCAGCGTAAAAGTTACATTTGATAAAGCTGGCTTCATTTACCACATTTAAATCAGGATTAATATTTCCCAGCAAACTTTGATCAATAAATGGCTTGATACATATACTGGTAATACGTCTCCCATCTTTGGAATAAACATAAAACTGATTGTGTAAATTTGTCAAACAAGCATGCAAAATAACTTTGTTGTGTTTTGCATTAATATTATGCCCGTGAGATTTCCAATTATTATAATCCTTATCAATTTCAATATCACCTGAGAATAAAAAATTTCCGATTTTAATCCGAGCATTAATAAAATCTGGTCCTGCATTTTCAGAATTTAATTCGCCTGGATCAATAACAGTTAATTCTTCCCCTTCAAAAGTCTTTAACTTAGAAGTAAAATTTTGAGTTCGCCAGATATCTTGTAGTAATTTTTCTGCTATTCTGGGTGTATGCTCCATCTCATCCTCTTAAACAATTCTCAGTATACCCACAAAATATATGGATAATACTTTCGGGTAAAAAATAACACTATTTATTTTAATATCAAATAAACATCAATATTTTGCGAATAGTGCGACCTGAGAGTGAATGTCGCTGATAGTTTTAGCAATTATGCTCTCAAAATTTTTTGAGTTATCTGCATAAATCAAAGCACGGCTGATATTTATAATATAGTTATTGTTATTAACTTGGGTGAATATTTGCACAACTTCCTTTAATGATCCGCCTTGAGTTCCAACACCCGGAAGAAGCACAAATAAATCCTTAAACGATTTTATATTATCTGACAATTCATTGGAATGCGTTGCCCCAAAAACAATTCCGCAATTTTTATTTTTATTCCACTCATTTGTTTTTTCAATTACTTTCTTGAACAAATACTCGCCGGATTGCAATTGCAATTTTTCAAAATCAGATGAACTTGGATTGGAAGTTAATGCAAGAATAAAATTCACTTTATCGGTATAATTAAGGAAGGGCAAAATCGAATCATATCCCATGTATGGATGAAGAGTTGCGGAATCGAACCTAAAATGCTCATAGAGAGATTGAGCATACATTTGCGAAGTATTGCCTATGTCTCCCCTTTTAGCATCACCAATCACTAAAATATTTGAAGGAATAATTTCCAATGTTTTTTCTAATGATTGTAATCCTTTGCTTCCATCCTTTTCATAAAAAGCCAGATTAATTTTATAAGCCGCTGCAATTTCTTTCGTCGCTTCAACAATTGATTTATTGAATTCAAATATCGGATCATCGTTAGTTAAAAGATGTTTTGGAATTTTAGCTAAATCCGAATCCAGCCCAACACAAATATGTTTTTTATTTTCTAATGCAATCAGAAGCTTTTCTTTTGATTTAATATTAATCATATAACCTTCTGCTTTTATAAAAATTCATTAAAATTCCTACCATTACCAAGTTAACTAATAATGAACTTCCGCCGTAACTTAATAAAGGAAGAGGCAAACCAACAACCGGAGTGATTCCTAAATTCATTCCTATATTAAAAGCAAAGTGTGCAAAAAATAAACCAAAAGCCCCTATGGTTACTAAACTTTCAAATGAACCATTTGCCTGTTTTGACAGATTCAGTAAACGCACAAATATTATTAAGAACATAGTTAAAACCAGAAGACTGCCAATGAAACCAAACTCTTCGCCAATAACACTATAAATAAAATCAGTCCATTGCTGCGGAATAAACCTCAATTGTGTTTGGTTTCCACCCATAAATCCTTTTCCGAAAATTCCACCCGAACCAATAGCAACCTTTGCCTGTAGAGCATTATAACCCGAACCTAATGGGTCAGCCATTGGATCAAGGAAAGCATCAATTCTTTTTTGCTGGTGAGGTTTTAAAATTTTATAGACAATATCAAAAACAAATCCGGTTCCCAAATTTATTACCATGACTGTAACGCTTGTAAAAATATTCCTTTTGAATAGAATCAAAACCAACAATATTAATGCAAGCATAATAAACATTATAATTTTTCCGAACAAAGAAGAAAATAAAACTATCCCGGGGGAAAGAACCACAAAAAGACCAAACAGACTTAACCCTTTCCAAAATAACATGAACAAAATTATCACCATGAAAACCATTGATGTCCCCATGTCAGGCTCTAATAAAATCAATAGAATTGGAAGAAAACCGATTGCAATACATTTGAAGAGAGTTTTAGGATCATTAATATCTACATTGTCTTTCGACAACCAACTGGCCAGAAAAAGTATCGTTCCGATTTTTGCAAATTCAGATGGTTGAAAACCTGCAAATCCAAAACTGAACCAACTCTTTGCACCATATACTGTTTTCCCGATTGCCAGAACCAAAATCAAAAGTATAATGGAAAATATGTACCCTGTCAATGAATATGACTTAAAAACTTGTGGCGGCAAAAAATAAACAATAAAAAAAACAATCATGGAAATTAAAGCCCAGCTAAATTGTCTTTCGAAATTTCCATTAGCCGTTGGGTGATTTACAGTTGATGAATAAATTCCCAACAATCCCAAAACAATTAATACCATTAAAGGAATGAATATAAAAAAATCAAATCGATCCTGAAGCCTGTAATTTACTTTCATTGCTCAGCTTCTTTCTTAGCAATGAGTTGATTTTTTTTAAATACTTCTTTTTGAAGATAAGCTTGAATAACACTTCTGACAATTGGAGCTGCATGTGTCGCACCATAGCCTGCATTTTCAACGACACATGCCACAGCAATTTTAGGATTCTCATACGGCGCAAAGCCAATAAATATTGCATGATCCTGACCATGCGGGTTTTGTGCTGTTCCAGTTTTACCGGCTACATTAATTCCATCAATTTTAACATGCGTTGCAGTTCCAGCGCCATTAACCACACGGAACATTCCTTCACGAACAATTTTCATTGTCTTCCTGCTAATCCCGATATCAATCTGTTTATAATTTGAGGGAATGAATTGGTTATTATCGTTTCTTACAAATCCTTTTAGGAAGTGAGGTTGTTTTGTTTTTCCAAAATTTGCAATAAGTGCACAATACTTCGCAAGTTGTAAGGGTGTTGCAGAAACTTCCCCCTGACCGATACCAAGGCTGACAACATAACCTTGTGTCCAACCATTTTTCCCATAAACTTTATTGAAGTAACTTGAATTCGGCATTATTCCTCTTGCCTCTTCCGAGATGTCAATTCCTGTTTTTTCGCCAAACCCAAATTTTTTCCCATATTCAGACCATTTATCAAAACCGACTTTTAAGATGATTTGATAAAAAAATGTATTGCATGATTTTTCAATTGCCTCTATAACATTCACACGACCATGAGTATGTGTACATTTGAAAAACCTGTTCCCGAATTGGAATCCGCCTCCACAGCCGAGAGTGAAATTTGTATCGATAATTCCTTCTTCCAAAGCAGCAACAGCTCCAATCATTTTGAAAGTTGAACCGGGAGGCAGCTGTGACATTGAAGCTCTATTGAACATTGGTTTATCTGGATCATTTATCAATTCTTTCCATTGATTTCCGGATGTGAAGGATGCAAATGTTGATAAATCATATTCCGGTGCACTTACAAAAGCGATAATCTCCCCTGTTTCGGGTTCAATTGCAACAAGTCCGCCTTTTTTACCAATGAATAATTGTTCAGCAATTTGCTGAGCATCTTTATCAATTGTCAAAACCAAATCATAACCTTTACGCGGTTGTATATCTTGTTCGCCATTTTCATATCTTCCGATTACCTGCTGCTTTGAATCAACCATAAATAATTTAGCACCTTTAATTCCGTGCAAGTACATTTCATAAGTTTTTTCAATTCCATTATTGCCAACATAATCACCCATTTCATAAATACCTTTAAACAATTTCAATTGGTTAAGACTTATTTCTTTTGTATAGCCAAACATGTGTGATCCGCTTATTCCATAGGAATAATCTCTTTGCATCTCAACAATATAATCAACACCTTTTAACTGACTTTTATTTTCTTCAAACCAAGCAATAAATTTAGGCGAAAGTCCTCGCATGATTTTTCGTGGAAGAAATTTAGAATAATTCTTGTCCTTATTGAAAATTTTATTAATATACCCTTCAGGAACCTCAAGCATTTTTTCAATTATCGAATTGTATTGTTTATTATAAAATGCAGGAACAATTTCCAGGGTAAACGCACTTTTATTACCGACAATTAAATTAAAAAATCTATCATAAAATAAACCTCGCGGCGGAACAATCGGGACTTCTTTGATACTATTCTCTTCTGATTTTATTTCATAATTCTTCTGATTGATAATCTGCATTTTGAATAATTGAAAAAATGAAGCTGAAAAGAAGAAAAAAATCAGAAGGTAGAAAATTTTCGATCTTAGTGCCGAACCAAATGATAAGTCATTCATTTAAGAATCCCTTTCTTCTGAAGAAATAGAAAGGAATAGAAAATACCGCAGTATAAAGTCCCGGCAAAATACTGATATTAAAAAACATGAAAGTCAGATTCAGCTTAATTTCAGTGCTTCCAAACAGAGAATAAAAGAAGGAATCAATAGATGCCAAGAATAGAACCGACAGTAAATATCTTATAAAATGGAATTCACTTTCAGAAAAATAACTATTCTGAAAAAAGCCTGATAAAAACCCTGTGAGTGATTTTGCGAACATGCTGCTTCCAATCATGCCACCTGACATTACATCAAAAACGAAACCAGAAAAAAATCCAAAACCCGTACCATACATTTGCCCTAAATAAAATGATGAATGTATTACAATCACTGTTATCAAATCCGGGACAATATTGTATATGCTGAAAAAAGGGGCTATAAATAATTGAAACCCTATTCCCAAAAAGATGAAAAAAGCGAAGTTAAGTTGAGTCCTATTCATCAGAGCGCATAAGGTTAAGTTTAATTCCATCAATTTCTTTTTCGGGGATAATTTTTAATACAAATACAAATGAGACAGAATTAATATTTTCTTTTGGTTCAGCACTAATATTTATCAGTACTTTCGAAAATGCTATATCTTTACTTACAACAACCGCAACAGGAATTTTAGGAGGTACGATTGTACTCAGATCGGAAGTTACTAAAACATCTCCCAATTGGAAATCAACTGTCGAAGGCACATCTTTAATTCCAAGTCTTTTACCATTCCACCCAAGTATCCCTTGATAGTGGCTTCTTTCAGATTCGACAGCCAATTTAAATTGATTATTAAATAATGTTTTGACAATGGAAAAATTACCGGTTGTCTCAGAAATAATTCCGACTAAACCTTTTTCAGTAATTACTGGCATGCCTTTTTTCACGCCGTTATTACTGCCTTTGTCTAATATGTAGTTCCCTTGAGAATTGGAAATAAGTTTTGAAACAATTCTTGATGAAATCAAATTATTCTTTAAAGAATCAAAAATCGAAAGCTTATTTTTTAGCTCGATGTTTTCGATGGCTTTTCGCTTCAGTTGAGTAAGCTCAAGCATTAATTGTGCATTGATCTGTTTTTGATATTCGAGTTCACTTGCACTGATAAAATTGTCACCGATAGAATTTATTATAGATGAAACAAAAGAGACAGTTGCAAACGCATATAATTGAATTTTTTTTACACCACCTTTATTGTTAAATGGCAGGATCAAAAGACTAACCAGCAGAAGAATAAATAAAAACAAATATTCTTTATGAACAGTTAGAATTTTTCTAAAAAAAAATTTCATTAGTAACTTCTTTTTCTAATGAAAACCTTTTGATATTTATTTATGTTTTCGATGGCTTTGCCGGCACCACGGGCAACTGCAGTCAGTGGGTCATCTGCAACATGCACAGGCAGATTTGTTTCTTTTCTGATTCTTTCATCTAAACCTTTGAGAAGTGCGCCACCGCCTGTCAGCATTACTCCGCGGTCCAAAATATCAGCAGATAATTCAGGAGGAGTTCTTTCCAAAGTCTGTCTGACAGCATCAATAATTTGCACAATATTTTCATTCAATGCATCACGGATTTCCACCGAACTGACTTCTGTGGTTTTTGGAATTCCTTCGACCAAATCACGTCCCTTCACCTGGATCGTAATTTCTTCTTTCAATGGGACAGCAGAACCAACCTCGCATTTAATCGCCTCAGCAGTTCTTTCACCGATTAATAAATTATAATTTTTTTTGAAAAACTGCATTATAGCATTATTCATTTCATCGCCAGCTATCCTTACAGATTCATCTTTTACAATTCCTGCAAGTGCAATTACAGCAATTTCAGTAGTGCCACCGCCAATATCTATTATCATATTTCCAACAGGAGCTTCTACGTCAATACCAATTCCTATTGCAGCAGCCATCGGTTCTGCAATCAAATGAACTTCTTTTGCGCCGGCATGTTCTGCGCTATCACGAACAGCACGCTTTTCAACTTCAGTAACACCACTTGGAATTGCAACCACAATCTTTCGGCTAGAAAAAGCTCCTCCACTAACTTGTTTAATGAATGCTCTAATCATACCTTCAGCAATTTCAAAATCTGCAATGACTCCATCGCGCATTGGTCTTGATATTTTTATTTCCCTGTGTTCACGTCCCTGCATCTGCTTTGCTTTATTTCCAAGTGCAATTATCTTTTTTGTATTCGTATCATATGCTACAATAGACGGTTCATTCAGCACAATACCCTTTCCTTTAACATAAATCAAAGTGTTGGCTGTACCTAAATCCATTGCAATATCAGATGAAAAAAAATCAAATATCCCCATATCCTACCTTTAATGTTTAAAATTTCTAATCCCAGTGAACACCATTGTAATCCCATTTTGATCAGCAGCTTGAATTACTTCTTCATCTCTGACTGAACCTCCTGGTTGAATAACAGCCTTAATCCCGGCTTTTGCAATTTCATTTAACCCATCAGCAAATGGGAAAAATGCATCGGAAGCTGCAACCGCTCCACTAAGATCATGTCCGTTTTCTGTAGCTTTCATAGCTGCAATTCTTGCTGAATCTACTCTCGACATTTGTCCAGCACCTACACCTAATATCTTTTTGTCTCTCGTAAAAATAATCGTATTAGATTTTGTATGCTTGCAAATCGTCCATGCAAAAATTAATTCTTCAATTAAATTTTTATCCAAACCTATTTTTGTAACAACTTTTAAATCGGTTCCTGTGATTTTTGAATTGTCTTTCTCTTGGAGCAAAATTCCGGATGGTATGTTTTTAACAATTTTTCCATCTGTCGGGAAATCCATTTTTTGAATCAGTAGCCGACGATTCTTCTTTATTTTTAATTCTGAAATAGCATCTTCGGAGAAAGAAGGAGCAATAATTATTTCAAGGAAAATTTCATTAAGTTTTTTTGCGGTTTCCAAATCAACTTCAGAATTGAAAGCAACAATTCCTCCAAAAGCAGAAACAGGATCGCATGAAAGAGCTTTAAAATAAGCATCATAAATATTATTGGATGTTGCAGCACCGCATGGATTAGTATGTTTGATAATCACACAAGAAAATTTATTCAAATCACTTAACAATTCAACAGCGGCAACAACATCAACAATGTTGTTATACGACAATTCCTTTCCATGCAAAAATTCAAAGTATTTATAAAATTCACCGAACAAATATGCTTTTTGGTGCGGATTTTCACCGTATCTCAAAGATTGCACCAAAGGATAATTTATTCTGATTGAATCAGGAGAAAGATTAAATTCCTTTTGGAAATAATTTGCAATCAAAGTATCATAATAGCTTGTGTAGTCAAATGCAGAGTAGGCTAATTGGATTTTAGTTGCAATACTAATCTCACCTTTTTCCAGTTCAGCAAGAAAATTTTCATACTGCGATGGCTGAGTTAAAACAGAAACATATTTATAATTTTTTGCAGCAGCACGAATTAAACTTGGACCCCCAATATCAATATTCTCAATTTTTACTTCAAGCGACAAATCATTTCGTTCAACCACTTGAGGGAATGGATATAAATTTACACATACAATATCAATAGCTTCAATATTATTCAATCTTGCTTGTTCGATATCTTCTTCCATTTCTCTTCTCATGAGAATTCCGCCAAATATTTTGGGCTGAAGAGTTTTTACTCTGCCGTCAAAAATTTCCGGGAAGGAAGTAAAGTCGCTGATTTCGATACATGCAACACTATTTTCAGATAATAATTTTGCGGTTTTTCCGGTTGCAAGTATTGAATAATTTAGTTTTTCCAATCGTTTGGCAAAATCAACAATTCCGGTTTTATCAGATACACTTATTAATGCATATTTTTTCATTTCAATCAATCATTCAATTATAATTCTATTATTTACTTCTCTTAATTTATGCTCGGCAAATTTTTTCAGTACAAAAGGCAAAATTTTATGCTCAATTCTCAGTACTTTCTTAGCAATTTCTTCCGGAGATGATAATCCAGAAATATCGACAGCTTTTTGAAATATAATCATTCCTTCGTCATATTTATTATTAACAAAATGGACCGTTGCTCCGGAAACTTTGCACGATTTATTAAAGACCGCTTTATGCACATTCATTCCAAACATTCCTTCCCCGCCAAATGACGGCAGCAATGCAGGGTGAATATTGATAATTTTATTATCAAATTGTTCAACAAATTCGGCAGGGATCTTTTTCATAAAACCAGCAAGAACAATCAGATCAATTTTATCTGATAGAAATTGCTTTTTCAAATGTTCAAAATTTATGAATTCTTTCTTTTCTTTTTCTGATACAAAAAAAACTTTTATTTGGTTTTTCAAGGCAAATTTTATTGCAGGACAATTAATCTTATTGCTGACAACTGCTTTTACTGAAGCATTAATTTCTTTCCTTTTGATTGCGTTGAAAATCGAAATCAAATTTGATCCTCTACCTGAAACAAATATAGCGAGATTTAACATATTTAATAAATTTTTGCGGTCAAATATAATGAAATCAATCCATTGTTGAATTAAAATAAATACTATAAAATAATTTTTAGCTGCTTTTTTAAATAATTTATTTTGGGCATCAACTTATCCTTAAAATCACTATCATTATTCCTTTCTGCTTCAAGAAGTATTTGGCGTGAATCCTTCCATTTACCGGCATACTTATGAGCTTTTGCAGAGATGAACAAAATATTCGGATAAATCCATTTCTCGTTTTTAATTTCCAGTTTTGCACCCTGAATTGAATAATTCAATGCTTCCCTGATTCTTCCAACATTTAACAAAGCATCCGATAGAATCAGAAGAGCTTCTCCCTTTTGATCAGACTCATTTAATGAATCGATAATCGGTTTAAGCAACGATATTGATTTTGAATAATTTCCGGAAAGAAGATAATTATTGGCAATAAATATTTTAAGTTGATGTTGAGAAATTCCATTTTCGAATAAAATTGCACTTCGCCTTTTAGCATAATTATCATCAGGAATATCATCATTCCCGTTTCGTGCAAGTAGTAATTGTTTTTTACCTTCTTCAGGATTCTCCATCGCAAATGAGCAGACTGCCATGTTAAAATAAGCAATACCTGAATAATCAAAATCTTTTGTCGTTGTCAAAAACTTATCGTAAAACTCATTTGCTTTCGCAAAATTGTTATTCCGGAATTCAATTTCACCTTTTAAGAAAAAGGCAAATGAATTCGTCTGAACAAATTTTGAATCTCTTAAAGAAAGAATTTTATCAAGATAATTATCAGCTTTGTTCAATTCTCTTCTATTCAGATTAAGCAGTGCATGTTGGTAATTAAAAATAATATTTCTGGGATACTTCGAAGAAATAGGTGAAAGATACGCTTCTGAACTATCATAATCAGCAATAAAATCAACATAAATACGGCTTAAATGGTATGCACTTTCAACTTTTGTAGTTTTCCCATATTTAAAAGATTTCTTTAATAACCTAAGCCCTTCTATTTTGTCGCCCGAAAGTCCTGTTACCTTTAATGCCCAGTTAAAAAGACTTGGGACAAAACTTAATGTGTACTTGAATAACCCGAGTCCATAATATGCATCGTAATATTTAGGATTAATTTTTAATGTGGTTTTGTAAAAATCTACTGCCTTTTTTGTAGCCCAAAATGCTTCAAAGCTATTCTGTTTCTTCGCATTTGCCATGGCTCTTAAAGTATAAATCTGAGCCAGTATATAATTTGCATTGTCTGAATTTTCATTTGCATCCAAATCTCTTTTGGCAAGGTCCAAAGCGATATCAGAATAACGGACAAATGAAGAATATTCAATTTCACTTTTACTGCCAAGATAATACCACAAATACAGCATAGATAAATAATGATACCCTTCAGGCTTTTTGGGATAATTATGCGCAACCTGTTGGAAAATTTTGGAAGCTTTATTAAAATTAAAATTATATGCAGCGTCCATTCCTGAATTTATTTTTTGATCAAGGACAGATGCATGAGAAATTCCCAGATTAAATACTAGAAAAAAGAAAAGGTACTTAAATGATTTCATTATTTTTATTTTCATTATAATTGATAGCAGCTGAGACAAACTCTCTGAATAGCGGATGAGCTTTAGTCGCACGTGATTTTAATTCTGGATGGAACTGGCAGCCAACAAACCATGGATGATTTTCAATTTCAATCATTTCAACTAAATCTTTATCTGGAGAAGTACCACTGATGGTTAATCCATTTTTAACGAGAACATCTAAATAAGAATTATTTACTTCGTATCTGTGTCTATGTCTCTCGGAAATTTTATCTTTTTTGTAGGCAAGATTTGCTTTAGTTCCTTTTTTCAGAATGCAAGGATAAGCTCCAAGACGCATTGATCCGCCTTTATATTTTATTTTAATTTGTTCAGGCATTAAATGTATCACATCAGATTTGTTCTTTATAAACTCGGAACTGTTCGCATTTTTAATATTGCAAACATTCCTTGCAAATTCAATAACGGCACATTGTAATCCCAAACAAATTCCAAAAAACGGAACCTTGTTTTCCCGAACATATTTAATCGCTTCAATCTTTCCTTCGATTCCCCGCTCACCAAAACCTCCGGGAATTAGAACACCATCATATTTTTTGAGAACCAATTTTGCATTATCTCTTGAAATATTTTCAGCACTGATGAAGTCAACTTCGACATGAGCATTATTCTCCGCACCAGCATGAATAAAAGCTTCTGAAATACTTTTATATGCATCAACAAGATTTGTATATTTACCGCAGACAGCAATTTTTATGTCTTTCACTGGATTTTTAATTTTATCTACAAAATGTCTCCATTCATCAAGCTTGATATTTATATCGGGTAGTTTTAATCGCTTCAACACTAACCTATCAAAATTTTGATCGGATAAAACTAATGGAACTTCATATATGGTACTGCAATTAAATGCTGAAATAACTGACTCAGTATCAACATTGCAAAAGAGAGCAATTTTCGAACGAATTTCCTTTGATAGAACCTCATCAGAACGACAAACCAAAATATTTGGCTGAATTCCTAATTCAAGCAAATTTTTCACACTATGCTGGGTTGGTTTAGTTTTCATTTCTCCGGCAGAGGAAATATACGGAACTAAAGTGACATGTATATTAATAGCATTTTTTCTGCCCATTTCCAGCATCAATTGTCTCATTGCTTCAATAAAAGGAAGGCTCTCAATATCACCAACAGTGCCACCGATTTCTGTGATAACGATATCATACTTATTCAACTCGGATAACCGAAGCATTCGAGATTTGATTTCGTCAGTGATATGAGGAATTACCTGAACAGTAGCTCCAAGATAATCTCCCCTTCTTTCTTTGTTAATTACTTCAAAATATACTTGACCGGTGGTTGTATTGTTATCTTTGGTCATATTGACATCAAGAAATCTCTCGTAATGTCCAAGATCCAAATCGGTTTCTGCTCCATCATCTGTCACATAAACCTCACCATGTTGAAACGGACTCATTGTTCCGGGATCAACATTTATGTAAGGGTCAAACTTTTGTATTGTTACACTGTAACCTCTTTGCTTCAATAATAAACCAAGCGAAGAAGCCGTTATGCCTTTCCCAAGCGAGGAAACAACACCGCCTGTAATAAAAACAAATTTTACTTTTTTCTTAAATCCCATGATTATTTTTTGTGTTATCTGTGCTTAATAAAATATTAAATTGTCTTTGAAAAAATAGAAATAAAACTTCAAACTTCCTTCACTAATCCAGAATATTTTTTTGCCACTTTAAACCCAAATTTGTAAAAATACTCCGGACGGAAAAATCCTGTGGTAATAAAACCGATTCCGACACTTTTCATTCTATCAAAAAATTCTTTCATCAGCTTATCGCCTATACCTTTTCTTCGATTACGGGTTGATACAACAATTTTCTCCATGTGGATTAATGTTTCGCTTTGCTTATAGTAAAAAATACCTCCCAAAATAAATCCGCGATCAGAGACTGCCACTAAATAATCATGTTCGCTTCTAAAATCTACGGTTATATTTGATTCGATAAAAAGTTGGTGAAGCCTCGAAATTTCCTTCGGAGAAATTGGCTTACGAATGAAGAATGGAAGACCTTCCTCATCTTCATATTGAACAATTAAATTTGCAGTGAATTTTCCTTCGTAATTAATTCCAATTATTTCCGCCGAAGTTGCCTCTTGAATGTGGGGAAAAGTAAATCTTGTTATAAAATACTTTTCTTCCTCGGTCAAATTTATGGACGAAGACAATGAAGATAGCATTTCAATTTCGAAGTCTTTTCGATGTTCTTCAGTCTTTATCAGATGAATTAATTCTTTAACTTTTTGCCTTAATTGCTCATTGCTTTTATATAAAACTGTTTCATAAAATAATGTCAGTCTCGAAGCAGGAAATTCCTTTTCAATTTTTTTAATTTGATATGTTTCATACATTTCTTTAAAATTATCAAATTTTGCCTCATAGTCGGCTTCAGGATTAAGGATGAACCAGCGTCTGTATCTTTTAATTGCGAAGTAAAGCTGTTTCGGTAAAAATTCACCTTTATCGATGGCAGCCAAAAATGTAATTATCTGATCAAGAATATTCCAATAATCTTCGAAGGCAATTTTCTGCTGAAGTTCCGACAGATATTTTTTGATAATTACTTTTGCGTTTTCAATTCCTTCAGCATTTACTAATCCTGCAGCAATAAAACTCCAGATTTTATTCCGTTTCAAGAAAGAATATTTGTTTTCAGTAGCTTCAACAAAATTTGTGTAAAAATTTCTAAACAAATCTGTATGCGACTTAAAATCAAAACTTTCCGATAACGAAACAAGTTTCGTCCCAATTTGATAGTCATGCGGCGGAATTATAAAATTTTCGATATTTGGAAAAGATAAAATGGATTTATAGTTGGATAACCGCCAAAAGTTAAAATATGCAGCTGCAGCATTCCAAACAAAGAATGGCCAAAGATGATATAATCTCTTTTCAGTTTCATCGGTCAACCTTCGTGTCTGCTTGAAAAAATACTTATCCAGCGTATCTCCTGCAATGTACTTACTCGTCCACAAATTATACTCTTCCCAATACCCACCAAAATCTTCCACTAATTCTTGAATATAATGTCTTGAGCCTGCCAATATTAAATAACTGACTTCTCTATATATGGATTCCCTATTCATATTTTTTTGCAGGTTCATCACAAGTTCGAATGATCCAAAATATCGGGAATGAATTGAAACTCTGAATTTTTTTTTATTGTAATATTCTCTTTCTTTTGTGATCCAAACTCCTTTGATCATTAGGTTATCAAGATTCAGGACCTTCCCTTTTGCGAAAAGAAAGACAGCCTCTTTCAGAGCATTTGTAGTAGAAATACAATTAAATATAGATTCTTGTTCTTTTGGTTCAACATTTGAATCGAAAGTAACCACGTCCTTCCAGTAATAATCTTCGCCCGTTTCTGAATCAATGGCTACTTGTAGATTATCCCCCAAAAGTTTCCTGAAGTTTTTCCTTAACTCAATCCTTAAAAGTTTTGCAAAACCACTGATTTTGCTAAAGGTGCCATTTAATTCTATATCAACAAGAACTTGCCTGACTCTTTCATAGTTGCTGGGATGTTTCAAAGCCAATTCATAGAGCAGATTAATTAATGAAAATGGCATTGAATCCTCATCAACTTCGCTCGGTTCAGTTTGGATTTTTTGTTTTAATAAACTGATTACAATTTCGAGAAGATTCGATTTCACTGAAGCATTTATCAACTCAGTAATAGTCGCTTTGTCTAATAGTTTATCAACGTTATCTATATAGTTTTGCAAAAATAAATGACAATTAATCTCCGATAAATTCCTTATCAGAATCAAAAAAATTTTTCTTTTTGCGTTTAGTGAATAAAAAAGATTGGGCCTCTGAAGAATTTTTATAGCTACCGGATAAACAACAGAATCAGGTTTATTCAGCACTTTTATAAAATAATTTATTGAATCTAAACCTTCAGAAAAACTATTTCCCATCAACTCTGTCAAAGCATGGTTTAAAGCTTTTAAACTGATCTCATCAAAAATTTTCAAATCAAGAGAATGATTAAATTCACGGTTACTGACTTGATAAAATGAAATATCGAACTTTGCATTTTTCTGCCGAACCCAACTGAATATTGATCCTTCTGTAAATTCTATAAGTTCAATATTTCCTAACCAATATTCAGGATTGATCAAAATTGTTTGAAGGTCAATTATATTCCCTTTGATTTTATAATCAAAATTCCCAAGCCGAACTATTTTGTCCTCTTCGTTTACAACTTTTAGAGTAATACTCCTATTATTCTTTTTGAATAAAAGTCTGTCGCTATCAATTGTAACATCTTTATTCAGATATCCTTTTTCTTGGAGAAGCCAATTTGGAATTCTTAAAACAAATTTTTGCAAAATAATTTCACGATGGTTTTGACGATACATCTGTTCTATCAGAAGATTAAAATTGCTTTCAACAACTTTTCTTCTGTATGTCCCTTTCGGAGTCAATTCACCTTGTTCGTTTGATAGTTCCCTGTCAATTATTTTATAATCAACAATTCTTTCGAATGGGGAAAGGAAATTATTAACCGTTACAATTATGGATGAAAAATACTCGTAGATTTTATCAGTTGACATTTTTCTAAAGTCAATTGATTTAAAATCATAATTCGGGAAAAGCAAAATTGTATTATACGGACGATGATCGCCGACCAAAAAAACTTGTTTTACTGCCTCGAAATCTTTGAACAAGTTTTCAATTTTTTGGGGAGCAATCGTTTCACCACGATTATTCTTATATATTTCTTTTTTTCTGTCAACAATTTCAACAAAGCCTTCATCATCAATCTTCATTAAATCACCGGTTGGCAGCCATCCATCCGTAAATGTCTCTTCATTTTTTTCATTAAAGTAACCACTCATCACATAAGCTCCGCTAATAAGAAGCTCGCCATCTTCAGCAATTTTTATATCAATTCCCGGAAGTTTTTTCCCGAGTGAATTGTTTTTATATTTGAATGGCAATGTCATCGTAATTC
>Ga0210044_10002155_pt1 | contig 29553 bp, 27 predicted proteins | sample CryGey13umfilter_2_FD_183959 | JGI IMG/M metagenome (GOLD analysis project Ga0210044, IMG submission 183959) | Groundwater microbial communities from aquifer in Utah, USA - Crystal Geyser 4/9/14 3 um filter (SPAdes) (version 2) | ecosystem: Environmental > Aquatic > Deep subsurface >... | reverse complement strand
ATGCCCAGCAAATTGTTGGTTGCCGCCGCCGAAGCTGCGCACCAGGCAAGCCATGCACCCGCCTTTGGTGTGCAAGTGCCGGTGCTCAGGGTGGACGGAGCGGCCGTGATGGCGCGCCTTCGTGGGGCGTGGGCTGCTGGAGAGTTTCCTGGCCAAAGAGATGTTGGCCTACCAGCACAGCGGATTCTCGGTCGATGCGGGTGTGTGCATAGAGGCGCACGACCGCGCTGCACTGAAGCGGCTGCTGCGCTGCTGCGCAACTGCGCTACTGCGCCCGCCCACCCTTTGCCATGGATCGCCTTCGCAAAGAAGGGGGCTGCTCTGGTGTACCGCTGTGCCAAGCAACGCAGCGCGCCCACCAGTGACAAGCCAGGTGCGAAGGTAGACGAACTGCACCTCACACTGCTGGAGTTGATCGACCGCATTGCCGCACTGATGCCACCGCCACGCACGCACCGGCGCAAGCGTTGCCATTGCCCGTCCAGCCTGCGCAAGCCGTCGTGGGTGAGAGTTCGCCAATCCAGGGCGTGCCGCCGAAGCGCTCACCTTCCCACTACCTGTGGGCAGTGTTGATAGCCCGCATCTACGAGGTTTCCCCGCTGCTGTGCCCAATTTGCGGCGGGCAGATGCGCAGCATTGCAGCACGTCGGCTATCGGGTTTCTGGACAGAGCTTTTGCTTGCTGAGACCAGCTAGGGCAGGTGAGTGGCATGCAATTCGAGGGTTTCCATGCGGATCGAGGGCTTCTTTGCGTTGTGTTATTTAGCCTCATGCGCTTGAGTTTTCTATCCGCTATCCGTTTCAAAGTTTGTGTGGCAGCCCGCAGTGGCGCAAGCGCATGTCAAACTTGTCGACGCTTGGAGAGCATCAATATCTGAGTTTGTGGGATGGCGATAAAAAGCTGCAATATGAGACGGTGAGTTTTACACGCCCAAACAGAACGCCCAGTTGCCAGGGTGTTCAAGCAGTGGGTGTGAGCCAGCCCAGTCTCAGCCAAGACCAAAAGTTTGGACTGGCCAACGCACCACTATCAATTGTTTGCTTATCTGGTTAGCAAGACATTCACGGCGACAAGATCTTCAGCATTGAGTGAGCCATTGGCTTGGCGCAGTTTCAATCCCCCCAATAGCACGTCGTAACGCGCCTTGGATAGTTTGGCTTTGGTTTCAAACAAGGTTGTCTGGGCGTTGAGCACATCAATGTTGATGCGTACGCCGACTTGGTAGCCTAGTTTGGTGGCATCCAGTGCGCTTTGGCTGGACGCTTCTGCGGCTTCAAGTGCCTTGACTTGGCCTTGACCGGATTGCACACCAAAAAAGGCGGTGCGGGTCGCTTGTGCCACGCCACGTTGTGCACTTTCCAGATCGCTGCGTGCTTTGTCTTCCAGGGCAAGTGTTTCTTTAATGCGGTTTTGTGTGGCAAAACCGGCAAACAGGGGCAGGTTGAAACTCAATCCCACGGCAGCTGCATTGGTTCGGTTGTTTAGTGCCGGATTGCTTGAGCCATCGTATTGGGTGACGCTGTAGCTGCCGGTCAAATCCAGCGTTGGTTTGTGGTCAGCTTGGGCTTTACGGGTTTCAAGTTGCGCCACATCCAAGCCCAGTTTGGCCTGGTTGATGCTGGGATGAATAGACTCTGCCTGAGCGACCCAAAGTGCTGGATTATCAGGAACTATTTGTTGAATGGTTACAAGAGCTTCAAGCCGTTTTGGTTCAATATTTGTTTTGCCAGTGAGTAGTTCAAGCGCAATCTTTTTGATACGTAAATCATTTTCTGCAGCAATTTCCTGTGCCAGCACCAGATCAAAGCGAGCTTGTGCCTCGCGGGTATCAGTGATGGTGGCGGTGCCAACTTCAAAGTTGCGTTTGGCAGCGGCCAGTTGTTCGGAAATGGCATCTTTTTGTGCTCTCACAAAGGTCAAACTGTCGGCCGAGGACAGCACATCAAAATAGGCTTGAGCAACACGCACGATCAAGTCCTGGTCGGCGGCTTGAAACTGAAGCTGCGCAATCTCAGCTGACTTTTTGCCTTGTGCGGCGATAACGACGTTGACCGGTCGGTACAAAGGCTGTCTGGCGCTGAGGGTTGCATTTTGCGTGTTGGTGGAACTGCTTGTGAGGCCAAAAGTGGCAGCATTGCTGCTGCTGCGATTCACACCCAAACCTAAGTTAACCAACGGGAAAAGCCCGGCTTTGGCCTGCTCGGCCTTGAATAGGTTGGCTTCATACAGTGATTTGGCCGACTGGTAGGTGGCATCAAAGCTGCGAGCTGCATCGTAAAAGTCGACCAGACTTTGGGCTTGAGCGGGGATCGTAAATGCGGTAGTGAGAGCCAGAACAAGGGGAAGGGCGCGCAAGTTCATCATGGTGTGCGGGAGGTTAAGTTGCCAAAAAATCGGTGCAAAGCGTGGGTTCAGTAACGTGGCACGCTGGGGTCAACTTGAGCAGACCAGGCGTTGATGCCACCGGTCACGTTGGCCACATGGCTGAAACCGCGCGCTTTCAGAAAATTGGCAACCTGCATGCTGCGTGCACCGTGGTGGCAAAGGCAGGCCACAGGCTGATCGGGGTCCAGCTCGGACAACCGTGGCGGGATCACGCCCATGGGCATGGTGATGAGCTCAAAGCCATCGGCCTTGATGCGGGCAATAGCCAGCTCAGAGGGTTCACGCACATCCAGTACCACCGGGTTGCCGTGGCCGCGCACGGCCTCCAGCCAGTCTTTAAGTTGCAGGGGGTGGATGTGTTGAACCATGTTCAGAATTTGAATGGGCTGGGTTGCGGAAAGTTGACCAGGCGCGGGGCGTTGTCGTCCCACTTGTCAACCGATGTGAAATTGGTGTCGCTGGTGCGGGTGATGACCTGAGCGTGCATGATGGGCTCGCTGCCCACGATGCCCACCAGTCGACCACCCACTTTGAGCAGGTTCAGCAAAGACTGGGGCACTTCTGCCACCGAGCCGCCGAGCACGATCACGTCAAAAGGTGCATCAGCCGGTGTGCCTTTAGCCGCGTCGGCCAGGCGCACTTCAGCGTTGTGGATGCCTGCGCGCTGCAGGTTGGCGCGCGCCATGTCGGCAATTTCGGGGTTGATTTCAAGCGCGATCACGCGTTGCGCCTGGCGCGACATCAAAGCCGCCATGAAGCCCGAGCCGGTGCCAATTTCAAGCACCTTGTCGGTGGCCTGGATAGCTGCATCCTGCACCAATCTGGCTTGCACGCGGGGGGGGAGCATGGCTTGGCCGCCGGGCAAAGGAATGGCCATGTCGGTGAAGGCCAGGGCTTTTTGTGCCAAGGGAACAAAGTCTTCGCGCTTAACCGTGGACAGGAGCGCCAGCACAGCGGTGTCTGACACGTCCCAGGGACGGATCTGTTGCTCGATCATGTTGAAGCGGGCTTGTTCCACGTTTTGCAAGTTCATTTGGTACTCCAGGGGGTATGTTAACGGAATCTTTTAATTTTAGCTGGCGGGGTCGTCAATGGCCCTTTTTTGTGCAAGGGATGGGGTCGGTTTGCGCCAAAATTTAGCCAACCATTGCGCCAGATCATCCATGTAGCAGTACACCACCGGCACCACCACCAGGGTGAGCAGTGACGAGGTGATGACACCGCCAATCACCGCCTGGCCCATGGGCGCGCGCATCTCGGCACCTTCAGATAGAGCGAACGCCAGCGGCACCATGCCGAAAATCATGGCCAGCGTGGTCATCAAAATCGGGCGCAAACGCACACGCGCCGCCATCATCAGCGCGTCATGGCGACTCGTACCGCTGGCGCGGGCGCGAATGGCAAAGTCCACCAGCAAAATCGCGTTCTTGGTCACCAGGCCCATCAGCATCACCACGCCAATCACCGAAAACATGGACAACGTGGAGTTGAACAGCATCAGCGCCAGCACCACGCCAATCAGCGTTAGCGGCAGCGCGGTCATCAGCGCCAGGGGCTGGAAGAAGCTCTTGAACTGGCTGGCCAGCACCATGTAAATGAAGATCACCGCCATCACCAGGGCTGAGAGCGCATAGCCAAAGGCTTCGGCCATGTCTTTGACCGAGCCGCTGAATTTGTAGCTGTAACCCGGTGGCATGGCGATGCTGTCCATGGCTATTTTGATGTCGGCTGATACTTCGCCTGCCGAGCGGCCCGAGACGTTGCCGGTGATGGCCACCTCACGCGTCAGGTCGCGCCGGTTGATCTGGTTGCTGCCGCTTGATTCCACTATGTTGGCCACTTGATCGAGTCGCACCACGCGGGCGCTGCCATCGGCTTGCTGACCCACGGTAAAGGGCAGGGCGGCCAGGTCTTGCGCTAGCTGGCGTGACTGGGGCGACAGGCGCACATTCACGTCGTAGGTTTGGTCATCTGGGGCGCGCCAGTTGCCCACGGTTTGGCCCGCCACCAGGGTGCGCAGGCTGGTGCCGATTTGCGCCACGCTCAGGCCCAGGTCAGAGGCCAGGTCGCGGCGCACCTGCACGTCCAGCGTGGGCTTGTTCGGCTTGAGGGTGGAGTCCATGTCCACCAGCCCCGGAATCTGGCGAATTTTGTCCAGAGCCAGCGCGTTCAGGCGTGACAGTTCACCCATGTCTGCGCCTTGAATCGAAAACAAAATCTGCTTTTGTCCACCCACCGGATCCAGCAAGCCGACGTGGGTGACGCTGATGCCCGGCACCTCGCGCAGGCGCTGGCGCAGCACGGTGGACATGGCATCCACATTGCGTGTGCGCAGGTGGCGATCCACCAGCCGGATGTAGATGCTGGCGTAAATTTTGCCCTGGGCGTTGCCGGTGTTGATGGTGGTCAGGGTGTAGTTGACCTCGGGGAAGGAACGCAAAATACCCTCCACCTGACGCGCCCGGGCTTCGGTCACTTCCAGGGACGAGCCCACCGGCGTATTAAAGGTGAGGTTGGTCTCTGAAAAATCTGACTTGGGCACAAACTCGGTGCCCAGCAGCGGCACCAGCGCCAAAGAGCTGACAAAAATCACCAGCGCCAATGCCACGGTGCTAAGTTTGTGGTTCAGCGCCCAGCGCAGAATGCCCTGGTAAACATCGGCCAGCCAGTCGGTGCCCACGTCAAACAGCCGGGTGATGCGGCCAATGGTTTTGTCGTACCAGTTGCGTGGCGCATGGTGCTGGCCGTGGGCTTCAATGCTGGGGTCGTGCCAGAGGCTGGACAACATTGGGTCAAGGGTGAAGCTGACAAACATCGAGATCAGCACCGCTGCCACAATCGTCAGGCCAAATTCGTGGAAAAACTTGCCAATGATGCCGCCCATGAAACCAATCGGCAAAAACACCGCCACGATCGACAGCGTGGTGGCAAATACCGCCAGGCCAATTTCTCGCGTGCCTTCCATGGCGGCCTCAAACGCATTGCTGCCCAGCTGCACGTGGCGCACGATGTTTTCGCGCACCACAATGGCATCGTCAATCAGCAGCCCCACGCACAGGCTGAGCGCCATCATGGTGATCAGGTTGATGGTGAAGCCCAGCAGGTTCATGAAGAAAAACGTGCCAATCAGGGCAATCGGCAGCGTCAGGCCGGTGATCACCGTGGAGCGCCACGAGTTCAAAAACAAAAACACGATCAATATGGTGAGCAGTGCACCTTCAATCAGCGTTTGCCGCACGTTGGCCACCGACACCCGGATTTGCCGCGAGCCGTCGGTGATGGACTGCAGCTTGATGCCCGGTGGCAGTTGGGTTTGCATCTCGGCCAGCGTTTTGTTCAAGTTGTCGACCACGCCAATGGTGTTTTCGTCTTGCGACTTTTGCACGTTCAGCAGCAGCGTGCGCTGGCCGTTGTAGAGCGCCAGGCTTTCAATTTCCTGCTCGCCATCTTTCACCTGCGCCACCTGGTCTACCCGCACGGGTGCACCGTTTTTGCGCGTGATGATGATGCGGCCAAAGTCTTCGGGGCGCTGCACCCGTGCTGCAATCTGGATCACCCGGTCTTGCACGGCAGAGCGGATGCTGCCTACCGGATAGTCCTGGTTTTCATTGCGTACCGCAGTAGCCACTTGCTCAGGCGTGAGGCCAAAAGACTCCAGCGCCTGTGGATTCAGATAAATATTGATCTCGCGCTTGTTGCCGCCCACCAGCACCACCGAGCCGACACCGCGCACGTTTTCCAGTCGTTTTTTAAGCGTCTGCTCGGCCCAGTTGGTGAGTTCTACCGCGTTGAGTGCCTGCCCGACGCTGGTATCGGGCAATACCGCCACCGACCAGATGGCGCGGCTGCTGGGGTCAAAGCGCAGCACCTTGGGTTCTTTGACTTCGGCGCGCAAGGTGGGGCGCAGAATAGCCACTTTTTCGCGCACATCTTCGGCGGCTTTACGGCCATCGATGTGCAGGCCAAATTCAATGATGACCACCGACTGGTTTTCATAGGAGCGTGAAGTCAGGGCGTTGATGCCGGCAATTGAATTGACCCCTTCTTCAATTTTTTTGGTGACTTCGCTCTCGATGATTTCGGGCGAGGCGCCGGGGTAATCGGTGCTGATCACCACCACTGGAAAATCCACATTGGGGAACTGATCCACCTGCAGGCGCTGCATGGAAAACAGACCCAACACCACCAGAGCCAGCATGAGCATGGTGGCTAATACCGGGTTGTGCAGGCTAACGCGGGTGAACCACATTCATGGGGCTCCGGCACCGGGTGCGGTGGTTTTGACCAGCGTGCCTGCACGCAGGCTGCCCACGTTGCCGTCAATCACCAAGCTGCCCTCGGGTACACCGGTGACCGCCACCATGGGTGTGCCACCTGATTCACCGCGCGTGCCCAGGGACACGTTCACATGCTGCACCTGGTTGTGGTTGACCACTTGCACGTAGGGTTGTGGCTTGTCGGTGCGCACCGCACTCAGGGGCAAGGCCAGGGTGGTCAGTTCGCCCACTTGCAAGCTGCCCTGGGCAAACAGACCGTGACGCACATTGGCACCCGGTGCAAGTGATAAATAGACCAACACGGCTCGGCTGCCTGCCGTGGCAGAGGGGTTGATGCGCACCACCTTGGCACTGATGGGTTGCGCTGTGCCGTCCAGCGTCAACTGCGCGGTTTGTCCCACCTTGACTTGCAGCGAGTCCGCCGCACTCAGGCTGGCTTGCAGCTCCAGCTGGCGGTTGTCAACAATCTCAACCAAACGGGCTTCAACCGCCACGCGTTCGCCAGGTTGCACCAGGCGCTGCGAAATTTGGCCTGCAATCGGTGCGCGCAGCACCGTGTCGTCCAGAGTTTTGGTGGCCAAGTCTGCGCCAGATTGTGCAGCAGCAAAATTGGCCTGCGCCGCTGCCAAGCTGGCCTGGGAAGATTCCAGCGCGGTATTGCTGATAAACCCTTGCGAGACCAGGGCGCGGTTGTTGTCAAAACTGCGTTGCGCCATGTCGACCTGCGCTTTGGCAGCAGCGGCTTGCTGGCGCGCCTGACGCACCCGGGCATCGGACTCGGTCGGGTCAATGTGGGCCAGCACCTGACCGGCCTGCAAGCTGTCGCCCTCGCGTACGCTCAGGCCGCGCAATTCGCCAGCAACGCGCGCCTTGACCCAGGCGGTATGCAAGGCTGTGATGGGACCTGACAGGCTGATAGTTTGTAACAGTCGAACGGGTTTGAGTTGCACCAGGTCGTTGGCAGCCAGTTCGATGCCAACTTCGGTTTTTTGCGCGATCTGCTGGGCCTGCAGCGCAGTTTGTCGGGCTTTGCGTGCTGACAGCGTGCGCGCAGTGCCCGCTGCAAGCAGAGCCACGACCAGGCCAGCGGCAGCCCACTTCATCCAGGGTTTCATGCGGGGGTGATCTCCATCGCTTCGGAGGAAGGAGCAGCACAAAAACCATGCAGCAGCATGTCAAGTTGTGCTGTCAGGTATTGGTGCGGGTCTAGCTGCACATGGTTGCCGCAGCAGATGCCCAGTGAATGTTGCCACATGACCATGAAAATCATGGGTGCTAACACCAACATCACACCATACTTCAGGTTCATGGCGCGAAATTCACCTCGAGCCACGCCACGCTGCAAAATGCGCTCAATCAGGTTGTTGCCTGGTTGCATCACTTCGTGCTGGTAAAACTGTGCCAGGGTCGGAAAATTTTGCGCCTCGCTCATCATCAATTTGGGAATACCGCTGGCTTTGGTGGAACCAATGCGATCCCACCAGCTGAACAAGCAATAACGAAGCATTTCTTGGGTGCTGCCTTCAAAGCGGTCAAACTCGTCATTCCATTCGGCAAAACGGCCAGAAATGTTTTCCCGCACCACGGCTTTGAAAAGGTCTTCTTTGCTGGGGAAATACAAAAACAGCGTGCCCTTGGAGACCCCGGCACGCTGGGCCACTTCTTCCACCCGGGTGGCGGCAAAACCTTTTTCGACAAACAAATCCAGCGCAGCCGCCAGCAACTCACCGGGGCGTGCTTCTTTACGGCGCGTTCGACGCACCGGGCCATCGGCTGGCGGGGTGGACAAGGGAGATGAAGAGGACATTAAATTAATGACTAACGGGTTATTAATATAACTTTGGCCTGCTGTATTGTCAATTGAAAGGCTGCAACACCCGCACCAGGCAGGGGTAAATTAACGTGAAACAACGCCCACAGCCTATAAGAATGGCGTGTTGTAGAGCCGACTTCAGTCGGCCATGGCGGGTTGAAACCCGCCCTACGCAGGGCACGCATGTTTCATGCTTTGGGGTGTCCTTGTTGAAAATGGACGTTAGGGCAAAGACCTGAGCGCATCAGGCTTGTGCATTTGGCGATAGCATGAAAGATTGATCGTTTTATTCCCAGATTTTGGAGTTTCAATATGTCCACTTCTTTGCAAACCCTGACCCTTGGTGGTGGTTGTTTTTGGTGCACGGAGGCGGTGTACGTGCGCGTCAAAGGCGTGGTGGATGTGGAATCTGGCTACAGCAATGGCCACACTTCATCCCCCACCTATGAACAGGTTTGCAGTGGCAACACCGGTCACGCCGAGGTGGTGAAGCTGGTGTATGACCCGCAGATCATCAGCACGCGGGAACTGCTACAAATTTTCTTTGTGATCCACGACCCGACCACGCTCAATGCCCAGGGGCACGACCACGGCACGCAGTACCGCAGTGGCATTTATTTTCAAAACCAGGAGCAGCAGCAAGTGGCACAAGCCATGCTGGCCGAATTGACGCAAAGCGGTGTCTACACACAGCCCATCGTGACCGAAGTGCTGCCGCAAACCAATTACTGGTCGGCCGAAGACGCGCACCAGGATTATTTTGAGCAGCACCCCCATCAGGGCTACTGCATGGCTGTGGCCGCACCCAAAGTGGCCAAGTTCCGCAAAACGTTTGCACGGCTGGTGCGCGATTGAGCGGTTAACGGGAAACTCTGGTCACTACAAATTGCTTTTCGTGGGGCCGAATTCAGTCGGCCATGGGGGGTGTAACCCGCCCTACGCGAGCAGCACATGTTTCAAGCTTTGGGGGTGGTTTGCTTGCTGGTCGGCTTTGCTTTTTTTGCGGCAACTGATTTGACGTGCACGGGCTTGGCCGGTTCGTCCAGCGCATCGGTCAACTGGCGTGCCAGACCGATCACCCGGTCTGGGTCGGCTCCCAGCGTGCCCATCAAAAACTCAATGATCTCCGAGCGCGGGTTGGCTAGCGTCGGCTCAATCATCATCACCGCGGCTGATACTGCCAGGGCGGTTTCGCGGCTGGTTTGATCGGGCAACAGTTGCTCCAGCGCGTTGAGGGCTTCCACCGGGGCTACGGCGGTGATGCGTGCCTGGATTTTTAGCAGGGCGATCCAGTCAGCGGGTTTGCCGTTGGCGCGATTGTTGGAAGGCAGTTGGGCGAGTAGCCGCGCCAAGCGCAAACTGCGTCGCTCAAACGCCCCCACCGACACCATCCCCGCCAGCACAATGCGGCACACTGCCTCAGGAAAACCGCCTTCGGTGATGTGCGCCAAGGCTGATTCACGAAACGCTTGCAGTTCCTCCAGCGCCCGCGCGTGGGCAATTTCGGCATCGGGTACGTCCGGCTTGAACACCGCCCCCAGACCCTGTGGGCCGAACAACTGGCGGGTGGACTGCACGGTGTGTGCATCGCGCTGGTCGCGGTACTGGTTCAGGCTGGCGCTGATGTGCTCAGCCATGGTTTTCTCGAGCTGGCGCAGCGGGTTATCGTCGGCCACTTGCACGCGCTGCGTGCGCGCCAGCTCGGCCTGGGCGCGGATGAACCCAGCCAGCGCAAAGTGGTCAGAAAAAAGTTGCCGCTGCAAGCGCATCGGATTGAGCTTGCCCAGTGCATCGCCCATTTGGCGTGTTGCCATCAGCCTGACCCAGGGGCGAACCCAGGTTTTGTACAGGTTGGCGTTGAGCTCTGACAGCTTGCTGATGCTGGAAAACATGGCTTCTTCGTCACGGCCTTCCGGGTTCAGCGCCACGATGTCGGCCATGGTGCGGTGTTCGTAATGCACCGTGTAGGCGCCGGGCTCCAACTGATCCCAGCGCTGCGCATCCAGCCCGGCTTTGTCCTTGAGCTTCATCTCATACAGACCCGGTGGCAGGCTCTCGATCACGTCCAGCGAGGTGACCAACTGGTCGTGCTCTTTGCGCGCCACGTCGCCACCGACAAAAATGCCCAGGTGTCCCACGCTCTCATGCAGCACGTAAATGATGGTGCGCCCGGCCGCGGCAATGGCGCGCTCGTCGCCCCAGGTGTCAATGATCCAGTTGAGCGCCTGCGGCGGCGGTGTGATGTTGTCGCCCCAGCTGGCAAACACCACCACCGGTGCGGTGATGTGGCGCAGGTTGATGGCCTGGTCACCGGCCAGCATGGTGCCACGGGCCAGCCGGTTGCCAACAAACAGGTTTTCGACGATCGACTCAATCTCTGCGCCGGTCATGCGGAAATAGCCGCCCCACCAGCGCTCAAACTCCAGAAAGCGCTCGGCTTCGGTGTCCACCTGGCTCCACAGGTTGTAGTACTTGTTCCACCAGGTGTTGGCCGGGTTGAGTTTTTCAAAATTCTCCACCAGGTGCACGCCGTCAAAGCGGTCTGCACCCAGGTCACTGGTCAGGCTGGCCAACCACGAGCCCCCCAGCGACGCACCGGCGTAGCGCATCGGGTTGAGCTTGGAGCTGCCGGCCCAGTACGACACCGGTGCGCCCATGATCATCAAGGGGCCAAACAGCTCGGGGCGCGTGGCGTTAAGCGCCATCATGGCCCAGCCGGCCTGGCAGTTGCCAATTACCACCGGTTTGGCTTGGCACTGGGGGTGGCGCGCGATCACCGCCTCAAGAAACTTGGCCTCGGCGTGCATCACCGTCAGCAGGGTTTGGCCTTCTTCGGGCTCGGGGCGGAAGGTGACAAAGTACACCGCATGTCCGGCACGCATAGCCATGCCGACTTCAGAATCCTGCTTGAAGCCACCAATGCCCGGGCCGTGGCCAGCCCGTGGGTCGACCACCATCACCGGGCGCGCCATCGGGTTGATCGGCAGGTGCGCCGGGGGAATCAGGCGCAGCAGGGCGTAGTTGCAGGGCTCGGACAGATCGTGGCCGTCCAGCACCACTTCATGTTCAAAATTGAGCAGCGCCGGCGTGCCTTGGTTCAGATGTTCCAGGTAGTTGTTGCCCCGGTCAAGCATCGTGTCTAGAAACAAAAACGTGCGCTGGATGGCATCGCTAAAGTAGTCGTCACTCGCCCCAGAGGTTGGGTTGGCAGCGTGGCGACTTGAGCTTGAGGTGGAGTTTGTTTTGGTTTTAAGTGTCATGGGTTCAACCTGCGGTGAAGGATGTAATGGCCTGTGGATGATAGACCGCGCTGACGCGGTGAACCTCACTGCCATAATCAGCCGGATTTTATTTTGCAAAGCGCTGCCATGGAACTCCAAAGCCTGATCGACCAACCCGGTAAATTGCCCACCATTCCCAAAGTGGGCCAGCAACTCATTGCCAGCTTCAGTTCCGACGAGGTGTCCGTCACCGACATTGCGGCCCAGCTGGCTGCCGACCCGGCCTTCAGCGCCAAGCTGCTGCGGCTAGCCAACTCGGCTTATTTTCATGTGTCGCGCAGCATCGGCACAGTGGATGCCGCGTTGCAGATGCTGGGCTTTGTGATGGTACGCAACCTGGTGCTGGGCAACAGCGTGGCGGGCGCGTTCAAACACATCAAGGGCATCGACCTGCCGCAATTCTGGCGCTACAACCTCTTCACCGCCTGTTCGGCGCGCTGGTTGGCACACCGGGGGGACTTCAATTCAGATATGGTGTTTACCGTCGGCCTGATGCACGGCATTGGACAATTGCAAATGCACGCGGTGATGCCGCAAGCCATGACCCCGCTGGACAAGCAATTGGGTGTGCTGGATGCGGGGCGTGCCCAGCTTGAAGTGGAGACCTTTGGTTTTAATTACGCCCAGGTGTCGGCTGAACTGGCGCGGGTGTGGAATTTTCCGCCCGCCTTGACTGAGGCTTTGCGCCACGTGGCTGATCCTTTGGCCGCAGCTGAGTTTTCAGAAGCCGCTGCCTGGGTGCACATGGGCGCTTGGCGGGCCCGCGCTGAGGTGCTGAACCTGAGCCCTGAGCTACAGGCAAGCACTTATCCGGTGGCGGTGGGGCAACGTTTGCATCTGGACTCGGGCTGGACGGGGGCGCTGGCCAACCACTTGCCGCAGGATGAATCAAGCCTGATGCCGCCACTGGCTGAGTTGACCGAAGGGCTGGAGTCCATGTTTCAATAGTTGCTGATGTTTTTGGCCTCTAGCCCTTATAATACAAGGGCTATTAGCTATTTTATATATAGCAATAAAACTCAGTTTTGCTGCATCCCAGCCACCAGTTGCGTCAGGTTGTGGCGCATCATCTTCATGTAAGTGGGTGCCGGGCCGCTGGCCTTTGACAAGGCATCTGAGTACAGCGTGGCACCCACGCTCACCCCGGCGTCCTTGCTGAGTTGCGCGATCAACTTCGGGCTGCTCATGGCTTCCACAAACACGGCCTTGATCTTTTCGCGCTTGATCTGGCGAATCAGCTGCGCCACATGTTTGGCGCTGGGTTCGCTGTCGGTGTTCACGCCTTCGGGAGCCAGCATGGTGATGCTGTAGCGTGCGGCCAGGTAGCCAAACGCGTCGTGCGAAGTGATGACCTTGAGCTTGGCCGGCGCAATGGCGTCAAACTGCGCCTTGGCCTGGGCGTCAAAGTCTTTGAGCTGTTGGGCGTAGGCCTGCGCGTTGGCCTGGTAGATGGCTGCGCCACTGGGGTCGGCCTTGGCCAGACCGGCGGCGATGTTGCCCACGTACTGCACCACACTCAAAGGGTTTTGCCAGGCGTGCGGGTCGGTCTCGGCATGGTTGTGTTCCGCCTCAGCGGCCATTTGGCGTGGTTTCACACCCTTGGAGGCCACCACCGTTTCGCCCTTGTAACCGGCAGACTTGGCCAGTTTTTGCGCCCAGGGCTCAAAACTCAGGCCGTTCACCACAAACAATTTGGCACCCAGCACCGCCCGGGCGTGCGCCGGGCTGGGGCTGAATTCGTGCGCATCGGCATCGGGTCCAGCCAGCGTGGTGACCTTGACCCGCTCGCCGCCCACCACCTGCACCAGGTCGCCCAGAATGCTGAACGAGGCCACTACGCTCAAAGGCTCGGCAGCGTTGGCCTGGGTCAAAAACAGACCACTGGCAGCCAGGGCAGAGAGCGCAAAAAATTCAAGTGTGATACGTTTCATGAATTGGTTTTTGGTAATAAAGACAGGCCAAAGTCACCTCGGGATACGAACAAATGAACCGCCTTGTAGGGCGGACTTCAGTCCGCCATGGTCGACTGAAGTCGACCCTACAGCCTAGCAGCTTCATCGGCTTTAAGGGCTCGTAAAGCAATAACTTGGACATTTCGACGGCCAGATTTGGGATGCAGTGCTAGGCGCAAAGCGCGCCGTTTAGCTCTGCTAAACAAGCGATTTGTAACGACACAATGCGCCCAAAGATGGCTAGGCAAAAGTACAAGTTATTGCTTTGCGAGCCCTAAGCCGGACAAGCCGGAACCAAAAAGGCAACACAAAACCTCGGTCGTGCGCAAGATTTTTGGACGTTCAGCCGATTTACGTCCCCGCAAATGTTCTTGGGTTGACCAAGAGAAAGTTTGTAACCCATTGGGTTTAAAGGCATTTTGCCCATGGCGAAATAATCGCCGGATTCATTTTGACACATCAGAATTCTTCGCAGGAAATGTGAAGACTGAACTTGTTAGAGACTAAGTGGTGTTTCACATCAACCCACCCGGTGCGGGCGTTTCAAAATGTGCGGCAACCAGCCGCCGGGCGACACCAGCAGTGATGCCAGGTACAACACGCCGGCGCAGCCAATGATGGTTGGACCGCTGGGCGTGTCGAGGTGGTACGACAGCAGCAGCCCGGCCACCCCGGCCACGGCGGCTTGCGCGCTGGCGTTGAGCAGTTGCGCGGCCAGGCTGTCATGCCACAACCGGGCCGATACGGCAGGCAGCATCATCAAGCCCACTGCCATCAGCGTGCCCAGGGTTTGAAAGCCGGCGACCAGGTTCACCACCACCAGCATCAAAAACACCTGCTGCCAGACCCAGCCACGGTTCCAGCTGCGCCCGGCAGCGGCGGCCAGAAACACCGGATCGATGGTTTCTAGCACCAAGCCGCGGTACAGCGCGGCCAGCAAGATGACGCTGACGCTGGCCACCCCCGCCACCAGCAGCAAGCCTGGCGCATCTACGCCCAGCGCGCTGCCAAACAAGATGTGCAGCAAGTCCAGCTGGCTGCCCTGGCGCGAGATCAGCGTCACACCCACGGCCAAGGCCAGCAAATACATGGCGGCCAAGCTGGCATCTTCCTTGAGCGTGGTGGCGCGGCTGATGACCCCCGCCACCGCTGCCACCAGCAGGCCTGCCGCCACACCGCCCAGCGCCATGGCAGGCAGCGACAAGCCCGCCAGCATGAAGCCCACTGCCACGCCGGGCAACACCGCGTGGCTCAAGGCATCGCCGAGCAAACTCATGCGTCGCAGCGTCAAAAACACACCCAGCGGCGCGGCGCTGATGGCCAGCGCCAGCGTGGCCACCAAGGCGCGACGCATGAAGGCAAATTCGGCAAACGGGCTAATGATCAAGTCCCAAACAGCCTGCCAGCTGGTGCTCATTTGGCTTGCTCCTGTGGCACATGGCGCTCGCCTAAATGGGTAGCACCCACGTTGCGCTGAATGGGTGTTGTGTGCGCAGGCCCTGTTTGCAGGGCAGCCACGGCTGGAGTTTTGTGGCTTGACTCAGCGGCGGCGTTGGACTCGTCGCTGTGGCAAATCTCGGCCTCATCGTCCCAGGCTTCGGCCAGGGCACGGGCGCGCTGCAAATTTGGCTCGGTTAGCACCTGTGCGGTGGGACCCCAGGCCACCAGCTCGCGCGCCAGCAGCACGGTCTGGTCAAAGTGCGCGCGCACTTGCGCGTCGTCGTGCAGCACGGCAATCACGGTGCGGCCTTCGGCTTGCCATTGGTGAATCAGGTCCAGCAGCGCGGCGGTGGTGCGCGAATCCATGGCGTTGAAGGGCTCGTCCAGCAAAATCAGCTCGGCGTCTTGCATCAGCAGCCGGGCAAACAGCACGCGCTGAAACTGCCCGCTGGACAGCGACCCCACCGCGCGCGCCTCAAAGCCTTCCAGTCCCACGGTTTTGATAGCGGCATCGGCGCGCGCCAGCAGCTCGCGGCTGATACCGCCAAAAGCACCCACCGCACTCCAGCAGCCCAGCAGCACGCAGTCGCGCACCTGCAGCGGAAAACTGCGGTCGATCTCGGTGGCCTGCGGCAGGTAGGCGATGCGGCTGCGTGGCGTGGTGGTGCGCACGCTGCCGCCCGACGGTTTGAGCAACCCCATGATGCTTTTGAGCAGCGTGCTTTTGCCCGAGCCGTTGGGCCCAATCACCGCGGTGAGCGCGCCCGCCACAAACTGGCCGCTGATGTGGTGCAGAGCCGGGTGCTGGCGGTAGCTCACCGTCAGGTTGTCGATGGTCACCACAGGCCCACTCCTTCGTTGGCCCACAGCACGGCCAGCCACAGCAGCAGCACCAGCGGCAGAACGGCCAGCACACGCAGCCAGGCGGGCCAGGCGAGCACGCTGCGGGTGGGCTTGGCCAAGCGGTTGGACGTGGATTTGTCATCGGCGTGCCTCAAATGGCTGTGTGGCGCTTGCCAGGATTTGCCATGGTCATGTGACTGGCCGTTGGCGTGGGTGTGTGGATGCGATTCGGTGGACATGGGTGGCAGGAAAAATAGGCTTGCGAGCTTAGTGCAACTGAATTGCGATATAGTTTACTGCAACTGGATTGCGTTAAAGTTTAACGCAACTCAATTGCAATAAAATATTTTCCAACGTTGACGAACCCGCGCCCACCATGCCCAAACCTCTGACCGCCAATGAACCAGACCCCATCGACGTGCTGCTGTCGGCCCACGGCCTGCGCCGCACGGCGGCGGCACGGCGGGTGTTGGGCTGGCTGCTGGCGCACCCCGACACCAGCTACACCCATGCGCAGTTGCAAACGGCGCTGCAAAGCGTGGGCGGTGCGTCCGATGCGGATTCTGATGCTGCAAACCCAAACACGCGCACCTCTGATGGATATGCAGCATCGAGTTCAACAAAAGGAGTGGGAACAAAAGGTGAGGGAACAAAAGGAGAGGGCACAGGCAGCGTGGCGCTGGATCGGGTCACGCTCTACCGCCTGATCGACCGGCTGACCCAAGTGGGCCTGCTGCTGTGCCGCGTGGATGCCCAGCGCGTGCGCCGCTACCAGGCCATGCCCGCCAGCGTGCACGCCTTGCCGCACTTTGAATGCCAAAGCTGCCACCGCGACAGCCCGCTGCTGGGCCCGCTGCAAGCCAATGCGCTCGATTTGGAAGTGGCCGCACAAAGCGCGCTGCAAGCCCTTAAAGCCTTGGGTTACCAGGGCTTGAGTCTGGATTTGGCGGTGCGCGGTGTGTGTGCCGATTGCGCCACTGCGGCGGTGATGCAAGCGGCGTCGCCCAATACTGCCGATAAGACCTCTTGAACTTCATCGTTTATTGATATTTGTCAGATTTATAGTTCGACACCTGATGCAAAGTTGCACGATATCCTTAATCTTCTTTAATCTTTAGCGGAACCTCTACCATGAAAGCCATTCAAGACCTCTTTTCCACTGACTATGGCATGATGAGTTTTGTCGTCATTGCAGCTATCGTGGTTGTGTCCATCGGTGCCTACGTGGTGCTGCGCAAAAAGATGGACGAGTCCGCTGCCAACACCAAGGATTAGTCGCTCACCCCGTCGCACGGGGACACCTTCCGGTTTACGCGCCACCCAGACGTACTGTCGGGGTGGCTTGTCTGTTTTCCAGCGAATATTTCCATATCGTCATTCTGGGCCCTGCTGTGAACAGTCCCGTTTTTTCGGCTTTGCTGCCAGTTGTTCTACTCATTGCTATTGGAGTTGTAGCTGGTCGCGCAGGTTTTATAAGGGCTGAAGCCTCAAAAGACTTGTCAAACCTGGTGTTCATGGTGCTCACACCGGCGCTGCTGTTTCGCACCATGAGCACGGTGCATGTCGAGCAACTTAACTTCAAACCGGTGGCGATGTACTTTGTGGCGGCGCTGCTGCTGTTTGGCAGCGTCTTGCTCTACAAGGGCTTGAGTCGGCGTGCGGCGGTTTTGGCGCTGGCCTGCACCTTCAGCAACACCGTCATGATCGGCATTCCGCTGATTGGTCTGGCCTACGGGCAGGTGGGGTTGGTGACGCTTTTTACCCTGATTTCCGTGCACGCGCTTATTTTGTTGACCCTGGCCACCATTGTGCTGGAGATGGTGAGCGCCCGTGAGGATCAGTTGGCCGGCATCGGTGGCGAGCGCCACATGGCGATGACAGTGCTCTTGGCCATCAAGGGCGGCATCATCCACCCGGTGCCGCTGCCCATCATTTTGGGATTGTTGTTTGCCCAAACCGGATTGGTGCTGCCCGCGGTGGTGGACAAGCCACTGCACCTGCTGGGCAACGCCTTTGGCCCGGTGGCGCTGGTGCTGGTGGGCGTGACGCTGACGCAGGTGCAAATTGGCGAGCATTTAAGGAGCGCTTTAGGCATCAGCGTGCTGAAAAACCTGGCGCTGCCTGCGCTGGTGGCGGCGTTGGGGTTGGGCTTGGGCCTGTCAGGCCTGCATTTGACTGTGATGATCGTCGCCGCTGCGCTGCCCATGGGTGCCAACGTGTTTTTGTTTGCCCAGCGCTACGAGGTGGCGCAAGACCTGGTGACCGCCAGCATGGCCGTGTCGACCGTGCTGGGCTTGGCCAGCATCACGCTGGTGATGACGCTGGTGGGGTGGTTGGGGTAAAGCCAGGCGCTGCACGGATGGTAGTATTTGCCAATGGAAAAATCCAAAAATGAAAAGTCCGGCAAGTCTGATAAATCCGGCAAGCCAGACAAATCCGACAAGCTGGGCAAAAGCGCCTACTACGATCTTCTGACGCCATTGCAGCACGAGTTGAATGACGTGGCGCGTTGGCTGCAACACACCGGCAAGCGCTTGTTGGTGGTTATTGAAGGGCGCGACACGGCCGGCAAGGGTGGGGTGATCTCGGCCATCAGTGAAACACTCAATCCGCGTCAGTGCCGCACTGTTGCGCTGGCCAAACCCAGCGAGCGGGAGGCCACACAGTGGTACTTTCAGCGCCATGTGCCGCATCTGCCCGCAGCCGGTGAGATCGTGCTGTTTGACCGCAGCTGGTACAACCGCGCCGGGGTCGAAGCCGTCATGGGGTTTTGCACCCCAGAGCAAACGCAGGCGTTCCTCAAACAGGCCCCGGTGTTTGAAGAACTGCTGGTGGACGATGGCATCCTGCTTTTTAAGTACTGGCTGACGGTGGACCAGGACAAGCAGGAAGAGCGCTTTGCCGAACGCCTGGCTGATCCGCTCAAGCGCTGGAAGCTCAGCCCGATCGACCTGCAAGCACGTGAAAAATACGCCCAGTACGGCCTGGCGCGCGATGCCATGCTCCAGGCCACGCACAAACCCAAGACCCCGTGGGTGTTGGTCGACTTCAACGACCAGCGGCTGGGCCGCCTCACCCTGATCCGCCACCTGCTTGACCACATTCCTGAGCGCAAGGTGCCCGAGGCCGCGTTCTCGTTTCCACCGCTGGGCCATACGCCGTTGCGCGAGCAATTTGGTACGCCGCTCAAGCCGCTTGTCAACCTGCGATGACATCGTCGCTGCGAAAGCAGTGAAGCAGTCCACGACTTTCGAGCGCATGGATTGCCGCGTTGGCAGTCGATTTTCTTGAATTGGTTCAGCTTGCGTTCATGCAGGGGCGCGCAAGATGCAACGCACACCAACTCAAGGAGTTTTTCATGAAGACCATTGTTTCCCCCCGCTGGCTTGTCGGCGTTGCGCTGGCGATCGGTGCTGTTGCCGCGTCTGCGACTGCGCACGCCCGCAGCGATGTGTATTTCTCGATTGGCGTTCAGGTGCCCGGCTTGTACGTGCAGTCGGTGCCCATGTTTGTGCAACCCCGGCCATACTACGTGCCTGCGCCCGTTTACTACGCCGCCCCTGCACCGGTCTACTACCAGCGCCACAACAACCAGCACGGCTGGCATGGACAGCGCTGGCAACGCCGTGGCCCCTATGGCTCCTATGGCGACTTTGACCGCGACGGCATTGTGAACCGGCACGACCGTGACCGCGACGGTGATGGAGTTCGCAACCGCTTCGACCGCCAGCCCAACAACTCGTGGCGCAGGTAGGCAAGCGCGCTCAACTGTGGTGTGGTCAGGCGTTTGCTAACGCCGGTGGTTCATACAACCGCACCATGTTGCGCCCGGCGGCCTTGGCCTGGTACATGGCTTGGTCGGCCTGCTCAAGCACTGCGTCCTGACTTTTAGTCTGGCCTTTGAACACCACCACGCCAATGCTGGCGGTGCAATGGTGTTCGATGCGTACGGCCGCACCCGGTTGTTCGTGGCCGAGCAACACGTAGGGTTGTTCCAGACTGACGCGAATTTTTTCGGCAATGATCAGCGACTGGCTTTGCGATGCGATGCTGTCGGTACTCAATTCGCTGATCAGCACCACAAATTCGTCACCACCCATGCGCGCCACGGTATCCATCTCGCGCACACAGTTGTGCAAGCGCCGGGCCACCTCCATCAGCAACAGGTCGCCCATCTCATGGCCATGGCGGTCGTTGAGCGGCTTGAAGTTGTCCAGATCGAGAAACATCAGCGCGCCATAGATACCGCTGCGTTGGCTGCCAGCCATGACCTGTGCCAAGCGGTCGTTCAGCATACGGCGATTGGGCAGTTGGGTCAGCGCATCATGAAAAGCCTGCTCATGCACCGCGTTTTCAGCCTGTTTGTGCTCGGTGATGTCACTGAAAGTCCACAACGTCTCGTTCGTAGTGGCATTGAGCACGGTGCCGCTGATGTCCACCCAAATCATGCTGCCGTCCTGGCGAACGTGTTCGATCTGGGTGCGAAAAATCTTACCTGCAGCCAGGACCGGGTAGGCGGCTTTGCCCAGGCGTTGGTAAGCTTCGTCACTGGGGTAATTCTGGCGGGTGGGCGTGCCTTGGGCCTGGCCTGGGGCGTAGCCCAACATCTTTTCAAACGCGGCATTGGCCCAGACGACGTGCCTGTCCTTCACCCTGACAATACCGACAAGCTCGTTGTTCAACACGGCCTGCTGTTCGCGTAGCAGCTGCTCAAGCTCGCGCTGGGTACGCTTTTTCTCGGTCACGTCGTGCATGGCCACCTGGATGGCCGGCTCACCATCAAAGTCGATAGGCACCGCAGCCACCTCAACCTCCAGCACCGAACCGTCCAAACGGATCAGTTTTTCTTCGATAGTCGGGTTTTCTGCGTGCTCTTGCTGTGCATGGGCAATGCGTTTGAGCACCACGTCGCGGTAATCCGGGTGAACCCGCGCAAGCACATCCGTACCCAAGAGTTCACGCTCTGATGGGGCGCCAAACAGTTGGCAGGCCGCCGGATTGACAAAAATGAATTTTCCGCCCCGATGCACCGCGATGGGCTCAGGCATCCAGGCCACCAACGCCCGAAAGTTTTGCTCACTGACATGCAATGCCTGGGTGCGGTCAAGCACCTGCTGCTCCAGCGTGGCGTTGACTTGCCGTAACTGGGCAAACGTGTCGGCAAGCGATACTGCCATGCCCTTGAAGTTGTTGGTCAGTTCAGTGGTTTCCTGCATCGCCGAGCGCGGCCAGGCAATCGCTTGCACGCCGCTGCTGATTTTGCTGGCCAGCTCATGGGTGGTGTCACTGAGCGCACGCAGCGTTGCCACCGACCTGCGGCTCAGGTACTCTGCCAGCATGACGGACAGCAAAATCAACAGGAAGACGATGCCCAGTTGGCGTGCATAGTGGGTATAAAGCAGGTGCTGCACCGGGGCAACCGGTTCTTCAAACACCAGTTTCCACTCATCATTCAGCCCTAACGGCGTTTCAAAAACATAGTACGACTGGCGCCAACGGTCTGAGATCGAGGTATTGGCAGGCACCTCAGGCAACCACTGCATGAGGCCATCACCCAGCGGCGTCAGCGTGCCACGCTTTTCGCGTTGCAGCGGCGTCATCATCGTCTGACCAGGTCGGTTGCTCAGGACAACATTGCCATTTTGATCAAGCAGTGTAAAAAGCGCGTAGCGATCCTGCACCCCGTGTTTGAGCATGTCTTGTACCGCGTCGAGTTTGAGCACCGCATTGACGTAGCCATCAAACTGGCTCTGCTTCAACACCGGCGCCAGCAAAATGGCCACTGGCTGCGGCTTGTCAATGCGCCCCATCACCACTTCGGCCAGCATCGGCTGGCCGGTCTGGCGCAGCTTGGCAATGTACGGCCGCTCAGGAAATTTCTTGCCAACGTTGCTGACGCCCGACGCATCCATCAGCGGTGCGTAGGCCAACACCACAGAATCTTTGTCGCGCCGGCCAATGCGCAGGATGTTGGTGTCTGCCTTGCGCAGCAATTCCAGCCGCTCGTTGAATTGGGCAGCAGGCATGGTGTTGGCCACGGTGGCCAATTCGAGCACGGCATCTTTTCTGTCTTTGACCCAATGCTGAAACAAGGCCTTGGTGTTGCTGGCGTGTTCGATCAAGCCTTGGCGCAGGTGGCCGTCGGCGTGCTCAAAATCTTCGCGGCTGCTGACGCCCAGAATCAGCAGGGACGGCAGCACCACAAACAACACCAGCAGGTTTGACATGACCTCGCCCATGGAGCGCTGCCAGCATTGCAAGCCCACACCCAGACTTGAGTAAATCAGCCGCGCCAGCAGCGCCCCGGTAATGCCGTTGACGGCTTGCTTGACAGCAATGATCCAGACACTGCTGTCGGGCACTTTGAGCACAAAGTGGTAAAAAACGTAGACCAGCGGCAGGCCTGCAACGACCCAATACACCGCATCGGCTGCGACCATGCCCATCTTGCGCCGTGTCATCAGGGTGCCCACCACCGCGACTTCTGCGCTCAAGATGACGATCGCGTAGGGGTGCTTCCACAACACAACCGTGTAACTGGCGATCAGCGCCGCAGCCAGCACACCGGGCCACAAGCCAAAGAACTGCAGGGCAAGCATGGCAAAGATGCCGCCAAACAGGAAATCGATGTTCAGAAAGATGGGGTAGGAGAGATGGTTTCCCGCGAGGCCAGCCAACACCAACGCAGCAAATAAAGCGGGGCACCATCTACCCCATGGGCAACGGAAGGTGGCTGTAGTTTGCATACTTCTCTAGCAGAGTCGACGAAGCTATCTTACGCCCAACGGATGGCCTTTCGTCTGATCTGGCCTCAGGGTGCCAAACGCTCCCGAATCCAGAGCGGTTCAGGCATGTCTGACGGGGGTTGCAGGCGATATTGAAGCCTGTCGTGCAAGCGGCTTTTGCGCCCTTGCCAAAACTGCCAGTTGTCGGGTTTCAAGCGGTAGCCACCCCAGTGCGGGGGCCGTGGCGGATTGAGCAAAAACTGTGCGCCATATTTGGCCGCGTTGGCCACCAGCACACCCCGGCCGCTGATCACCTGGCTTTGCGGACTGGCCCAGGCACCAATGCGGCTGTCGAGCGGGCGGCTGTGAAAGTAGGCATCGCTTTCTTCGTCGCTGACCTTTTCCACCACGCCTTCAATGCGCACCACGCGCTCGAGTTCCACCCAATGAAACTGCAGCGCGGCATAGGGGTTGCCGGCCAGCTCCTGGCCTTTGCGGGAGTCGTAATTGGTGTACCAGACTATGCCGCGCGCATCAAAGCCCTTGATCAGCACCACGCGCGTGCTTGGGCGCAGGTCGCTGCCCACGGTGGCCAGTGTCATGGCGTTGGGCTCAGGCACTTCGGCAGCGATGGCTTCCCCCAGCCACTGCTCAAATTGTTTCAGGGGATCGGCGTGCGAGGCGTCTTCATTGAGCTCGGCGCGCTCGTAACTTTTGCGTAGGTCGGCGATGTGTTGCATGGCTTAAGTATAGAGAAGAGAGGTGTGCCGCCACGTGGTCAATCCACACGCGCAGTTTGGTGGCCAAGAAGCGGTTCGGAGGGTACAGCAGCCAGGCCGTACCAGCGTAATCCTAGACTCCTCAATCGTGTGCGTAGCGCTCTTACCCAAAAGGTGAACCTGACTGAGACTGAAATAATCCATGTCCATATGCACTTATTGAATAAAACAAACGGTCAACTGAGGTATCTAGGAGTCTGTCGGACTTTTGATAGATCGGCTGTAATCCGACCGCAGCGGTTCATTTTTTACTGTCTTTTTGGCCCATAGCTACGGCTATGAGCCAGCAAATCCGGGAAAAACTGCCCTCGCTGGGGTCGAATTTGGCTACGCCGCTCTTCGAGAACGCTTCGATGCCGAAAGTCCGACAGCCTCCTAAACACAAATGATTTGGAAATCGAAAAGGTGCTGTTATTTTGATGCTGTTCAGCTTCGGTTCATGCAGCCCGGCTCACACTGCAGGCCATATCAATCTAAGGAGTTTTTTATGAAACGCTTGCTTATCTCCAGTTTGTTGGCCACTGGCACATGGGCTGTTTATGCCCAAACCTACACCGACCAGGCGCGTGTGCGCAGCGCCGAGCCGCAGTATGAAAGTGTCAGTGTGCCGCGCAATGAATGCACCAGCCAATGGATTCAGGAGCCAGGCCGCCGAGGCAACCACGGGCGTCATGGCCAGCAAGATCGTCAATACGGCGGAGCCATTCTGGGTGGTCTGGCCGGTGGTGTGGTGGGACACCAGTTTGGGGGTGGCACCGGCAAAGATGCCGCCACAGCGCTGGGTGTGGTGCTGGGAGCCATGGCCGGTGACCAAATAGCCAACCGTGACCAAAACCCTGCGTATGACGATGGCCGCTACGAGTCAAGCCAGCGCCAGGTGCAGCGCTGCCGCACGGTGTACGACGCGCAAACCCGCATCACCGGCTACCGCGTGAACTACGACTACCGTGGCCAGAACTTCACCACCTTCATGCGCAGCAACCCGGGCAACAGTCTGCCCGTGCGGGTGACGGTGGACCCGATTGAGCAGTAACCCAGCTGGGCAGTAGTACCATTGCTCGCCATGAAATTTACCCTTGCCCTGATTGCCGCCCTGTTGCTGGGGGTGAGCGTGCCCGTCTGGGCCGAGGTCAGCCGCGACGCGGCGGCCTCGCTGGCGCAGCAGGCCAGTGGCGGGCGGGTGCTGGCGGTGGAAAAGCTTGAGCGCCAGGGGCAAATCTTCTGGCGTGTCAAGGTGCTCACTGCGGCGGGTGAAGTGCGGGTGGTGCTGGTGGATGCCGCCAGCGGGCGCGTGCGCTAACCTGCACCGGGCAGCGGCATGCGTGTGCTGTTGATTGAAGACGATGCGGTGCTGCGGCTGGGGCTTAAACGCCAGCTTGAAGCCGAGGGTTACCGCGTGGACCTGGCAGCCGATGGTGAAGACGGCCTGTTTCAGGCGCGTGAATACCCTGTTGACTTGGCGATTGTCGACCTGGGGCTACCCAAACTCAGTGGTCTGGCGGTGGTGCAGGCCTTGCGCAATGAGGGGCGAGCGCTACCCATTTTGATACTGACCGCGCGCGGCAGCTGGCAAGACAAGGTCAAGGGTCTGGAGGCCGGTGCGGATGACTACCTGGTCAAACCGTTTGACTACCCGGAGCTGGCTGCACGCGTCAAGGCGTTGCTGCGCCGGGCTCTGAAAGCCACCTCAAACGTGCTCCAGCTGGGTGTTTTAACGATCGACTTTTCGGCGCAAACGGCGCAGTTGCATGGCACGGCGCTGGAGCTGACCACGTTTGAATACCGGGTGCTGGAATACCTGGTGCGCGAGCGCGCCAGGGTGGTGAGCAAGCAGGAGCTGTCTGACTACCTGTACCCGCACGACGAGGACCGCGACAGCAATGTGCTGGAGGTGCTGGTGGGGCGGCTGCGGCGCAAACTGGATCCACAAGGGCTGCTGGCTCCGATTGAAACCTTGCGCGGGCGTGGTTACCGCTTTGTGTTGCAGTGAAGAAGCAACCGTTGTCCATCCGTGCGCGCCTGGTGTGGGGCGCTCTGGCCGTGCTGCTGGTGTTTTTGGCGGGCGCTGGTTGGGCGCTGCAGCAGGCGCATGCAGACAGCGTGCGGGCGCAGCATTTTGCCCGCCTGCAGTCCACCATTTACCTGTTGATGGCCGGGGCCGAGCTGGATGCCGCTGGCGCGCTGCTGATGCCGCAGTCGCTGGCGGAACCGCGCCTGTCTTTGCCTGCGTCCGGCTTGTACGCCAACATCACGCAATTGGATCAGGGGCAGGAATGGCAGTCGCAGTCCACACTGGGGCTGCAGCTGCCGTTTCAACGCAGTCAGGCCACCGGCCAGTGGCGCTTTGAGACGCTGCCAGCCTTGCCGCCGCAGGGTAAGGCGGCAGCTGTGGCAGACCACGCTTTTCTGGCCGCTACCTACGCCGTCAAATGGTCGGTGAACGCGCAAACCGCGCCGCTGGTGTTTTGCGTGCTGGAGGATGCTGACGCGTTGGCGCGGGAGTTGAAAGCCTTTGGCTACACGCTGTGGCTTTGGCTTGGCGGTGCAGGGCTGCTGCTGCTGTTGACGCAGACCTTGTTGTTGCGCTGGGGCTTGTCACCGCTGACACAAGTGGCGCAGGAAGTGGGCGACATGGAAGCAGGTCTCAAAACCCGGCTTGAAGGACGCTACCCCAAAGAAATAGCCCACCTGAGCGACAACCTCAATACCTTGATGGCGCAGGAGCGTGCCCGGCAAACGCGCTACAAAGAGGCCCTGGATGACCTGGCGCACAGCCTGAAAACGCCGCTGGCGGCGATGCGTGCGTCGCTCGACCAACCGGCCGAGTTGCCAACCATGGTGGCGCAACAAGTAGCCCGCATGAACGACATTGTTGTGCACCAGCTGGGGCGAGCCGGGGCCAGTGGCGCGGCTCGTTTTGCGCCGCCCCTGGCTCTGGGCCCGGTGCTGGGGCGCATTCGGGACACGCTGGCCAAGGTCTATGCGGACAAAGCCTTGGTGTTCACCCTGGACTGCCCGCCTGGTTTGACCTGGCGCATCGACGAGGGCGATGCGTTTGAGTTGCTGGGTAATGTGCTGGACAACGCCGCCAAGTGGGCACGCCAGCAAGTGGCGGCACGTCTATGGCTAAAAGGCAAATGCCTGTGCATCCAGGTGACCGACGACGGCCCCGGTTTTGCCGACACCCAGGCGGTCTTGCAGCGCCGGGTGCGGCTTGATGAGCAGGTGTCGGGACACGGCATTGGCTTGACGGTGGCGAGCGACCTGGTGGTCAGCTACCAGGGCACGCTGCGCTTGTCGCGCTCAGCATCAGGCGGTGCGCAGGTGGATATGACGCTGGGCGCGCGCTGAACTCAGAATGGCGCGTCGCTGGTGCTTGGGGTTTGGGCCAATTCGGCCACCGCTTCGCGCACTGCGGCTTTGTCACCGGCGCTGGCAAACTTGCTGTATTTGCCCAACAGGGTCACCATTTGGCCGTAAATGCGCGGGTTGGCGGCCATGCATTCGCGTTGCTCCAGAAAGTTGGCATCGCCCGAGAAATTGCCCACCAAGCCACCGGCTTCGGTGATCAAGAGCGAGCCCGCAGCCACGTCCCAGGGTTGCAGGCCGAGTTCAAAAAAGCCGTCGGTGAAACCCGCCGCCACATAGGCCAGATCCAGCGCGGCAGCGCCCGGGCGGCGCAGCCCGGCGGTGCGTGCCATCATGTCGCCCATCAGGCGCAGGTAGGTGTTGATGTCGTCTTCTTGTCGGTAAGGGAAGCCGGTGGAAATCAGGCACTCTTGCAGGCGGGTGCGTTTGGCCACGCGGATGCGGCGGTTGTTCATGTACGCACCGCGCCCCTTGGTGGCGGTAAAGAGGTCGTTACGGCTGGGGTCGTAAATGACGGCTTGCTCAACCTTGCCTTTGACGGCCAGCGCAATGCTGACGCAGTAAATGGGCAGGCCGTGGATGAAGTTGGTGGTGCCGTCCAGCGGGTCAATGATCCAGACATAGTCTGAGTCTTGCGCCCCGTGCACCCGGCCCGATTCTTCGGCCCAGATGGCGTGGCCTGGGTAAGCCCCCAGCAGGGTTTCAATGATGAGTTGCTCGGAGGCCTGGTCGACTTCGGTCACAAAATCGTTGACCTGTTTTTGCGACACGCGGACTGATTCCACATCCAGTGCGGCGCGGTTGATGATGGCACCTGCAGCGCGGGCGGCCTTCACGGCCACATTGATCATGGGGTGCAAGTTTGAAGAATTCATAAATTGTGTTGCGGTAGAGGCGATGAAGCCCTGTGCCTGTGGGATGGATGAGCGTCTGAGATGCCGGGCGATGCGGGCAGCGACAATGTTGGCATTTTAACGGCCTTGACCATGCAGACCCGATTTATCCTGATCAACACCAGCCACGCCGGCAACGTGGGCGCGGCCGCACGCGCCATGAAAACCATGGGCTTTGACGACCTGGTGCTGGTGGCACCGCGCTGGCCCAATGTGCTCAACCGCGAAGAAACCATCCAGCGCTCCAGTGGCGCGCTGGACGTGCTCAAAAACGCCCGCATTGTCGACACGCTCGACGATGCGCTGGACGGCATGACGCATTTATGCGCCACCGCCATGACCCCGCGTGACTTTGGTCCGCCCACCACCACGCCGCGCAAGCACTTTGAAGCACTCCTTAAAAAGGAGCTGTATACGCAGGTAAATCAAGGCCTAGAGGCTGAAAACGCTAAAAATTCTGGCGTGGCATTTTTGTTTGGCTCGGAGCGTTTTGGCATGCGCAACGAGGACGTGTACCGCTGCCACGTGTGTCTGAGCATTCCCAGCAACCCGCAATTTGGCTCGCTCAACCTGGGCGCGGCCTTGCAGGTGATTGCCTATGACTGGCGTGAGGCGCTGGCGGCGTACCCGGTGCAGGCGGCCACGGCGCAGCCGGTGCTGGCTGATGCGGCTCAGGTGTCGGGCATGCTGACGCATCTGGAACAGGCGCTGACACACATTGGATTTTTAGACCCGGCCTCGCCCAAAAAACTCATGCCACGGCTGAACCAACTGTTCAACCGGGCGCAACTCACCCAAGAAGAAATCCATATTCTGCGCGGCATGGCCAAAATGATGATCAAACCGCAGCCTGTGACTCCGCCCCTCTCGGCTTCAGGGACAGTGACTCAAGATTAACGTGAAACAACGCCCACAGCCGACAAGAATGGCTTGTCGTAAGGCCGACTTCAGTGTCGTAGGGCCGACTTCAGTCGGCCATGGCGGGTTGAAACCCGCCCTACGCAGGGCACGCGTGTTTCATGTTTTGGGGTGTCCTAGTTGAACATGGACGTTAACGTGAAACAACGCCCACAGCCGACAAGAATGGCGTGTTGTAAGGCCGACTTCAGTGTCGTAGGGCCGACTTCAGTCGGCCATGGCGGGTTGAAACCCGCCCTACGCAGGACACGCGTGTTTCATGCTTAGGGGTGTCCTAGTTGAACATGGACGTTAACGTGAAACAACGCCCACAGCCGACAAGAATGGCGTGTCATAGGGCCGACTTCAGTGTCGTAGGGCCGACTTCAGTCGGCCATGGCGGGTTGAAACCCGCCCTACGCAGGGCACGCATGTTTCATGTTTTGGGGTGTCCTAATTGAACATGGACGTTAACGTGAAACAACGCCCACAGCCGACAAGAATGGCGTGTTGTAAGGCCGACTTCAGTGTCGTAGGGCCGACTTCAGTCGGCCATGGCGGGTTGAAACCCGCCCTACGCAGGGCACGCATGTTTCATGCTTAGGGGTGTCCTAATTGAACATGGACGTTAACGTGAAACAACGCCCACAGCCGACAAGAATGGCGTGTCGTAAGGCCGACTTCAGTGTCGTAGGGCCGACTTCAGTCGGCCATGGCGGGTTGAAACCCGCCCTACGCAGGGCACGCATGTTTCATGCTTAGGGGTGTCCTAATTGAACATGGACGTTAACGTGAAACAACGCCCACAGCCGACAAGAATGGCGTGTCGTAAGGCCGACTTCAGTGTCGTAGGGCCGACTTCAGTCGGCCATGGCGGGTTGAAACCCGCCCTACGCAGG
>Ga0210044_10002152_pt1 | contig 29565 bp, 15 predicted proteins | sample CryGey13umfilter_2_FD_183959 | JGI IMG/M metagenome (GOLD analysis project Ga0210044, IMG submission 183959) | Groundwater microbial communities from aquifer in Utah, USA - Crystal Geyser 4/9/14 3 um filter (SPAdes) (version 2) | ecosystem: Environmental > Aquatic > Deep subsurface >... | reverse complement strand
CGTCAGCAATTTGTCCTTGTCGTTGGTATAGACTAATTTTGTTTTTAAATTAGCTATTTTATCTTCCAGAAAATCAAGGATTACTGGTTTTTTCAAGCCCACAAACATAGGAATTTTTTCTGCCTGGGTGGCTGAAGTTAGAATTTTCTTTTTCAAAGTTGGCAACGCATCAATTATCTCAATCATATCAGTTTCAAAGCCAATTTCAAGAGATTTGTCGAACTCGTCTAAGACGAGCATTTTTATACTTAATAGAGAAAAAGTCTCTCTTCTAAAATGATCTGCTATGCGCCCTGGCGTTCCAATGAGAATTGCTGGTGGATGATTTAAATCCGATTTATCTTTGGATGAAGCCCTTCCGCCATAAATTGCATTTACCTTAAATCCTGTTCCCATTTCTCTAATCACTTGCTCAATTTGAATTGCCAATTCTCTCGATGGCACTACTATAAGAAGTTGAACATCATCACATTTCCTGTTCAATTCACTTAAAAGGGGAAGCAAAAAAGCAAGAGTTTTGCCAGTACCTGTGGGTGAAAGTAAAACTACATCTGAATTTTTTTCAATTGCTATAAGTGTCTCCTCTTGCATTTCGTTAAGATTTTCAATGCCTAACTTTGCAAGGATTTCTTTTTGATTTTTTATATTCGACATTATAAAAATTAGAGTTATTAGTTATAATCAATATTTGAATTAAATATGCTAATAAGTCTAACATATTTGAAATATGGCAATTAGAGTAAGTAAACAATTAGGCTCTTAACTTTATGATAAAGATAAAATGCTAATTTCGACAAGCTCTTAAAATAAAATTTCCTGAATTTTGAGCTTGCGAATAAAACTCTTTCGCTAGAAAAATATACTTAGGAAATTAATAATCGCCTTGACTTCTATTAGCTTTTTTCTTTCTCTTTTCTTCCTTTTTTTCCTTTGGAGTTTTAAGAGCTTCTTTTTTTACATTTTTCTTAGCATCTTGTGTCTTAGCCATGATATTAGTATTTAAAGGTTTATGTATAAAATATTCTAAGTACTTTTTAACTTTATTTAATCAAAATTGGTAATAATGACAAGAAAAAACATAAATTATAACCAAATTCTTACAGACAAATATAAATTAATATTAAAATCTACATCAAAAAAAATATTTATCTTTATTTCAACAAAAGTAATAAATTTAAATTTGTTTACAATTGGATAATTTCATTTTAAGGGATTATTTTCAAGAAATTTAATTAAAGTACTGCACATCAAAAATATATCTAATTTTGGTATTATTAATTTCAAAATTAATTCTGATCGAATCATAAGGCTAAAAAATTTTTAAATTAAAAAATATCGATATGAAAAAATTAATATTATTTTTAAGTATTTCACTTGCTTCTATTTCATTAATTGGACAAGAGGATTATGTGCAATATCCAAAATATGAGACTGTTGTAAATAAATTATTTAAAGAATATTCACTATCTGAATTGCTTTCTAATTCATATTTTGAATTTCAAAAGCGACCCAAAGGCTGGTACATTCTTGTAAAAAATTATAATGATGGAATGAAAATAATAAAGAATGAATTATTTTGGGATAGGGAAATCGGCTCGTTTAAGGATATTGATGTTGAAAAGATTTCAGACCTTGAAAGTAATGAGACTTATATGGAAGATTATTTGAAAGCCCAAAATGCTCAAAATTACAATATATGTCCATACTTTGGCTATGAAGGTTGGGATTTGGACGTGATAAAAGATTTTAAGAATTCCAGCATCTTATCAGACACTTTATTATACGCTTTAGGGCGCGCTTATTCTTCTTTTGCGAGCAATCTATTAAATAATAATTCAGGATTGGCCGATAGCAATTATCAATACTCCTTGCCGCAAGGCAAAAATTGCATGACTGATAATCAGCTTGAAAATTATCGACTTTATCGCCATTTGGCAATTGACAATTTCAAAAAATTAGCGGTTAGAAATCCAAATTTTGAAACTATTGTGGGCCCAATTTGGATAAAAGTTTCCAACGAATATCTTACATCATTTCTTGATTTACGAATTTATCAAAATGAATTGGAAGCAAGCAAGGAAATTGTTGATGGATTATATGACGCTTTCTATATCTCTATTGCTAAAAATTATCTTAATTCCTGCGCACAAAATGCGGTGTTGTTCACTAATGGTGATAATGATACTTACCCTTTGCTATATCTCCAATCAAAATATGGATTCAGAAAAGATGTGTTGGTGGTAAATTTAAGTTTACTCAACACTGAAAGATATTTTATAAGTATGAAGGATAAAGTATTTGATTCTGAAGGACTAAAATTTCGCCTATCGAATAATCAAATTTCTGATGGGAAAAGAGATTTTGTTCTGCTTTTGGATAATGGAAATGGGCCTATGGAATTAAAGGAACTTATTGATTTTGTGATAAATGATGAGAATACTATGAATTATGATGGCAGGGATTATTATTATTTGCCAACAAACCAATTTCTAATTTCTACTGTGAATGATACCATTTCTTGGGGTGTAGATAATAGTTATATTTTTAAAAATCAGCTTATTGTGTTAGATTTCTTGGCTAATAATAAAATGAAAAGGCCGGTTTATTTTGCATCTTCTATTGGCTCTGATGCATATTTTGGTTTAGAACCATATTTGAAATCTGAAGGCTTAGCACTTCGACTTACAGCACAGAAAGAGGAGATGTCCAGCAGCCAACTTTTTCTTGTTAATTCTACTGTAATGTATAAAAATATGATGGATATCTTTGATTTTGCGAGCATAGAAAAAGCTTCACAATCAGAGAAATATTTCTGCTCAAACTATCGATATTTTTTTCAAAATTTAGCAAATACATTGATAGTTGAGCACAAGAATGACAGTGCTAAAACTGTACTCGATAAATGTATAGAAATCATTCCAAACAAGCTTGTTCCATTCGATTATTATATGGTTTACATTATTGAAAACTATTATAGTATTGGTGAATTTGAAAAAGCAAATCAGATTATAAAACAATTGATTTATAATTTAAAAAATGCCAATGAAGTTTATGAAGAAAAATCTCTTTTGCAGATTAAAGAAAACCAAGAAGCTACTTTAGAAAAAATAAATGAATTGGCGAGTCAATATTCTCAATTGGAAATCATAGAAAATCTGGAGAAATAAATATTGATATGGCAAAAAAAATCCTCATTGAAAATTTCAATGAGGATTTTTTTTATAATGGAATTTACTGTATCACAATTTTTTCAAACCTTAATAGATTTGCATTTTTCATTCTTATAAAATAAACTCCTTTAGCAAGATTTGGAATATTAAGATTATAATCCATAAGCGGCGCAGTGAATTTTATTGAACCTTTTTTGATAATTTGACCTTGAATATTGATAATATCATAATCAATATTTTTAGATATCGCAGATTCAATATGTATAGTAAATTTTCCGCTTGAAGGATTTGGGAATACTTTAATATCATAATTATCAGATAGTTCAGATATAGATTGGCAAAGATAAACTTTCAATTTAATTGTATCACTTGCCTTACATCCATAGATTGAACTTACGTCAACATATATTTTGTGAATTCCCACGCCAACATTTGCACCACTGACAGTTATTAATTGAGTAGTATCGCCTGTGCTCCATAAATAGTTGTGAAATCCAAAACCAGCGTCCAACACTTTACTTGAAGTGCTGCAAATGCTATCATCTAAACCTAAATTTAGATATAGAGAGTTGCCTTTTACAATATTAATGATATCGGTGGCTTTGCAATTACCAGCATTTGTTACCACAACTGAATAAGTGTGAGTTCCGGGTGATAAATTTAATCCTAAAATATTTATGGTTTGTGAGGTTGCTCCATTTGACCATAAATAGGATGCAAAACCACTTCCAGCATTTAGTGTTAAATTTTGATTGCCACAAAGAAGAGCATCAGCACCAAGATTTACTGATGGCAATGGACTTACAGTAACTAAAATGCTATCTATTAATGTGTTGATGCCATCACTAACGCTTAGATAAAATTTGGTGTTTGCAATAGGATGAAAAATTGGACTATAAACAGATGAAGTGAATCCGTTAGGATTTGATGTCCAAGTATAAGAATAATTGCCTGTGCCTCCTGAAGCTAATGCAGTTAAATTTATACTATCTCCATAGCAAATTGCTGTGCTTGTTGAGCTTAGAGCTAAAGTAAGACTTCCTCCAGAAACATTTATTAAAACTTTATCACTGTCAATACATAAGGTTTGGTTATCAGTAACTTTAACATTGAAAATTTTGGAAATTAATAAATTTGTTGTAGAAGTAGCTGCTACATTTGCGTTGATTACAAAGGTAGAAGGGCTCCACAAATAACTATAACTTCCACTACCACCGCTTGCCGAACTGCTGAGATTAGCAGCAGAATTATATGAAATTGTTTGGTCGTTGCCAGCATTGGCAACAGGGGAGGAGTTAACCACAATATTTGCGGTGGCAGTATCTGAACAAGAATTTGCATCAATATAAATATACTTTATAATATATGTACCAACTCCGTTAGCCACTGGATTAAACGAATTAGATACAACACCAATTCCAGAATAGAATCCACCAGCAGGACTTCCTCCAGTAAGAGAAAATGCTGGAGTTGAATTACATACAGAACTAAAATTACTTAAGCTGGCTATGGGATTTGCATTAACTGTAAGAACTTTTGTAGCAGAATTTATACAGCCATTTGCATCGGTAAATGAATATTTTATTTGATGATTTCCAATGCCAGCTGCAATTGGATAAAACTGTCCAGCAACTACTCCTGCACCAGAATAAATTCCACCAGAAGGTAAACCACCATATAAGGCAAAGTTTGTACTGCCTTCACAAATGGGCATTATTGAACTAAAACTTACCGATGGTAAGGAATTTACTGTTACATAAATTGAATCTACTTTTGTAGTATTTACATCAGATAAAACAATCTTATAATAGCCGCTTGTTGTTGGAATTGCTAATGGGCTGCTATTATTTGAAAATAAATTACCTCCAAAATACCAACTGTAAGAGTAATTTCCCGTTCCTCCACCTGCCACGGCATGAAGTATAACAGAATCGCCAAGGCAAATAGAGTTGTTGGAAACAGAAAGATTAAGTGTTAATGCTCCGCCAATAACCGTAACTGTTACATTGTCGCTGTCGGAACAGCCATTTGTAGTTTCAGTAGCAGTTAGTGTAAAAATTTGACTTGATGTCATTGAAATTGTTTGTGTGGAAAGTGCAGATGCATTTACAACTTTATTTGCTGGAGTCCAATGATGAGTATATGTTCCAGAACCTGTTACAGTACCTGCCAGCTGAGCAGTCAAACTATAGTTTACATTTATATCAGTTCCTGCATTAACTTGTGGTAATGCTTGTATCGAAACTGAATGAGAAACTGAATTAGAACAATTATTTGCGTTGGTATAGGAATATGTAATTGAATGAATTCCTGTGCCAGCAATGCTTGGGTTAAATACACTTCCACTCATTCCAGTGCCAGAAAATGTTCCACCCAATGGTGAACCTACAAGTGTGATGTTTGGTGATCCCGCACATAATATTGAAGGTAAGCCTGAAAATGAAACTGTTGGGAGTGCATTTACTGTAATTGTTTGGCTTGCAGTATCGCTACAGCCAGAGGCATTTGTAAAAGTATAATAAACAGTATGAATTCCTGCGCCTGCTGTTGCTGGATTAAAGCTTCCATTAATTACATTTGCTCCAAAATAAGTTCCTCCAACTGGACTTGCTTGAGTAAGATTAAAAGCAGATGCTGTTACACAAACAGAAGGTATTGCAGAAAATGTGATGTTTGGTTTAGCATATACAGTAATATTTTTAGTGTCGGTAGATGAGCATCCAAAATCATCTGATACACTTAAAGTATAAGTTCCGTTATTTGTCAAAGGAATATTATTTATTACAGGATTATAGCCAGTTGCATTATAAGAATTTGGACCAGTCCAAGTAAAATGTGCGGTATCAATAGCTACAATTTCAACTTGATAATCTTCGGTTTCACCATAACTATAAGCGTTATCGCAACCTGAAACAATTTGGGATGCATATTTTAATATTACTCTCATTTTAGTTTTACCTAATACTGCATTTGATGGTACAGTTACAATTCCTGAGTAAACATGTGTTCCAGAAAAATTATACGAGCCCATTGAAATTGAAGGCTCATCGAATAGCCCATTTCTGTTCCAGTCAATATAAGCATCAACATATTCAAGATATGGAGTTGTTCCTGGTATTTTTCCAGTTACAGCTATATTATATGATGAATCCTTATTTAATATGGTGAAAAGATTTAAGCTGTTATCTTGGTATCCTACCCCTTCGTTTTCGCTTGTATTTATTGAACCATTAATGCTAACCTGATGAATGTATTCATAGCCATCATTATTTGAATGAGATACACAATACGTTGGCATTGAGCAGCTTGAATTACATTGTTTTGTTCCATAAGAAATTATAGCATTTAAACTTATATTGTTTCCTTCGCAAATACTGATATCTGTGCCGGCATTAGCAAGAGGTGATGAAGAAACATAAACCATTGATGTTGTGCTGTCAGAATTTATTCCGTTAGAAACTTTTAACTTAATTATATGAGATCCAATAGTTGTGAATATGTATGTTAAATTTGTTGTTGAACTTGCATAAACACCATCTACATACCACAAATTAGTGGTATTATTTAATGAAGTATTAGTAAAAGTAGATGTTGAGTTTTTACAGAGATATTGTGAAGAAGTAGTAATACCAGCAACAACATTTGATGCTTGACTTAACACAGCTGTTACATTTGGTAATCCAGTAGAATATACAGTTATTGTTGCATTTCTTGGTGCTCCAGCATTTGCCGAATAATTAACTGTTAATGCGCTGCTTCCCGCACCATAGGAAGGTGATTCAGTTACCCAGCCAGCATTATCAGCAACTGTCCATGATTGGTTAGTTATTATTTGAAATGTTGTAGAACCTAATGCTGCGCTTACATTCTTGCTTGTTGGAGTAATATTCAAATAAGGAGGTTCAGTAACACAAAGTTTGAAACTTCCAGTTCCATTTCCATTAAATTTCCAAAATCGAATAAATATTGTGTCTCCTGAAGTCAAACCAGATAATGACAAATGTGGCATATTTCCACTACCAAGATAATCATCGTTACAATTGATGTAGGTAAGATTGGAACAACTTCCAGAGTAAGCAGCCATTGCTCCATCGTGAAAATAACCAGGCACTGTGTCGGCGTCAATTGTCATATATCCCGATGTAGGAACTACTGCTTTGAACCATACATCATTACCATTGTAACCTCCACAGAGCGGATTTGTAATACCAGTTGTTGAAGTTGAATTTGCATTGGTTGATGTTGTATAATTGCATGATGTACCTACAGTTAAAGTCGTTGCCCCACATGGATTGTCGTTCGCTGGTGGAGTAATTTGTTGAACAAATATATCATCAATGGCGATATCATTTCTATAATCACCCGAAGAAATGACTCTAAATCTTAACTTAATAGTATATCCTGCATAAGCTTGAAGATTTACTATTGCTTGCAACCATGGTAAGGTTTGGACGCTTTGCTGTTGACCTGTAATTGTATAAACATTTGTCCAATTGCCACTATAAAATACATCAACATTTAGAGCTGAGATGCCTGCGCCATACATGTGATACCAGAATTTTAATTCTGCATTGGCAACTGAAGTGAAATTCAAGAATGGTGTTACCAATTGAGCCTCAGAACCGCTGGCTCCTGCACTGGCTTCAGTAAACATATATTTACCAACGGATGTACCAAGAGTGTGATCAACATTAGGCCCAGTATAGGCCGAGGGAGTCGATCCAGAATTTACTGTCCAATTAAAACCTCCTGTAGCTGTTGATGACCATGAGTTATTAAGAGAGCCTGGAGTGCCAACAGTAAAAGTTTCAAAGTTTTCGCTGAATGGAAGTGAATTTCCAGATGCTACTGTTATGTAATTTGTTTTTGTTAAAGTATCACTACCATAAGCATTAGTAGCAATTAATGAAACTGAATATTGTCCAGCAGCATTAAAGATTATTTGAGGATTTTGTGTATTGTTGTTTGTTCCATTTTGATAGCTAACTGTCGCTGGACTAAAAATCCAATTCCATGTGTTTGGGCTATTTAAAGTCATATCAGCAAAAGATACTGGAACTCCAGTCAATGTGCTTGTGGTAGAAGCAATAAAATTCACTACTGGAATTGAAATAGCTGATTCAATAGAAATATCATCTACAGCCACATCTCCATTATAACTTGCACCACGTATAACTCTAAATCTAACTCTAATTGTAGATCCTGCATAAGTAGCAAGTGATGATGTTGCTTTAAGCCAGGCTGATGCTGATGATGTCTGCTGTTGTCCTGAAATTGTCCAAACATTATTAATCCAATTACCATTTGAAAAAATATCTACATGAAGTCCAGTAATGTTGCTTCCATACATGTGATACCAAAAAGCTAATTGATAGTTTGTTCCAGTTGGAATGTTTATGCAGGGACTTATTAATCGAGCCTCTTCACCTGCAACGGCTGGGGCTGATGCTTCAGTGTATAAATATTTTCCCGAGCTTGTTCCTGTGGTATGGTCAGAGTTTGGTCCTGTTGCGGTTGTAGGGGTTGTACCACTATTTACTCTCCAGTTAAAGGCTCCAGAATTGCTAAATGTCCAGTCATGAAGAAAAGTACCAGGATTTCCAACAGTGAAAGTTTCAAAATTTTCAACATTTGGTGCCGTGTATGATGAACCAACAATTATATAATTTATTTTGGTAAGTGTATCACTACCATATTGATTGATAGCAATTAATGTAACTGAATAATTTCCAGTTGCATTAAATTGAACAATTGGATTTTGTGAATTTGCATTGGTACCGCCAACATAGCTAATAGTTGCGGGGCTAAAACTCCAATGCCATGAAGTTGGTCCGTTTGTAGATAAATCATTAAAAACAGATGCTCCTCCTTGACATGGTGAAGTAAGAGGACTGCTGAAATCTGCTACTGGTGGTGCATTTGGGGGGCTGTATAAATCTGAAGACCATAAACCGCGTCCGAAAGTTGCGGCTCTAAGTTTTGATTGTGATGAAATAGCCCCATAATAGATTTCCAATTCAGAAACTGATGCTGATGCTGGTAAACCTACCGAAAAAGTTACCCAATTACTCATAGTTGCATTAATATAAAAAACTCCAATATCAGTTCCTACATAAATTCCTTCGTTTGATGAGGTATCAAAAACTATGGTGTTCATGCTAACTGTTGGCAGGTTCCCTTTAATTGAAGTCCATGAAGAACCTTTATTGGTTGATTTATAAATGTTTGTCCCCGCTGTAATATAAACAATATTTGGGTTTGTTGGGTGAGCTTCAATATCTGAAATAGTTCCAGGAGCTGTTAAAGTTGTCCATGTTGGAAGTGCAGAATTAACATTATCGCTGCGAAAAAATGACGCTCCTCTTGAGGCATAGAGAATATTTTGATCAGCAGGGGAGTTTTCTAACATATTTATCTTTGAAGTATTGCCGAATGTAGAAATTTTTGTCCAACCTATATTTGAAACATTATTAGTTTTCACATTAGTGCTTCTCCATACGTTTTTATATCCAATGTACATAATATTTGGATTAGTTACATTGAGAGTGTAAGGAGTTACCCAAGCACCATCTTCGGTAATTCCATTTGTGCCATTGGCAGCTATTGGAGAAAAATATGTTCCATTATTGTTAGACCTATTTATATCTCCAAAATACAAAGCTCCATACATAAAATTGGTATCTGTTGGATCAATAATACATTCGAAGCCATCTCCACCAATTTCAGTTGACCAATTGCCATGTTTGTAAATAGCTGTTCCATTATCTTGATATCCATTGATTACCAAATTTTTATTTGATGCACTTTGCCCTATTCTATATACTTGCGCAATAGCTAATCCGCTGGAAATGTCATTCCATGCTGAACCTCCATTAGTTGTGAAATAAACCCCACCATCACATCCTAAATATAATCTTGAATTTATTGGGTTAAAACCAAGCCAATGTTGGTCGGCATGCACTGCTGGGGCAGAAGTTCCTACCCAATGAGCATTAATTGCCCATGATGTGCCTCCATTTGTAGATTTCCAAACATTTATACCTCCAACATAAAGTATATTTGCGTTAGTTCTATCAACAGCTACACAGAGGTCATACCAAGCCTGACTACTATTATCGCTACCGTTGGCAGCGTAACCAAGAATATTGGGTGAACTTCCTTTAGCAGTAAAACTTTGCCCACTATTTGTAGAAAGATAAGCACCTGTAAATCCGGTTCCTGAGCCAGCAATAATGTATACGTAATTTGCATTTGCTGGACTAACTCCAATCACAAATCGAGAAGTAGTAGGTAATCCAGAACTTACTTGAGTCCAGCTGTCGCCAGTATTAGTAGATCTAAAAAAGGCATTATTGATAACAGCATAAACTATTGCAGGATTACCTGGATTAAACTTAAGATCCTTATAATTTGAAGTATTAGAAGAAACTAAAGTCCAAGAAGCCCCAGCATTTATGCTTTTATAAATTCCACCACTTGTAGCGGCAAGTAAAATATTGTGATTTGATGGATGTATTAGCATCATGCCAACGGTTAAATTTCCCATTCCAGTATTAGAAGCTGCCCATGATAATCCTCCGTTTGTAGATTTATAAACGCCAATCCCAGGAGAATCTCCAGCGTCTCTATCACCAGTACCTATATAAATTGTTGAGGGGTTTAGTGAGTCAATAATTATTGAAGAAACGCCTAAGGATGGAAGGTTATCAGTAAGGTTTGTCCAAGAAGCTCCTCCATTATATGACCTCCAAAGACCGCCTGCAGGAGCACCAATATAAATTATATTTGCATTGGAAGGGTGAAATGCTACGCAATTTACTCTTCCTAATCCATTGGGTTGGCCTGTTCCATTTGCTGGAAGTGCCGTTGGCCCTAACTGCGTCCAGGCACCACTTGCCGATAATCCATTATTTGCAAAACCTTGAATTTGCGTTTGATTAAAGGCTAAAAGATTCTGTGCAGGAGATGGAAAGTTTCCATTGGCATCAACTCTGGTTTGCCAATAGGCTTCCCAACGTTTGAATTGTTTCCATCCTTGACCCTTTTTTATAGGACGATTAGCCCAATATAAATTAAAAGCCCTTTGAGTTTTGTAAAAACTGATACTTTGATTTTGCATCATCTCTATCCAATATGGATATTGCGACGTATCGCTTGGATTCATCTGCTCATTAGCCTGAGAACTAACGTCAAATGCAAAAAACAATAATAAACAAAAAAAGTAAATTTTTTTCATAATGTGTGTGTTGATTTTCTCGTTTCAAATTGCGAATAAATTTCAGACCATAAAAGTATAAAAAGTTGCCATTGTATGATAATATATTTTAAAGTCCATATAATTTAATTAATCTATGCAAAAAGTGATTTTTTAATCTTTAATAAACTTTTTTGCTTTACCTTTGTCAGAACAAACCTAAAGTCATTTATAATTTTATAAATTAAGCCATGAAAGCAAAAACTATTATCTCTTTAATAATCATGACAACATTCTTTTTATTTTCAAATACTACCAAAGAAAATGAATGGAAACTTTTCAAATCAATAGATGGTATTAATATTTATACGCAAGTGCAAGAATACCAAGCCAATAATGTGACAAAGAATTATTTAATTTTCAAGTATGAAAATACTAACAACACCGCAAAAGTTGTTAATTGGAGATTGGATTTATGGTATAACGGCGTTTGTAGAGCTTGCAATTTGCCTTCGCCAAACGAATATGAATTGACTTTGACACTTGACAAAGGAGAAGTGATAACTGGAAAAGTTGATTCCGAATCAAAGATATTTTCAGTTTTTTATAGTTCAACTTCAGAAGCACTTGCTCCACTTGATAAGTTTGAACTCACTAATTTAACAGTTAAAAATTAATATAAAATTATGAAAAGGCTGCTGAACATTATAGTATTATTATTAACGATTATTGAAGTAGATGCTCAATTGTTAGTTAACACCAATTATACCGCGGCTCAATATGTTCAAAATACTTTAATTGGATATGGAGTTACAGTGTCTAATATTTCATATACTGGTGCCGCAGCTGCAATAGGAAAATTCACCAATGGAGGCACTACCAATATAGGTTTATATTCTGGTATAATTCTCACTTCAGGGAATGCAGTAATTGCAATTGGTCCAAATAATTCAAGTTCTGCTGGAGCCAATGTAAATGGAGGAAGTGATCCTCAGCTTGCTTCATTAGTTTCAGGAACAATTTACGATGCAGCGGCTTTAGAATTTGATTTTGTGCCAATTGCAGATACCATTAAATTTAGATATGTTTTTGCTTCTGATGAGTATCCTGAATATGCAAATTCCTCATTTAATGATGTTTTCGGATTTTTTATTTCTGGACCAAATCCAGCAGGTGGTAATTATACTAATAAAAATATGGCCATTGTGCCTGGAACTTTAAATACACCTGTTTCAATAAATAATATAAATAATGGAACTTCCAACACTGGACCTTGTGTGAATTGCAGCAAATATGTTGATAATAATGGTGGTCTAACAATTCAATATGATGGAATGACTGTAGTTATGACTGCATGGACGACCGTAATACCATGTAGTACATATCATTTCAAAGCCGCTGTTGGAGATGTAAGCGATCATGTTTACGATTCTGGAGTTTTCTTAGAAGCCAATAGTTTTATTTCCACTGCAGTACAAATCTCTGCAAAGTTTGCTGTTCAAGGTGCTTGGCCTGTTGCTCTTGAAGGTTGCAACGATGCCATTATTACAGCCAAAATTCCCAAAGCATTAAATCATTCGGTTACCGTACATGTAGATACAATGTGGGGTTCAGCAACTAACGGTACTGATTTTCCATTAATTCCCGACAGCATATTGATTCCTGCAGGTTCAAAGACTGGAACAATAACTCTTCATCCTTTGGTAGATCATGTTGCCGAAGGCCAAGAAAATTTTAATTTAAAATTTATTACTTCACCCTGTACAATTGATACCGTTGCAATAAAAATTGATGATTATGTGCCAATTATTACTACACACTCAGCCGATACAAGTGTTTGTGAAGATACGGCAAAGCTTTTAGTTACTCCTCAATTTGGAATTCAGCCTTATACTTTCGACTGGTCACCATCAAATTTGGTTAATAATCCGAATTCTAATAGCATTTCGACTTTTCCTGCACAGACAACCCAATATATTGTGAAAGTTTCAGATACTACGGGCTGCCCAGCTTTATATGATACAATAAATGTTGAAGTTAATCCTAAACCTAGCGTTAGCTTTCTCCCTGATGTTTTTCATGGATGCGAGCCTTTAACTGTTAATTTTAATGATATGTCATACCCATCTATTACCAAATGGAATTGGGATTTTGGTGATGGTTCAAATTCAACAGTAAACAATCCTTCACATATTTATAATGCTGGATTATATACTGTTACATTATCTGTTGAAACTGATAAAGCGTGTAAAGGAACTCTTAACGTACCTAATATTATAAATTCATATCCATCACCTTCCGCAGCATTTATGACAGTACCTCCTGTAACAACTATTGAAGCTCCCACTATAAATTTTACGGATATGTCTACTAATGGTACTATTTATAGTTGGAATTTTGGAGATTTGGCTTCAAGTAATAATACTTCTACATTTACAAACCCGGAACATTTGTATTCTAAAGATGGTAATTATACAGTTTGGCTTGTCTTAAAAACTGACAAAGGATGTATCGATTCAATTTCGCACGAAGTAATGGTAATTATTGATGAAATTAATATTCCTAATATAATCACACCTAATGGCGACGGATTTAATGATGTATTCTTCATTAAAAATATTGATAAATTAGAATCTTCAACTCTTATTATTTACAACCGTTGGGGTAAGAAAATATATGAAGCAGATAATTACAAAAACGACTGGGATGGCGCTGGTTCAGCAGATGGAGTTTATTATTATATGCTTTCATATAAAACTTACTTTCGTACTGACAAAGCTCAGGGAACAATCACCTTAATGCGCTAAATGTAAATATCTTCTGATTTTAAAATTGAAAATGAAATCTGTATCCTTAATCTAATAGGCTACAGATTTTTTTATAGGGGTTCTAACCCCGATAGCCATCGGGGTTAGAACTCCTCCTTAGCCTTTACTCGCATTAAATTCTTAAACATCTATAATTTGTTTTAAAATATGAAAATAATAGCTAAATACCTATAAATATATCCATGCTCATTTCATGATTATAATTCATTAAGCCAAACGAATTATGAAGTAAATCCGATGTCAAATTTGTAAAACTGATAATGAAATTTCAAGTAAACTAACAAACTTTTTTTTAAAAAATCTTTGATGGTATTAACATCTTATTGTTGATTTGTTTTGGATAATAAAAATATTAAAAAAGGGCAATACTTTAAATTTGAGTACATTTTAAATCTTATTATTTAATGAAATTAAGTAACTGATAAACAACAATATAAATTATGAGTAAATTAAAAATAGCTGCAATAGTGCTTGCGTCAATTTTAGTTGTAGCATTAGGTTATGTTGCCTTCAAATATTTTTCAAAAGCTGCGGTTGAAATAGTGCAACCTATTGATGCCATTCCTGATAATAATGCCTTTATACTTATGTTAAATTCAATAAGTGAGTTGCAAAATTATCTAAAATCTAATTCAAATTTTTTAGGTCAAATAATGCTTGGCACAGAAAAAGACAGCTCAATGGCTTCCTTGCAATCTCTATTTCAAGAAGCATCAAAAGATGAAGATTTGAATGAAATTATAAGCAATTCAAATCTTTATGTGTCAGCACATCTTATGAGTACCGACAATTTTAAATATCTTTATACAATTCCATATTCTGAGGATTTTGATGGAAAGTCATTATTCAAATTTTTAGAAAAAAAAGGAAGTTTTACTATTAGTAAATTTCAAGATATTACAGTTAATAATTTTACTTTTAATTCTAATAATTTGAAGTTATATTTTGTTGTTAATAAAGGTATTATATCAATTACTAATAGCAAATTTTTAATTGAAAAAGTTGTATTTAATTTAAAGAATATTCATAAAATTTCTACAACTCCTGCCATGGCCAAACTCATTAAAATGGCTGGAAAAGATGATCCGAACTTATATGTTAACTATAAATATTTTTATAGATATTTGGCTTCTTTAGCACCGAATTACAGGCAAGAGATAGATTGCTTATCAAACTTAAGCCATAGAGCAGAGATGGATATTAAAGTGTCAGGTAATTATATACTTTTTTCGGGTTATTCCATAGAAACTGACTCAATACCCACTTTTTTAAAATTGCTCGATGGACAACAGCCTCAACATATTAATATTATAAATATTGCGCCATATAACACTATGTTTCTTTATTATACTGCTGTTGAAAATTATTCCGAATTCTATAATAAATCTAAAGAATTTTATACGGAAACGCAGAAATCGCGAATAACTGAAATGGAGGAAAAGTATAAAATTGATGTTAAAGAAAATGTATTATCGTGGATAAATAAAGAAGTAGCAATGTGTGTTACTAAATCTGAATGGAATTTAGATAAAGAAAATTCCTTTGCAATTATTGCTGCTACTGATTTAAAAGAAGCAAATCAGCAACTGGAGTCAATTAGCATTAAATCTAATTCGCGAGATACATCAGTTTACCGAGAATACACAATTAGACATATAAATATTCCTTATTTTATTCCAAATATTTTTGGTAAAATGTATGAAAATCTTATAAATACATATTATACTCAGGTCGGAAATAATATAGTTTTTGCAAATAGTGGAGCTGCTCTTTACCCTTTTATTGATTCATACTTGATAGGAAGAACTCTCAAAGAAGATGAGAAATTCAATGAATTTGCAAAAAATATTAGCGACAATGCCAATATCTTTATCTTTTCAAATTTTACTCAATATAATAGCTATTTTTCAAAATATTTAAAAACAAACCTTGATTCAAATATGAAAATTTTTGGTTTAAATTTTAATAAGATTGGCTGCATTGGAATAGAATTTAGTGCTGGAGAAAATGGTACTTACACCTCCATAGTGCTTAATAGTGGAAACATTAATGCTACTAACAATGCTTCTGAAAAATGGCAGACAGCACTCGATGCTGAAGTCTTTGGAAATCCTTTGCCAATAATAAATATACAAAATAACCTTGAAGAGTTGCTGGTTTTTGATAATCAAAAAAATCTTTACAAGATCGATAATAGTGGGAAAATTATTTGGAAGATTCCTTTAATCGAAGCTCCAGTAAGTGATATTTATGTTTTAGATTTTTATAAAAATGGTAGGAATGAATATGCTTTCAATACTGCAAATTATATCTATATTATTGATATTAATGGCAATAGGGTAGAAGATTATCCACATAAGTTGAAACATTCTGCTACTGGCAAAATGGCTTTAATGGATTATGATGGCACTAAAGACTATAGATTTGTGATACCTTTAAAAGATGGGAAACTCCATAATATTATGCTCAATGGACAAGAAACTACAGGTTGGGCTAAACCCGATTTTTCATCTCGATATCTAACTCCAGTTCAGCATATAAGATTGAATACTAAAGATTTTTTGCTCTTTTCTGATACTCTTGGAAACGTTATTTTTGCAAGCCGTAGAGGTGAAGTTAGAATGGAAGCCAAACTAAGTTTTACAAATAATTGCAAAACCAAATATTATATAAAAGGTACTGGAAATGCAGAGAAATTAATTACAACTGATCTACTGGGTAGGGTAGTCGAAATATCTGCTGACGGAGGGGTTACAAAAACTTTCTTCGCGGATTTTTCAACTAAGCATGATTTTATATACTCTGATTTTGATATGGATGGAAATTCTGATTATATTTATTTAGATAAAAATGTTTTAACGGTTTTTTCTGAAGATAAAACAGTCATTTATCAACATAGATTGGCAGGAGTTCAAATAGATAAAATGGTGGCGATAAATTATAAAACAGAAGATAATAGCAAATTAATTCTTCACAATAAAACTGATAATTCCTTAATTTTAGTGGGTGTTGCAGGCAAAGCTTTAACTAATAGCGAATTCAAATCAACTATAAATTACCAAATAGGCGAAGCAACAAAAAGTGACTTTTTGCGTCTGATAACAATTAACAATAGAGTTGTAAGTAATTTTTTAATTAAATAAACTATTTACTTTAAAAAAAAAGCTTACTTTTATTGTCTCATTTTAAAGCTAATTTTTCAGCCTTAAATTGTTATTAAAGATGCAAAATTAAATATACACACAATAATATATTTGTAATGAAAATGAAAAAGTTTTTTAAAAATCTATTCGTTTTAGTTGTCATTTCTCTTTTAGTAAACTCTTGTTATAAAGATAGATTTTCAACTGATAAAATTGCTGGTGGTGAATGGAATCCCGACTTAGCAGCACCTTTAATTAAATCAAAACTTACTATGGCTCAGATAATTGAGAATAGTTCAGAAATATGGTCTGAAAACCCTGACGGCTTATTAAGTTTAACATATCGACAAAAAGATTCAAGTCAGAATAGCCTAAATGTTGTTACAATTCCCGATCAATTTATTGATTCAAACTTTCGAATCGTACTTCCTTCTGGCATGATTCCTAATGATTCTACATATAGAATTTTTAATTTGGACGCCAATATTGTGGGGTCGAATGGAGAACTTGTAGATAGTATTTTTGTTAAGCATGGTTCTTTGGACTTTGAAATTACTACAAATATTAATCACGAATCGACTGTACAAATTATTATTCCAGAACTTACAAGGTATGGCGTTACCTTTATTCAAAATATTAAAATACCATCTGCCGGAGGTGCATCCCATACTGTTTTAGCTTCATTTCCTTTAAATCTTTACACCGCAAGATTTCAACATCCAAATGGAAATGATAATAAATTGAGTGAATTTGTTAAAGTAATGGTAAAATTTGGTCCACACCCCGACAACTCACCTTATAATATGTATGTAAAACAAAGTGTTAGAAATGTTACCTACTATAATGCTTATGGGTATTTTGGACAATATAACTTCAATATAGACCAAGGTTCATTAGGCATGTCTCTTTTTGATAATTCTACAATTGATCAGATTTTTCTTGAAGATCCTAAACTCCATCTTAAATTTTATAATTCTTTTGGCTTGCCCATTAAAATTAATATGGATGAACTTTATGTCGAAAAAGATGGAATTAAAAAGAATTTTATATCAACACTACTGTCGAACTTGGTTATAGGCGCAGCCACAAGCCAAAAAACTTTTGATACTACTGTTTTTACTTTTGATAAAAGCAACTCTAATATTGTAGATATATTTAATTTTCAACCAACAAAAATGGTTTTCAAGGAATCTTGCACTACCAATCCAGCTGGAGGAATAAACAATAATTTTGTATTTGACAACTCTAAAGTATATGTTGATGCAGAAATTGAACTCCCAATGTATGGAAGAACTTTGAACTTTACTTTGAAAGATTCAGGCGATTTGAATATTGAAAAAGTTGCCGGTGTGAAGTCAGCGGAGTTAAGATTTAATCTTAGCAATATGTTTCCAGCTGACGCTTATGTTCAATTTTATTTAGCCGACTCAAACTATGTAATATTAGATTCTCTTTTGCCTTACAACGAACAACTTTTAATATCAGCATTAGTTGGTCCTCCACCAGAATATAGAACCTACAGTCCATTGAATAAAACCACAGTCGTTGTTTTATCAGGTGACAAATTGAATACATTATTTAATTCTAAAAAGATTATTTTCGCAGCAAAATTGTCCACATCCGAACAAGGTCAAAAAGTTGTTAAGATTTACTCAGATTATGGAATTGATATTAAATTAGCTTTAAAACTTAATTATTTATCAGATTTTTAATTTTAAATAAATAATAGAATGAAGAAATCAAAAATTATATCAGCCATAGCCATTAGCTTTACCTTCCTGATTGCAGCAAATAATCTTTACGGACAATTTGACCTTACTATGTACAATTTTAATCCTGTAATTCAAACCAATCAAGCAAACCCAGCATTTATACCCAAATATCAATATCATGTAGGAATTCCTGGTTTATCGTCGGTTTATGCTCAAATGGGCACAAGTGGAATAAAATATAATCAACTTTTCACAAGAAGGGCTGACGATTCTTTGATAATAAATTTTAACGATATCTCTAATCATATAAAAAACAATAATAATATTGGCATTAGGTTAAGCGAACAATGGCTTAATGGTGGAATGTTATGGAAAAAATACTATTTCAATTTTGCTGTTTCCGATATAATTGATTTTAATATGATGTATTCAAATGATTTAGTAAATCTTGCTGTACATGGTAATGGTACAAGCATCGGAAAAAGTATCGACTTGGCTCCAACATTTTTGAAAGCTACTCATTATAGAGAATATGCATTTGGCGCTGCTTACAACTTTGATTCTAAATGGAATTTTGGGGCAAAAGTTAAAATGCTTTTTGGCAAATCTAACATTCATACCAAAACCTTAGATGCAAAATTATATACAGCCGAAAACACTTATTTTCTCACAACTGAAACCAATATGCTTATAAATACTTCTGTTCCAAAACAATGGTTTAATGGAGGAAATTATTCTAATTCCGAGTATTTATTTTATGGAGGAAGTTTTGGCCTGAGTATAGATTTGGGGGCAACATATAAACTCGATGATAAATACAGTTTCTCTGCTTCAATTTTGGATTTGGGGTATATAAAATTTGATAGGAATTATTTAAATTACTCAACCACAAGCAATCAATGGACTTTTGAAGGAATCGATGCACTTGCTTTTAGAAACATGACAAATGACCAAGTGAATAATAAAATAACTTCAATAGGTGATTCACTTATAAATAAATTTGATATCAAAGAATCATGGCATAGTTACAATATCTTGATGACTGCTAAAATTTATCTTGGGGCAACTTATAAATTGAGTGATAAAGAAAATATTGGTGTTTTAGTAAGATCAGAGATTGTAAATAAAATTTTGAGACCTTCATTTACAGCAACTTATTATAGACAAATGCTTAATAATTTGGGAGTTATTGGCTCATATTCTATTATAAATCGAAGCTACTCAAATATTGGCGCTGGTATTTATTACAATATAGAACCTGTTCAGATATATTTAGTTAGCGATAATATTGCTGGAATTTTTGTGCCTGATGCCGTTAAATATGCAAATTTCCACTTTGGTGTTAACATTATTTTCCCTGAAAAAAAATCTGGAAATACCCTTATTGATTTGTAAATTTTTCTCTATTAGTCTACTCAAAAGTAAAAGTTATCCAACTCATTCTTGAGGTTAACTTATCAAGATTTGAAGTAAATTGATTGTGTTCCTGATATAAAACATCGAGCATTCCAAAAGACATCTGAAGCTCTACTCCAAACTTAAACCATTCAAAATAAAAGTCGAAACCAAAGCCTGAGGTTAGCATGAAATCGTTGGATTTCAACTTAATAACTATATCATCTACATTATTCTTTTTAGATTTTTGTGATGCTAAATCTATGCTATAGCGAGCACCTCCCAATACATAAACTCTCGTATTATTAAAAACTCCAGGTAATCTCTTCGATTTATATTTTAGCGTAAAAGGAAAATCAAAAAGAGTTGATTCAACAGTCTTTAAATATTTTTGATGCACTGTATCAGACTCAATAATCTCGTAGCTTAGCTTTCTTTCGCCAAATGACAAAGTGGGTACAAATCTTAAATCTAAATATTCTGCTAATCTTTTGTTGGCAACAATTCCGATATTTATTCCTTGACTTGGAATGGGCTCAATTATCAAAACTTTTTTATTGTAGTCAATAAAATCTACTGGCCAGCTAATAAAATTCATTTCGTTAATTCCCAGTGTAAAACCAAAATGCCACTGCTTATAATCGTAATTTGGAAGATTCAAAGGATAACTTTGCCCCAAGGAAAATAAGGGAGAAAAGAGAAAAAATAAAATATAAATTCTGTACTTAGTCACTTTTAAATCTTAAAATATTCTTACAAACGAATTAAATATTGCCTTATTTCACTTATATCAAATTTTACTGTAATATGTCTTTCTTGGCAATATAAATACTTGCAATTCCACCTGTTAAACTAATATAACTTGTATCAATAAATCCACAAGCTTCCATAATATTAGTCAATTCATTATAGCAAGGAAATTTAGCTACAGATTCTGGCAGATATGTGTATGCTGAAGCATCATTAGAAACGAGCTTCCCAATTATTGGCAAGATTTTGAAGGAATAAAAACTATATAATTGCTTGATAGGAAAAGATTTAGGATGAGAGAATTCAAGAATAATCAAAGAACCTCCAGGTTTTAGAACCCTTAGAATTTCGCTTAAACCTTTTTTTAAATCTTCAAAATTTCTAACTCCAAAAGCAACAGTTGCAAGGTCAAAAGTATTTTCTTTTAACAATAAATTTTCTGAATCTCCAAGCTGCATTTCAATAAGATTTGATAAAGATTTCTTATGAATTTTTTCTTTGCCTTTTTCAAGCATTGATGAAGAAATATCTACTCCGAGAATATTTTTAGGATTTGTCTTAGCAAGTGCTATGGCTAAATCTCCAGTGCCAGTAGCTATGTCGATAATTTCTTGAGGATTGATTTTTTTTGCTAAATTTAAAACCCTTCTTCTCCAATAGTAATCTATTCCAAAAGACAAGAAATGGTTCAAAAAATCATAGCGTAAAGCAATATTATTAAACATATTCCTAACTTGTTCTTTCTTTGTAGCAGTATTTTCAATCATTAAAAATTATTTAAAATTTATGGACTGCAAAAGTAGCAATTTATGAATATTTGATGCATTTTAAATTTATTGAGAAAATTCTTCCAACAATAAAACCCATATTATTATACATTTGTGCCTCAATTTAAATTTAATCTTCATAGTGAATAAAGAACCAGAGTTTATCGAAATATATGGGGCAAGAGTAAATAATTTAAAGAATATTTCAGTAAAAATACCAAGAAATAAGTTGGTGGTAATTACTGGTTTATCAGGCTCAGGCAAGTCATCACTAGCATTCGACACATTATATGCCGATGGACAAAGAAGGTATGTAGAGAGTTTGAGCTCTTATGCTCGTCAGTTTCTCGGTCGCATGAGCAAACCAGAGGTTGATAAAATTGATGGAATTTCTCCAGCTATTGCTATCGAACAAAAGGTGAATACAAGAAATCCAAGATCTACTGTGGGAACTTCCACAGAGATTTATGATTACCTTAAGCTGCTTTTTTCACGAATTGGTATAACATTTTCTCCAATATCAGGAAATGAAGTCAAGCGGCATAGTGTTTCTGATATTGTTGACTTTGTTACTACAATTGAAAATAATACTCGTGTGGTAATTGTATCGCCTATTATTTATAATGATAGAGATAAAATTACACAATTAGATATCCTTAGAAAGCAAGGCTTTTCAAGATTGTTTAAAGATGGTGAGTTTATTACTCTTGAGGATGTTATTGAAAAGGGCGAAGAAATAAATGACAATTATTTTTTGGTAATTGACAGACTTGCTGTGGATAATGATAAAACAAATTGGCATTCGCGCCTTGCTGATTCCATTCAAACAGCATTTTATGAAGGTCAAGGTAATTGCACAATATTTTATGAATTAGGTTTATTATGGAAAAATAAAAGCTTTAGCAATAAATTTGAACTCGATGGAATATCATTTACTGATCCGTCGGTAGATTTTTTTAGCTTCAATAATCCATTTGGAGCCTGTAAAAAATGTGAAGGTTATGGCTCTGTGATTGGTATAAATCCTGACCTTGTGATTCCAGATAAAAATAAATCAATTTTTGAAGGTGCTGTCGCCTGTTGGTCAGGAGAGAAACTTTCCGAATGGAAAAACTCATTAATTATGTCAGCTCAAAAATTTGATTTTCCAATACATCGACCATATAATTTGCTTGATGATAAACAAAAAGAAATTTTATGGACTGGTAATGAATACTTTGAGGGAATAAATTCTTTTTTCAAGGAGGTAGAAAATAATAGCTACAAAATTCAATATCGTGTTTTACTATCTCGATTTAGAGGCAAAACTGTTTGCCCCGATTGTAGAGGAACAAAATTGCGTAAGGATGCTAACTACGTGAAAATAAATTATAAATCAATAACAGATATTTTATTGATGACAATTGATGAAGCAGCCAATTTTTTTGCTTCAATTAAACTTACCGAATTTGAAAATAAAATTGCTAAAAGAATTATTTCAGAAATTGAAAATAGATTAAAAATTCTTCAAGATGTTGGTTTGTCATATCTTACTTTAAATCGTCAAAGCAACTCACTTTCTGGTGGAGAATCACAAAGAATAAATCTTGGAACTTCACTAGGTTCAAGCCTAATTGGGTCTATGTATATTCTCGACGAGCCAAGTATAGGCTTGCATCCTCGCGATACCGAGAGGCTTATTAAAGTTTTGAAAAACCTTAGAGATATCGGTAATACTGTTATTGTTGTGGAGCACGACGAAGATATAATGAAAGCCGCTGATTTTATTATAGATATTGGACCAGAAGCTGGACGCAATGGTGGTGAATTGATTTTCTCTGGCAGTTATCAAGATTTATTAAAGACTTCTAATGGTCTTACTGCCAAATATCTAAGAAAGGATTTGCAGATTCCAATTCCAAAAATACGTCGTAAATGGAACTATCATATAGAGATTGATGGAGCACAACAAAATAATTTGAAAAATATTTTTGTAAAAATTCCGCTTGGTGTCATCACATTAATAACTGGTGTAAGTGGCTCTGGTAAAACATCTTTAATAAAAGATGTGTTGTATCCAGGATTAAGAAATAGACTTGGAGAATATGTTGAACAAATGGGTAATTTTTCATCAATTGGGGGCGATTATAAATTATTGTCAGCGGTGGAGCTCATAGATCAAAACCCTATTGGCCGTTCTTCAAGGTCAAATCCAGTAACTTATATTAAAGCTTTTGATGAAATACGAACCCTTTTTGCCAACCTAAAACTGGCAAAGTTAAGAGCTTACAAACCAGGATTTTTTAGTTTTAATGTTCCTGGTGGTAGGTGTGAAATGTGCCAAGGTGATGGGCTTGTAAAAATTGAAATGCAGTTTATGGCTGATATTTATTTGAAATGTGAACATTGCAATGGAAGTAGATACAAGCCTGAAACTCTTGAAGTTAAATATAAAGATAAATCAATTGCCGATATACTTCTGATGACAGTTTCTGAAGCTCTTGAGTTTTTTTCTGGCAATGATTCATCTAAATTGGAATCAAAAATTTATGATAAACTAAAAATATTGGATGATGTTGGACTTGGTTATGTTCAACTTGGTCAGCAGTCGAATACCTTAAGTGGGGGCGAAGCTCAGAGAATTAAGCTCGCCTTTCATTTAACTCGTGGAGTAACTAATGAAAAAATAATGTTTATTTTTGATGAACCTACCACTGGACTTCATTTTCATGATGTAATAAAACTGTATAACTCAATAAATGAACTTATTAAATATGGACATTCAGTAATTATTATTGAGCATAATCAAGAACTGATAAAATGTGCAGATTGGGTTATCGATTTAGGTCCTGAAGGTGGACAAGCAGGAGGAAACCTTGTCTTTGAAGGATTGCCTGAGGACTTGGTTAAAAATTCAAACAGTTTTACAGGAAAATATCTAAAGGATAAATTATGATTGTGAAAATTTACTCAAACAAAAAAGCCAGCATTTCGTGCTGGCTTTTTTGTGTTTGATAAAATCTATTTTAATAAAGATTTCATCATTGGATGATATTCCCACTCAATAGAAGGGTCTTCCTCGAATTTAACTGATTCCCAACCTTTGAAATATCCAGGATTATCTTTGTTGGCTTTCAAAACTTCCAATACTTTACGAATATTCTCAACTTGCTCAGGAGTTTGTCCTAAGATAGAAGTAACAAGTATAGCTTTTACAGCATAAGTCTTTACAGGTTTATCAACCCAAGAGTAAATGGTATTACTTATCTCAATTTGTTCACCATAAGCTTCTTTAAGCTTTTCATTAACTGGTAAAGAAACAAGTTTTATTTTGTCTTTCATAGATTTGGGCAAGTTGGCTAAATCTTGTATAGGCATTTTGCCAACAAAGAAAAAGGCATCTATATCATTATTAAAAAGTGCACGGAAAGCTTTGTCGTAAGGAATTTCAACATCTTCCCAAGTTGATTTGGTCTGCTCTTTAATATATTTTGCAGTTATATTAGTTCCTTGAAGGCTTGAACCAATACCAACACGTTTTTTCTTTAAATCTCCAAAATCTTCAATACCACTTTCTTTGGTGGTGATAAGGTGAATTTCTTCTGTACCTAATGGAAGCAAAATTCTTACGTCTGAAGTCTTTTTTGTTTTTCTTTTTAAGTCTTTTAAGTCTTCATAAAGTAGCACATCATATTGCAAAAAAGTTATATCCACGTCTGAGTTGCTAATTTTTGAAAAGTTGTAATATGCTCCATCACTATCTTTAACTTTTACAAAATCAATTGTATCTCCAGTAGGCATTTCGGAAGTGATTTCTTTTGTAATTGCGTTTCCATCAGCGTCTTTAAGTGTATCTCCATCTTTTCCCATGGAATAAATTTCTTTAGTTTCCGTTGACATAACTGCTGTGCCTAAAGTTTTTCTGCTCATCTTTTGAATATCCAGAGCCATTTGGTAATAAGAGCCACCCTTAAAACCTGAAATAATTGTTACTTTCTCGGGATTTAAAGCGGCAGTTGCAGTTGCTTCTTTTTCTTTTTCTTCATTTTGTGCCGCTACATTTTGTGTTGCTAAAGTTGATATAAATGTTAGTATCAACGCCATTAAATAAGTAAATTTTATTTTCATAATTCTGTTATGTTAAAAAGATTAATTCTTAGAAAATTGAATAAACAAATTTATAATAATAATTGATTATTCATACAAAAAAATAAAACTATTGTTTGCCCTCACAAACTTCGAATAATTTTTCGATAATTCCTTTGGTTTTTCCACTTACCATCATTATCAAATAGTCGTTCAATTCTATGATAGTATTGCTTTCTGGGTTTACCATAAGCGATTTGTTTTTGTTAATAACTCTACTCATACCAAGTAATACAACATTATAATTTTGTTTTAAATCAATAAATGCTTCTATATACTTTTTATTGAGGTAAGGATTATCTTTATTGACAATATATTGTTGATTATCGAAATCGTCATCTGTAATTGCCGAGGATAATAAATCAATATTTAGATCAGCAACATCAGGTTCAAAGACATAAGAAGCTACTAATTTTGATGAAATTTCATTTCTTGCAACAACATATTTTACGCCAGCTGTCATAAAAGTATCTCTTAACTTATGGTTTTGTATGGCAACCACTACCGATGGTTTTGGATATAGTTTTTTGAAATGTATAACATAAATCAATGATTCAGTGTCATCAGAAAAACTCAAAAATACTTCCGAGGATTCGTTAGGATTTGTTTTCGACAAGGATTCTATGTTATGCAAGTCGGCAAAAAGCACAAATACTTCTGTATGTCCATATTGGTCATAAATTAAATCTACGTCATCTTTGTTTCCGGTTACAATAGCTACTTTTTTTTTGGCGGCTAATACCTCATTAACTACCATTCTACTAAAGTCGTTCCAACCAATGCAAACAATATGGTTAACAAAATTAGTCCCTCTAAATCCTAATTTTTTTTCTTCTATCATGGTATAAATATTTGATGCTATGCTGCTGATTAATACTCCGAGAATTAACAAACTTAATAAAATTAAAAAAGTACCAATAATTCTGCCTAATGCAGTTACTGGAACAATATCACCATAACCTACCGATGTAATAGTAACGAGCATATACCAAAGTGAATCTTCGATACTATGCATATTTGTTTTAGAGTCGTTATGTTCAATATAGAATAAAGCAATGGCGAGTAGAATTAGAAATATTATAAAAAACAAAACATATATTGAGTATTTTTTAATTTTATCCGACATCGTTTATTTAATTTTATAAGATTATTTATAACTAATTTTGTTGGATGTAAAATTATAAAAAAAATTTATTATTCGATATATTTTTTTTTGTACATTTGGTCTTTATAAATCGATAATTTGAATTTTAAAAATCTATAAATAAATCTTTCTAGTTATGGGAAAATTAAATTACAAATCCGGCTTGCTATATCTGTATTGGTTGATGTCGGGAGCAGATGGCATGAAAAACTTTGACCCCGATGATCCTGAATGGAAAATCATGAAATTGATGAGAGATCATGAAGATATTGGTGATTCTGATTTTGATAATTTCATTAATTCAGACCTTGGTTCTTCCGAAGACCAACTTTCCACTGTGGTAAATATTCTTAAAGATACGTCGCATGACCAAAAAGTTAATGCTTTGGCGTGGATGGATTTAGTTATGATTGCTGATGGAAACATTCATAATAAGGAATACGAACTCTATTCAAAAGTTCGTCAAAAACTCAACATTGAAGAAAGCGAAATTAAGGCTGTGGAAATAAAACTTCCAAAATTGTAATTTTTCTTTTAGCAAAATAAAAAAGGAAAGTGGATTGATATTTCAACACACTTTCCTTTTTTATTTGCCGTCAAAAGAGGTTTTCTTGATTATTTTGGCACGCTAAAAACTCTATTCCAACGAATCTTGCCATCAGATAATTCACGATCTTTATTAAGGGATAACCATATAAACAGAGGAGTTCCAGAAATATGGTCTTCAGGAACAAAGCCCCAAAACCTTGAATCTGCTGAATTATGTCTATTATCTCCCATCATCCAATAATAACCCATTTTAAATTTGTATTTATAAGTTTCAACATCATCAATAAATATTTTGCCGTTTTTGACTTGTAATTTATGTCCTTCATAAGGATCTATTATTCTTGCATAAAGTCCGATATTTTTGAGATTTAAATTTACCGTTTCTCCTTTTGAGGGCATGTGCAATGGCCCAAAATTATCTTGATTCCATTTGTAGTTTAAAGTATCAAAGGGGAAGATATCATTTTCGGAATTGGTAACACCTTTTTTATATATAGCTTTTATTAATGCACCTACTTTTGGATTATGTCTTAAAATTTCGGCATTTCTATCATCCAAAATTATAATTCCTAAATAAGGATAACTACTTTCAGGTATTTCTTTGAAAGCATAACATTGTGCCAACATTCCGTATATTATGTAGTTATGAAATCCCTGATTAAAAAAAGAATTATTGTACATCTCAAAATCATCATTGCTGATATCTATTCTTGAAAGCTCTTTTTTCGAAAAGGAAGCTCCATCTTTTCCGACAATAAAATATTGATATTGGAGCTGCTCGGGATTTTTTGCCTTTTTGCCGTTAATATAAACTTGCTGATCTTTAATTTCTAAATTATCACCTGGAATTGCGATACACCTCTTTATATAGTTTTCTCTTTTGTCCACAGGTCGCGAAATAACTTTGCCAACAGCTAATGAACCTTGAGGAGGAATAAAATCTGGGTTGTTAATATTGCCCCAACCATTATGGCGTACTAAGGAATAATAGCTTCTATCTTGATAATTTAATGCAACGGTATCACCATCAGGATAGTTAAATACCACAATATCATTATTTTTTACAGTTTTTGGACCTGCAAATCTATAGTAAGGAAAGCTTATCCATCTAACGAAAGATTTCAAAGTTGTGCTGAAAGGCATGGTATGATGTACAAATGGAAATGCTATTGGTGTATTAGGCATACGAGCACCATAAGTAAATTTGCTTACAAAAAGATAGTCGCCAACAAGCATAGATTTTTCCATAGAAGGTGTTGGAATGGTATAAGCTTCAAAAATGAACATTCTAATTATACTTGCTGCTACCACCGCAAAAATTATGGCATCGGTCCATTCTCTAACTTTAGATTTCTTGAATTTTGTTCTTTCTGATAAGCTTTTGTAGCTTTCATTTTTGCTAAAACCAAGATATGGCATATAATAGAAGGGTAATATGGCGGCAAATCCCTGCTCCCACAATTGATTTTTGTTAAAAGTTTTGGCAGTTTCTACCAAAAAAAGTAAGAGCATAAAAATATTGACGAAAGGGATAAGTACAAAAATAAACCACCATAAAGGCTTCTCGATTACCTTTAGCCAAATGAAGGCATTATAAAAAGGTATTAAAGCAGCCCATGATTTCTGACCAGCTTTTTCAAAAATTTTCATCAAGCCGATAGCCGTTGGTATCGCTGTGATAATCAAAAATATAACTAATACTTCCATATCTATTTTCTTATTAATTCATTTAACTTTCAATTTAGTTCGATATTTTAACAGATTAGTTAAAGCTTGTTAAAGAGTATG
>Ga0210044_10002151_pt1 | contig 29570 bp, 21 predicted proteins | sample CryGey13umfilter_2_FD_183959 | JGI IMG/M metagenome (GOLD analysis project Ga0210044, IMG submission 183959) | Groundwater microbial communities from aquifer in Utah, USA - Crystal Geyser 4/9/14 3 um filter (SPAdes) (version 2) | ecosystem: Environmental > Aquatic > Deep subsurface >... | reverse complement strand
GGCGGACGCTGAGCCTCAGCGACCGCGCTGGCGCGTGGTCTGGCGCGGCAGCACGCCCATGCGACCCAGGGTGCCGCGAGCCAGGCTGACGATCTCCGGGCGGACGCCCTTCTGGGTCAGGGACGCGACCATGTTGGTGTCCGCCTCGGCCAGGTTCTCCATGGCCTTCTGGGCGAGACCGCGCTTCTTGAGCGCGAAGTAGGTGAAGACCTGCGCGCGCAGCAGCACGGGGCGGACCTCGACGTAGGCGGGATCCTTGGGATCGTAGGTCTCGAGCAGCTTCATTGCCTCTTCGGCCTTGCCCGTGCGGGAGAAGGCCTCCGAGATGACGGCGGCGTACATCGCCTTGGCCTTGGCCTGCGGCTGTCGATCGAGGCGGATCTCGTCGGCCAGGGCGCGCGCCTCCTTGGTGCGGTTCTGCACCAGGTACATCAGCCCCAGGTTCGAGCGCACGTCGTCCTGCACCACCGCCGGCGCCTTCGCGAGGTCGATGCTCTCGAGGATGCGCACGGCCTCGCCGGGATCCTTCTGGGCCACGAGCTGCGCCCGCGCCAGGTTGCTCAGCGCGTCGTCGCTGCGCTCGGCGAGCTTCTCGATGGCGTCGGCGCGTCCCTGCGCGTCCGTAGCGCCCTTGAGGATGTCCACGATGGCCGCCGACTTGCGGGTCAGGCGCCAGACGTAGATGCCGAAGCCGATGCCCACCAGGGTGAGCACGCCCGCGACCACCAACCCCCAGAACGAGATGTAGGGCTCGAGCATGGCGCCGAGCAGCCAGATGATGGCGTAGGCGCCCACCACCTGCGCGATCACCTTCCAGCGCATCTGCGGGCGCTCTAGATTCTCGAGCGCCTCCGAAGGATCCGTACGAGCGATGGACTTCTTCTTCTTCTTGGCCACGCCGGTTGCTAACCGCTGCGCCCACCCGGGGCAAGCGCCCTCCACCCGAGCCCGTGCGCCCGCTGTGAGATGAGCCCGTGTCGCGTCGCGAGCCAAGCGCGCTTCCGGGACGCGCGCGAAGCTCAGCCGCGCTCGCTGTCGGAGGCGGTCACGCCGATGCCCAGCTCCGCGAGCGCCGGGAAGATGCGCGCCTCGGGACCGCGCGTCACGAGCGAGTACTCGATCTGGAGATCGACGATGGGGTGCGTCGCGTGGGCGCGGCGAATGGTGTCCACACCCACATCGGAGAGGCCGATGGCCCGCACGTCGCCGTGCCTCCACCATGCGCGCGATGGCGCCCACGGTCTCCTCGATGGGCACGCTGGGATCGAGGCGCGCGGGGCGGTACACGTCGACGTAGTCCGTGCCGAGTGGCGTGAGCGAGTGGGCGAGGAAGTTCTTCATCGCCGCGGGGCGCGCGTCGAAGCCGCCCCAGGAGCCGTCGGGGCCACGCAGCGCGCCGAACTTCACGCTGAGCTGCGCCTGATGACGCCGCCCTTCGAGCGCGCGCCGGATCAGCAGCGCGTTCTGGCCCATGCCGTAGAACTCGCCGGTGTCGAGCAGCGTGACGCCGCGTTCGAGCGCCGCGTGCATGGTCGCGATGCTCTCCGCGTCGCTCGGGCCGTACATCCCGCTCTCCCCGCTGTGCCCATGCAGCCGAGGGCGATGGGGAAGACGGCGGGCCCCGTGCTGCCGAGCTGTCGAGTGGGTGTGGGCGATGCGTGAGCCATGGGCCGACCGTTGGGCGCGGCTCAGCACCTGGCAATACGCCGCCAGGAGCGCCGAAACGCTACGCCAGCGACGACTGGCGACGGCGACGCCTCGCCTGTTTGGCGGCGTGCCATGCGAAGGCGAGGCCCGCGCTGAGCGCGCTCAGGACCGCGACCGCGAGCAGCCCGTGGGCGAGGTCGAGGCGATGGCCGACGAGCGCGCCCACCCCGACGTAGGCGCCGTAGAGCAGCACGACGTGGAAGACGTAGAGGAAGAGCGTCTCGCCGGCCAAGAGCTCCAGGCGCTTCGGCAGACGCGCGACGCGCCGGGAGCCCAGGACCAGCAACGCGCTGAGCAGCGACACCAGACCCAGGTTGGTCAGGCGCGCCAGGGCGGGCAGCTCCTCGCGATAGCCCAGAACACCCAAGAGGGTGAAGAGGACGCCCGCGCCGCCCAGCACCAGAGTCGTGCGCGTGGTCGAGGTCGAGGCCCCTCGAGGCAGGGCCAGCCCCGCCAGCGCCGTGCCCAGGAGCATGTGCCCCGCCCAGGGCACGACGGGGAAGATCGAACCCGAGGCGTGCGAGACCCAGTTGCTCAAGAGGCCGGGCGATTGGCCCAGAGGTTCGGTCAGGGGCCACAGCGCGAAGCTCAGCAGGCCGAGGGCGCCCGCCGCCCAGGTGACGTGACGCGCGTCGCGCAGGGCGAGGCCGAGACCTTCGAGCAGCAAGAGCGTCAGCCCGATGCACTGCAGCACGTCCACGATGCCGCCGATGCGCAGCGCCTCCGCCCCGGAGCGCGCGCCGACGGGCAGGTGCATCAGGTAGCCCAACACGATCAACCAGGCGCCGCGCCCGAGGCGATGGCGCACGGCGCCGGCGCTGGCGCGATGCGCGTCCAGATCCAGCAGGGTCGCCAGATGAAACGAGAGGCCCGCGGCGAAGAGGAAGGAGACGCTGGTCAGACCGCGCACGTAGCTCCAGGTGGCGAAGAGCGCGCCCTGCCGCAAGCCGTCCTGCATCAGCGCGTCCAGGGTGTGGCCCTGGATCATCTGGAAGGAGGCGATCAGCCGCAGCAGGTCCACGAAGACCGCGCGACGACGGGGCGCGGACTCAGGGGCCATCGAACACGTGCGCGAGCGCCTGAGCCACGTCCTCGAGGCTCGGGCGCTGCTCGGGGTCGAGCGCCTGACAGGACTGCGCCAGTCGCCGCAGCTCGGCGGCGGGACCCTGTGGCAGCCTGGGCAGCGCCTCGTTCAGGAGCGCGCCGAAGGAGTGCACGTCGGCGCTCGGGCGAGCCGGCGCCGCGCGCAGCTGCTCGGGTGAAGCGAAGCCACGGGTGCCCTCCCCGGCGCGCTTCGGCGCCTCGCCCACGGGCAGGGCCAGCCCGAAGTCCGTGAGCACGGCCAGGTGATCGCGCCGCAAGAGCACGTTGCTGGGCTTGAGGTCGCGATGGACGAAGCCCGCCGCGTGTACGAATCGGAGCCCCGCGACCAGGCTCGTCAGCCAGGCTCGGACCTGGCTCGTTTCGACGCCCTCGTCGCGCAGCGCGACCTTCAGCGAGAGCCCACGCACCCACTCCATGCTGATCGCCCCGAGCTGCTCGTCGAGGTCGAAGATGCGGATCACGCCGGGGTGCTCCAGGGCCGCCGGTGTGCGCGCCTCGAGCCTCAGCCGCCCTCGCGCCGCGGCCCCGCGCTCGTGATAGACCTTCAAAGCCACGGGTCGCCCGAGCTCACGATCCAGCGCCTCGAAGACCGCGCCCGCGCCGCCGCGGCCCAGCTCGCGGCGCACGAGGTAGCGCCCCTGGGAGAGCTCGCCGCCCGACGCCAGCGTCGCTCCGGCCGAGACCGACCCAGGCGTGCGCGCGGCGCGTGGCTTCGCGCCCGGATACGCCACGTCGCGGGCCAGCACCCGCTGCCAGAGGATCGAGGAGAGCTCCTCGTCGCCCAGGCGACCGCGCGCGCGGGCGGCCATGGCCAGCGCGGCGAGGGAGACGTCCGCACGATCGAGCATGGGCGCGAGGGTGTCGAGGGCGCCTCGGTCGTCGGCGCGAGCGACCTGCGCCTCGGCCACGGCGAAGCGCAGGCGACTGCCACCCGCCACTCGAGCCAGGAGCGCCCGTCCCAGGGCGATGGCGCGCGCTTCGCGCTGCCCGCCGACCAGTGTGGAGAAGGCGGCCAGAGCGCGGTCCTCCGCCGCCACGCTCGACAGATCGCTCGAGGCCGCGAGCAGCTCCTCGGGCCCCTGATCGTCCGACGTCGTGGCAGACGGAGCGCTCGGCGCCTGAGGCCAGGAGGCGCGGGGATCGAGAGCATCCGCCTCCCCGGTGGGCTCGCTCGGCAGCTGTGGGTCGAGCGGCTCGGGCGCCGGGGGCTTGCCCAGCAGACGACGAAAGGCACGGCCGATCCGGCTCAAGGCTCGACCTCCACGCGCACGCCGCCCAGCTCGAGCACGTCGCCGACCAGCAGCTCGATGGGCGTGACGACCTCTCGATCGCCCAGCTTCGAGCCGCTGCCGGGCGCGGGGGTCAGCGTGGGATAGCCGCCAGGGAAGGCGAAGCGTGCGGGAAGATCGGGCAAGGAGAGCTCCCCTTTGCCCGCGAAGCCGCGCAGCCCGCGATCGATGCCGTCGAGCACCTCCACAGCCAGCCAGCCCTGCCCCTCCAGGCTCACGCGCAGGTGCACGTCCTCGCCCAGGCCGACGCGCGCGCCGCCCCCGAGCTCGACCCGGGACTCGAGCAGCAGGCCGTCCACCCAGGTGCCGTTTCGACTGTCGAGATCCGAGACCAGGAGCTTGTCCTGAGCACGATCCAACGAGGCGTGGCGCCGCGAGATGCCGGGACCCCGCACGGGGAAGACGCCCTCGCGCCCCAGCTCGACGGGCAGCTCGCCCACCAGGCGCACGCGCCGGGACAGGAAGCGCAGCGTCAGCGCGGGGCGATGGAACATCTTGGCCTCCAGGCTCGCCCGCGCACGCAGCAGCTCGGGCGCCTCGGGCAATTCCGAGAGGCCACGCTTCAACGCCGTCAGGGCCTCGAGTCGCGCCCCGGAGCCGAGCGCCGCGTCGTAGTCGCGCAGGGCCTCCCTCAGCGCGCGCACCTCGCCGTCCTGCTCCCCCTGGCTGTCGAGCAGCGCCTCGAGTCGCTCGACCTCACCCGCTTGCTCCAGGCAACGGGCCGCCTCGTCCGTGCGACCCAAGAGCTCCCAGGCCGTGGCCGCGCGCCCCCCCTGCCCCGCCAACTCGAGCTGCTTCGCGGCCTGCTCCAGCCGCCGACGCTCCTCGGCCGTGTGGACGCCGTCGGATTGGGCGCGCAGGAGCTCGACGTCTCCGAGCTGACCCTCCACGTCCTGGCGCTTGGGGTCGTCCTCCTTCAGCCAGCGCAGGGCGTCGAGCAGCGCTTGCCGACGCACCTCGGGCCCACTCGCCCGGGCCGCTTCGAAGAGCAAGGCGCGGGCGGCCTCCTCGCCCTGACCGGCCTCGGCGTAGGCCGCGGCCGCTTCCCGATAGCGCCCTTCGGCCTCGGCACGTCGCGCCTTCCGGCTGGAGCTCGAGAAGAGTCGTCGCCACAGTCCCATCGGCGGCCGACGATACCAGATTCACGGGAGCACGCGACGTGACCGCCCGGATCGGATATATTTGGCCACCGCGTCATCAACCGCATCTGGAGACCCTTCGTATGACGAATAGATTGGGCGAACTGCTCGTCCGCGAGAAGCGCATCAGCCTGGACCAGCTTCGCAAGGCGCAGTCCACGCAGCGCGCCGACAACGTCAGCCTCGGCTACGCCTTGGCGCGGATGGGCGCGATCAGCGATCAGGAGATCACCGACTTCCTGAGCCAGCAATATCGCGTGCAATCCATCGATCTCAGCGAGTACGAGATCGATCCGGAGGTGGCCAAGCTCGTCAGCCAGGAGGTGTGCGACCGACACAAGATCGTGCCCGTCTCACGCGCCGGCTCGTCGCTGATCGTGGCCATGGCCGACCCGTCGAACCTGCACGCCATCGACGACATCAAGTTCCTCACGGGCTACAACGTCGAGCCCGTGGTGGCCTCCGAGGCCGCGATCCAGGCGGCGATCGAGCACACCTACGCGGCGCCCGAGATCTCCTACGACGACATCATGGATGGCTTCGACGAGGACGACATCGAGGTCGCCGGCGGCGAAGACGACATCAACCTGATGGATCTCGAGCGGGCGACCGAGGACGCCCCCGTCATCCGCCTGTGCAACGCCATCCTGCTCAACGCGATCAAGAAGGGCGCCTCGGACATCCACGTCGAGCCCTACGAGAAGAGCCTGCGCGTCCGCTACCGCGTGGACGGCGTGCTGCACGAGGAGATGAAGCCGCCGATCAAGCTGAAGAACGCCATCGCCTCGCGCTTGAAGATCATGGCCTCCCTCGACATCGCCGAGCGCCGCCTGCCCCAGGATGGACGCATCAAGCTGAAGCTGGGCAAGGGCCGCGAGATGGACTTCCGCGTCTCGGCGCTGCCGACCCTCTTCGGCGAGAAGATCGTGCTCCGCTTGCTCGACAAGTCGAACCTGCAGCTCGACATGACCAAGCTCGGCTTCGACGTGGAGCCGCTGCGGCATTTCAAGGACGCCATCCATCAGCCCTACGGCATGGTGCTGGTCACGGGCCCCACCGGTTCGGGTAAGACGACCAGCCTCTACTCGGCCCTGAGCGAGCTGAACAAGGTCGACACCAACATCTCCACCGCCGAGGATCCGGTCGAGTTCAACCTCGCCGGCATCAACCAGGTGCAGATGCACGAGGACATCGGCCTGAACTTCGCCGCCTCCCTGCGCAGCTTCTTGCGTCAGGATCCCGACATCATCATGGTCGGCGAGATTCGAGACTTCGAGACCGCCGAGATCGCGGTCAAGGCCGCTCTGACGGGCCACTTGGTGCTCAGCACGCTGCACACCAACGACGCGCCCAGCACGGTCACCCGTCTGTTGAACATGGGCGTGGAGCCCTTCCTCGTGACCGCCTCGGTCAACCTCGTGGTGGCCCAGCGTCTGGCGCGGAAGATCTGCGTCGACTGCCGCGTCGAGGTGCCGGCGGAGGCCAAGGCTCTGCTCGACATCGGCTTCCGTGAGGAGGACCTGAACGACATCCACGTCTTCGAGGGCGTGGGCTGCCGCACCTGCGGCGACACGGGCTACAAGGGCCGAATCGCGCTCTACGAGGTCATGCCCTTCACCGAGAACCTGAAGGAGATGGTGCTCCAGGGCAGCTCTACCGCCGACCTGAAACGCACCATGATCCAGGAGGGCGTCAACTCCCTGCGCATGGCCGGTCTGGCCAAGATCCGTGAAGGCGCCATCTCGATGGCCGAGGTCGTGCGCGTCACGGCCGCCGACCGCGTCTAGACCTCCGTCCGACCATCCTTCGACGTCGGTCCGACCGGGTCTAGACCTACGTCCGATCGTCGTCCGACGTCGTCGGGTCCCAGGGCACGCCCCGTGCGTCGGCTCGCGCCTCCTCGTCACCGGGCCCCCGGCTTCACGAAAGCGGGGCGTCGCGCAGGCTCGATCCCGTCCCGTCGACCAGGGCTCGGCGCCGCCCTGAGGTCGCCGAAGGGGCATGCGGACGGGCCAGCCGCGGGCCCGACGCTGGCCGCGAAGCCGGCTCAGCGGATGGATCACACTTGAATCAAGGACGATCCGCTCTGCGCGCACGGGCCGCGCACCACGACCCTCGTGCAAGCTCCCGCAATGAGAAGACTTTTTCTGGTGTGTCAACCGATCGCTCTGCACGCCGGCAGATCGCATCGGCGCCTCACGCCCGACTGCCCAAAAGCCACGCAATCAAAATACCTTGTATTTTCAGCTTGTTCTGGGGCAAATACAGAACGCTGGCGACACCACATGACGCTACATCGCAGGTCAGGCGTTGTCTCCTTTGGGGCTCCCTGCTAGATCGTCCTCATGCGTATCAGCAACAGCTTCTCCGAGGGCGAGATTCAAGTCCTCGAATTCATCCTTCAGACCCTGCTTCGGGGCGGCTCACCCAGCATGGCGACGCGAAACAAGAACTTCGCGTCCGTCTATCGCAAGGTGATGTCCATGAAGCAGCGCGTGGAGGAGAAGGATCGTCGCCGCCAGGCCACGGTGAAGTCCTCCGTGGGCACCATCGCGGCCGAAAGCGACGACGAGGTGACCGATCTCGACGACGAGCAGGCTGTAGGCTGAAAGCGATCGCCTCCTTCGGGAGGCGATCTGCGGGGCTGACGGCAGCTCACGAACGTGGGGCGCGTGGATGCGTCCCGCGCCGCGTGCAGCTCGCCGGGTGTGTCCTGCGTGCGGCGCCCGCTTCGCGGTTGACGCAGGGGCTCGCCTGACGTAATCGCGCAGCATGCTCGTGCTCCATGGCGGTCGGGTCTTCGACCCTCGAACGGGCTTGGACGAGATCGCCGACCTGGTGATCGAGGCCGGCCGCATCACTCGCGTCGGCCGGGGCGCCGGAGACGGCCTCGAGGGCGAGGCCGTCGAGCGCCGAGACGTGTCGGGCCAGTGGGTCGCGCCAGGCTTCGTCGACCTGCACGTGCACCTTCGGGAGCCCGGGCAGGAGTACAAGGAAGACCTCGCCTCCGGCCTGCGCGCGGCGGTGGCGGGCGGCTTCACCACCGTCTGCCCGATGCCCAACACGCTTCCTGTGAACGACACGCGCGCGATCACGGAGTTCATGGTCGCCAAGGCCCAGAGCCTCGGCCTGGCGCGGCTGCTGCCCTTCGGGGCCATCACGCGGGGACTGAAGGGCGAGCAGCTGGCCGAGATGGCCGACCTGCGCGACGCGGGCGCCATCGGCGTGAGCGACGACGGACGCTGCGTGATGAACGCCGCCGTCATGCGCCGCGCCCTCGAGTACGCGCGCACCTTCGATCTCCTGGTGACGCAGCATTGCGAGGACCACCACCTCACGGAGGGCGCCCAGATGCACGAGGGCGTGGTCTCCGCGCGCCTCGGTCTCAGGGGTTGGCCTCGCGAGGCCGAGGACGTGATCGTGGCGCGCGACCTCTTGCTCGCCGAGGCCTCCGGCGCTCGCTACCATGTGGCGCACATCTCCAGCCTCGGCGCCGTGCGCTTGATCCGCGAAGCCAAGTCGCGCGGGCTGGCCGTCTCCGCCGAGGTCACGCCGCACCACCTGCTCTACACGGAGGACGCCGTGCTGGGCTACGACACGCACTGCAAGGTGAACCCACCCCTTCGCACGGCGGAAGATCGGGCGGCGCTGCGCGAGGCGCTGAGCGACGGCACCATCGACTGCGTGGCGACGGACCACGCGCCTCACTCGAGCCTGGAGAAGGATTGCGAGTTCGGCGCCGCGTCCGTGGGCATCGACGGCCTCGAGATCGCCGTGCCCGGCCTGCTGGCCTTGGTGCGCGAGGGGGCGCTCTCGCCCGCGCGCCTGATCGAGTCTCTGACCTCCTCGCCCAGCGCGCTCTTGCCGGACGTCGAGGCCGGTCGCCTCGTGGTCGGCGGCCGCGCGGACGTCGCCGTGATCGATCCCGAGCGCCGCTGGACGGTGGCGCCCGATTCGCTCCACTCCCGCTCGTCGAACACCCCCATGCTGAACCAAGAAGTCCAGGGCGCGATCACCCTGACGCTGGTCGAAGGCCGCATCGTGCACGAGAGGACAGCATGCGCGAAGTGAGCCATCTGGTGCTGGCCGACGGCCGCGCGTTCCGCGGCAAGGCCCTGGGCGCCCCGGGCGTGGTCACGGGCGAGATCTGCTTCACCACGGGCATGAGCGGCTATCAGGAGGTGCTGACGGATCCGTCGTACCACGGACAGATCGTGACCATGACGGCGCCCGAGATGGGCAACACGGGCGTCAACACCGAGGACGACGAGGCCGCGCGCCCTGCCCTGTCCGGCTTCGTGATGCGCCGAGTCGCGCCTCGCACCAGCTCCTGGCGCGCTGAATTCGACCTCGACACCTACCTGCGTGAGCGCGGCGTGGTGGCCATCGAGGGCGTCGAGACGCGCGTGCTCACGCGCCATGTCCGTGATCACGGCGCGCAGATGGCGGCCCTGGGCACGGAGGACGTCGCGACCCTGCACGATCGCGCCAAGGCCGCCCAGAGCCTGGACGGGCGCGACCTGGCGCGCGAGGTCAGCACCGCCACGAACTACGACTGGACCGAAGGGCTGGGCATCTGGGATCCGCTGCCGCAGACGCCGCGGGCCGGCGATCGCCCCCACGTCGTCGCCGTGGACTACGGCGTGAAGCGCAGCATCCTGCGCTGCCTGGTGGCGTCGGGCGCCCGCGTGACGGTGGTTCCCGCGCAGACCTCGGCTGCCGAGATCCTGGCGCTCGCCCCCGACGGTGTCTTCCTCTCCAATGGCCCTGGCGATCCCGCGGCCGTCGACTACGCCGTGCGCTGCGTGGCGGAGCTGTTGGGCAAGCGTCCCCTCTTCGGCATCTGCCTCGGGCAACAGATCCTCGCGCTGGCCCTGGGTGGGCACACCTACAAGCTCAAGTTCGGGCACCGCGGCCTGAACCAGCCGGTGAAGGATCTCGCCACCGGCCGCGTCGAGGTCACGACCCAGAACCACGGCTTCGCGGTCGATGTCGCGTCCCTCGAGGGGCGCTGCACCCTGAGCCACGTGCACCTCAACGACGGCACCTGCGAAGGTCTCGAACACGCCGAGTCGGGCGCCTTTGGTGTGCAGTACCACCCCGAAGCCAGCGCCGGTCCGCACGACGCGCGCTACCTCTTCCAGCGCTTCATGGATCGCGTCGAGAAGAGCCGCGCGTGAGCCCAGTGCGGGCCGGGGCGCTGCGCTGGGGCGTGCTCGTCTTGGCTCTGGGCTGCGCGCATGTGGAGGGTCGGGCGGAGCTGGTGGACCACGCGCCGCCGGGGGACGCGCTGCTGCTCCAGAACGCCTCGCATGAGACCATCTGCTACGCGCAGCTCGGGGCGGCGGGCTCCTCACTCACGCGCGCACCCGACCGACTGGCCGCGGACGAGACGCTCGCGCCCGGGCAGCAACACGCCTTCGCCCTCGAGCCCGGTGCGCACCGCCTGCGGCTGATGGACTGCAACCGGCGGCTCCTGCTCGAGACGGATCTCGAGCTCGGGGTGTCGGGCACGACGCTGACCTTCCACGACCGCTGAGGTCGAGGCCCGCGATCGTTCCTCACCGCTGCCGACATGCGCGACTGGATTGTCGCGTTACACTCGGCGCCATGCGCTTCATCGGTCTCTCCCTTCTCGGCCTGCTCGCGGCGTGCGGCGGCTCGTCCCCCGGAGCGCCGGACTCTGGCGCTCATGACGCCACGGTGGACGCCACGCGCGACGCCGCGGCCGACGCGAGCACGGACGCGGGCGTCGATGCGGAGGTCGACGCGAGCACGGACGCGGGCGTCGATCCCAGCGCGCGCCTCGACGCGCTCCTCGCACGACTGTCGGCGAGCACGCTCGACGACGCCGAGGCCGACGCCATCCTGCACGAGGTCGCCTGGCAGGAGCGCTGGCCCGTCAGCGACGGCGCGCGCTGGCTCTTCCTGACGCGCTGGGACGGCGCGCCCGCGAACGTCTCGCTGGTCTCCGACGTGAACGCCTGGGACACGACGGCGGCTCCCGCCACGATCCTCGCGACCGGTCATCACTACCTGGTCGTGCTGAGCGCCGCCGACTTCGTCTCCCCGGCCATCGGCGCCAAGTACAAATGGTTCGGCAGCCCCGACGTCTATCGCGCGCCGCCCGAAGCCACGGCCTATGGCTACGACGACTTCGGCGAGTTCGGTTGGGTCGCGCCGCCCACGGACGCCGCCTGGCTCGAGCGCTTCCCCGCCTTCGCCTCCGCCCATCTGGAAGACACGCGCAGCTTCCGCGCGCGCTTGCCCGCAGGCTTCACCCGCGCGGCTGGCCCGAGCATGCGCACGCTCTTCCTGCACGACGGACAGAACGTCTTCGATCCCGGCGCCGCGTACGGTGGCTGGCACGTCGACGACGCGCTCGCGGCGGGTGGCTACGACGACGTCGTGGCTTTGGCCGTGGACAACGCCGCGGACCGCATGGACGCCTACACACCGGTGCCCGACGACATCGGCGGCGGCACGCGCGTGGGCGGCCGGGCCGACGACTACCTCGCGCTGCTCGAGGACGAGGCGCTGCCCTTCTTCCGCGCGCGCTACGGCGTGACGGCGGGCGGCCCTTCCTTCGCCATGATGGGCTCCTCCTTGGGCGGACTCATCAGCCTCGACTTCGCGTTGACGCGGGACGGCGAGGCCGGCTGCGTGATGGCTCTGAGTTCGAGCCTCGGTTGGGGCGCGTACGACGCGGCATTCTCGGGCGCGGACACCATGGTGCGCCGTTGGCCCACGCTCGGACATGGCGCGACGGCAGTGTACGTGGACAGCGGCGGCGGCGTGACGGGCGCCTGCGCGGATGGCGACGGCGACGGCGTGTTCGAGGACGCGGACCAGACGGATGGCTTCTGCGTCACGCAGCAGTTTCGCGACGCGCTCCTCGGCCTCGGTTACGGCGACGGCGTGGACCTCTTCTACGCCTGGGATCCGGGGGCGCCGCACAACGAGGGCTCGTGGCGTGTGCGCGTCCCCGGTGCGCTCGACGCCTGCGCGAGCGCGGGCTGGAGCGCGCCCTGAAGAGACCGCGTAGGATCCAGCCATGGCCCCGTTGCTGCGTTCCTACGACATCGACTCGATCGACAACCGCGATCCCGAGCGCATCGCGCAGCTCATGCCCTTCGTGCGCGCCCTGGGCCGCTATCATCGCGCCGAGGTGACGGGCGTCGAGCGCGTCCCGACGGGACCCGCGCTCTACGTCGGCAACCACAACGGCGCGCTCTACTCCGGCGACACCTTCCTCTGGATCGCCGAGGTGTACGAGCGCCTCGGCCTCGAGCACGTGCCCTTCGGCCTCGGCCACACCGTGCCCCTGAGCATGCCGGCCCTGCAGCAGTTCCTGATCCCCCTGGGCGGCGTGCGCGCCGGCCACGACAACGCGCACAAGCTCTTCGCCGCGGGCCACAAGGCGCTCGTCTATCCGGGCGGCGACGAGGACGCGATGCGCCCTTGGCGGCTACGCCATCGCGTGCGCTTCGCCGGTCGCAAGGGCTTCATGCGCCTCGCGCTGCGCGAGGACGTGCCCGTGATCCCCGTGGCCACGACGGGCGCCCACAGCACGCTTTTCGTGCTGCACGATTTCCCCACGCTCGCGCGACGAATCCCGCTCTTCCGCAGGCTGCGCTACAAGGTGCTGCCGCTCAGCCTGGCCTTGCCCTGGGGGCTGATGCTCGGGCCCGTCCCCTACCTGCCGTGGCCGAGCAAGATTCGCGTCGAGATCCTCGAGCCCATGCGCTTCGAGCGCAGCGGTGACGAAGCCGCCGAGGACGAAGCCTACGTGCGCGAGTGCGCCGATCAGGTCGAGGCCACCATCCAGCGCGCCATGGATCGCATGACCTCTCCACCCGCGTGAGCGTCCGCCTGAGACGGAAGCGCCGTGGCGTGAACGCCGCGCGGGCGGAGCGCCAAGGCGCGGCGGAGTCGCCTCCTGATGCACGCCTTGGCGTCGTCAGGGGCCGAGCCAGTCGACCCGCGCTCTCCAGCTCGGCAGCGGATCGCAGGGGATACGCCTCGGTCGAGTTCCAGTACACGCGGTCGTCGTTCAGCCGTCGCGTTGTGCGCCGCCCCTCGAAGCTGTCAGGCTGCGCGCCATGACTGAACGCGCTTCATCAGGGAAGCCGGCGGAGGACGCCGAGCTGCCGCCGATCCTGGCCGCGAAGGAACACGCCGCGCCGTCGGTGTTCCGTGCCGCGAACCTGCTGCGCGAGGCCAGGCGTCAGAAGGGCCTCGCGCTCGCGCGGGTGCCGGATATCTGCGTGCTCGATCCCGATGGCGATCTCGACACCGAGCTACGGCGCAGCGGCCGCGCGCAGCTGGACGCGAGCTGGGCCTGCTACCACACGTCGCTCAGTCGCTTTCGCATCGACGAAGAAGAGGTCGGCCTCTTGCCTCGCGCGGTCGGCGCCTCCTTCGCCGTGCTGGAAGCCGAGCAGCTCTTCGCCGCCGGCTGTCGCCTGCTGGTCAGCATCACCTCGGCTGGACAGATCAAGGACCTGGGCGCGACGCCCTACTTCATCCTGATCGACCGCGCCCTGCGCGACGAGGGCACGAGCTACCACTATCTGCCGCCGTCGACCTTCGCCGAGGCGGACAGGGAACTCTTGGGCGCCGTGTATCCGTCGCTGCGTGAGCTGCCCGTCGCCGTTCATCGAGGCGCGAGCTGGACCACCGACGCGCCCTTCCGCGAGACGGAACGCGCCATCGAAAACGCGGCTCGCCAGGGCGCGCTCGCGGTCGAGATGGAAGCCGCCGCGCTCTACGCTTTCGCCCAGGCGGCGAAGCGAGACGTGCTCTGCTTCGCCCACGTCACCAACCAGATGGCCCAGACGGAGGGAGACTTCGAGAAGGGCGAGGCCAACGGCACCCGCGATGTGCTGCGCCTGCTCGCCGCCACCGTGCGCGCGTGGCGCGAGCGCGCGTAGACACGACGGGTCACGCGCTACGTGCGAGCTCCGACGCCAGGGCCAGACCTGTTGCCGTTCCGGCTGCGATGATCTCCGCCGGCGTGCCCTGGGCGACGACGAGGCCGCCGGCTTCGCCGCCCTCCGGGCCCAGATCGACGACGTGATCCGAGGCCAGGATGACGTCGGGGTGGTGCTCGATCACGATCACCGAGTCCCCGCGATCCACCAGGCGTCGCAGCACTCCGAGCAGGCGCGCGACGTCGTCGCGATGCAGCCCCGTGGTGGGCTCGTCGAAGACGTAGAGCGTGCGCTTCGTGCCCGCGGTCGCCAGCTCCGAGGCGAGCTTCAGACGCTGCGCTTCGCCGCCGCTGAGGCTGTTGCTCGGCTGGCCGAGGGTGAGGTAGCCGAGGCCCAGCGCCTGCATCAGCTCCAGCGGGCGATGCACCTTCGGCACCGCCGCGAACACACCCAGCGCGTCCTCCACCTCGAGCGCCAGGATCTGCCCGGCGTCGAGTCCGCGGTAGCGCACCTCGAGCGTCTCGGCCGAGAAGCGTTGGCCCATGCACACCTCGCAGGGCACCAGCACGTCCGGCAAGAACGCCATCTCGACCCTCAGCGCGCCCTGGCCTGCGCAGGCGTCACAGCGCCCCTCGGCGACGTTGAACGAAAAGCGTGAGCTGCTGAAGCCACGCGCGCGTGCCTCGGGTGTGCCCGCCAGCAGCGCGCGCACCTGATCCCAGACGCCCAGGTAGGTCGCCGGCACCGAGCGTGGCGTGCGCCCGATGGGCGTCTGATCCACCTCGACGGCGCGCGCCAAGGACTCGACTCCCGCCAGCTTTCGGTAGCCGCCGGGCGCATCCGTCGAGAGCTGGAGGGCGCTGCGTACGGCGCGCAGCAGCACCTTGCGCACGAGCGTGCTCTTGCCCGAGCCGCTGACCCCGGTCACCGAGACCAGCTGACCGAGGGGCAGCCTCAAGTCCACGTCGCGCAGGTTGTGCTCGCGCGCGCCCGAGAGGGTGAGCCACGCCGACGCCCGGGGAGGTGCGGGCGCGAGCGTGGCCGGCAACGCGAGCGCACGAGCCGTCACGGAGTGCGCGGACGCCAACACCTCGGCCGCGGCGCCCTGAGCGAGCACGCGACCCCCGTGATGCCCGCCGCCGGGACCGACGTCGATCAGGTGGTCCGCGGCGCGGATCACGTCGGCGTCGTGCTCCACGACCAAGAGACTGTTGCCGCCATCGCGCAGGCGCAGGAGCGCATCGATCAACCGCCGCGTGTCGCGCGCGTGCAGACCGATGGTGGGCTCGTCGAGCACGTAGAGTACGCCCGTGAGCCCGGCCCCGAGCTGGGCCGAGAGGCGCACGCGCTGCAGCTCGCCACCGCTCAGGCTGCGCGCGTCGCGATCCAGGCTGAGGTAGCCGAGCCCGAGCTCGTCCAGGAGCGCGAGTCGACCGAGGACCTCGGCGAGCGGTTCGCCCGCGATGGCCTGTTCACGCCCCGAGAGCGTGACGCCGGCGAGCACGCGACGCGCGTCTCGCACCGGCAAGGCATAGACCTCGGGCAGACCCTGGCCCGCCAGAGTCACGGCGCGCGCCAGGGGCGAGAGGCGTCGCCCTCCACAGGCCGGGCAGGCGATGGGCGGCAGCGGCGCGCCCGCCTTCTTCTTCGTCTTTCGCTTGCGTCGTCCCGGACGCACGGCGTCGGCTTCGATCTCGCCGCGTCCTTCGCACTCCGGACACGCCCCCTGCTTGGTGTGAAACGAGAAGCTGCGAGGATCGAGGGCGGGAAAGCCGCGCAGGCACTCGGGGCAGGTGCGCGTGCTCGACACGCCGAGCCGCTCGTCTCCGTACTCCGCGATGGCCGCGCCGCCGCCGCGACGCAGCGCCTCCGCCAGCAGGGCGTCGTCCTTGCCGTCGTCGCCGGAGGTGCGCCCGAGCAGCAGCTCGACGTCGTGCAGCGCGTAGCGATCGAGCACGGGTTCGTCCTCGAGCCGCACGCGCTCCCCGTCGATGCGCGCGTGCTCGATGCCCGCCTTCCACGCCGCCTCGATCAGCCTCTTGTGCACGCCCTTCTTGCCCCGCACGACGCGCGCGTAGATCTCCACGCCCTCCTCTGTGAAACGCGTGCGCAGATCCCCGAGGATCTCGGCGCGACTGCGCGGCACGATCGGCAGCCCGTGGTCGGGGCAGTGCAAGGTCCCGGCGCGAGCCCAGGCGACGCGCAGGAAGTGCCCGACCTCCGTCAGGCTGGCCACCGTCGAGGCGCCGCCACCGGGCGTGCGACGCTGCTCCAGACAGATGGAGGGCGGCAGCCCGGTGACGCTCTCCACATGCGGGCGCGGCAGCTCGCGCACGTACTGACGCGCGTAGGGCGAGAGCGTCTCGAGAAAGCGGCGCTGCCCCTCGGCGTAGATCACGTCGAAGACGAGGGAGCTCTTGCCGCTGCCGCTCGGCCCCGTGACCACGGCCAACGACTCGCGCGGCACGCCCAACGACACGTTCCGGAGGTTGTGCTCGCGCGCGCCTTGCACGCGGATGGCGCCGCCGCCCGAGCTGGCCTTGGCGCGCCGACGCGCCTTCATGCGCGGCAACTTCCCGTCGAGCACGGCCTTCAGGTAGGGCGCGCTCGGGCTCTTGGACGCGGCCACCTGCTGGGGCGTGCCCTCGGCCACGATGCGCCCGCCCTCACTGCCTGCACCCGGCCCGAGGTCGAAGACGTAGTCCACGTGGGCCACGGTCTGCATGCGATGCTCGACCAGGGCTACCGTCGCGCCCTGGTCCACCAGGCGCTGCAGCAGCGCCATCAAGGGCTCGACGTCCATGGGATGCAGCCCCGCCGTGGGCTCGTCGAGCAGGAGCAGCGTGCCGGGGCCGACGTCGCCCAGAGACGCCGCCACGCGCAGACGCTGGGCCTCGCCGCCGCTCAGCGTGTTCAACGCCTGACCCAGGCGCAGGTAGCCCAGCCCGACGTCGAGCAGAGGCGCGAGCGCGGCCATGACGCGAGCGTCCTTGGCGAAGAGAGGGGCGAGGGTCTCGCCCGTGGCCGCCAGCAACTCCACCACGCTCAGTCCACGCAGGCGCACGTCGAGCACGTCGCCCACGAAGCGTTGCCCCGCGCACTCGGGACAGGTGAAGGTCACGTCCGCCAAGAAGTGCATCTCGACGGTCTCGGCGCCCTGACCGGCGCAGGCTTCGCAGCGTCCACCGGGCACGTTGAAGGAGAAGATCCCCGGCTGATAGCCGCGCTCCTTCGCCAGCGGCTGCGCGGCGAGGCGTTGACGCAGCACGTCCCAGAGCCCGAGGTAGGTGGCGACATTGCCGCGCGAGGTGCGGCCCAGTGTCGCCTGGTCGACCATCACCAGGCGCCTGAACCCCTCGACGCCTTCCAGAGAGGCGAAGGGCAAGGCGGAGCCGAGCGTGGTCTCGCCCAGGACACTGCCCACGGCGCGCCCGAGAGTCTCGAGCAGGAGCGAGCTCTTGCCGCTGCCGCTCGGTCCGATGATGGCGCTGATCGCCCCGATGGGCAGGCTCAGCGTCACGTCGCGGAGGTTGTGACCCTGGGCGCCGCGCAGCGTCAGCCAGGCCGTCGGACTCCGGCGCGGAAGGCTCGACAGCTTCCCCGTGCGCAGCGCCCGCCCCGTGGCCGTGTCCGCGCGCAGCAAAGCGTCGGGCGTGCCGTCGAAGACGACGCGACCTCCGTCCTCACCCGCACCGGGACCGAGCTCCACCACGCGGTCGGCGCCGAGCACGAGCTCGGGCGCGTGCTCGACCAGGACCACGATGTTGTCCCCCGAGGCCAGGCGACGCACGACCCCGGCCAGGCGCTCCCGATCCCGCGGATGCAGACCCACCGTGGGCTCGTCGAGCACGAAGAGCGCTCCGTCGAGGCTCGAGCCCAAGGCGCTGGTCAAGGCCACGCGTTGGGTCTCGCCCCCCGAGAGCGTGCGCGAGGCCCGACCCAAGGTCAGGTAGCCGAGGCCGACCTCCATCAACGCCTCGAGTCGTCCGCTGCACTCGTCGAGCAGACGCAGGCCCGCGGCGTCTCCCTCGAGGCGTGCCCGCTGCGCTGCGAGGAAGGCGCGCGCCGAGGCCACGGGCTCGCGCATCAGCCAGGGCAAGGTGCGACCGTCGACGCGAAAGAAGCTGGCCTCGGGCACCAGGCGGTCGCCCTCGCACACGGGACACGGATCGTAGCTGCGGTAGCGCGAGAGCAGCACGCGCACGTGCATCTTGTAGGCCTTGGAGCGCAGCCACTCGAACCAGCCGCGCACACCGACGAAATCGTCGTCCCCCTCCTGAATGCTCTCCCGCTGCCAGGGCTCGAGCTCACCCCAGGGGATGTCCATGGGGATGCCGCGCCGCTGAGCGTGGAGCTTCAGCGCGCGGCGCTCGCGATGCGCCTTCTTGCCGGCGAAGGGGCGCACGGCGCCGTGCGCCAGGCTGAGCGCGGGGTCGGGGAAGACCTTCTGCCAGTCGATGCCGAGCACGCGGCCGAAGCCCTTGCATTCCGGGCAGGCGCCGACGGGGCTCGTGAACGAGAACAGTCCCTCGGTGGGGCGCGCGAAATCCCGAGCGCAGCCCGGACAGCTGAGGGCGCATGAGAACTCGAAGCGTCGACCTCCCTCGGCGATCACGGAAGCGCGACCCGCGCCTCGCCGCATGGCGGCGGAGAGCGCCTCGACCACGCGCGCCCTGCTGCGTGGCCGTGCGGTGGTGCGGTCCACCACCACCTCGAGGCGCTGCGCAGCCAGCGCTTCACTCGGCGGCAGGTCGGACAGCTCGCGCGGCTCGCCATCGAGCAGCAGACGGCCATAGCCCTCGGCGGCCAGCCCCTCGCGCACGCCCAGGAACGCCTCGGCGCGCAGCACAGGCAGCGGATAGGTGACGACGACGCGCTCGCCCTCGGCGTCTCGCAGCACGGCGTCGGCCGCGAGTCGCACCTCGTCCACGTGCACCTCCGCGCCGCAGTCGGGGCAGTGGAGCACGGAGAGTCGCAGCCAAAGGCCCTTCAGGTAGTCCGCGATCTCCGTCATGCTGGCCACGGTGGAGCGGCTGGTGCGCACGGGCGCCTTGCGGTCCACGGCCACGGCGGCGGGCACGGGCTCGAGGCTGTCCACGTCGGGCCGCTCGAGGCGCTCGAGGAACTGGCGCGCGTAGGCGCTGAAGCTCTCCACGTAGCGGCGCTGTCCCTCCGCGTAGAGCGTGCCGAAGGCCAGGGAGGACTTGCCGGCACCGGAGCGGCCGACGAGCGCGACCAGGCTCCCCGGCTCGAGGTCGAGCGACACGTTGCGCAGGTTGTGGGTGCGCGCGCCGCGCAATCGGGTCGTATGCATCGGGCTCCGTGGACTGGCTCGCTCTTGTAGCATCGGGGCGCCGTCCCCGCCGGGTGCTACGCTCGGACCATGTTCCGCGCATGCGCCGCGCTGCTCGTCCTGACGGCTTCGCTCACGCTGGCCACGCCCACGCGCGCGCAGCGGACGTCGGAGGATTTCCTCGCCAGGGCCACGCGGGAGCAGGACAGAGGCCGCACGGCGCGTGCCGTGGCCATGCTGCGGCGTGGCGTCGCGCGCCTTCCGGGGGATGCCTCTCTGGCACACGCCCTGGTCCACGCCCTGGTGCCCGAGGACGCGGCGGCGGCGGCCCTGGACGACACCGAAGCGCGGGCAGCGGGAGAGGCCCACGCCGCGCTGGCGGCGGTCACGGGCGACGATTCCCCGACGCGCCACGCCCTCGACCTCGAGCTCGCCTGGCTGCGCGCCCTCGAAGGCGACTGCGCGGGCGCCAGCGAGGCCATCGCGCGGCGCGACCCACGGGTGGACCGGGCCGCAGCGCTCAGGCTGCGCGAGGTCGCAGCCCTGGCGATCCGTCGCGGCCAGCTCCAGACGGCAACCGTGGCCCTCGATCGCGCCCGCGCCGCCGACGCCACCCTCGAGGGCCTGGACCTCGCTCGTGCCGCTCTGGCCAGCATGCGCGGACAAGATCAGCGCGCCGTCTCCTTGCTGCGTGCGCTGCTCGCGCGCCATCCCGAGGACGCCGAGGCCATGCACGCCCTGGCCGGCGCGCTCTTGGCCGCAGGTCGAAGCGACGAAGCGCTGCAGCTCTACCGAGAGTTCGTCCCCCTTTGCGCCGACCCAAAGCCTTGCCGGCGCGACGGGGTCCGTGCCGCCCTCGAAGCTCGGCGCTTCGACCTGGCGCGCGAGGGGGCCAACGAACTCAGCTCGGGGCCAGCGCCGGAGGCCTCGGACTTCACCCTGCTCGGTCTGGCCGAGGTGGGCCGAGGGGACCTCGACGCGGCCAAGCAAGCCTTCCGTCGAGCCCTGCGCCTCGACCCGGAGGACGCACGCGCCCGGGCCTCGCTCCGGGCTCTAGCGCCCGGCGAGGACGTGCAGTCGGCGCCGACGCCCTCTCCTGCTATGCTTCCCCCGTGATGGATGCTTCGCGGCGCTGGGCAATCCTCCTCGGTCTCACGCTCGGCGTGCTGCTGGGACAAGGGCTGCACGCATCCAAGGCCAGCGCACAGGGCGGGGGCGCCGACGCTTTGACGCCTCCACGAGGCCAGGGCGCGCTGCCCGGCAGCTACGCCGTGCCGCCACCACCCGCAGCCCCGGACGGGGCGGGAGGCGCCGGCGCCGTCGCCCGCTACCCCACCCCGCCGCCTCCGGCCGCGCTGGGCAGCCGCATCGGCGATCAGCTACCGAGCCGCCTCGCCACCCGCCTGCGGGTGCTGCAGACCGACCTGACGGCCCTCTCGGGCAGCGGCGGAAACCGCGTGGTCGACGGAGTGCTCTCCTCCCTCTCGGGCGTGCTGGCCATCGCCCTCGGCTTCAAGCAGCCCCATCCCCTCGACACCTACCTCTTTCTCTGGGGCTCGGCGAACGTGAGCCGCGGCATCATCGACCTGGCGCTCACGCCCAACGCCTCGTCGGCCGCGGTGAGCTTCACCCACATGCCTTCGACCTCGCTCGCGGACGCCGAGCTCCGCCTCGCCTTCGGGGAGCAGGCCCTGGAACGGCTGTCACGCCGCACGCGCCTCTCGCGCATCCTCGACTCGTCCATCAACATCGCCGTCGGCGTGGCCGTCGTGCCCATCTTCCTGGGGCCGAACCACTTCGCGATCTCGGATCCCCTCGACTACTTCGTGCTGATCGGCTCGGGCATCTCGATCGTCAGCGGCCTGATCAACCTCTCGACCCGCTCCGCCGCCGAACGGCGCTGGAGCGCCTATCGCGACCTGCGTGAGCGCCTCGAGCACGACGAGTCCATCGACGCCACCAGCGCCAGCCGCGGCGAGACGCGCTTCGACGGCGGACCGCTCCCCGGCGGGGGCCTGCTCAGCGTCACGCGCACCTTCTAGCCCACTGCGGTTCCGCCCCATCCCTTGCGCGGATGGACGACGCGGGCTTGTGTTTTCCGCCCCTGGATGCGAGCCATGGCGCATGGACTCTGAGCCCCTCTATGCGCCCTCGGACGAGCAAGTCCACGGCACGCGCCTCTTCGCCTTCCTCGAGCGCATGCGCGAGCGCCACGACCCGAGCATCAACGGCTACGACGCGCTCCACGCCTTCTCCGTCCGCAGCCCGGAGCTCTTCTGGCGCGAGGTCTGGGACGACGCCGGCATCGAGGCGTCCACGCCTCCACGCGCCACGCTCGAGGGTGACTCGATGGAGGAGCGCCGTTTCTTCCCCGGCGCACGCCTGAACTACGCCGAGCACATGCTCACCCGACGGGGTGACGAGGTCGCGCTCGTGGCGGTGGACGAGGGCGGCCGACGTGAGCCACTGAGCCGGGACGAGTTGCGGGTGCGGGTGGCGCGCGTCCAGGCCTTCTTGGTCTCCCGTGGCGTGCACGAGGGCGACCGCGTCGCGGGCTTCTTGCCCAACCGCGAGGAGGCGGTGATCGCCATGCTCGCGACCACGGCGCTGGGCGCCATCTGGTCGAGCAGCAGCCCGGACTTCGGCGAGAAGGGCGTGATGGACCGCTTCGGCCAGATCGCGCCCAAGGTGCTCTTCGCCTGCGACGGCTACGTCTATGGCGGCAAGCGCTTCTCGACCGTGGCCCGCGTGAGCGACGTGGCCCGACGCATCCCGAGCCTCGAGTGTGTGGTGATGGTGCCGGTCCTGGGCGAGGACTTCGACAGCGTGCCCGAGGCCGTGCCCTTCGCCGAGGCCTTGGAGGGCGACGCGACGGAGCCGAGCTTCGCGCAGGTCGACTTCGATCACCCGCTCTACATCATGTACTCGTCGGGTACGACGGGCGTGCCGAAGTGCATCGTGCACGGACACGGCGGGACGCTCCTGCAACACGCCAAGGAGCATCTGCTCCACGGCGACCTGCGCGAAGGCGACGCGCTCTTCTACTTCACCACCTGCGGCTGGATGATGTGGAACTGGCTGGTCAGCGGCCTGTACGCGGGCGCGCGTTTGGTCCTGTACGACGGCAGCCCGGGTCATCCAGACATGAGCGCCCTGTTCAGCCTGGCCGAGCGCGAGGGCATCAGCCACTTCGGCACCAGCCCGAAGTTCCTCTCGAGCGTGCAGAAGGCGGGCGTCTCGCCCCGAAAGCTCTTCGACCTCGGGCGCCTGCGCGTGCTCTTGTCCACGGGCGCACCGCTCTCGGCGGCCCTCTTCCACTGGGTCTACGACGAGGTGAAAGAGCGCCTGCTGCTCGCGTCCATCTCGGGCGGCACGGACATCATCTCCTGCTTCATGCTCGGCTCGCCCGTGAGCCCCGTGTACGCCGGGGAGATCCAGAAGCGTGGCCTCGGCATGGCGGTCGAGGCCTGGAACGACGACGGAGAGGCCGTCATCGGCGAGAAGGGCGAGCTCGTGTGCGTGAAGCCCTTCCCCTCCCAGCCCGTGGGCTTCTGGAACGATCCGGGGGGCAAGCGCTACCACGCCGCCTACTTCGCCGACTTCCCCGGCGTCTGGCGCCACGGCGACTACATCGAGGTGACGGAGCACGGCGGCGTGATCGTCTACGGGCGCTCCGACGCCACGCTCAACCCCGGCGGTGTACGCATCGGCACGGCCGAGATCGACCGCATCGTCGAGGCCATGGACGGCGTGCTCGAGTGCGTCGTAGTCGGTCAGGAGTGGCAGGACGACGTCCGCGTGATCCTGTTCGTCCATCTGGCCGACGGGGTCGAGCTGGACCCAGCGTTCGAGAAGGCGCTGCGGGACGCCATCAAGAAGGGCGCCAGCCCGCGCCACGTCCCCGCCAAGATCCTGCCCTGCCCCGGTGTGCCGCGCACGCTCTCGGGCAAGAAGGTCGAGATCGCCGTGACCCGGCTGATCCACGGCAAGACCATCCAGAACCGCGACGCTCTGGCCAACCCGGAGATGCTGGATCACTTCGCTTCGCAGGAGCTGAAGCGCGCCTTGAGCGAAGACTAGCTGCCCTCGACGGGGCTTTGACGCGCGGTAAGCTCACTCATGCCTCGCGTCATGTTGCTCGCGGTCTGTGTACTCGCCTCGGCCTGCGCCGCGCGCGAGCCCCTGCCCACCTCCCACGCCGAGGGAGCGAGCGAAGCCCCTCCCCCGGATGCCACGGACACGCTGGCCAACGATCCGATCCGCCTGGAGCTGCGGGCGATTCACGACCGCTGCGACGGGACCGTCGAGGCGCTCCAGCTCGGCGTGGAGGACGAAGAGCGGCGCGAGAACATCCTGACCGCGGTGGCCGCCCTGGCCTACGTCCTCGGAAGCATCGGCGACCGACAGAGCGGCGCGCAGGGCGATCAATACGGGCCGGACACCAACGAGTCCTGCACGGAGACCAACCACGGTCGCACGCGCGAGGGTCGCGGCTGCGGCTTCGCACCCGTGCCCAACCGGAGCCTCGGCGAGGGCGGTCCCGTCGCCACGCAGGTCGACCAGACGCACGCCGACGCGGGTGATCAGATCCGGCGCATCAACCGCGCCCTCGACGCGGTGGATGATCTGATCTTCAGCGCCCCCGACTCCTCGACCTGGACCGACGAGGAGCGCGCCACCTGGGAGCGCCTGCGCGCGGCGCTGATGACCGCCTGTCAGAACTGAGCGTGCCTCACAGGCAAACCAGGGGCAGGCAGACGTCTCGATCCGCACTGCCCGAAGGCGAGGGGCGTGTCTCGCAGCCGTAGCCGGGGCGACAGCCGGTGGCGAAGAGCGTGAAGTCGCAGCGCGCCAAGCACAGCGTCTGGGAACCCACCGCGGCGCAGCCCGTGTAGGCGTTGGCGCCCGCGCGGTCCGGGCAGCTCGCGGTGCAATCGGTGGTGCACAGGCCGCCGGGGTAGCCGTCGCCCGGTCGCAGGCAGCGCCCGCCCGTGAACGTGCAGTCGGAGTCGACGTCGCAGCTCCCGCCCACGAAGCCGCGCAACCGATCGGACTCGGCGCCGAGGTCGCAGGGCCCCAGAGCGTTGGCGGATCCGACGGGCGCGGCCAGGAGCTCGCGTCTCTCGGAGTAGCCCGCGCTCGACACGGAGAAGAGCGCCTGGGCCACCAGCGGGGAGGCGTCCATCACGGGACGCCCCGCGGCCTCCTCGACGCAGGCGTTGGGACCCACGTCGGCGACCTCGGCGATCACGCAGTGGGTGCGCGAGGCGTCCACCAGACGCATGCGCAGACCGCAGTTCAGGCGCTGCGCGTCCGCCAGGTAGTACCAGGTGCCGTCCGCGTCCGGCGCGCCCGCACAGGCCACGGGCTGCGTGTCCGCGCCGCCGCCGAAGGTCGTGAGCACGTAGCCCTGATCCATGGGCGTGCGCGTATCCGTGAGGCCACCGACTCGCGCGAGGCAGGCCGAGACCGACTCTCCCGCCGGTCCTCCCGTGTCCACGAGCGAGAGCCTCGTGGGCGCGGGCGGATCGCAGCTCGCGTCGACCCCCGCGTCCGTGCCGGTGCCCGAGTCGGCCCCCGCGTCGACCATGGACGCGTCGGGGTCCATAGCGGAGTCGCGCTCACTGGCGTCCGCCACCATCGAGGCGTCCCCGAGGGCGTTCACCAGCACCACGCCGCCGTCGCCGCAGGCCGACAGGCAAGGCACGAGCGCCAGCGCGAAGCACGCGAGCGGGCGCGCGACCGCTGCGACGCGGGTCAACCCTCGACCCGCCTCAGCACGCACGCATCCGTGTGGTGGAAGAGCTCCTCGCGCCCCGGCATGCGCATCACCGTGTCCTCGTCGTAGCGGAAGGCGCCATCGTCCTCGAGCGTCACGTTCATGGTGAAGCGCTCGATGCGAAACTGCTCGTCGAGGAAGGCGTTGGACACGACGCCGTAGATGGACGAGCCGCGCACGGCCTCGACGCGGAAGGAGCGCGCGTCAGCCGTCGCACTTCCACCTGCGAGCACCGAGACACCGCGTGGCACCACGAAGCAGCGCATCACCTGCTGATGCTCCGCATCCCAGAGCCAGTAGCCCAGCTCCTCGTGGAAGCTCTCGCCGTTCGACAGCCGCTTCACCTCGGTGCGGTAGCGCAGCCCCCAGAGCAGCTGCTCGTGGTTGTCGACCAGGCCGATGGACTCGAAGACCATGCGCTCCGAGAAGGGCGTGTCCTCGGGCTCGCGCGCGGGATCGGGAGCCACGTCGAGTCCGGGCTTGCCTTCCCAGACACCGACCAGCGCCGCCAGGGGTCCGAGCGTCCGCAGTTCCTCATCCGTCATGTCGCCTCCGTCGTGCCGACCATAGCCCCCGGGCCGAGTGCTGACGAGTCCTGCCTGCGAGCCTTCGAGGCACGTTCGTCCGCAGGACGAAGCGCTCGCGCGAGCCGCGGCCATGCCGTCCCGGTCTTGCGATCCGTCCCCTCAGCGACGGCCGTAACGACGACGCAGGATCCAATCGGCGCCGAGCAGGAGCACGACCACGGCGAACGCCCAGACCGAGTCGAAGGGCGCGATCACGGCTACGCCGCGCATGCGACTCTTGCTGGCGTCGAGGCGCGAGAGCGCGGGCGCGTCCTCGGGCCGCGCGAAGCTCCGCCCTTCACTGCGCCGCGAGAGCTCCGAGAGGAAGCCCGGATCCGCCTGTGGGCGTGAGAGTTCGGAGCCCGCGGACTCGACCACGAAGGCTTGCTCGGCTAGCACGTCGGGGCTGTCGGCGAGGTGTACGCGCAGCACGTAGGCCCTCGACTCGTCAGGCGCGGCGAGCGTGGTCGCGAGTCGCCCACGGTCGCCCGTCATCAGCTCGCGCGTGCTCACGGCGGCGCCAGCCAGGGTCGAGAGCTCCAGCACCACGCCACGGCGGCTGAGCGGGAGATAGCGCGCGTCCGCGATCTCGCCCGTGACACGCACGGTCGCGCCCGCCGCGTAGCGTTCGTGATCCGTCGCCAGCCTCGCCGGCTCCAGCGCGGGATCCTTCGCCAGCCAGCGTAACGCCCGATCCCAGAAACGTTCGTGGCCGGACGCATCGCCCGTGGCCCCGCCGGTGACGAAGCCCCAGCGGTAGCTCGAGTCGGAGGCGAGCTCGAGCACGCGCCCCTGTCCGGCCTGTCCGACCACGAGGATCGGCAGCCGCGCGCCGTCCGAGCCGCGTTCGCTGGGGTGACGCAGGAGCACCTGCGCGTCCCCGCGGGGTGGGCCCAGGACGTTCGCTCCCTGCAGCGGAGCGAGACCCGCCCACAGGCGCTCCGTGGCCGCTGGGTCGGCCGCCAGCGCGAGCAGCGGGTGATGCAAAAGCGACGGCGCGAGCTGCGCGCGGAAGTCGCCCAGCACGACGAGCTGCGCCTCGGGCGCGTCTCCAGGCGGCAGGTTCGTCGGCAGCACCTCGGCCAGCGGCGTCTCCCCATAACCCGCGGAGGCAAAGCTCTGCGCGCCGCCCAGCATGGCCAGCGCCCCTCCGTCGCGCACGTAGTCTCGCAGACGGGGCAGATAGGCCCGCATGCCGTAGGGCGCGTAGTTGAAGTCCAGCAGGAAGACGACATCGAAGCTGGTCAGGTGCTCGCGAAAGAGCTCGTCCGTCGGGAAGGGAATGAGCGCCATGTCGTCTGGCGACGCCAGGGATTGGTCGTCGGCCGTGCGCAGGATGAAGAAGGAGACGAGATCGATGCCCGGATCGCCCTCCAGGAAGGCGCGCAGGAAGCGCTCGTCCCAGCTCGGGCAGCCGGCCACCAAGAGCACGCGCAGTCGATCGCGTTCCACGCGCACCAGGAAGGGTCGGTCGTTGTTCTCCGGCAGCTTGTCCTCGGGGCGGACCGGGATGGAGACGCGATAGACCGCGCGACCGAGGGAGGTGGGCGTGAAGCGAAGCACCACGCTGGCCTCACCGCCGGCGGGAACCTCGACCACCTCCTCGTCCACGAGCTCCTCGCCGCGCCGCAGCGCCACGGGTAGAGCGCCCCCCGTGCTCGAGCGCACGCGCACGCGCACGCTGCCAGCTTGGCGCAAGAAACCGACGGGATCGGCGCGCACCTCGGCCAGCCCGTCGTCCACAAGGGCGTCGTCGGCCCCGACCACGACGGTGTGAACGCGCACGCCGTGGCTGTCGAAGTCCTGGGCGCTCGCGCCGGTCGAGTCGGCGCCGTCCGAGACCACCACCACACAGCCCAGCTTGCCGTCGACGTCCTCGTCGAGCAGCCCGTCCAGGATGGCGCGGACGCGGCTCTCCGGTCCACGCGCCGGATAGTCGCTGGCCAGCCTCGACAGCTCCGCGGGGCGCGCCTCGGCGTCGAAGACGAGCACGTTCGCGCCCGTCTCCCGCGCCTCGTCCTGCCAGCGTGCGGCCAGGGCTCGAGCGCGCGCGGAGCGGCGTCCATGAACGCCCTCGATGCCCATGCTGCGCGAGACGTCGAAGAGCACGACGCGGGTTCCGTCCCTGGACTCCAGGCGCGAAGCGTAGAACCGTGGCGAGAGCGCCAAGGTCAGCGCACCCAGCAACCCGAGCACGCGCAGCAGCTGAAGGCCTCGCTCGACGCGGCCGCCGCCGCGCAGCTCGCGCAACCCGAGCCAGAGCGCGAGCAGCGTGAAGAAGACGAGCACGAGCGCGACCCAGATCCCCCCAGGTACGCCCAGGTGCAGGCTGCGCGGACCGAGCCGCGTCGTCACCTGCAGCATCATGAGCACGACGCGCGCCTCATGGCGTCGGACCTCGCCCGCGTCGTCGCATCAGGAAGGGCGCGTGGGCCTGGTCGTCCTTGTAATCGAGGCACAGCGCGTAGAGCACGAGGTTCACTCCGAGGCGCACCGCGAGCTCGCGCTGATCCTCACCTCCAGGGGTGACCGTTCTGCGCCAGTTCCCCAGATTGTCCCGGGCCCAGGCGCCGCCCAGATCGTGCCGCGAGTACACGACCACGGCGCGACCGTCGCGCAGGACGGCCTCGAGGGCGTCGGGGCCGCGAACACGCCCGACCGGTCGCCGCAGGAGATAGAAGGAGTGATAGCTGGAGTGGGTCGAGGGGAGCTGGGCCAGCGGCTCCTCCGGCAGCACGCGCGACAGCATGCGCCGGACGCTGCGGTCGAAGTCGTCCGACTCCCCACCGCTGCTGTCGTCGATGATCAGCATCCCTCCGAGGGAGAGGAAGCGCCTCAGGGCCGCCACATCCGCTTCGGGCAGAGGTTCGAAGGCCTGCTCGCCCGCCAGGTAGAGCAGGGGCGAGTCGAAGAAGGCGGGATCCGAGGGCTGCACGCGCCGTGGCGTCGGGGCGGTCTCGACGCTCGTGCGTCGGTGGACCTCCCACGCCAGCCTGCGCCGCGCCGTGGGCAGCGGCTCGGGCAACCCCGCCAGGGAGAGCCCCGTGATCTCGACCCTGGTGTCGTCACCCAGGGCGTCCACCCGCGCCGGCGGCCACGCGCTCAGCCACGCCACCGCCACCAGGCTACCCGTGAGCAGCAGCGTCGAGACGCGCAGACGCCGATGATGAAGGGAGCAATGCACGGGGGCCCGCATCCTAATGCACCTGCTCGGATGTGCGAGCGAGTCTTGGTCCGTGTTCGCTCGCGCGGCGAGGCTCCGGCCCCGTGCGGGCCTCGGCTTCGGCCGCGGTTGACGGCCCGCGCGACGCGAACGAGAGTGCGCCATGCGTCGTCCACGAGCCCTGCCCTGGCTGCTCAGCCTCCTCGCCGTGCTTTGTGTGCAAGCGGCCGCCTGCGGAGACTCGAGCGCGCCCGCGCCCACAGCCACGCCGCCGGCCCCCGTGCCCGTGACGCCCGCGCCGACGCCGCCCATCAACCGCAGTCGTCCCTTGATGTCGACCATCTTCCGCATCCAGGTGAACGACACGCCGGAGACCCAGGCGGACCCGGCCATCCGCGCGGCCTTCGACGAGATCGCGCGGCTCGAGGGCGTGCTCAGCGAGTGGCAACCGGGGAGCGAGGTCTCGCGCATCAACCAGGGCGCGGGAGGCCCCCCGATCCACGTCGGAGAGGACACCTACGCCGTCATCCACGCCGGCCTCGAGGTCTCGCGCGCGAGCGAAGGCGCCTTCGACCTGTCTTGGGCGGCGCTACGCGG
>Ga0210044_10002149_pt1 | contig 29578 bp, 39 predicted proteins | sample CryGey13umfilter_2_FD_183959 | JGI IMG/M metagenome (GOLD analysis project Ga0210044, IMG submission 183959) | Groundwater microbial communities from aquifer in Utah, USA - Crystal Geyser 4/9/14 3 um filter (SPAdes) (version 2) | ecosystem: Environmental > Aquatic > Deep subsurface >... | reverse complement strand
GATGCCGAAGGCAAAAAATCAAAGTTTTTGAGAATGCCGTTTGTATTAATCTGAAATAATATTTTTTGGGTGGGCAATGTATTAGAGAGACGCGCGCTTTTTTTGTTTCTTTTTTTCTAAAAAAGAAAGTTTCGCGTTAAAATCTTTATGAATTTCTGAGGCTTTAGGTCCAACGCTATTTTTATATTTTCCTTTATACAAATTAATTTTTCCTTTAGGAACCCAAAAAGATACTTGTCCAATTAACATATTTGGATAAATTTTAATGGGTAATGTTGCATATAACTGAAAAGTAATATTTCCTATTGAGCCAATATCAATTAAATCTGCAGTAACATGAACAAATAATCCTAACCTTGCAATGCTTGATTTTGCATGAATTATAGGAACAAATTTTTTACTCCCTATAATTTCACTACTATGCCCCAATACAAAATCTCCTGGTTTTAATAGTAATCCTTCTTCAGGTATTGCTTTAATTTTATATTTGTTAGGTTTTGATGGATCAAGTAGTTTTTCTGTATAGATTATATATTCTTTTCCAAGTTGTAAATCATAAGTGTTGGTAGTTATTTTTTTATATCGAAGGGTTTGATAATTATATTTTTTTCATGCACTTGTTTTATAATTTCATTACCTGTCAAAATCATTTTGCTTGCACCACTTTAGAAATTTGAGGAAAGTTAAAATCACTATAGCTATTTTTATATAATTTAATATCTCCTTTATTAGTCCAAAAGGAGATTTGACCTATTATCATAAAAGTATAAATCTTTATTTTTTTAGTTGCAACCAGTTCAAGAGTCCATTTATGAATTGAACCTGTATGTCCTAAATTTGCTGAAACTTGCAAAAAAAGTCCTAATCTTCCTAATGAACTTCTACCTATTAAGGACATTGCATATTTATTGCTACCTAACGTCTCCAAAGTACTTGCTAAATATGTTTTGTGTGGCTTAAGGATTATTCCAGTTTTTGGAATTTTAATTCTCTTTTCAAATTTTTGTTCTTTTTCAAGAGCAAACTCAATTAATTCATCATTTATTCTATAATTATAACTATTAGGGTTTACTTGTTCTATATTGAATGGAGATATAATTATATTTTTTTATTTACTTCCTTTGTTATTTCATCCCCTGTTAATATCATTTTAGAACAACTCAACAAATCTATTTGGATATACAAAAGATCTATATCTTAAAACTAAGACAACATATCCTTGATAAGGTCTTAGCTTATTAGACATATCTTTAACTGTATATAGACGGTTATACATAATATCATATAATTCTTTGTCATTAATGCCTCTTAATTCACAAGCTCTTTTTATTGTACTATGACAATAATGTTTTAATTCTTCTTCAGTTTCTTGAATAATATTATTATTTTCTTGATAAATAATTTCTAAACCTTTATACATATTCATAATGTCTTTATATGATTCAGTTGTTGGTCTAATGCCAAATACTTTTTGAAATTCTTCTATTAAACTATTTGGAATTGGGGACTTTATATAAAATGGGGATGCAAGAATAAATCCATTTTCTTCTAATAAACTTATACATTTATCTAACATTCTTTGAGGATCTGGAAAAAACTTTAATGAAGCACCTATAATTATATGTGAAAATCTATCATCACTTTTAAAATTATATCCATCTTCTGTAAAGTAATCTATTTTTATTTTTGAAGCATACTTATCTTTATTTTCAATCGCTGATTTTACAGAAGATTCACAAACATCAAAAGCCTTCCCACTACAATTTGTTGATAACGCTATTTCTCTTGACGAAAATCCAGTAGTGCATGCAATCTCAAGGATTTTTGATTCTTCGCTTAATTTTGAAAAAACTTCCCACTTCGTTAAGGTATCGTGTGCTCCAGGCAAGACATTCCATTGATTAATAAAACCAACAAATTCAGTATAACTCATATTTTCAATTTCTTCTTTTGTTATTTTCATCTTATTCAACTCCATTTTCAATTATGTTTATTCTTTTGTTATCTGCATCTAATTCAATTCCACATCCTAAAGGTATTGTTAGCATAGGCATAGTATGCCCAATATTCAATTGTGTGGCAACTATCAAGTCTTCGCGATTAAATTCTTTACACACCTGAATTAATGCTCCTTCATATTCCTGAAATAGCTTCATTTGATAATTCAACTTATTTTTATAATCAGGATCATTATAATCAATATCTCCTCCAGGTATTCCCATTATGATTCCACTTAATTTATTTAAAATACCTTGTGCTCCATAATTTCTTAACCAAGATATAAATAAGTCTCTTGATGGTTTATCTTCAGATGTTTCAATGAATAATACTTTGTTTTTCCAAAATTCCAAACAAGGCCATATTTTAGTTCCTTTAATAAATTCTAATACATCAATACAACCACCTATTAAATTTCCATTTATATGTCCTTGACCTTGTATGAATTTATAATCGATAAATTCTTGTCTCTTCCTAATATGATTTTCAAATTCTTTCTTCCACGGAACTTTATCAAGAATCCATCCATCTTTAGAATTTTCAATCATACCTATAGGTTCCTTTTGAAATAAAGCTTTTTTGAAATATTCTTTTGTATAATTATCAATTCCTCCATTTTCTGCAAAACCAAATAGAACTGTAGGACCATAAAAACTTATCAAGCCCGCTTTTAATAAAATAAAATTTGTAATTGTAGTGTCTGAGAAACCAACAAATATTTTAGGATTTTTTTTAATAATTTCAAAATATTCATCTTTAAGATGTTGAAGCATCCTTACACTATCATCTCCTCCTATTATTGTAAAAATTGCTTTGATATCTGGATTTTTAAAAGCCCAGATTAAATCATTTAATCTTTCTTTTGGGTTATTATAAATATAATCTTCGTCTTTAAGGGCGTTCGGTGTTTCAACAACATTTAATTCAAAAGTCTCAGCTAATTGTTTTTTCCCTATTAAATATCTATCTTTACAAACAGATGCTCCTGCCCATGATAACGTTATTAGTGCAACTGTATCTCCTTTTTCCAATTTTTTTGGTTTAATTAATTCCATTTCTGAATCTCCATAAATTATCCTCTTCTTGTTTAATTAAATCTAATAGGTTTAAATTAGTTTCTTTATTAAATTCTCCTAAGCTAAATCTATTTAAAACATCGTAACTATATTCTGATGATAAACCGAATATATCTTGTAGTAAGGCTATGTTTCTTATATTCTTATTTAATTCTTGGATATGTCTTTCAGTAAATTTGGACGTATCACAACTTAGCATCGTTGCAAGACAAGAATAATTATCTAGTAAGGTCTTAAATTTTAAATGTGGTTCTTCAATATATTTTGTTATTGGCCAAGAAGCAAATGTTTCATCTTGCAAAAATCTTGATGTAAAGGTTTCTAAGCCAAAACCAAATTCATAACCTAATTTTTTCTCTCCCGAATATATCTCTATTAGTTGTCCTATTTCTTTCAGAGAGTTATTTTTTTGTCTTAGCATAAATGTTGCTCCTTTTCCTTTAATATTATCTAAACCATATTGCCAATCATAATATATTTCAGGATTTTGTTCTAAATTTATATCTAATTGTTTGCTAAGTACACCTAAAAAATTCATATCAGTTCTTGCAAATATTTTGATGTTACTTTGAAGGATTTTATATTTTTGTAATAATAGTTCCAAGATTTCTTCTTGAACTGAATTTTCTTTATTTGGACCTACTAATATTCCAAGACCAGTGAAATAACCAATATATCTTTCAGACTTTAACTCTAATTGGTTTTCAAGAGAAATAGTGTCTCTTAAACCTTGAAGTCTTAAACAAGGTTGTTTTAGGCATAATCCTTCTTCAGGAATTTGTGTTCCTAAATAATTTTTCCAAGGAGCTATTGTATCATTTATATAAAGCAAGGTATTGTCGTTTTCAGAAATAAGATTACTTGGTGATTCAACGGAATATTGTTTTTCTTTAAAAAAACTTAAAAATGTTTTTGCATGTTGTTTTCTAAGATAGTCATAGTTCATTTTTACTCATTCGAAAGTAAATTTTTAATTTGTTGATTGCCTTCATTAGCCCAAAAATATGTTGGTAACCTAGGACCTTGGTCTTTTCCAAATAGTAAGTTATATGTGTCTTTAAAAAATTGCCTTTGAGCTAGTTTTTAAGACAGGTATACCTGCAGAAGCTATAACAATAGATGCAGGGGTGCTAATATTTAAGGTTTTAACTTTATCCCCTCCGGTTCCAGAATTGCAAAGATTTCCTAGAATAGAGTAAGAAGGTCTTTTCCTAAGGCATTCTATAAATGTAGTATATTCATCTATTGATCTTCCCTTAATCTCATCTCTTGTCTGCATTGCTGTAAGAAGAGCAATAAATTGATTGTCAGAAATTGCAGTATTTTGTATTAATTTTGCTAATTCTTGAAGCTCTAAGCTACCTAAATAACCTCCATTCATCACTTTATCAGCTAGTCCTTCAAATGACATAAAATTAGACAACTTCACTAATTTATAAGCCTTATGATAAAGAAATAACTCTAGAGTGACACTTAATCTTCTGGATATTGGAATTTCCCAAGAAAGGTCGCTTGTTCTGGTAAGTTTAATAAATCTAGACCAATAAGTTGCTTTGGAAAGAATTTTAACTCCTTAATTTCGTTTGGTGTTACAAATTGTACTTCTTTAACGTTTTTTTCATCTTCGCTGACTTTGATATCTCTACCTACCTTTTTACAGAGAAAAATCAAATCCAAATAATTATCTTTATCCGTATAACCGCTTTTGTAATAAACTAATCTATGAACTTCAATATCTATCCCACATTCTTCTTTTACTTCTCTTTTTAAAGCGTCTTCAGGACTTTCTCCTAATTCAATTCCCCCTCCTGGTAGCAAGTAATAAACTCCATAATCAGGGACATCGTGTTTTGTTACCATAACTTTTCCGTCTTCAAATATTAATGCAGATGCCCTTGTTTTAATTCCGATTTTCATATTACTAAATATTGATTAATTCTTTTAAATTTAACTACAACTCTTTCTTCATTTTTGTAGTTCTAATTTTTAATCCTCCCATTTCAAGAGCAATATCCTCAACAATAGAATATCTCCTTCCTTGATAAAATCTTATAGAGTTTGGAAAGGAGTATAAAAAAACTTCATTTCTGTTTTCTGCCCTAGCTTTGTCTTCTAATTGTTCTAAAATTCTTCCCCCGATTCCTTCTGATTGTCTATTTGGGTGAATAAACATTTTCTTAATCCATCCTTCTTCAATTCCCCCCAGTCCTATCACTTGCTCATTATCAACAGCTACATAAAAAGTTCCATTTGATATTTTATTTTTAAGATAATCTCGATTATATCTATCTCTGAAAAAGTTTACAATTTCTTCACCATAGGTTACTGATTCATCTAAGCTTGCTTGTATCACTGATATATAAGCATCATAGTCTTGTTCAGATATTTTCCTTATTCTCATACTAATGGACAAAGGGTTCTATTTATAAAGTTTAGTATGTAAAAATAAAGATGAATAAAATTGTTAAAATATTTGAGAAAGTCCAGACCATACCTTACAAAGTTTGTAAGTATGATGAGAATGAAATAGATGAAAATATAAAATGCGGGGATTGTAGGCATAAAACCTACTTACTTAAAAAACTCTATGAAAATGAAGGAATTAAAGTAAAAAAGACATTGGTTGTATTCGATTGGGCAGACCTACCAATACCTAAAAAAATATTGGACATCTTAGAAAAAACTGGAACTCTTTTTCCCCATAATATTCTTGAAATAAAAATTGGCAATAAGTGGATTAAAGTTGATTGTAGTTGGGATTTGAAGTTGAAAAATGCCAAATTCCCTATCACTGAAAATTGGGACGGAAAATCAGATACAAAACAAATTACTGAAAAGAAATTAAAATTTTTTTCACCAGAAGAATATGTTTCTAAACATAAGATAAAGTTAGTAAAAGAAGAAGCACATAAATTTGCAAGTGCTTTGAATGAATTTCTGGATTCTTTTAGAAAGTAAGATTTATAAGTATAACCTTGGGAGTTCTATTGTGGATAGAGATACAGAGAAAGTAATTGAATCAATTAGAAAAAAGCCTTACTTCATAGCTGTAAGGGATATAATAGATGTAAATAGCTTGTTAGACATCGGTTGTGGAAATGGGTTGGTGACATATGCATTGGGTCTAGACAAGGGAATCGAAATCTCTCAGTGCGACATTAAAGATACTAGACATCCTACTGTATTACAATTGCCATTTCAGCTTGCTTCTATTGATAAATTGCCATATGGGAGTGAAGAATTTGATTATGCATATGTTCAATTTGTCTTACATCATATTAATCCGGAGTCGGATATTGGAGAAATTTTCAATGGACTGAAAAGAGTTGTTAAAAAAGGCATCATTATACACGAGGAAATAGCAACCCCTAAGACAGACCTTGCAAGAGCAAGATCTTATGACGAAGAAATGAACAGGCAATTTCAACCGGAAAACCCCTTAGAAGTTTTTAGATATTATACTAGAGAAGAAATTGAAAATCTTGGAAAAGATTCTGGCTTAAATCTTGAAAGACATTTGGTGTTAAAGAAAGGGACAGAAAGAGATGATTTTCTTCAAAAACATCTTTTTTATTTTGCAAGAGATAATTGTTAGTTTTGTTACGCTATTATACCTTCCCTATAAAATATTAATTCAAATATTATATTCAAAAAATTGTATATTCGGATTATTCTAATGAAAAAAAATATTAATATGTGAAATATTTTCCAGAAAAAATTCTTTTTGAATTCATTGACTTTGTGAAAATTTTCTTTGGGTCGGTTAAGAGAAGTTTTTCTGCGAGGCGAAAGCCGAGACTATCTGTCCGAAGGACTAAGGAAATCCCATATAAATCCAAAAACGAAGTTTTTGCTATCTAGTTTTCTTGAAAAGAAAACTGCGCGCGTCTCTCCTATTGGGTGGGAGAAAAAAATATTATTTCCTATTTCTTTGTTTGAACTTTAACTTTTAGGCATTCTCAAAAATTGAAACTAACATCGGGCTTAAGGGAAGTTCGGCGTAGCCGATTTGGACGGAGAAACCTGCAAGGTTTCGTAGTCGGTTAATGCCTGTTATATTCGTCCGTTAGGACTTGATTTTTAGTGCAACGTTCGGCGTAGCCGAAAAAATCAAAGTCGTCGTGTCTATATTTTTTTATGGGGGTTTCCGCCGCCGTTTTTTGCTTCTTTTTTCTGAAAAAAGAAGATGGGGGGATTTCCGTTTAATAACCGAAAGGTATTTAAATATTAGATTATTCTAATATGTTAATATGAAAGAATTATATAAAATCCATGCTGAAATGTGTAAAATATTTTCAAATTCAACAAGATTAGAAATATTAAATTTGTTGAGAGATAAAGAACTATCGGTAACAGAATTGATAGAAAAAACAAAATTAAGCCAAGCCAATATTTCCCAGCATTTGTCAATTATGAAAGCCAAGGGAATTGTTACCTCAAACAGAAAAGGCAAAAACGCTTATTACAAACTCACAAATCCTAAAATCATCAAAGCATTTGATATAATCAGAGATGTTTTGGCTGAAAAATTAAAGAAAAATGGAAAAATTGTTAAGAATTTATGAGGTGTTAAAATGAAAAAAATATCCCTAATTGTGATTTTCAGTATGTTGCTATTGAGTGTAAGTCTGGTATCTGCACATGAACATAATTTTGCTGAAACAAAACAGCTCATAGATTCTGGTATCAGTTGTGATAAACTTACAGATGAGCAATTAGAAGCGATAGGAGAATATTACATGGAGCAAATGCACCCCGGCGAACAACATGAGTTAATGGACAAGATGATGGGTGGAGATGGTTCTGATACCTTAAAGCAAATGCATATTCAGATGGCTAAACGACTTTATTGTAACGAAGATGTTGGTGGAATGATGGGCGGAGGAATGATGAACATGATGATGGGAAATAATATGATGATGGGAAATAATATGATGGGTTCAGGGATGATAGGAAACTACCCAGCATATTATGGGTATAATAGTTTTTGGAATATACTCTGGCTGATTTTTTTAATAGGAGTAATTGTCTTAATAATTTGGCTCATTTATAAATTTACAAAAAAAAGGAAAGAATCTGAAACTCCGATTAATATTTTACAGAAAAGATATGCTAAAGGAGAAATAAACAAAAAACAATTTGATGAAATGAAAAAGGAGTTAAGGAAGTGAGACTCATGGAAAAAGATAAAAATACCCTAGTATGGGTTTTCATTGCTGTAATTGTTGTGCTTTTTTTCATAGGAAGTTTTGGAATGGGTGGTTATGGTATGATGGGTTTCGGAATGGGATTTGGATTTATCTTTATGTTGCTTTTCTGGGGGCTTATTATATGGCTTATAGTCACTTTAATAAATGCGAGCCAATCCAATAAAAGTGAACCGGATTCATTAACAATCCTAAAGAGAAGATATGCTAAAGGAGAAATCACAAAGAAAGAATTTGAAACCATGAAAAAGGAGATAAGGTAATAAAATGACATACGGTGCAAAAGAACATTGGGAAAACATTTACCAAACAAAAAATCCTGATGAAGTGAGTTGGTATCAGGAAAAACCAAAAACCTCACTTAATCTAATAGCTGAAACTGACATAGATAAAAATGCTTGGATTATTGATATTGGTGCAGGGGCTTCAAAACTTGTTGATAATCTTCTTGCTCTAGGTTTTAGAGGCATAACTGTATTGGATGTTTCTTCAAATGCTTTAAACATAGCAAAGAAAAGGTTAGGTAATAAAGCAGACGATGTTAAATGGGTTGTATCTGATTTAAGGGAATTTGAAACAAATGATAAATATGATGTTTGGCATGATCGGGCAGTTCTTCATTTCTTAACAGAAGAAGATGATATTAGCAAATATATGGAAATAGTAAGGCAATTATTAAAACCAAATGGTTACTTAATTGTTTCAACATTTTCAGAAAAAGGACCAAAGAAATGCAGTGGATTGGACATAAAACAATACTCTGAAAACTCTATGAAAAAGCTGTTTGCTGATTTTAAACACATAAAGAGTTTTGAAGAAGAGCATTTAACTCCATGGGGAGCTAGTCAAATCTTTATATTTAGTGTGTTTAGAAAAGGTGATAAACGATGAATGTTGAAGATTTTGCGTATGTAGTTGAAACAGATAAAAGCTTTAATGATGCTGTTGTTTCCGTTTTGAGGGCTGTTGAACAAAAAGGCTGGGCATTATTCCAGATTTACGATGTAAAGGAAAGGCTGGCTGCTAAAGGATTTAGTCAAAAACCGCTAAAAATAATCGAAATCTGTTCAGGCAAATATGCAAACCAATTCTTGAATAAAAATAGATTAATATCTCTATGCATGCCATGTAAAATTAATGTTCTAGAGGAAAATGAAAAAGTAAAAATTGTTGGAATGAAACCAACTATGATTTCAGAGTTCTTTCCAGAAATCACTAAGGAAGAAGCTGAAGAAGTTGAGAAGAATTTTAGAGAAATTGTTGATACTGCAAAGAAATAGCAGACTATCTGTCCGCAGGACTTAGGAAATCCCCCTAATAAAATTCTTTTTCGTAGAAAAAGGCTAAATGTGCGTAGCACTAAAGGCGGAAACTCCTTTTAATAAATCTACACGACGATTGAATATAACATCGCGATTAAAGAAAGTTTTTTCTCGAAGAGAAAAAATTTGGAGAAATGCCGAGCCGAGGCATTTCTCTTTAAAGTGCTGTTAAGTAACCCGACCGAAGCGAAGCGTAGGGAGAGCGCAGCGTGGCAAGGAAAATCTATGATTTTCCGCAGAGTTCACGGAGCCCCACCCTATTTCTTTTCAAGAATAAAAAAATGATGATAATGATTTAAAATAGGTCTAACTTCTTTTAATATCTTAAAATATTTTCCAAAAGTAGATTTAATTCTTCTTCTTGGATAATTTTTTCTTCCCATTTCCCAATAATGTTCTCCTGCAAATTTAATTCCAATAAAAAAATATGGTATTCTAAAAAATAAATTCAAAAAAGATCTTTTGATAATTCTACCGATTAATGGAAATTTAAAAAGTAGTTCAAAACCTGCTGATGAGTAAGGTATAGAAATAACAACATACTTTTTTGAAATCCTATAAAGTTCATTTAATGCTTTATCTACATCTTTCCAAGGAATATGTTCAAGTATTTCACAAGCTAATACAACATCATAGGATTTATCCTCAAATGGTAAATTTCTAATGTCTGCAACATAATCTGGGTCAAGCTCTTTATCAAAATCGCAAGTATCGATATTTATTCCATTTTGCTTAAGATAATTGGCAGTAGTTTTATTTCCAATACCTATTTCAAGAACATTATTGGGTTTTAATTTTGTAACTATATCTATTTGATAGAAATAAGAAATAAATCTTGTCACATCATCATATTTTCTAAAGTAATGTTCTTTTGGAACTTGGATATTAAATTTTTTAGACATATTAATAACTGATATTTTAAATCATTTATAAAAGTATTGAAAGGGTGGGGCGTAGTGAATTTCACTTAACATCGGCATTAACCGAAGTCGGCGAAGCCGATTTGGATGGAGAAGTCTGCAAGGTTTCGTAGTCGGTTAATGCCTGTTAGTTTCCCCTGAATACTTGCAGGGATTGATTTTTAGTGCAACGATGCCGAAGGCAAAAAATCAAAGTCGTGAGCCATATTAATTTTAAAGAGGACACTTTAGGACGGCGGGACGCTGTCCTTTTAATAATAGAAATTGTTGTGTATTTTTGTCTTGTGAGCCGCCGCCTTTTTTGCTTCTTTTTTTCTAAAAAAGAAGATTAACTAAAATGCTTTAACCATAATCTTGAAATATTCTCTCTTTTTTCTTCTTGTAGTTCTAAAAATTCTTTCTTGTTTTTCCCATTTATTAATTCAATTATATCTAAAAATATTTCAGCTTGAACAAGACGAATAAAATCTCCTACCACTGCATTATGTAAAAAATTTACTGCATTACCCTTATTTACTAGATGAATTTCTGAATTTTTATTCGTTAAAACTAAATCATTAGGGAAAAATTTTTTATTAAACGAGGAAAAATTATCAAATTTAAACTCATCGTCTGAAGAAGTAATCGAGAAGAGGTAAGTCTTGCCTTTTAATTTATTTAATTTCTTTTCATCCAAACATTTGTTTCCTGTAGCAGCAAAAATTAAATCTATATTTTTAAGATAGTTATTTTTATTACAAATCTCGAAACCTTCTGATAATGCATATACTAGTTTTATTGGATTAGTGTCCCATACCTTAACTATTGTCTGTTTTCTAGAAAGATCTTTTGCAATTCTTGAACCAATCTTCCCAAAACCGATTATTAATGCCTTTTTCCCTCCGAGTACTTCATTATAATCTCTTAAAATTCTCTCTGCGGAGTAAGTAGTCGAATAAGCCACGAGTGTATCTTCTGGAAGTTTCAAAGGGCTTCTCGCAACTGAATAAATCGGGCAGGGAATGTTTTTAATTTTCGAATATCTTCTAAAACCATTTTCTGTATCTTCAACAACTCCTAGCAATTGTTCTCCAAAATTTTCTTTTATTTTACACAAAGATTCAGCAAAATATCCTCCAATGTCTGAAATGATAAATTTATTTTTACCAACATATTTCTTTATTAATTGAATTGCATAATCTTTTTGGTTTAATTTTTCCCTAGTAGTATTAACAAAGTTATATTTTTTTAAATTTATTAAAACTGATTTATTGATTGTTTTAGGTTTTGGGATTATCAGTGCTACATCCATAATTTTAGACAAGCTTTCAATAAATGGGGGTCTATCAGTTAATAGGTGTGTGACAAGAATGAGCTTAACTTTGTCTTTTCTGAAATTTTTTGTTATTTCATTAAAGAAAGAAATTGATCTATCCATTTTAATCAATCTTCTTATAATTAAATTTTTCAAGATTTTCTTTTAAATCTTCATACGATTTTCCACAAAGCATTCCCCCTGCCAAAAACTCCTCATTTGTCACTTCAATTAAACAAAAATCTGGAATTTTAAAATTGTCTTTTTCTCCAATACTATTAAATTCAAAGTCAATTACCACAAGCCCTTTCAATTTATCTTGATAAACATCAACTTCACAAAATTTTCCTTTTTCATATTCGTAAGAATACCTCTTTTTTGAAAACTTTTTTCCATCTAATTTATTAATAAATCTATATTCTTCAGGTGCAAGTGAGATAGTTTCTTCAACCATAACTGAAGCATCTCCTTCTTTTTTCTTATACTTCTTTGTTATTACAGTGTTATCTCCTTTTTTTCTTATTCTTAAGATTGGATGATTTGATTCCTTAGGAATGTAATTATCTTCTAATTCTACAAAATTACATTCTTTAATTTCCTCTGGAAGGAACTTTGCTAAAAATGTTCTTTCAAATTCCTCTTCTACAGCCATAATAAAATAAGATTTACTAATACTTATAAACTTAACTATTAAAATTCCATTCCTTAAAGAATTCTTCTAAATAAATTTTCATAAAATTATGTCTTTTTTCAGCGATATTTTTGGCAGTTTCTGTGTTCATCAATTCTTTCAAATGGAGGAGTTTTTCATAAAAATGGTTTATTGACGTGACGTTCAATTTTTTGTATTCTTCTTTGGTTATTTTATCTCTTGGAGATACTTTGGGATTATGAATTTTGTTCCCATTAAAACCTCCAAAAGCAAAACATCTTGCAATCCCTATAGCCCCCAAAGCATCTAATCTATCTGCATCCTGAACACATTTTTCTTCGATAGAAAGTGATTTATTTTCAAAATCAACACCTTTAAAAGATATTTTTTGAATACCTTCCGTTACTAACTTTATTAGACTATCCTCAACACCTATTTTTGATAACCAATCGTAAGCTAACTTTAAACCAATCATTTCATCGCCATTATTCAATTTATAATCTGCAATATCATGAAGCAAACACATAAGCTCAACTAAAAAAACATTGGCTTTTTCTTCAGTAGCTAATTTCTTTCCAATTTTCCAAACTCTATAAGAATGCCACCAATCGTGTCCTGAAGCATCCTCCAATAATCTTTTTCTTACAAAATTTTTGGTTTTATTAATTATTTTTTGATTCTCCATTAATATAGAGAATGCCTTTTAATTTAATAAACTTATGATTCCTCGCTTAAAGCGAGAGTAAATATGCGAAGCACCAAGGTGGCTCACTTTTTTATTAATAACAATTTCTACATTTTAGGGGTGGGTGGTCGGGGGTTTTAAAGTGTCCTCTTTACTAACTTTTTTACTCCTTATCTTTGGCTCACGATTGAATAGAACATCGGCATTAACAGAAGTCCGATTTCCTCGTAAATTTCGACCTCGTGAGGATTTTTCCTCGAACCGCAGTTCAGAGCTGAAAAATCTGATAGAGCTGGAGAAATTTACAGAGCTGAAATTGGATTTGGGAATTTTACGAGCCGAGTAAAATTCCTGTTAATGCCTGTTATCTGTCCCGAAGGCAAAGCCCGAGAACGCAGTGGGGTAAGGAAAATCTTTGATTTTCCGCAGAGTTCGAGACGCCGATTTTTTGTATTTAGAAATAATATCTTTTGGGTGGGTTATGTATTAGAGAGACGCACGCTTCATTTTTTTGTTTCTTTTTTTAGGAAAAAAAGAAAATGGGGATTTCCGTCTTTTTGTTTCTTTTTTTGAAAAAGAAGATTTAGCTTATTTTTTTAATCTCAATAATATCTCCAAGATTAATCCCTAATTCTTCTGCAGAATTTGGATTTCTCACTAAACCAATCTCAATTAATCCAGACTTCCTATATTCTTCAATGTTATCAAATTTGGATTTATCAAGAAAAGAGCTTCCTGGATAGACTATTAAAGCATTATCCTCCTGATCCATCATCCTATTAGAGAATATTCCTTCAAAAATTCTATTTGAATTTACAGATTTAATCATTATTTTATCCCCCTCTTTAAAATCAAAATCTTTCATCCTAGCCCAAATTTTTATTAAACCAAAATTATCTATATGGAGGACTTCCCCTTGAGAAGGCATTTTCTTGAGAATATCGCTTTCCTTTATTGGATTCCCTAGCTCTTCTTCTCTTGTTTCCAAAAGAAGATTTCCCGCAATAACCGTGTGCATATGTAATCCTCCAAAAGGATAATGTTTTTGATTTTTTCCCTCATAGATTTCCTTAATTCCAAATTCCTTAAAAAGCAAGGAGAATATTCCTGTATCTGCACCAACGAACCAAGTTCCATTTTTTAATTTTCCAAAAATTCTTTTGGGTTTTATTTTTAATGGATTGACAATTGCTAAGAATAAGGTATTTTTCCCATGAGGAACTTCTTCAGAGATTAATTTAGATAAAAATAAACCATTATTTATTTGAAAAGGATTAGTAATTAAATTAAAGAAATTTATTTTATCATTTGGTAGAAGGGAAATTAATCTAGCTTTAATTTGTTCTAATGCTATATCCTTACAGTCTGTTACTATTACAATATTTTTATCTGCCATATTATTTTATGTTTATTTATTTTTATAAATCTATTTAATTGAGAGGTCATTTATTACTTTTTGTGAAATAAATGGTAAAAAAGGTGTTAGTTCGTTTACAAGGGTTAAATATCTGGAAAATAAATTTTTTCTTTGAATATCAAAATCTCCTTTATCCCTTGAATTATTAACCTCGTTACTTACTTCCTTTAATTTTCTTTCTAAATCTCCTAGCACTTGAGGATACTTAAAATTTTCCATTCTTTTAACATAAATTTCATCACAGGTATTTTGAAATCCTTCAAAATTGAATCCATCTTTTAAGAATAAATTTTTCAAATTTCCAGTAAGATAAACTAATTTTTTTCCACCTTTAAGCATATCTTTTTTTAGTTTTGTTTTTTGGTCAGATAATGAAAAACATTTTGCAAACGAATACCTTAATGAATCTGAATCTACTCCATCAGAAGCAAGTTTATTCATCTCCCAATTATTAAAATCTCCCTCAGGATTAATATAATTATAAACCAAAATATTTTTCATTGGAAGACTCTTTGAAATTGGAACCTGACATAAAAACCTTAACATTAAATATCTTGTTAATTCTCCTTCTGAAGATGCCATAAAATCTATTTCCTTATCAAAATGCCCTTCAAATAAATTAGAAACTCCAAAGATTGGGGAAATTCCTTCCCCTCCAAATGGATTTGAAACAGAATATTTTCTTTCTTTTGTAATTCTGACTGGTTCAGACAAATTCTCAATAACCCTTGTAAATTCATTTCTACTCCTGTTAGAAAAAAAATTTATATCTTGAGAAATTCCCTCTAAATCAAAGTTTTTTCTAATTTTTTTTATATCCAAATAAAATGTGCCTTCTTTTTGAAATGAATAGCCCTGTTCATACAATTTTCTAAATGTCTCTGTTGTTTGTTCAACTGATTCTTTAGAAGTATCTAAAACATTTCCTGAAAAAGAAAAATTCATTTTGTCTCTTAAATTTCCTTTTTTAATCCACTCATTAACATATCTATCTAAATCCTCAATTGTTCCATTTAAATTTAAATTTTCTGCTCTTTTACCCAGTGCATTTAAACTATATTTTGGGCAAATAACTTCCAACCCTTTTGATTTACTCAAAAATCTTGAGTGAATATCCAATAATGTTTGGTAATATGCATACCCTAATGGTAGATCACCTTTGTAAATACCGCAAGGAGGATTGGCAATGATATAAGTTTTCATTTTTTAATCCAAGAAATTAATGTTCTAAAAGAATTTAATTTGATATTACTATGGTTATCTTTTGTCTCTACATAATCAATATCACCTCCTAAATTCTTTAGTATGAAATAAAACTGTTTAGATCGATTATAATTTATTGAGGTATCTTCTGTACCATGGATAATTAATATTTTTTTTGTTTTTAATTTTTCTAAATAATCGTTTGCATTTAATATTAAACCTGTAGAACAAAAGGACTCCCATTGAGACTTATTTAAATTTCGATATACATTTTCAAATCCTGCAATAATAAAGTCATATAGCCAACCCATTTTTTCTTCTTCATATTCTCCTTTGCCTTGATTTCTATAATCAATTACTGGAGCAAGGGCGATAATTCCTTCAATATTCAAATCTGCTCCAGAACATAGTGCAACACTTCCACCAAAACTATGTCCCAATAAAAATATTTCTTTTATTTCAAGATTAAAATCCTTATTAAAAATAGTTTTAATTTTATTGTTTTTTAAAGCATTGATGAAATCAACAATTGTTTTTTTACATCCATTGATACTGAAATTCCCATAACTTTCCCAGCTTCCTAAATACTTGGGATGGATAAAAATAAATCCTTCATCTACATATTTTTCTGCAATTTCAATATAACTTGAAGTACCTGGAATACCTGAACAAAAAATTATTACTTTTCCATTATTATTTTTTGAGTAATAAGATTCTGCAATAATATCTCCATATCTTAATTTATTTTTTTCCATAGTCATTATAGATTTGTATAGTTTCATTTAAATTTCTTTCTAAATCTTTGAAGCTTCCTGTTTTAGTTTTCAAAAAATAAGAGGGCGTAAACACAAAACTATTCTCTTTTCCTCCAATCCAATATCGCCCATCGTAAAGAATAGCCTCATTTTTTTTATTTAAAAAATCGACGAGCCCTTTTGTTGCTGGAGCCACTCTAAAAGAAAAATTACCCAAATCATAAATTCTACCATATCTCTTATTAATTTTTGTTTCATCCAATTCCAATTCCTTATTTTGAAACCAATCTTCAAATGTTTGAATTATTTGTCCTTCAGTAACTTGTTCATTTGCAAGATTAACTTCTTCTATTAGCTTTAAATTAATTTCGTTAGAATAACAAAAATCTATTAATTGAGGGACTGTTGGTAAATTTAATTGTGTAATGGGGGTGTTAAATTCTACCCTCTCCCCTTCTCTTTTTAAATAAAGAGCTGTTTGAATTATTCCATCAACTACTTTTTGTCTTTTATCTTTTGTTGTTTTTCTAAATATATCATAATTCAATGAAGGCATATGTATATGAAAATCTGAAATTCCTGCACCCAATAGTCTTTGCGTATATTCTGGACTAATCATTGATCCATTAGTTGTAAGTCCAATGTCTGTTATCCCATCTTTACTTAATATTTCGACTATTTCAATTAAATCCTTTCTTAATGTCGGCTCCCCACCAGTTAATTGAATATGCAATCCTTTATCTTTTAATAGAGATGCTATATTTCTTATTTGGTCCAAGGATAAATCTTTATATCCATTGTCTGCTTTTCCGTCTGAAAAAGGCCCACAATAAATACATTGATGATTACATCTTCCAGTCAATGAAAGCCTTGCTTCATAAAGGGGCATTGAAACTTCTATTTTATCCATATGAATAAAAAAATTCGTTATTATTTAAAAGTTACTATTTTATAGTTATTAATCATATTATGAGGCGAAGCCGAGACTATCTGTCCGTAGGACTAAGGAAATCCCCTATGAAATCCAAAAACGAAGTTTTTGCTATCTAGTTTTCGAGAATTCGAAAACTGCGCGCGTCTCTCCTATTGGGTGGGAGAAAAAATATTATTTCCTATTTCTTTTTTAACTCTAACTTGTAGGCATTCTCAAAAATTGAAACTAACATCGCGATTAAGCGACCCGTAGGGCTCGGGCGGAGTGAAACGACCCCGAGTGTTTTTGCGTCAGCAAAAATATGGGTGGAAAAACCTGCAAGGTTTTGGAACCGCTTAATCTGCTGTTAGTTTCTCCCGAATACTTGCAGGGACTAAAATTTAGTGCAACGATGCCGAAGGCAAAATTTTAGAGTTAAAGTGAACTCTGGGATGGCGGGACGCTGTCCAAATGATTTCAGATTGTCGCTGATTAATAGAATAACTGCGAAGCAGACTATTTGTCCGAAGGACTAAGTTGGGGGCTGTATTATATTGTAATCTCTAAATTATATGTCTTACTTGAGAAAAGACTTGAAGTAATTTTCACAGTGAAGGTATTTACGTTTGGTGGAACATCATAAACAATTTTTCCTTTCTTTGTTATGCCCGGATTTACTTCCTCAAATATCAAAGCTGAACCCTCTGGTTTAAGGTAAATTGCGGCAACACTATTGGATGAAAATTCTCTGCCTTGAGAATCTACCAATTTTATATACGAATCTGTTAAATATTTAGCTGTGTTTGCAGTATTTTCTACTTCAACATCTAAAATTACAAAAAGACCATCTGCTTTTTCACCGAAGAAAGTTCCAGCGATGTCTTGACCAATTTCACTTGTAGTGGAAACGCCTGTAACTTTCCATATAAAATCCCCTGCATCAATAGAATCTCCAATAGCATAAGTTGTAACTTTTTCCTGTGGTGCTTCAACCTTGTTATTATTTGAGGGGGTTGTTGTGGTTTGTGTTCCGCTATTTGAAGAATCATCTCCAAACAAACCGCCTAAAACTATCAACCCAATAAAGATGAAAAGAACTATTGCCCACCAGCGTTTATACCAAGCTTTTTTTATCTTTGACTCACTCATAATAAGATTATTAGAGACAATATACTTATAAAGCTTTCTATAACTTTAGTATAAATGTTTGGATATTCTACTAAAAAGGTTTGATACAATCATTTGTATATGAGCAAATACGACGAAATGATTTTAGCGGTTCTTTCGAAAGATGAGATAAAAAGCACAAATCAAGTTTTAGAAGAATTGCAGAAAAAGGCAGATAAAATAATCAATTGGCACGCGTTGTATAGGATTTTAATGGAACTCCATTCAAAAGGAAAAATTGAGAGATTGAAAAGCAAAGCAGGTTTTTTCTGGAAGAAAAAATGACCTGCCGAAAGTTATTTAAATCAAAGAATTATGGTACTACTATATACCCCCTAGGTTTGCACTGCAACCCTAGGTTTTTATTTTCTAAAGTTTTATTAAGCTGAATTTTGTTAGTTTTATATGGAAGATAAAAGCGGTATTGAGAGAGTTATAATCTTTATTGATGGAAGCAATTTATATCATCTTGTAAAAAAGCTTGTTCCTGAAAAAAAGCCAAATGATTTTGATTTTGAGAAATTTACAAAATATCTATTGAGAGATAGAAAACTTGTAAGAATCTATTATTATAATTGTCCTTTGGACAGAAGAAAAGACGAAAAAGCATATATTAAGCAACAGAGATTTTTTGACAAAATACAAAGAATTCCTAATTTCTCTTTTGTCCTATGTAGAATGCAAAAGAAGAAATCAAATAACAAGATAATTTATGAAGCTAAAGAAGATGACATTCATCTTGCTGTTGATATGGTTAAACTTTCTTATAATGATGCTTACGATACTGCGATTCTTGTAAGTAGTGATGGTGATTTTGTGCCTGCTGTTCAAGCGGTTAAAGAGAAAGGTAAGAATGTAGAAAATATTGGATTTGAAAATAAATTTTCTTATCATTTACAACAAACTTGCGACAAATTTTCAAAATTAAAGAGAACAGAAGTAGAAAAGTTTTTTAGTTAAACAGCCCACCAACAAAAAAACAAGAAAAATATTTGGGTGTAACGAAGTGAAACCTCTTATCGTTTGTTAGACGAAATTTTTAATTTCGTGAGTTCTCTCGTTGGTTCGATAAGAGAAGTATTTTTCTGTTTTTATAATCTGAAAATCCACAGATTTTCAGCTATCTGTCGCGTGAGCGACTTCGAGCCGACCCCCTAATTTTTCTGAAAGAAAAATATTCGTAATTGTTTTCGAGCCCACCGAGTAATATGTCGCCTAACATCGCGATTAAAAGACCTGAAAGGCTCGAGGTGTAGAAATTTTTCCCTCGTGAAACAGAGCTGGAAAAATTGCGGAACACTCGAGTGTTTTTGCGTAGCAAAAATATGGGTGAATGAGCCTGCAAGGCGAAGTAACCGCTTAATCTGCTGTTCATTTCTCCCGAAAACTTGCAGGGATTACATTTTAGTGCAACGATGCCGAAGGCAAAAATGTAAAGTTAAATCGGACTTTGGGAGGGTGGGAACACCATCAACTCTTAATGTATTTGAGGATTCGCCGTCTTTTTGCTTCTTTTTTCTAAAAAGAAGATGGGGCACTTTTTCAAATAGTATTATTTATAAATTAGTTATCTATTTTATATTGTATGAAACCAAGACATTTAGGAATTTCAATTGTGATTATTAGCATAGTCATAATTGGTATGCTCTTTTATTTTAATTCCATATTAAATCAACAGAATTTAAAAAGCTGTTCTGAAATTTGTGGTACACAGGAAGGAACTTCTTGTTCTATTGAATCGTGTCCATTTAATATTGAACATAACAACAGCGAGGGTTTTATTTTTATTATTGGGCTATTGGTTGCTTTTTTAGGAGGAATTGGGTTTTATCTTACTTTAACAAAGGCTGAGAAATTAATTGAACAGAAAGAGTATGATTTAACCAAACTAAATAATGAAGAAAAGGAGATTTTTCTGTTTATTAAGGAAAATAAAGATAAAGGGGTTTATCAAAGCAATATTGTTGAAAAATTTAATATGCCAAAATCAAAAGTTTCAAGAATTTTAGATAAATTAGAAAGGTTAGAAATTGTTGAAAGAAAAAGAAGAGGGATGACTAACATTATTTTGTTGAAATAGGACTAGTTTCAGGCAGTAGAACTAGTTTCACGTTATACTTATAAGCTGTATTTTTAACATATTTTTATTATGAGTAAAGAAATTAAGATAAAAAAGAGAACATTGTTTATTTCATTAGCTGTAATAGTCTTGGTGGGGCTGATTGTTTTTAGTTATTCCAGAACTTCTGTTTATACAACAAATCAGGATGCAGATGTGAAAGAATTGGAAGCTAAATTTGCAGTTTTAAGCAAGGCAAATACAAATTTATGTGGCGGAACTTTTAATTATGTTGCTTCAAAATCTCCAGACCAAAGAATTCAAGGTTCGTGTTGTGGACCAATGAATTTTCATAGATATACTGAACAAATAGAAGCATTAAAGAAATATTCAAAATATGAAAAAATTCCGTCTGACCCTTATGATGTGTCAGTTGAATCTGCTCAGGAATTATTGAGTTATCAAAAAGAAATTGTTTTATCAAATGAACAACAAGTCATTTATGATGAAGCAACAGGATTATCTCATGAAGGCGGACCTTGTTGCTGTAAATGTTGGCATTGGTATGCTTATGAAGGTTTGGCTAAGTATCTAATAGTTGAGGAAAACTTTACTTCTGAACAAATAGCAGAAGTTTGGGACATCTCTGATGCTTGCGGAGGAAGTGGGCACGTTGAAGGGGGAGGACATGGTCATACTTAGAAAAATGAAAGGAGGTATAAAATGAGTGAAGCAACTTTAACAATAAGAAAAGACGCATTATGGAAATATAGCACTTTTTTACTTTTAGCCATATTGGTAGTTGGGGCATTTTTTGTTTTTACTGGGAGCAATGGAACAACAGGGCAAGCTGCACAACAGCCGACACAATTACCTTCACAACCCTCACAGGTTGAGGCGAGTGCAGATGATGATGCATTTTTAGGAGATGAAAATGCACCTGTAGAGATAATTGAGTTTAGTGATTATCAGTGTCCATTCTGTAGGAAATTCTGGACAGAAACTTTACCATTAATAAAATCTGAATATATTGATACAGGAAAAGTTAAATTTGTCTATAGAGATTTCCCATTGACAAGTATTCATCCGGCTGCACAACCAGCGGCTGAGGCTGCCGAGTGTGTAAGAGAGAAAGGCGGAGATGAAGCATACTTTAAAATGCATGATAAAATCTTTCAAGAAGGAAATATACTTGATGGTGGAGACCCGATAAAAGGGCCCGTACAAGGAACAGCTCAATTTGGAACAACAGAACTAAAGAAATGGGCTAAAGATATTGGTTATGATATAAGTAGCTGTCTTGATTCTGGAAAATTCAAAAGCGAGGTTCAGAAAGATTTAGCTGATGCAACTTCCGCAGGCGGACAAGGAACGCCTTACTTCATAATTAATGGAAAACCATTAAGTGGAGCACAGCCATTTAGTGCATTTAAGCAAATAATTGATGCAGAATTAGCTTAATTTTATTTTTTTCTTTTTTTCTTTTTAGAAAAGTGCCCCCAATAAAAAACAAGAAAAATATTTGGGTGTAACGAAGTGAAATCTTTTATCGTCTGTTAGATGAAGTGTGAAGCATTTCATAGCCGTTTTTTTGGTCCGATAAAAGAAGTATTTTTCGGTTTTTACTTTCTGCGAAGCAGACTATTTGTCCGAAGGACGACGGCGAATCCTCCTCTTTAGGGGCGGGTGGTCAGGGGATTTCAAAGTCCGATTTAATTGAAACTAACATCGCGATTAAGAGAAGTGGCAATCCCTCCAAAAATTTATCCTCTGGAATGAAATGACGAGCTGAGAAATTTTTGAGAGCTGGATTGACATTTGGGCTAATTTCTGGTCGGCACGAAGCCGATTTGCGAAAGCAAAAAGAAATTACCTCTTAATCTGCTGTTGCTTGACCGAACGAAGTGAGGCACGAGTGGAGCAAGAAGCGACCTCGTGAGTTTTAATTTTTCTTTCAGGGTGGGGGAGGAGGATGGTTACTACGACCATTTAATTTTGAGAGATTGCCCGCCCGCTTTTTGCTTCTTTTTTTCTAAAAAAGAAGATGGGGGAGTTCCGTTATTTTGCTTCTTTTTTTAAAAGAAGATTTTACCAAGAAATAAATACACTAAAATCAGATGACCAGATACTCTTTTTTATTCCGACCTTTCCCTTAATATCTGCCGGGACATCAAAAACCATTTTACCTCTTTTTGATAAACCCGGATTAATTTTATCTAATGAACCAAAACGCTCGCTATCATCCAATTTATATTTCGCATCAGTGTCTTCTTCAAATTCTCTACCTCTATCATCTACGATATAAATTTCATCATTAAGATATTCCGCCGTATTTCCTATGTTTTCCATCGTTAAATCAATTATTAAGAATACTCCATCTGCTTTTTCATTACTAAAGTATCCTTCAATTTCGGATTTTGTTTCAACCCCATGGAGAATATATTTGAAATCTTCAACTATTACTTCATCTCCAACAGAGTAAACAGGAAGTCCATTTTCGGTAGGAAGAGAGTTTCCAGAATTTGTATTTGTTTCAATATTTGAGGAATTATCTGAACCCAAATTAGAAATCATTGAAAGGATTATAATAGCTCCAAAGAAAATTCCAATCGTATAATATGGATGCTTGCTAATCCAACCATCTTCTTTTTCATATTTTACCCATCTTGTGCTTTTGCTTGCAATGACGAATACATCAATAAGATACCATATTCCAAAACCACCAAGAGTTATTAACTTAAAGAAACCCACAACACCTTGACCTAAATAAAATCTATCCACGCCAAGCCATCCAAGAAATAATGATAAAAGAAGCGTTGTTGAAAACTTTCTTTCAATTGAAGATACTTGGTGATGTCCCATAATGAAATAAAATACAATGACTCCTTTAAAAACCTTTCTTTTTTCGCTCACAATTTGCTAATAGATTGTTGAATTTGTTTCTTAAGCCAAATTGCTTATAGATTGCTATGGAATTGCTAAAAGCAATAGGTTTCATAAAAAGAGGGAAAAATCGTAAAGAAATTTTTATGAATTTAGATAAACCTATGATGCCTTCTGAATTAGTTATGAAAATTTACAAAAGTAACAGCAACACATACTTTAATCTTGTTTCTCGTGCCTTGTCTGAATTGAAAGAAAAAAAGTTAGTTGAGGTTGTAAATCCCGAAGATAGAACTGGAAGAATTTACAAGAGAACGAAAGAAGGAGAAAAAGTTTCGAAGGAATTAGTTAAGAAATAGAGTTTCCTTCTATTTTTTGTTTTAGTAAAAGCTCGTAAAAATTCTTTATTACTTTATTTGTTTTAGAAAAACATTTTTCAAAATAATCAGGTAGTTGAAATAAATCTCTTCCTTGTTCATCATCTTTTCTAACATTTAAATTTCTCTTTGAATAAGTGATTGTTCCTTCTTTTGCCTTGTGTTGAATACTTGTAGAAATTCCCGCAATCGTGTCATGTGTTAATCTATTTCTTAAATTGTTAAACTCAATAAACCAATCTAAATTATCAGAAATTAAATCGTTCATCATATCTCCACTCTGCCAGATTTCAATTTCTCCGAAACCTTTGTGTCTTGTATTTGGAAAAATATATTTAATTATCTTAAATATCGTATCAAAAATAGTTTTTGTTGAGAATAAAAAATATTCGCATTGAATAATAAAATTTGGAAGATAATTATTTTTTTCTTTATCCAATGATTCTACTTCTTTTTTAGTAATATTATCCTTGTTATCACAATCTTTTGATATTTCATAAAGACAAAAATTATTAAGATAATTTCTTTTTTGTATTGTGTCTAAATGTGCTTTAAAATTATGAAAATTAATTTTATTTCTATTAACTAAAATATATTCTCTTCTCTTTCCAGAATAAGTTAAACCTTCTTCTTTTTCTTCAATTTCAATTATTGGAGTTAGACTAAGAATATGATTGAATAATTTTTCTTGAGAAGTTTTTTCCTTCATAAGAGAATAAAAAACTTAAACCTTATAATCATTTCGGCGAAGCCAGACAATCTATCCGAAGGATTAGGAACTCCCCCTAAATAAATAGAAAAATTTGGGAGAGCAAAGCGAACCTTTTATCCATTGTTATACAAAGTGCAAAGCATTTTGTTGGTTTTCTCGTTGGTCGGATAAAAGAAGTTTTTCTCTTTTGCCGAAGGCAAAAGCTATCTGTTGCGAAGCAACCGCGGGCAATCTCTCACTATCTTGGGCGGGAAAGAAAGAAAAATTAAAATTTGGGCGAAGCCAAGCAACATTTGGTTATGAGAAGTTAATTTTACAGAGCGGAACGAAGTGACCTCGTAAAATTAATTTGGGCAAAAATCTGCAAGATTTTTCCTCATAACTGTTGTTAGGTCGTGTGAGGCATTTATGCCGAAAGTCTGCAAGACGGCACCAAGCCAAAGGCGAAGGAGTTTTTTCTTCTGCGTTTAGAAAATTTAAATCTCCTATCTTGGGTGGGAAGCGCGCGCTTTTTGCTTACTTTTTTCTAAAAAGTAAGTCGCCACAAAAGGCGAAAATTAGGCAACCGAAGGATTTTTAAAGTTTAGATATATAATAATATTAATAACTGTCCCGTGTGGTTCGCCACATTGGGACTACTTTTTATTTAATGCTTTTCTTAAATTAATTGAACCATCACAACAGTTTCTTAATTGATATGAAGAACTTTTTGGGAAGAAAGCGTTTATTACTTTTTTACCATTCTTTCTAACAAGATTTATCGCAGGAATAAAATCTGCATCTCCTGAAACAATTATTGCAATATCGTATAAATTTTCATAAGAACCTTTGATTAAGTCTGTTGCTAAATAAACATCATCCCTTTTATTGAAAAATCAACAGAGCCGCCAGGTAAAACAATTTTTCTTAAGTTACATAAAACTATATTAAAATTAGGAATTCCTTTAATCTTGTCTAAGAATCTTTTATGGTCTTTGTATTTTTTCTCATCTATTGATTTATCTAACAAAGCAGTATAATAAAAGATATCTACAATTTCTCTTTTTGTTTCAATTCTTTTTATTATATTTTCAAAATTTGTTTTTATGTCGTATCTTTTTAGATTATGGTAAAGATTACTTCCATTGATGAAAATAGCAACTCTTTGATTATTCATAGAACTATGATAGAAAGATAAGTTTTAAGGTTTGTTATTCTAAAAATCAACAAGAAGTTTTTCTATTTTTTCTTTAAAATATTTTTCGAGATAACTAAAGGATATACCCATCTAAGAATATAATAAAAACCAACAATAATTATGACTGAAAGAACTAAATTTAAGGGAGTTGAAATTAAACCCACTATTAAACTTAGAATTCCTAAGAAAAAAATACTTAGATTTGAAAATATTTTTTTATGAAAAGGAATATCGCTTTCTAGGTTTTCATATTCTTGTCTTAATTCATCTTTATATTTTAACTTCATAACTTCAAAATCTTCAGTTTTTTTGAAATCCCCCCAATAATCATTAAATTCTTCCTCTGAAACTCCATATTCATTTTGATATTTTTCAGACATATTGTTTCTAGTATTATTTATCATATTTTGATAAGAAGATTCAAGATAATCTTCCATATATCTTTCCTGTTGGATATTGTAATTCCATAAAGAAATAATCAAGAAGAAAATTAAAAATCCTAAAATAAAGTAAATTTTCCTAAATGACTTTTCATTCATTTTAGTTTTCCTTCAAAAGTGATTTTAATTTCATTTTTACCATTTGATTTTTTTGAATCAAATTTCTCTATTTCATTCATTATCTTACTTTTCTGTTGTTCAGAAAGATTTGATAATCCTTCAAGATTTTTTAATCCTACTGCTTCTGTTTGAATTACTCCCTTTTCAGTTATCTCGAATTTTAAAGTAAATTTTTCAGATTTGTTTCCTGGAAAATTATAGATTACTTTGCCTTTTAGTTTAGTTTTTCCTATTTGTTCTCTATTTTTTCTTATTTGCTCTTTTCTTACTTTTTCAAAATCTCTTTGGTCTTTAAGTAACCTTTCTTTGTCTCCGGGTTTTGAAAAGTCATAAGTTTCTCCATCATCTTCTTCAATAATTCCTTTTTTCAAATAATAATCATAATCTTTAACTCCTTTCTTTTTAGGTTTCTTTTTTTCTCCAAATATCTTTTTTAAAAAACTCATAAAATAAATAGAAAAAGATAATATAAAAAAGTATTGTTGAGTAAATCAGAAAAATTTGGGCTAAGCCTTTTATCCTTTGTTGTGTAAAATTTAAAAAATTTCATTTCGGTTTTTGTTGGTCGGATAAAAGAAGTTTTTCTTCTAAAAATCTTTGATTTTTAGCTATCTAATTTTTCGATAGAAAAATTGCGCGCTTCTTTGGGCGGGAAATATGTATTAGAGATTTAAATTTTTAGCAGAAGAAAAAATTCGATTTAACATCGGGATTAAAGAAAGTTAATTTCTCCCGCGAGTTTACGAGCTGGCTGAGAAATTAATTTGGGAAAATCCTGCAAGGATTTTCTCTTTAATCGCTGTTCATTTTCCCGAGCGTAATGAAATGGAGCGAGAGCCTGCAAGGCGTGGCACGAGCGGAACGAACGAAGTGAGTGACCTCGTGAGTTTCCAATCTCCGAAAATTCTTTGATATCGTAGTTGCTGAAAATTGTCTTTAAAATTGTCGTTGGTGGTGGAAAGAGCGCGCTTTTTTGTTTCTTTTTTTCTAAAAAAGAAAGTTAATCCTCTTCGTCTTCTTCTTCTTTTGTTTCTGGTTTTATTTCCTTTACTAAACTCTTGTATTGTTTATTCAATTCTTTTTTTGTTACTTCTTTATTATCAAATTTCTCTATAAGTTCCGCAATTTCTTTTAATTTTTCTATGTTGTTTTCATTCTCTAATTCAAAAGCATTTTTACAGACAGGACATTCTAAAAAATATTTAGTTTCATAAGGGAAAATTGGAATAAAGAACAAAGTAGCCCAATCTCTTGTTCTTACAAGAGAATAATGAGATGTGTGAGAACAAATAGGACACTTTTGAACAAGAGTAGAGCCAAAATTTTTTACATTTCTATGACCCCAACCAAATATAAAAAACATTTTATTCTAAATCGGGAATTCTATCTGCTAATATTTCGCAATTCTCACAATAAGTTATACGACAACTTGCAAGAGGATAGTTCCCTTCTTTCTGTTTGTTTATATCGTTTTCAAGTTCTACATATTTGTAAGAAGTTGATGCTACATTTCCTATTCTTTTTGTAACTGTTGATACTGGAACATCAGAAACTTCGTATCCGTCCTCATCTCCCACTGTTACTTCACAAATTACTTCAACATTTCTTGCTTCAACATTTCCGAAGTTGTATATTCCAACTGTAAAAAGATTTTTACTAGAATCGTAAAGATTTTCTCCCCAAGAATTCAGCATACCAAACATTAAAGCTTTTTCCGCTGGAATTTCTGGGCATTCGTTAATAAAATCTGAACAAGTTTGCTCGTTTATTTCTTGAGAAGGAGCAGATTTTGTAAAATATAATCCTGCAAAAGTGATTACTGCAACTAAAAGAATCACCGAAATAATTTGATAGGTGTGATTTTCTTTAGCCATAATAAAATAATGTGTAATAACTCCTTTAAAAATTTTTCTTTTTTTGCCCACAATTTGCTAATAGATTGTTGAATTTGTTTCTTAAGCCAAATTGCTTATAGATTGCTATGGAATTGCTAAAAGCAACAGGTTTCATAAAAAGAGGAAAGAATAGAAAAGAAATTTTTATGAATTTAGATAAACCTATGATGCCCTCTGAATTAGTTATGAAAATTTACAAAAGTAACAGCAACACTTATTTTAATCTTGTTTCTCGTGCTTTGTCTGAATTAAAAGAAAAGAAATTAGTTGAAGTTGTAAATCCTGAAGAAAGAACAGGAAGGATTTACAGAAGAACAAAAGAAGGCGAAAAAGTCGCAAAAGAATTAAAATAATTTTCGGCGAAGCCGACTATTTGTTTTCGTAGAAAACTCGCGCGCTCTTTCCTTGGGGGTTAGGTAGACAATTTTTGTTTTTTATTTTCAGCAATTTCGTTTAATCAGCGATGTTATGCGACAATTTTAATTTCGCATTGGAGCGTTAAACGAAGATATCAAAATCAGAATTTTTGGTTTACCGACGACTAGGAGGAGATTGGAAATTGAAATGAACATCGGCATTAACAGAAGTTTTGCGAGGAACGAGCAAAATTTGGGAAACCGAAGTGCAACGAGGTTTCCTGTTAATGCCTGTTAAGTCAGCCGAGGGCAAAGCCCGAGAGTGCAACGTGCCCGAGCGACCAACGGGAGCGAAGGAGTTTTTGTTGGCGAGCTTTTTTAGGGCGGGCGTCTGTTCTATTGTCTTTTAAGAGTAGTAAACTAACCGAAAGCTTTATAAAGACTAATATACTACTAAATGCAAGGTAAATAAAATGGAAGTACAAGATACAAGAGAAACAAGATTAAGGGAAATATACACAGATTTACAGTCAGAGGAATTTTCCAATAGGCTCAAAGGGTCTAGATTAGATTTAGTAGTTGAAGGAATAAGACTTGTAAATCAATATGGAAATCTTAAAGAAGCGTCTATGGAAGTACAAGATTTGAGCAAATACATATTTGAGCAAGCAACTTCTTATATGGAAGGATCAGATCCATTTATACGAAGTAGACTAATGAAAGTACTTAGTGAGTAAGAGTAGTTTTTTAAGACGCCCGCCCGTTTTCTATTAAATTTCTAAATCGAAGATTTAGCTATTGCGAGCCAACAAAAATTGGACTTAACATAACGGATATTAACCTTTTTTAGGTTATATATCCAATTAAAGTATGTTTAGTAACCTTTTTATATTACAATTATTTTTGATGAACATGGAAGGTTTGCTTAGAAAATTAGAGGAAAATCTTAA
>Ga0210044_10002146_pt1 | contig 29586 bp, 20 predicted proteins | sample CryGey13umfilter_2_FD_183959 | JGI IMG/M metagenome (GOLD analysis project Ga0210044, IMG submission 183959) | Groundwater microbial communities from aquifer in Utah, USA - Crystal Geyser 4/9/14 3 um filter (SPAdes) (version 2) | ecosystem: Environmental > Aquatic > Deep subsurface >... | reverse complement strand
GGAAGGTCTCAAAGGGCTGCGAATCCACGGGATTCGAGGAGACCTGTCGGTCCGGGGAGCGGCGGGGTCAGGAGACCCTCGCCGAGCACATTCGCGCTAAGTACGGTTGTAGTATTAGACCACGAGACCGCCCACAGAGGAGAGTGCTCCGTCCGCCTCGACGGTGCCCCCGGGTGCCGGGCGGGTGCCACCATCGGCTTCGCTGAGGCGCAAACCGACCCCGCCGCCCTCTACCTGCTCTCTGCCTGGGTGCGGATCGACGGCACCAGCGCACACGAGCTGCGCACCTCGGCGCGCACTACGTCAGTGGACGCCGCGGGAAACGTGCTCAACAGCGACTACCGGCTGTGCGACCCCGGTCCCCACGACTGGCGCCGCTACGAGTGGACCGTCGCGTTGCCGCCGGCCACCACCCACTTCAATCTGGTGCTGTTCCACCACGGTGAAGGCGCCGCCTGGTGGGACGACGTCTCGCTCGTGAGAGCCCGGCCGGTCGCGGCCAGAGCACCACGGCAAGACGCTTCTGCGCCCGACGGCAAGCCGGTGTTTTCGTGGGGCGAGTCTGTCGGCAAGTCCACACTCATGATCGCCGCGAGCCCCTCCTTCCCGCGGGAAGACACGGTGGTCTACGACGTCACCGGCAGCACGTTCATTGTGCCCAAGCCACTGCCCACCGGCCGGCTGTACTATTGGCGCGTGCTCACTGAAGACCCGAAGGGGGAGCTGACCATGACCGTCAGCCCGGCAGAGGGCGAGCGGCCCGCTGAAACCAGTCGGTTCTACGCCGGCACCTGGGAGCAACGAAGTGCGGACCGCCGCCGGAAAGTGGAGGCGCTGGCGGCGCGACTCACCGACCTGCAGACGCTGGCGAAGCGGAATGGCATGTGGGACCACTTCTCACTCCTGGGCGACGCACTCGAGGCGTCACGGCAGCTCCTGGCAAAAGAACCGGAAGACCCGGCGCAGGCGCTTCGGGGCATGGAAACATCCTGGGCGGAGCTGGACTACACCGTCCCGTGGTGGAACCAGCTCTTCCTCGACGACGCCACGCTGTTCGCCGACCTGAACCTGGACCTCCCGGGGCTGGCGGCGGTGAAGGCAGCGGTCGCCGGCGGCGACTTTCCGGCCGCCCGCGTAGCGCTGCTGGAGTACTTCCGCGCCCGGACGAAGCCGAGCTGGTACGGAAAGCACGAGGGGCTCTCGCCGCGTCGCGCGACGGACAAGCGCGACAAGGAAGCCGACCAGCTTCTCACCCACAAGCACCCGATCCATGACTACAAGGACCCGACGTTCGACTTGGGTCCCGCTCTCGACTGGCACATTCTCCCGATCATCGACATCGAGTGGCCGACCAGCCTCCACCGACATTTCCACTGGAGCAAGCTCGCGGCGGCGTACACGCAGACGGGCAACGAGGAGTATGCCGCCGAACTCCGCCAGCAACTCCTCGACTGGGCGCAGGACAATCCCGTGGAGCGGTGGGACCCGGAGCGGCATCGCTGGGCGTGGAGCACGCTCAACGCCACCATCCGGATCTACTCAAGCTGGATCGACTCCTGGCTACAGATCCGGCAATCGCCGGAGTGGACGGCCGATGCGCAGTTCGTCTTGCTGACCTGCTTGCGCGAGCACGGTCGGTTCCTGATGACGCACGCCGCGAGGCAGGGCAACTGGGTCGTCGCCGAGGCGCGCGGCCTGGTCGAACTGGGCATCCTGTTCCCCGAGTTCAGGGAAGCCGAGGCGTGGCGCAACGAGGGCTATCGTCGCCTGCAGCACGAGCTCGCCATCCAGGTGCTGGAAGACGGCGTCCACATCGAGCGCACGCCCGGCTACCACAGCATGACCATGAGTTGCTTCATGGAGCCGGTGCGCTTAGGCGGTCTGAATGGCGTCGACGTGCCCGGCTTCGACGACTTCGTCGCCAAGATGGAGCAGATGCACGAGTACTACCTCTACGGCACCAAGCCCAACCACCGCATGGCGCAGATCGGCGACGCCGGGCCGATGAATGTCGACGGTCAGCTCCGCCGCGGCTACGACATGTTCCGCCGCCTCGACATGCAGTATGTGCTGACCGACGGAAAGGAAGGAGAGCCGCCGGTACACCGCTCCTACGCCTTCACCGGCGCCGGGCAGTATGTCAGCCGGAGCGCCTGGTGCGACCCGAAGGCGCTCTGGAGCATTCTCGACTTCGGCGGCCATGTGGGCCACTGCCACGAAGACACCGGCCACGTGAGCCTCTACGCCTACGGCACCGACCTGCTCATCGACACCGGCCGCTACAGCTACGCCTGGCCGATGCGCGCGCCCTTCTACCAGACCGTCGGGCACAACACGGTGATGGTGGACGGGCAGACGCAGAAGCGACGCGACGCGCTGAAGGCCAAGTGGATCAGCACCGACCAGTTCGACGTGTTCCGCGGCGTCCACGACGACTCCGAGCCGCTGCAGCACGGGCGGACGCTGGTCTTCCGTCAGCCCGGCGAAGCTGGCCCCGGCTACTGGCTGTGCGTCGACCGTCTCACCGGCAAGGGCCAGCACCGCCTCGACCAACGTTGGCACACGACGGAGAAGATGCAGGCGAAGGCCGACGGCGCCACCATCACGCTGACTGCCAAGCCCGACGCCGGGCCGCAAGCGGCGCTGACCCTTGCGAATCTGCCGCAGCCCGACCTGAAGACGGAGGTCGTCGAGGGCGAGGTTAGTTACTCCTGGTACGAGAAGATCCCGGTGGACGTGGCGCAGTTCACGCTGGAGCAAGCCTTGCCCGCCCACTTCGCCACGGTGCTCTACCCAACCCCGCCCGGCGCGCCGGCGCCGACGGTGCGCGTCGCGCCCGCGGAGGCTTCCCTCGACGGTGCCGCCCCCAAGCCCGGCGAAGTCACCGCGCACGGACGCCGTGCGTCCGCCCTCGTCGTCTCCCTCGAGGACCGGGGGCGGACGTTCTCCGACCACTGGATCGTGCGCCACATCCCGGCCGGGACGGTGAAGTCCGGCGAGCTGGAGACCGATGCCCGGGTGGCGTGCGTGCGCCGCGAAGGCGATCGGTGCACCAGTTGGCTGCTGACGGAAGGAAGCTTCCTGAGGCAGGCCGGGCAGGTCCTCGTCTCGACCAAGAGCGCGGTCACCGGCGCTGGCGCGACCGACCTGGGTGTCGTCACCGCGGCCGTCTGCACCGGCGGCGAAGCTGTGCGCGTTCGGGCGCCGGCCGAGCTAACGATGAACGGCTCCCCGAGCGCCGGCGCCCGCAACGGCGACCTCGTCCAGCTCCCCACCGTCGCCGCGCCCGAGACGCCACCGGTGCCGCGCGAGCCTGGCCCGATCCGCTTCCGAATCGAGCCCCCGCCGCCCCCAGTCCAGGCATCCACCATCCTGGGAATGCTGCCTGCTGATGCTGCCGCGCCGAAGCTCGCCGCCCGGGTCGAAGCCGAGGACTTCACCGGGCAGGGCGGCGGAACGGTGGAGGTCACCGCCGCCAAGAAGGCCGCCAGCGGCAAGTCGCTCCTGCACTGGGACAACGCCGGGCACTGGCTGGAGTGGGCGACGGAGGTGCCGGAGGCCGGCCGCTACCAGCTCCTGGTCCGCGCCTGCACCGCCGAGGTCCGCGCGCTGCGGAAGCTGACGATCAACGGTCAGACGCCTCCCGGCACGGAGGCGATGGAGTTCGCGTCCACCGGTGGCTTCAGCGGCGAGGCGGACGACTGGAGGACGTTCCTGGTAGCCGCCCCCGACGGCCAACCCCTCGTCTTGGAGCTGGCGAAGGGGAAGCTGACCCTCCGGCTGGAGAACGTGGACGGCGACAGCCTGAACCTGGATTGGCTCGGGCTGGCCCGCCTGTAGTACCGTGTCCACACGGGCCAGGTTCGTAGTCCCGCCTTCACGCGGACCGTTTTTTGTGGCGCGAGATGCCATCTCGCGTTACTGCCGTAGTCCTGCGTTCACGCGGCGGGCCGCTCTGTCCTGTCCGACCAGTCTAACGAGTCCGACCTGTCAGACCATGCCGACGCCTCGCCCGCCGGGAGGCGGGAGCACCGACCTCTGCCCCCACGATGAGCCGACTCCTCACCACCACCGCAATCCTTCTCGCGGTCACCACCTGGGCGCGGTCCGGGGACGACCGCCCCTGCGTCACCATCGCCCGCACGCCCAAGGCACCTGTCATTGACGGCATCGTCGGCGCAGACGAGTGGCGGGACGCTGCGGCCGTCGGGCTGTTCCTCCGGAACGGCGCCGGAGCCGTTGCCGACCCGGGCACGGTGGCCTACCTGACGTTCGACGACCGGGCGCTCCACATCGCGATCCGGTGCGCTGAGCCGGATCCCAGGCGCCCACACGGCTACGCGAGGACGCACGACGACCGCGCCTTCGAAGACGACTGCGTGCAAGTCTTCGTCGCGCCCGAGGATCTCCGCAAGGCCGGGCAGGCGCAGCTCAACTTCGGCGGCTACCAGGGCGCCTACCAGCAGTGGTACCAGGACATCCAGGCCTACTACGAGTTCACCGTCAACTGCCGGGGCAGCCGGACCGAGGCGCGCAACGATGTCCGCGACTGGGACGCGCCGTGGACCGCCGCGGTGGGACGCGAGCCTGGTGGCTGGGTGGCAGAGCTGTCGATTCCCTTTCGCTCGCTGGGCGTCGACAGCCCTCCCGACGGCGCGCTCTGGGGGCTGAACGTCTTCCGCTCCCGCCAACCCGACGTGGCCGGTTGGTGCAACCCGTCGTGGGGCGGATACGCGCCGCTGCCGCTGGGCGCCATGCTGCTTGCCGACGCCGGCCCGGTCGTCCGGCAGGCGGCGGTGGCTCCCCCCGCGCTTGGCGACAACGCGCTCAGGTTCACCGTGCGCAACTCGACAAGCCGCGACGTGGTCGCCGCCGTCACCGTCACTACCGCCGGGAGCAGACCGGCAAGTCGGGAGGTGACCGTCAGCCCTGGGGGCGCCGGCGACGCGGAGGTTGCGTACGCGCTGGCAGGTTCGGGGGCGCTACGCACGGCCTTCGAGGTCAAACTCCAAGGCGAGCAGGTCCCGCTCCTGTCCGGCACAGTCCCCCTGGGCGTGCCCGCGCCTCACGCTCTTTCGCTCCGGTACTACGCCGTCCCGGGCTTGGTGGAGGGCGCGGTCCACCTTGCCAGCGGAGCAGTCGCCGCGCACGGACGCCATGCGGCCACCAAGGCCGTGCTGACGGTGCAGCCGCCCCAGGGAACGCCCCTGCGGCAGGAGACCGCCCTCACCGGCACGAGGAGCGCCGTCCTCCGGCTGAGCGCCAAAGGCGCGGCGGGGGACCGGTTCCGCGCGCGTCTGGAGGCGCTGGGCCCGAACGGGGAGGTGCTCGATCAGCGCACTCGTGAGTTTGCCCTCCCGGCGAAGCCGACATGGCTCGGGACGAAGGCCGGTCTGCCGCTCGGCGTGCTGCCGCCATGGACGCCCATCCGCGTCCGGGGCAAGCGCGTCGACCTGCTCGGGAAGCGCCTGGAGTACGGCGACTTCGCCCTCCCCGCCTCCGTGGTCGCCGCCGGGGCGCAACTGCTCGCCGAGCCGATGCGCGTGTCGGTGGTCGCGGACGGGCAGGCGCCCCGCTGGCGGGAGCGCAGGTGCGAGGTGACGCACCGGGCCGACGACCATGTCGTCGTCGAGAGCCTCTGGCGGTGCCCGAAGCTGGATCTCCGCGTGCGGTCAGACCTGGAGTACGACGGCTTCTGTTGGAACGAGGTAACGCTCAGCCCGCGCGGAGCCGTGCGCATCGACCGGGTGGCGCTGGAGATCCCCCTGCGCCGCGAGCGGTGCCGGTACGTCTACCGGGGCCACGCGCAAGCGGGGCACGCGCTTTCGCCGCTCGGATTGCAGTGCCCGCTCCTCCCGAACCTGTGGCTCGGAGACGAGGAGCGCGGGCTCGCCTGGATGACCGAGAGCCAGGAGTGGAGCCGCGCCCAGGACCGGGGGCGCCAGGTGGAGGTCCTCCCCGGCGGGGCGGTGTCGCTCTGGCGCACGTGCTTCCTCGACACTCCAACCGACCTCCGCGAGCCCTACACGGCCCGGTTCGCGCTGCACGTCACGCCGGCCAAGCCGGTGTCGCTGCGCAAGTCGCGCATCTTCCACGGGGCGTACTACGGCCTGGAGGCGGACCGGGTCCAGGGGGCGCTGGAGATCCCCGCCGCCGGTCACCTGGACCCGCGTCGCGGCACGCTCGAATGCTGGGCCAAGCCCACCTTCGACCCGGGCGAGCAGTATGACGAGTCACGGCCGCGCCACGCGTACAACCGGCAGCTCCTCACCCTGACTACCGCCGCCGACGAGGTCTTCATCCTCTACTACAACGCCGACACCCGCAACCTGCGCGTGGTCACCAGGAAGGCCGACGGCACCTACCCCGTGGTCCTGTCGGCGCCCGGCAGGCTGCCAGCCGGGGCGTGGAGCTACGTCGGGCTCTCGTGGGGCGACCGGCTCCGACTGAACGTGAACGGAGAGATCGCCCAGCAGGCGGTCAAGGGGACGGTGGAAGGAGGCGTGGACCGGAGCGCACTCCGCTTCTCCCTGGCCGACTTCCAGCTCGACGAACTCCGCCTGTCGGCGACCGAACGCCCGCTAACGGCTGTCCCCGAGGTCCCCTTCGCCCTGGACGACCAGACACTCCTGCTGGATCACCTCGACCAAGCCGGACGCGCCCCCGCCGCCGGCTGCGCCCCGACGCCGGGCCGGTTCGGCGAAGGGCTTCGCTCCGGCGACGAGTCGCTCATGGACCAACTTGCCAGGGACGGGAAGCGGATCGTCATCTTCCACGAGCAGTGGTCGCGCTACCAGGGCTACCCCGACCTGGAGCAGGCGCCCAACTTGCGGAAGCTGGCGGACGCCTGCCACGCGCGCGGCATGTTGTTCCTGGTGTACTTCAACTGGAGCGTGTCCACCGCCGAGCCGGAGTGGGAGGGGTTCAGGGACGACCTGCTCATCCTGCCGGAGGCCCTCCACTACCATCGCGACGATGTGCCCCAGGACTGCTATGGCGGCTGCGTCAACGGCCCCTACGGCGACTTGCTGCTGGACGGGATCGCCAAGCTGGCAGACCAGGCAGGCATCGACGGAGTATACATGGACGGCACCACCGTCCCCTGGAGCTGCGCCAACCCGAGCCATCCCGGGTGCGGAGCGGACACCGGCGAGGGAACCTACCAGGCGCGAACCCCGCTTCGCGCCGTCCGGCACTTCATGAAGCGTCTCCGCAGCCTCTTCGCCCAGCGGCGGAAGCAGCTCTTCTTAGACGCCCACACCGGCGGCGCCATCAACCTCGCCACCCAGTCCTTCTGCGACGGCTACTACGACGGCGAGACCCTCGCCCGCTACAAGCCCGGCTTCCGCCTGTCACCCGACACATTCCTCGCCGGCTACATGGGCAAACAGTTCGGCTTCCGCGCCGACTTCCTGCCGAACCGGCACACCATGGACCAAGCGCTGGCCATCTCACTGATCCACGACACCGCCACCCGCGGGCAGCCCGCCGCCGTAGACCGGGCGCTGGCGAGCTACGAAGACGGGGAGACGCGGTTCATCCCGTACTGGAAGACGTCGACGCTCTACACGGTGCAGCCGCCGCGCACGGACGCCGTGCGTCCGCAAGCCCTGGGCAGCCTCTACCTGAAGTCGGACCGAGCGCTCCTGGTCGTCGGCAGCCAGACCGAGGAGACCGTGCAGTGCACGGTCGACGTGACCGGCCTGTTGTCGAACCTCCCCCGAGGAACGCAAGCCCGAGACGCGATCACAGGGGAACGCGTCCAGATGCACGGAGCGGCCCTGGCATTCGACCTGCCCGGCAGGTCGTGGCGGCTGGTTGAGTTTGCGGTGCCGTAAGGAGTCGGCTACACTGCCACCACCTCGCCGGGAGCCCCGCCCCGGGCGGGGCGGCGGTTTGTGCCTGCGCGCCAGTTGGCACGACGGAAGCAGCGCCCAGGGTCCTTCATGACACTGCGCGACATCCTTGACGATATTCACGCGCTGACACGCGATATCGAGGCGTATGAACGGAAGTACGGCGTGCTCTCCGAAACGTTCTACCGCGCCTATAGCGCTGGCGAAGAGCCGGCCGACGATTCCTGGATTCTCGATTGGGCAGGTTGGGCGGGCGCCTACAAGACGCTGTTGAGGCGGCAAGAGCAGTACGGGCGCTTGATGCAAGCGGTGGAGCAGGAGTCTCGCTCGCTTGGCGAGGTAATAGCAAAGGCGGCGCGCCGTGAACTCCTTCCAGTCGCTGCGTGACTACGAGCAGTACCTCTATTCGCTCCCGGTGCGGTGTCCCGACATCCGGGGTTCTACCCTTGTGGTGATCCGAAGAAGCTCGCCTGGTACGACTCCCAGCCCCATCCCGATGACCCCTCGCTGGGACCCACGTATCCTCACCATAGGCACGTTCACCCAGACATCAAGCACAACCGCGTGCCGGCCCCGGGAATGAGCTTCACCTCGCCGAACCTCCATCGGCTCATCGCGGAAGTGAGCCAACCTGCCACGGACTCAACGGACGCCTGACCGCTGGGCCGCCGCATGCCCTGGGTAGTTGGCGCTCCTACGGGGGCGCCGAGACTGCCGCAGCGGTCAGTGGCTGTCGGCTGCGGTGCCACTGACTTCTGGCGCCGCCGGTCTCCTCGCGGTGCGGCTCCGCGGAGCCTGGTCTGCTGGCGGTGGAGCAGGCGGTCCCCATGCGTTCAGTGCTCCAGTGCCGTCTTCGGTTCGTACCCGAGCCAGGTTCGCTCCGCGGCTCACAGGCGTGGCCCTGCGCCTCAAGTCATTGGAGTTGTCGTCAACTCCGCGGTCGGGTCCAGCCGCGTTGCGGAGCGCACCGAAGCAACGTCGGCTGGAACCCATTGTCAGCCGTGCTCCTACCCGAAGCTTGCGAGCATGTACTCCATGCCGCGCTGCTTGCACCACATCTCCGCCGCCTTGCGCTTGCGCTGCACGTCGTTGGAGTCAATGCGACTGGGGTCCTTGACCTCGACGACGGCCTTCCTGCCGTCCTCGTACTCCACGAGGAAGTCCGGCACATACCGGCGTTGGTGCTTCTGACCGTCAATCCAAGGGATAGTGATCCCATGCCGCTTCATCCACTTGACCACGTGCAGGTCGCGCTCCAAGCGGTCCATCATGCGCCGCTCAAGATCGCTCTGGTACTTCTCGAAGTTCCACGGGCTCTTCGTCGGATTGTCGTACTGGCCGTGTATGCTAATCGCCATGTTCGATAACCCCCGCTATCAGCCCAGGGATGGCTCCTACCTTTGCCTTCACCTGCCGGAGCATCTTCCAAGCGAAGTCCACATCCGTGCGTTCGGCCAAGCCAAGCGAAGAGTCGTTGAGGAACTTCGCGCGCGCATGATGGAGCAAGGCGCTGTAAACCTGATCCTTGAAGGTCGCGGCATACCCCGCTTCAACGGTCAGGTCTTCGGCCATGTCAAGCAGTCCCGCCTTCACAGCCTCGCGCACCGCCTCATCCGAGACCTGGGCAAGCGGCCCGATGGGGCTCTCGTCAGGTGCGGAGTGGACTGTCCTCCAACCTTGGCCGCCCAACTCCTGCCCAACTACCCCTGCAATGCCGACCTTCGTGATCTCGACCACCGTCGGATCGTATTCAACAGCGTCCAGCGCCGCTTTCCAGTTCTCCAGCGGTTTCGGCGGCGGAGCAATGTCGCCCACGTCAAACTCCCCGTCGTCCGTAACCGACGGATCAATCGGTGGAACGTCAATGACCAAGTCCGGCTTCTCCAGTTCCTGCTTGGGCAGCGGCTCCGGTAGATCCTCGGTCTCGTCGAACAGGTCATCAATCAGGACTCCTGTGCGCTTCTTCGCGTTGAAGATGTCCCACAGCCATTGGTGCTCCAGCTTGGGGTGATCGACCACGGCGCAAATCTGCGGCTCTGTCGGCTCCACGCTTCTCACCCGCACGCGGCGTAGACCGCGCCCCACAACCTGCTGGCCATAGACCTTGCTGCCGAACTTGCGCAGGAGCAGGATGGTGCCCACTTCTGGGACGTCCCACCCTTCGCGCAACATCAACACGCTGACCACGGCCCTGTAGGGCGTTCCCGCCTTCTGCTGCTTGCCCAGTTCCCGCGCCTTCTGCCGGTCCGCTTCGTCGCTGTCTTCCGTAACCAGCAGCGTCTTCACCTTGAAATACTTGTTCAGCGTTTCCTCTGCCTTCACCGCGTCGGCCTTGCACACCGCGACGACGAACAGAATGGGCTGATACCGTTTCTTCGCTCGCCGTTCCTGTTCCTCCAGTCGGCGCAGCGCAATTGCCATCTGCTGGCGCATCGGCTCGTCGTCCGTCACCCATTGCGTGGCGTTCAGGCCAAGCCGATCTACCTCATCCCAGTCGATCTCCTCGACCTTGCGCTGCTCGCCCGTGCGGGCGTCGGTATAGGTCAACTGCACGGTCTTGATGTCCGGCTGATAGACTACCGGGGTCTTGATGATCGCGTCGGCCAGCGCATCGGTCACGCCGTATTCATAGATCATGTCACTATCCGGCGCTCTGCCGTCGGCGCGGTCGGGCGTCGCCGTGGTGTCCACGCGCAACACAACCTTCTCGCGCATCCGCTTGAGCGTCGCCTCGTATTCCGGCGCGGGCGAGTTGTGCGCCTCGTCGTTGAACAGTGCAAACTCGGGTCCGTTCATCAGGCCCGACAGGTTGCTCTGCCCGCCCTTGTTGTGCAGGTAGAACTGGTGGATATTTCCCAGGATCACGCTCGCGCTGAACAGGCTTGCCCAGCCGCCTTCCTTGCTGCTGCCCAGCGTCGTCAGCACAAAGTCCTTCGGCGTGGAGTGCGCCCAGTCCGGCAGCAGATCCCGGTCCTTGAAGACCTTGCCGCCCTCGAAGTCGTCCTCCAACCGGTCGCGCACGATCAGGTTCGGGCAAAGCATCAAGAACTTCTGGACGTTGTGCGCCACACGCAGCCACGCGATCACCGCCGCGATCACCGCGGTCTTCCCGCCGCCCGTCACGACGTTCAGCAGCAGCCCATCCGCGCCAAGCTCTGCCTTCCCCAGAATCTCGTGCGCATAGACCACCCGCAGGAACGACTCCCACTGGTGCGGCCACAGCGTTCCCGCTCGCGCCGCCTGGTCGTCGTCCTTCGAAGTCAGGGACTCGACGTACTTGTAGGAGTCCGCCTTCAGACCCGGCATCCCGTCGCGCCGCCAGTCGCGGAAGGCGTCCTCGTATCGTGCGAACCGGTTGAACACTTACCGAGCCCCCTCCGCCGGCGGGTTATCTACGCCCAGCGCCTCGAGTCGCCTGATAAGTGCAGGCAGTCTATTCACGCAGATGCTCCAGAGTCTTTCGTAACGAATCTCTCCATATTCGTGAGCGATGATGTTGCGCAAGCCGATGATCGAAGTCCACGGGACATCCGGATTCTTGTTGCGGGTTTCCAAAGACACGTGCCGGGCTGCCTCGCCGACAATCTCCAGGTTGCGTTCCACGGCACTGCGCAACATCCGATCCGCAAGTAGGTCCTCGAAGCGCCGCCCTTGCGTAAACTGCACGGTCACCCGCGCGGCGTCCAGCATGTCCCACAAACGGGCCATGTCCTTGTCTTCAGTCCGCATAGATCACCTCGCGGGTCCTCAAGATCTCGCGTTTTCGCCAAGGATTGCGCAGGGCCTCCTTCTCCACGAGGTCCACCGAGCGCCCATAGTGTGCCTCCAACTCCGCCTTCATTGCCACCAGATCGAATAGATCCCATGGTGTTTCCGGCTCGAAACTCACCAGGAAATCCAGGTCGCTTCCAGGGCCGAAATCGTCCCGGAGCGCGGAACCGAAAAGACATAACTCGCGTATCCGCCACCTGCGGCAAAATGCCGCCAGCGCGTCCCGATCCAGTTGCACGTTCGCATTCACAACCTTGCCTCCTCTGCGAGAATCTTACTTCACTTCGATTTCCGCCGCCCACAGCCCCTCGCCGCCCATGTCGTCCTGCACCTTGCAGGCGAGGCGCTTCTTGCCGCTGGTCGGGAACTCGTATTGCGCCTGCAATGCCGGTTCCTTCTTGCTGCCGCGCACGAACGAATACCCTGGCGTGCTGCTGAAGCGCTTGCCGTAATCGAAGTCCCACTGCACGTTGATGATCTTCGCCCCGGCGTTCATGACCACGGTCTCGCTTACGTCGAACTTGTACGTGCGTGGAGCGATGCGCTTGTGGCCGACCTCCACTCGCGGCGGCTGCACGAAGGTCAGGAAGTTCTCGTAGTCCGCGTTCTGGGTCGAAAGCGCGGAAACATGCTCGCGGAAGCGCGGCGAATCAATGCGGATCATGTCCAGCCGGATGAAGTTCAGGTCCGTCTGCTCCAGCCGCCGCAGCCGCTCCGCTGCCTCCTGCGCGTCGGGCCGGAACGCCCAGGCCAGCAGGATGCCGTCGCGCAGGTTGTCCTGCTTGTAGCGCAGCGTCTTCCGCATGGCATTGGCGAACGCCTGCACGTCCGCCGCCGTCACCGCCTTCTTCTGGTCCGGCTCGCCCACCCAGACGGGGAGCGCCCCTTTGTAGCCGTGGATGCCTTCCTCATGCTCTTCGACCACCGCGCCGAAGGCGCGCAAGACAAACGCGCGGAACTGCTCGGGCGGGGCCTCGGCGAGCCGCCGGGCCTCATACACGCCCCAGTGCTCGACGGTCAAGTCCGGAACTTGGTGTAGCCCTGTTAGTTGCCCCTCAACCTGCCGCGTCAGCCGGTCTGCTGTGATCGCCACCGCCACCCGCGACTGGTCGCAGGCGATCCAGCGCCGATTGAGGCGTTGCGCTACTGCCGGTGTCGTCCCGCCGCCGCAGAAGAAGTCCGCTACCACATCGCCCCTGTCTGAGGACGCCTTGACGATGACCGATAGGAGGTCCTCCGGCTTCTGAGTTGGATAGCCGATGCGCTCCTTTGCCATCGGGTTCATCTGCTGGATGATCAGAACATCGTTGGGGTTCTTATGGGTATCGCTGGCGGAAATCCTCGCGCCGGTGGGGTTCTGTGCACGCTGCATCGCCTTCTCTGTGCGAGGCACTCTTATTTCATCACCATTGAACACCCAGGAAGAGGCGGATCGGGTGTACCAAAAGATGACATCATGCTTGCGGCTAAACCGCTGCCTGGATGCGCCGCCTGTCTCGTAGTGCCAGACCAGTTCGTTCTGGAAGCACTCGTTCCCGAATATCTTGTCCATTTCCACCTTGATGTAATGGCTGGCGTGCCAATCGCAGTGAACGTAGATGCTCCCAGTCTTCTTGAGCAGCCGTTTCATCTCGTAGAGCCGGGCGTTGAGCCAGATCAGATAGCCCGGCATGCCGCCTTCCCAGATGTCGGAGAAGGAGCGGAGTTCGTTCTGGTCGCCGAAGATGACGTTGTACTGCCGGCCGGAGAAGAACGGCGGGTCGATGTAGATGAGGTCAATACTCTCGCTGGGCAACTGACGCATGACGTGCAGGTTGTCGCCCCAGAACAGGCGGTTGGGTTCCAGTTCGGGATGCCCGAACTGGACGCGCTCGACCACCTGGAACGGCAGCATGACCTGCGGGAAGAGCTTGCGGAACCCCTTGCGCCGGTCCCATCCCAGCGGCTCCTTCTCCACAGGCACGGCGCCGAAGCGCACTGGCGGCCGCCAGAACTCCTCCTGCGCAGGCAGCGCGTCCGCCCGCTCATCCCGCTCCTCAACCTCCGGCGGCGCGATGAAGTCGCCCTTCATAGGGCCAGTTGGCTGTTCTTGGCCATCTCTCTTTGGCATCACGTCGTCCTCTTCGTCCACGGTGTCTCGCATTTCTTGGACGGCAAACAGTGCGTTCTCACCTGCATTGGCCGCATGCAGTTCCGCGCGCCGGTTGTCGGGCAGGTCGCGCCCGCAAGGCTGTCGGGACTGGCCGGTCCGGGCGGCGTTCTGCCGGGTCCTGACTCCCATGGCGTCATTGCACGGCAGGTCGGCCATTGACGGGCTGGCGGTTACGCCTGCCTGTCCGGCTCCATTGGGCGCCGCCGACAAGGCAACCCTAGCGCAGATAGTTCGCTACGTCAACGACCGCCCTCGCGCTCGCCGTCCATGCCCGCGTCAGCTCGTCGGCGCCTCCGGTTCGCCGCCGGCCTCCCCTTCTCCGTCCCTCTGCCGCCTGCGGCGGGCGGTGGTGGTGGGGAGGCTGTTGAAGTGGGTCCAGTTGCGGGAGCCGCGGGGGTAGGCAGCGAGGCCTTCGGTGCGGTAGCCGACGGCGAGGGTGTGCAGGTGCGCGGTAAGGGCGCGGGCGTCGCTGTGGGCCGACTCGGCCAGGCGCTCTTTCTCGCGGGCGTCGGTGCCCGCCGCTTGGACCGCGGCGAGCTTCGCCTGCAGCACGGCGCGGGTGACGCCGGGCACCAGTTCCCAGGTCTCCGGGGTCGGCACGTCGCCCCAGACGACGTCGAGGGCCTGCGCGCGGTCGATCACGTCCTTCACCGAGTAGGCAGCGGTCGGCACGCGCTGGAAGTCCCTGGCCAACAGCGCGTCGGCCGTCTTGAACCGCGTCTTCCCGATGGTCCGAACGGATCGGCACAGGCCGTCCAACTCGGTGGACAGGATCTTCAGGTGGCCGGCGGCGCTGTTCGCGGCGTGGTCCGCCTGGTCGTCGGCCCGGTCTGCCGCCTCCGCCGCCGCGATCTCGGCGTCCCAGTCCGCTTGCGCCCTCCCGGCGATCTCATCCTCCACCTCCCCGACGACGGCTCTGCATTCCTGCGCGCGGTCGAGCTCCTCCCCGAGCGAATACTGCCTTTCTCCTGTGGCTGCTATCTCCGTGCTCCTTCCTGTCAGACTGCACTGCACCCGCGAACCCGAACCTCGCCGGGCTCGACGCTACGGTCACGATTCGCTCTGAGCTGCCGTTATCCTTCGTGGCGCAAACATCATCTCTCGGCCGCGCCCTGTCGTCGCCAACCCGCGGGCCGTAGGAGCCGACCTCTGGGCTGTCGGAACCAGCCTGTGGGCTGTCAGACCCAATCCCTGGTCTGTCGGACCCAACCTCTGGGCTGTGGGAATCACTCTATTGGCTGTCGGACCCAATCTTCGGCCTATCGGACCCGACCCTCGGTCTGTGGGACCCGACCTCCGGACTGTCTGAGCCTACCTGCGGTCTGTCGGGCCGAACCTCTGGCCTGTCGGAGCCAATCTTGGGGCTGTCGAGACCAATCTTGCCGCTGTTATCTGTGCCGAAGTGCCAGTCAAGGCCCCGGGCGGGTGCCAAGAGCACTCCGCGTTCCCGGAGCCTGGTACCGGATACAATGGACGGCGAGGAGAGGGTGCGGAATGCATAGAGGACTGATCGCCGTCGATGCCACGGTGTGCCACGGGAAGCCGTGCATCAGAGGCACTCGCATCCTGGTGAGCAGCATCCTGAGCCAATTGGCCGGGGGCTACGCCTACCAGCGCCTCAGCCTCAAGGCGGGCTATCCTGAATTGGGCGACGAGCACATCCGTGCCGCCATCGACTATGCGCGAAACGTCGCCTGGGCCGCGTCTTCGGCAACGGTCCGGGTCTCTGCCTGAGTCTGCAGCAACAGGTGGAGATGTGGGAGGCGCTCCACATGGACCAGCGCGCCTATGAGGGGCTTCGGCCCCTCGAGGCAGGGCTGGTGGCGTGACGCGGCGTGGGCCGGCAGCGCGGCGGCGTGAAGCGGGACGACGTCGACCCCACCGGCGGCAGGAAGCAACCCGAGCCGCTCGCGCCGGAAGAACCACCAGAGGTCGACGAGAACGACGAAGACGCCGGCCCGCCGGCCGAGGCGCCCGAGGAGCGACGCGGCGCCGAGAAAGGCTTCGGTCACGTGCCCTACTCCCGCACCGAGTACACCGCCGAGAAGATCCGGGCGTACTTCAACCTCGACCTCGACCAGATCCGCGCCTATGGGCTCGGCGACAGCGCTACCGAGCTGCTGGTGACCCTCGCCCTGTACAAGGTCAGGCGGTTCCTGCAATCCGGTCTCCGCCTGCGCACTGCCTGCGACTTGGAGCTTGCCGGCGAGGTGTGCGTGACCAAACCCGCCGACTGGGCGCTGCCGGCGGCAAAGGACCTCGAAGCGGCGCTCCCTGAGCTGATCGCGAAGGTAACGGCCGAGGGTCTGTTCGCCGATCCGCCCATGATCACCGTCCAGTTCGCGCGGTGACAACGTCGCCGCCCGTACCCCGTAGGATAAAGCTCCAGCTTTGTCCCGGCCCTATCTCGGCGTAGCGGGCGCTGTGGCAGGGACAAAGCTGGTCAAACTCGCAGAGTTTGCGCTTTATCCTACGGGGGGACTTGCAGAGGAGGTACGCACATGACCGCCATCGAGCTACGTTTCACCGCCGGCCGATTCCACGCTACCCCGTGGGGGCGACATGGTCTTCGACACCTTCATCCGGCTGTCGCCCGCCGAGCCGGTGGTCTTGTGCTGGCCCGAATTGGAGTTGCCGGCAGAACAGCATTAAGCGCTGGAGACGTTGCTGAGCGCGATGAGCTACTTCGGCCGCGCGGAGAGTTGGGTGGAGGCGCGGCTCAACCCTGATTGGACCGGCAGCCTCAACTGCCTTCCCTGCGGCGCCGAGGAGTCGCGGCAGCAGGGCGAGCGGGTGGCCGTGGCTGTGCCGCGGCCCGCCGCGGAATACGCTGCTTGGCGCGAGGAAGCCTTTGCGGAGGCGTTGGCCCGGGAACTCAAGAAGAAGCGCAAGGCCAAGCTGACCGCGAAGCAGCAAGGAGACCTGGAAGCAACCTACGCCAGCGACCTCTTCGCCGCGCTCCACGCCGAGACCACCGACCTCCGCAAGCAGGGCTGGCTGCTGCCGCCGGCGGCCACGAAGGCGGCGTATCGCTTGCCCGCCGACGCTCTGCGGGCGCGACCGCAGACGCTACGTCCGCCGGCGCGCCGGCAGCCCACGATGGCCCTGTTCGCGTTGGCCGGGTCTGTGCTGCCCCGGCTGACCGATTGCGTCTACGTTGCCGAGACGATGCGACAGGCGCTGATGAAGTGGTCGGACGGCGCTGCCGTGTTTGCCGGCAAGGATGCCGGCGGCGCACCCCTGGAAGGCCATCGCCATGCCTTCTTCCTTCCCACTGATGACGACAACGACGGTCGGTTGGATCACCTCATCGTCTACTGCCGGGAGGGCTTCGATCCGTCTGCGCAACAGGCGTTCGCCGGGGTCCGGCGCCTGTGGCAGGCGTCCGGCCGGCCCGACCTGCACCTCACACTCCTTGGGCTGGGCAGGCCGGAGGACTACGGCGGTCTCGATCCGCGCGCCGGGCAGACTCCGGCATTGGCGGCTTCGCGCGTGTGGGTGTCGCGAACGCCACTGGTGCTCACGCGACACCCCAAGCTGCGAAAGGACGGCACCGCCCGGGCAGACTGCCCGGAACAACAGGTGCAGCAGGCACTGTCGCGCCTCGCTCAGCCGGCGCCCATCGCAGTCGAACGGAGGCATTGCACCGAGGCAGCCGGGCGGCCCGTGCGCTGGCTGGACTTCGCCCGGGAGCGGCGCCGGGGCAACCAACCGCCGGTCGACTCTCGCGGCTGGGGCTTCGAGATCCGCTTTGAGAAGGAGGTGAGAGGACCATTGGCATTAGGCTATGCCTGCCACTTCGGGCTGGGCCAGTTCATCGCGTCGGCGGAATAGCCGCCCCTCCTGCGCGAACCTGTAGTGGTGCCCGTTTTCCGGGGAGGTCCGCGCTGCCGCCTGTATGCCCCGCAGCGGGGCACCTACGGGCGTTTTCGGCGGCCGGACCGGTCCGGCGTTCCGACCTTGACATCACAGGTTCGCGAATCGGCGCACTCTGGCCCCTGTCCTGCAAGGGCCGGAGAAGCCCGCAGTCTCATCCGCCCTTCACCGGGCGGTCCCATTTGGGTGCCCAGCGTGGAGCGAGTTGCCAACTCGTTCTACCGTCCAAAGCGGCCGCCCTCAGAACACCACAATCTCCCCCGTCTCCGCCGCCTGCTTCGAGCAGAGGGCGAGCTTCATGGACAGCCGGGAGTCTTCGGGTGGGGCGATGGTGATTGGGGTGTCGTTGCGGACGGCGGCGCAGAAGTGGTTGATTTCGGCTTGGTAGCCGTCCCCCTGGGCGACGGGCAAGGCGAGGGTGTCGCCGTTGCCGTCGATGACTCGGAGGGTGGGGTCGCGGGTGATGTCCATCTCCAGCGTGGCCTTGGTGCCGACAATGCGGAGGTCCATCCGGAACGGCCAGTTGGGGGGCATCAGGAAGCTGGCTTCGGTGAAGGCCAGGTGCTTGTCGTACTTGAGGTTGGTGAACACGTGGTCGAGCGCGCCGGTCTCCGACAGCAGGGCAGTTGACGTCACCGAGACGGGGTCGCCGAGGAGGTAGCGGACGAAGTCGAGGTCGTGCACCTGCATGTCGACCACGGCGCCCAGCGACTTCGCCGGCTGCAGCAACCAGTTCTCCTGCGACCAGCCGGGCGGCGAGGCGAGGCGGTGCGCGACGATGGCCAGGATCTCGCCGAGGGCGCCGGTATCGACGTACGCCTTGGTCGCTGCGTACTCCGGCCAGAAGCGGATGACCTGGGCGATCATGAACTTGCGGCCGGCGCGCTTGCTGGCGGCGATCATGTCGTCGCACTCCTGCAGCGAGGTGGCGAAGGGCTTCTCGCAGAGTACGTGCTTGCCGGCGTCGAGGGCAGCGACGACGCAGTCGCGGTGGAGGTATGTGGGCAGGCAGCAGTCGACGATGTCAATGGTCTCGTCGGCCAGCACCTGTTCGAGGGTGCTGAACGGCGTGGCGCCGTGTTCGCCGGCGAGCTTCTCGCGCTGCTCGGGGCGGACATCGACTACGGCGGCGAGGTCAACGTCGTCGATCTGTTGGTAGCAGCCGGCGTGGACACCGCCCATGAAACCGGCTCCGACTATGGCGACTTTCATTGTTGTTCAACTCCGTTCAACGCTAAGGCGCTAAGGCGCAGAGAAGGGCTACTGACAGGATTCACAGGATTTCCAGGATGGGGCGGAGAGGTCAATGCCCGTGTGCAGTTCGCCACGGGCCCGACACGCACGGCGTGCTTGCGCCGCTTCATCCTGTCAATCCTGTGTATCCTGTCCGAGCCCTTGCGTAGTGACTTCGCCACCGCGCCTCCCCTTCCTCCCACGCGCCCTCACCAGTTGATCGGGTACACGTGCAGCCAAGGGACGAAGCAGCCGACGAGGGTCCAGAGGCCGCCGTTCATGAAGTCGCCCATGAGGAGGCCGAGGAAGAACGGGAGGCAGCGAGTGTAGACGCTGTTGCCGGAATAGCGCAGGATCGCGGACTTGGCGCACCAGCCGAAGAAGAAGGGCAGCCAGATGGCGGCCATGGTCGGCGTGTTGGCAACGGCGTAGCCGACGGGGTGGAACGGCCACCACAGCAGGTGGGCGCGCGCGGTCGCCAGCACGGCGGTCACGCCGAGGCCGGCGAACGCTGCCAGCGTGCCCGGGCGGTCGGGCTGAAGCGGGTTGGCAAGCAGGCTCGCGAGATTGACGAAGGGCTGCTTGCCCATCTGCGTGCGCCAGTTGTCGGCCTCGGCCAGGGCGCCCAGGTCGTACCAGATCTTCAGCCCGTCCCAGAAGGAGATCATCAGCACCACGGCGGTCGCCAGCAAAATGGGCCCGACCAGCGACCGCGGCCGCAGGCGACACTGAGCCGCCATCTTCATGCCGTCAAGCTGGTGCGGCATCGATAGGCAGCGCAGGTCGTAGGTCGTCAGGAACTGCAAGTACGACATGATGGTGAGGTCCGGCATGGACAGCGCCTTCGAGCCGAGAGTGCCGGTGACTAACAGGTTTGGATCGACCCGCGGGCCGAACAGCCAGGCGTTGCCCGCTTCGGCGCGCACGCGGGTGGCTGCCGTCATGTACACGAACACCAGCGTCAACAGGGCCAGCGGCGCGAAGGGCGACATGCCGGCGACACGACAGAACGCGTAGATCGCCAGAAAGCACGCCGCCAGAATGAGCGCAGCCACCCGCGGCGCCATGGCCTCCTCCGCGCTGGCGCGGTGCCCCGCGCGAATCGCCAGCCACGTGTCGCGAAGGTGCCGCTTGCCGAACCACAGGGTGAGCACCACGATGCCGAGGAACGCGCCGGCGCCCTGGTGATCCAGATACGGCGGCTGCGACAGCGGCCCCGCGCCGGGCACGCCCTGCACGCCGACGACGGCCGACATGATCTGCTCGAACTTGGTGAAGAGGTAGAAGAACCAGCAAGAAAAGGTGACCTCGCGCGACAACAGGAACGCAATGCCAATGACGAACGGGTAGAAGCTAACGGGGGTGCGGCCCATGGCGTTCCACGGCCGGCTGGCGAAGTAGGGTGACAGGTCGATCTGCCGCACCTGGATGAGCGGCACCAACGGCCAGTTCTCGTGGGCCGTGTTGAGCAACCCGAGGAACAGCGGCACCGCCGCACCCAGCCAGAAAACGCGGTCCCGCAGGATGCCGGCATTGTCGTCGGTGAGGGCGACGGGCAGGGCGACGGTCGGGAAGGTCAGCCGCTCGTTGTCGATCCACTGGCGGCGCATCAGCGAGTTCAGCGCCAGCGTCGCCAGCAGCACGGTGAACAGGAACGCGCTCCACACCAGCACCGGCCCCAGCCACACGTGCACCGGCACATCGGCGTTGCCTTTGAAGAACGCTTCGAGCGCAACCTCATCGCGCGGGCCGAGCCACTCGGGAATGGCCGGCAGGAATTCGTCCCAATGGTTCTCCGCCGAGGCGTAGTAGAACGGCGACGCCAGCGAGGGCACCAGGAAGTGAATGCCGCCCGACGAGCCGATGACGGTGGCGGAGGTCAGCATCACGTACATGACGACCAGCTCAGGCTGTCGGAAGGCGCGCTTCGCGCAGCAGCGCCGCACGACCCGATTCAGGCACACGACGGCCAGCAACGCGAAGAACGCGCCCAGCGGGATCGACGTGTTCGCCAACGCCGAGTGCCCGCGCCGCCCGCCCATGATCAACTCGGCGTGGTGAATCCACACGGCGATGCCCCCGGACAGGACGGCACCGAGGAGCACGGAGCGCCAGGTGGCGCCGGCGAGGCGGGCATTCTGTTGCTGCGTTGCGTCCACACCGCATGTATTCGGCACAGCCGACCGCAGCCCTGCTGGCGCCCCTTGCCCCATGGGGAGTCGCCAGCGGTTTGACGCAGGCCTCGACGTCGAGTAGAATGCCCAGTCATTGCACGGTCCGGATCGGCGCTCTGCCGCCGCGAGAGCCGTGCCTCGTGCAGCCGAGGAACCGGAATGGAAGTGGCACTGCCCCTGGATCAGATGACCGTGGCGGAGAAGCTCCAGACGATGGAGCGCCTGTGGGATGACCTGTGTCGGGCGGCGCCCCCGGTGTCTTCGCCGGCTTGGCATCAGCACGTTTTGTCCGACAGGGCGACGCGCGTGACAAACGGGACTGCGGGCTTCGCTGACTGGGAGGACGCCAAGCGGCGAATTCGAGCCAAGACGTCATGAGGATCGAGAGCCTCGACGAGGCGGAGGCTGACCTCGTTGAGGGCTGTGCCTTCTACGAGCGACAGGAGCGGGGTCTGGGTGGCTACTTCCTGGACTCGCTCGTCGCGGACATTGACTCGGTGCGGATCTACGCTGGCGTTCACTCCGTCCATTTCGGGTACCACCGAATGCTGTCGAAGCGGTTCCCGTTTGCAGTCTACTACCGCGTGGAGGCAAAGGTGATCCGTGTGTATGCTGTGCTCGACTGCCGCCGCAATCCGGCATGGACACGAGACCGGCTGACCTGACCGGGCGGCCCTGTCACTGCCTGTTGCGTTGGGCCCGCGACACACCCGTATCTCCGAGAGGTCCCCGATGCCGGAATCACCAAACCGTCGTGGCTTTCTCCGAACCGCCGGGGGCGCGGCACTGGCCGCGTCGGGCGCGGTGCGCTGCTTTGCCGAACCGGCGAGGAGCGACCGCCCCAACGTGCTGTTCCTAATGACCGACGAACAGCACCACCGGTCGTTGTCGCTGACGGGCAACCCGTACGTCCGGACGCCGAACATGGACCGGATTGGTCGCGAGGGGGCGCTGTTCGAAAACGCCACGTGCGTGACGCCCTACTGCTCACCGTCGCGCGCCTCGATGATCACCGGCGTGTACCCGCACACGCACGGCATCCTTCAGAACGTGAGCCCCGGCCGCAACGGACAGCCGCCGCTCAAGCACGATGCCTTCCCCAACACCGAGTGTCTCCTGCACGATCAAGGCTATGCCACCGCCTTCCGCGGGAAGTGGCATCTGGGCGACACCGGCGACTTCTTGTGCTACGAGTCGTGGGGCTACGCCTCACAGAAACCAGGCGAATACAACCGGCTGTTGGAGGAGCGCCTGCCGGCGGCGCAGTTCAAGGACGACCAGGACCCCGGCCGGTACCTCGGGCGGCCGGTGGAGAAGATCCGGGCCATCCGTGACGCGTGGCAACCGTTCCAGGAAGTCGCCAAGAACGTCGGCTACATCGCCACCATCGGCCGGTCGGTGGTCCCGCCCGAGCTGCTCCCCGAGACGCAGATCACCAACCAGGTACTGGACCTGATTGACCGGCACAAAGAGGGCAGCTTCATGATCACGGCTTCATGGAGCCCGCCGCACGACCTGTGGGTGATCCCGGAACCGTACTACTCGAGGGTGGACCGCGGCAAGGTCAAGCTGCCCGGCACGACTGACCTCCCGCAGTGGGATCAGGGCGGTCCCAGCAAACGGCTGGGCGACCTCGTCGGTCCCGACGGCCTCCGCGAGTACGCCGCCATCTACCACGGCATGGTGAAGTACATCGACGACCAACTCGGCCGGATCCTCAGCAGGCTGGACGACTTGGGCCTTGCCGACAACACGCTGGTGCTCTTCACCAGCGACCACGGCGATATGGTGGGCGCCCACGGGTGCGTCGGCAAGTCGCTCTTCAGCTTCTTCGACGACTTGGTGCGCATTCCGCTGCTCATGCGCTTCCCCGGCCGCATCAAGCCCGGGACTGTGGTGACGCAGCCCGTCAGCCAGGTGGATTACACGCCCACAGTTCTCGACTACCTCGGTCAGCCGGCGCCGGGCAAGATCCACGGTCGGTCGATGCGGCCGCTTATCGAGGGCCGCCGGGTCGACTGGCGCGCCTACGCCTTCTGCCAGCGCGCTGCCAACTCGCGGATGCTCCGCACCGACCGGTGGAAGTACGTCATCCGCTCGAAGCCGCGGATCCTGGCGCTCTACAATCTGGAGCAGGATCCCAACGAGGACCACAACCTGGCGGGGGACAAGGCGCACGCCAGCACCCTCCGCGACTTGCACGCCCGCCTGCTGGACGTCATGACGAAGGACGGCGACCCGTACCTCAAGGACTTCCCGCGGGACCCGTTGGGTTGAGTCAGTCCGGGCATGCGGGCGGGCAGTCGGCGGCCAACTCGCGGTCCAGGTCGCGAAGCGAGTTCATGAGTTCGCCGTGGAGGTCTGCGAAGGGCAGCGACCCAATGATGAGCGGCACCAGGTCGGCCGCGTAGCCTCCGCGAGCCGCGACCTCGCGCTCGACGGCGTAGCCCAACGAGTCGTTGGTCTGGCTGAGCACCAGCGGCAGCGGTGACGGCGACTCGGCCACCACTTCATTCTTGATCCTCTGGAACACCTCGAAGGGCGTCCCCAGGAAGCTGATCGGGCCAATGCGCAGCCCTTGCAGTTCGGTGGGCGGCTGAAGCGATTGGCCGGTGTTCAACCTCCCGATCATCTGGCGCAGGGCGGTGGCGCGGACCACGGCCATGCGGACCTCGCCGTCTGCGTCGGCGGCGTCCGGCGCGTGAATGACAGCGGCTTGCTCCGCCAGAAGGGCGACCAGGTGCTCCCTGCCCCAGGGCTTACGGCTGAAGGTGACCTCTCGGCTGATGCACCGCAGGCAGTCGCCCTCCACTGGCAGGGCTGCGGCAAGCCCGCTGCGGACCGCGCGGGCGTAGCGCGAGGCGATTACGTCCAGCGCCAGCAGCGACTCCTGCTCGGGCTTGTGGACCACGCAGCTATTCACGTCGCCCTCCGCCCCCTGAAGAAACAATCCCACAGCGCCGGGGTGCTCGCGCTCCAGCAGGTTGGTGGCAACGCCGCAGTAGTCGCCGTGGATATAGCGCGTGTCGGCGCAGCAGACCACCGGGTGGCAACCGAAGTAGCTGGCAAAGCCGGCCAGACGACCGTTGGTCTCCACCTTGAACACCTGGCACTCCGTGTCGGTCAGCTCCGGTCGCTGCGGCCGCCAGTCGTCGGCGAGCACCTGCTGCCACGGATCGGGCGCCTGTTCCTGTTCCCGGTTGATGCCGACCCCTTCGCACGGCACGACGGCATGGGAGAGCGTCGCTGGTTGGAGGTTGCCGAGGGCTTCCGCACACGCCCGAGCAATCCGCCCTGGGAGCAGCGCAAGGTAGGGCGCGTCGGCCTCGGCCCAGCCGATGTACTCGCCAATGCTCGGGCCGCTGTGGGTGTGCGTGCAGTGGAGCATCACCGCAGTGTTGGGCAGGCCCGTCGCGGCCTCCACCAGGCGCCGGGCCTCGCCGGTGAGCGCAGCCGAAAGACCGACTAAGTCGCAGCTTCCCAAGACGGCCCGCGCCCCTTCAGACTCGACAGCCATCGCCCGGGCCCAAAGCCGGTCGCGAATGCCGACGGACCGCCGGAGCACGTACGGCCCGAATCCACACAGTTCCACCCCGACGCGGGGCGTGATCTCTACTTTGGCGAAACCGAATCTCACGGGAATGCCTCCTGTCATCGCACCGGACTCAGCGTCAGCAGCCGGAAGTTCATGATCGCTCCCTTGAACGGCCCAGGCTTGAGGGTCAACATTGCGTCACCAGCCGGCAGCGCGATTGTGCCAACGCGGAAGGACTTGTAGGTCTTGATCCCGCCGGTGTCCTCCGTCTTGCCGACAAGCGCTTGGTCGCCGACGGTGAGTGTGTACTCAATGCCGGGGTTGGTGGAGCCGTAGGCGAACTCGACGGCGTACGTGCCGGCCTTCACGCCTTTGAGGGCCCATTCGCAGTGGTCCGCGGAGTTGGTCCAGCCGCCGAGGTTGTTCCGGTCGGGCTGGTAGCGCAGGCCGCCGGTGGTTCTGGCGAGGGCGGGGTAAAGGACGAACTTCCCGTCAGCGTCGGCTTCGACAGGCTTGCCGGGATTGCCTGCGGCACCCGCCTCCGCAGTCTGCAAGCCGCTGGGCAGCTTGACGGGCGAGAGCACTGCCGAAGCGTCTCGCTCCATGCAGAGCACAGTGCCGGCCATCGTGGCGACGTAGAGTCGACCGCCCGCGGCGGCCATGCCGTCCCAGACGGGCGGACTGTCCAGCTTGTGCTCGGCCAAGCGCGTCCCGTCGGCGGCGGAGACTGTCCACACCAGGCCGCCGGCACGACCCTCGAAGGGGGCATAGGGGTCGGCTGCGTCGGCCTCGTTCGGCATGCCGCCGAGGACGAGCACGTCACCCGCGCGGAGCATCGCTCGGGGCCGCATGGACAGCTTCCCCGACCACTTCCAGGTCGGCCCGCTCTTGTTGTCCGACTTGCGGAAGTCTGGCAGCGGCTCTTCGCTGGCCGAGAATGCCTTGCCGGCTTCGCCAAACAGCGTGTAACCACCAGCGCGCCGCACACCCCAGACGGAAGCGCTGTCGAACGCCAACATCAGGCCATACGGCACCGCCAGCCGCATGCCGTATGCGCCTCTCGGAGAGTTGGCGATCCAGGAGTAGGCGACCGCCAGCCGGCTGAAGTCGCCGGTGCCAAGCACCCAGTGCGAGCGGTGATTCTCGGCATCGTCGAGCAGGCTGCTGGTCGATAGCAGGTGGCGACTCGGCGTCTCCTGCTGAATGCACTTCCTGTCGAACCGGAGCTGCCGCAGAAAGACGGAGTTGCCGTCGCTGACCAGCACGTCGTTGGTGGTTCCGCCCATCGAGAAGGCGTCGCTGTGGTCGGGGTCGGTGAACGTCTTGTAGTCCGTTGCGTTCTGGACGAACGTCTCCGGCGCGATCTTCGTCTCGGTCTCCGCTTCGGCTCTGCTGCGAGCTACCGGGTCGTCTGTGCTGACGGTGGTTTGGCAAAGCGCCCTGCCCGTCGCCGGGTCCAGTCCATAGAGCCGGATGCCGCCATCCAGGTAGGCCGACCGGCCGGCAGCCACGTAGGCCACGTTATCCTCCACGAGCACGCTCCCGTGCGCGGGCCAGACTGATTCCACTTGGTCGAAGGCGACGGTGCTCAGCTCAGCGGGCGCCGCGCGGAATCGCCAGACCACCTGCCCGTCGGTGGCGCGCAAGCAGTAGACCCAGCCATCGGCGCAACCGAAGAGCACCCGTCCCTGGTAGATCGTCGGCGGCGAATCAACCCGGCCGCCAGCGGGGAAGCTCCAGCGAACCTTGCCGTCGGCAGCGTCAAGCGCAACGACGCGGCCCGCGTCGATGGCAGAAGCAACGACGATCCCGCCAGCGACCACCGGCGAGCTGAGCCGGCCGCCGAGACGGGTCTGCCAAGCGGACTTCAGGGCGGCCGGCAACGCGACTTCTGTTGAGCCGCTACGCAACGAGTCGTACCGATACGTGGGCCAGTCTTCTGATTTTGGATTCTCGATTTTGGATTTCGGATTTGCGGACCCTGACTTCGGGCTCGGTGCTTCGGGTTTCGGGTTTGGTGTGCCGTACGCTGGGCCGCGCTCCAGCGGCTTCGCTTCCGGCGCCTTCTCCGCTGCCTTCTGCCGCTCTGCCGCTACCGCCCAGAACCCGTACAGCTTGGCTTCCATGAAGCAGCCGCAGGCGTGGGAGGGAGCGTAGATCAGCCCGTTGGCGGGCAGGATGCCGTACTGACAGGCGCCGCGGATCCAGTTGTTGCGGGTGTGGTTGTTGCCACGCAGGTCGAGGAACTCGATGCCGCGCTTCCCGGTGAGGAGGTATCGCGAGGTTGCCTTCTCCCGGTAGCAGCGGTGGTGGTGGCCGACGGTCCAGATATCCTCGGCGGCGGCGTTTGTGCGCTTGATCTCGCCCGTGCGGAGGTCGCGTCCCTCGCCGAAGGTGGGGCCGGTCCAGACCAGCCCGTCGATCACGAACACATCCGCTGGCGACCTGAAACCAGCCGGGCACGCGCAGGTCCAGAGCTGTTTGCCCTCGGCGGCGGAGAGGGCAGCCAACTGCCCGTCGGCGGCCAGGAGCGCCACGCCGGCGTGGACGACCAACGTCGCCACCGACCAGCCGGGGCCGCGCGAACCGTTGCCCTTCCTCTTCACGTCCTTTGCGTCACTGCCGTCGATTGCCTCGTCGCCGCCGGAGTTCCATAGCACTTTGCCGGTGTCCCGATCCAGGCACACAACGCCCTTTCCTGCCAGGAAGAAGACGCGCCTGTCGGCGGCTGCGAGCGTCAACGGCATGAGCTTGGCGCTCTGCGGCTCTGTCCACTTCCAGAGCACCTCGCCGCTGTCGGCCCGGACCGCGACAACCGTCTTCGCGTTGGGGTACGGCGCTTCGCCCCGAAGCACCGGGTCAATGGTCGCCTGCTCCGCGAAGGGCGTGCCGGTCACGACCAACAGAATGCCCTCGCTGAAGACCAGCTCCTCGGCGCCTTTGGTGTCGGGGTAGCTCTGCACGACTTTGCCGGTCGCGGCATCGAGCGCGGAAACCGGCTTGCTCATCCCCAACGGCGCGTATACGCGGTCGCCTGCGGCCACCAGCGTCCGCGGCAACTGCACAGGACCCGACCGGAACCCCTGGCCGGTGTACGCCCACGACGCCATCGGTCGCGCCCATAGCAGCACGCCGTTGAAGGCGTCCCGCGCGACCAGCGACCACCTGCCGGGAACGGAGACGGCAGCGGACGGACCGTCGTCCACGATGCTGAACACGCGCCCGGCCGCCGAGACTACGGCGCTGAGGCTGGCAAGCTTGTGGTGGTTGCGGCTCCAGTTTGGCGCGGCGACCCACTGGACATGCTGCGGCGGCCCGATGGCAGTGTCCTGGGCGACGGCGTTGCCGTCGGCCTCGTGCAGATAGTGCGTCCACTCGTCGAGCTGCTCGGGGCGCGGCTTGACGATCCGCGTCCACTTGCCGCCGCGCTGAACGTAGGCGACACCCAACGGCGCCAGCACGCGCAGCATCTCCGCTGGTGAGACACCCGCCGGGTCCTCTGCCATCAGCAGGTTCACGAGGTTGTCGAGGTACGGCAGATGTCGGCCGTCGAAGCGGGCCGCCGAGACCTCGCCTTCCAGACCCAGCGACCGAATATGCTCCCGAGCGTTGGCGACGTTCTTGGCGTCAACGTCCAGGCCCTGCACGAGATACGAGTCGCTCACCCGCAAAGCCGCCGTCAGCCCTCCCTCCCCACACCCCACGTGCACGACCAAGCCGCCCTTGACGCCGGTGGCGCCGAGGATCTGGACGGCTCGTTCTTGCTCCGGCGGAGCCGCCGTCGCTCTGCCAACCAGAGACAGCAGCACCAGCAGTGCCGCGCCGGGGAACCGTCGCTCAATCAGCCGTGGGGTCATCGTCGGTACTCCTGTTCAGCCGCGCGCCGTCACGCCTCCACCAGCGCCTTGAGGGTGCGCGCGTTCCGCACAGCGTGGCCGTTCGCGTCGTTGTTGAAGTAGACGTAGGCGCTGAGCCCGGACTGCTTGAGGGCCAGCAGCCTCGTTGCCCAGACGGCCAGTTCCTGATCCGAGTAGCAGGAGGCGTAGAGCGTCTCGCTGCCGTGCAGGCGAACATAGGCGAAGCGACCGGTGGTAGTCAGGTCAACCGGGTAGTCGGGCATGCTGACCACGCAGGGCGCGACGCCGTAGTGCGACAGCAACGCGAACACGTCCGGAGTCTCCCACGAGGCGTGCCGGAACTCGATGGCGTGGTCTCCTGAGGGCAGCTCTGCGACGAACTGCTCCAGTAGCTCCTCGTCCCGGCCGAGGTTGGGAGGGAACTGGAAGAGGAGGGGACCCAGTTTGCCGCCCAGCAACTGGAGTCGGCTCAGGCAACGGCGGAGTTCGTCCCGGCAATCACGCAGGCGCAACAGGTGGGTTATGCGCCGGTGCGCCTTGGCTGCGAAGGTGAAGCCTTCAGGTGACCGCTTCGCCCACCCCTTGACCATGTTCACGAACGGGAGCCGGTAGAAGCTGGAGTTGAGCTCGACGGTGTCGAACTCCTCAGCATAGCGCGCCAGCCAGTCGATGGGCGACAGCTCCGGAGGGTAGAGCGCGCCCCGCCAGTGGTCGTACGACCAGCCGGAGGTGCCAAGGCGTAGGCGCGGTTCTTCAGCCGCGGGCTCCATCAGTGGGCGAGGCAGCTCGGATTCCTGGCCCCGCACGGCGGCGTCCCGTTTGCCCCGCAGGCGAAGCGCGGCTCGGACTGGGCGCCGGAGCCTTTGGCGAACACCGAGAGCACGCGGTGCGTGTTGGTGCCCGAGCAGGTAGCGCACTCCGCCCCCTGCTTGGGTGCATTCATGGGCTGGAGTTCCTCGAACTGGCTATCGCAGTCGTTGCAGTGGTACTCGTAGAGCGGCATTCGTGGGCGATCCTCCTGAGGGTCCCTGTCCCCGTGGGTATGTTCATGGTAGCACGGCGGCGCGAGGCGGGCAATGGAGGCGGCTTCAGCGGCCCAGGATCAGCGGCAGAAGCTGCGCCAGCGAGCCGT
>Ga0210044_10002144_pt1 | contig 29593 bp, 22 predicted proteins | sample CryGey13umfilter_2_FD_183959 | JGI IMG/M metagenome (GOLD analysis project Ga0210044, IMG submission 183959) | Groundwater microbial communities from aquifer in Utah, USA - Crystal Geyser 4/9/14 3 um filter (SPAdes) (version 2) | ecosystem: Environmental > Aquatic > Deep subsurface >... | reverse complement strand
CCAGCCATTCTTCCCATCGGCTTCGAAATTACTGGAGGTGTGAGGTATTTTATAGCTGAAAATATTGGGATATATTTAGAAACTGGACTTGCTAAATCGCTTGTCCAAGGTGGTTTAGCAATTAAACTTTAAATTTATTTTTTAAGAAGTCTTTCCCTTTAATTAGAAAAAATAGTTACTTTTGTTTTTACAAGAATTTATTTTACAAGCAAATTAGTCAATTCAATTTTTTAAATTCGTAATCATGAAAAAATATTTACTTTTTGTATCAATGTTTATTTTTACAATTTCCACAATAAAAGCTGATGATTTATCTTTCGGGGGAAATGGAGGCCCTGTAAGAAAAGGAAATAATGCAGATTTTTTAGGTTTATTTCTTGATGATGGTAATTTAGTCTTTTGCGCTGGCTATGGCACTCCAAATTTAATGAGTGCAGTATTCACTACGTTTAAAAAATATGGCGATTATACAGGCTCCTCCTTTGGCCCTTTACACATTAAATTTGAATATTTTTTAAGTGATGAATTTGGCATTGGTATATCATCAAATATCGCTTCATCGCAGTCAACCTGGGTTTTTGTAATTGATAGCAATAGTTATAAGGAATCTTTGAATTATAATTCTACATCTTTCAATGTAAGATTTAATTACCATTTTTATAGCGAAGGACGATTGGATATTTTTGCTGGAGGGGGTTTAGGATATAGATTTTCAAATTCTAAATTCACATCTGAAGACCCAAAGAGGAAATTAAGTTTTAGCCTACCAAATTATTTTCCTGTGGGATTTGAAGCTACTTGTGGAATTCGTTATTTTTTCAACGACAATATAGGAATTTATGCAGAAGTTGGAATTGCAAAGTCTATTATTCAAGCAGGCATTGCAATTAATATTGATACTAAAAATATCAAATTGTAATTTCCCAGGATGAATATTGAAAGTTTAAGCTTTTTATATAAGTGAATTATCAACATTTTGACCATCATATTTCTGAATTTCGTCATGAAAAAATATTAATTCAATGCCTACTTCTTTGAACATAGCTTCAGTTTCTAGACCATCATGATATTTTCTTTCACACACTACCTTCACAATTCCACAATTAATTATAAGCATGGCACAGGTTCTACAAGGAGTCATTCTGCAATATAAAGTGCTGCCATTTAGTGCGATACCTCGCCTTGCGGCTTGAGTTATGGCGTTTTGTTCTGCATGAACTGTCCTTACGCAATGTTGAGTTATATGCCCATCCTCATGAATTACCTTTTTATACAGATGTCCAACTTCGTCGCAATGTGCCAATCCTTTAGGCGAGCCAACGTAACCAGTTACTAAAATTTGCTTGTCTTTAGTTATTACACAGCCACTTCTTCCGCGGTCACATGTAGCTCTAGAAGCCACTGTATTTGCTAAATCCAAAAAATATTCGTCCCAAGAAGGGCGATAATGAGAAGATATTTCTTCCGACATAATTTAAATTTTTAATTTTTTCAATACAAACTCAATTTCATTGTTTAACTCAGCCTTAGTTTTATTATTCTTAAAGAGGAAGTCAGCCATAATAATACATTTTAAAAGGTTTTGTTTATTTGGATCATCGGACTCCATTTCACGTTGTTCGTTGGAGATAAAGGTTTCAAAATCAACATTATCAGTTGAAGATTTACGTATTTTTATTCTTTGAAACCGCAATTTTGCATCGGCATCTACAGCAAATAAATAGAAATTATTTCTTTTTCTAAGAGATTGTATTTCTCCAATTGTGCGGATACTTTCAATAACACAATTTTTTCCTGAGGTCTCACTTCTCTTGTAAAGTTCATCAATAATATATGAGGGTGAATTATTAGCTCTCAAGTCGTTGGCAACTTTGGTCATTGAGTCGCGGTCGATGTTAAGTTTTCGTTTTTCAATTTCCTCAATAATAAATTGCCGAGCCGAAAAATGCAGAAATCCTCTTTCTTCCTTAAGATAATCTACAATAGTGCCTTTACCAGCGCCCAAAGTACCAGTGATTCCTATAATGACCATATCAATAAGTCTTTTTTTGTTTTAAATCATTTATCCATTTTTCATCGACAGCAAGAGGAACAAAATTTTGCAATTCTTTAATTAATTCTGCTGGTTCTGAGCTGAATATGACATTATGTCGATGCTGGAATTTCATAAATTTTTCTTCAAGAATATGATCCAAAAACATTATAAGTTTGTCATAAAATCCATCAACATTAAGAAATCCTACTGGTTTTTCCGACCAGCCCAATTGAAAATATGTCAAAACCTCCATAACCTCATCGAGCGTTCCGAATCCCCCAGGCATTGCAATAAAAGCGTCTGACAAATCATTTATTAAGTTTTTTCTGTCGCTCATGTTTTCTACAATATGCATTTTGCTGAGGTTTTCATGTCCTACTTCTCTATCTTTCAACATTTTTGGAATTACGCCAATTGCTTGGCCATCATTAGTCAAAACTTCATCGGCAATTATGCCCATTAAACCAACTTTTCCACCGCCAAACACGAGTTCTATATTGTTTTTAGCCATCAACCTACCTAATTCAGCAGCTTTTTCTGAATATATTTCTTTTGCTCCTATGCTTGAACCACAAAATACCCCAATACTATTAATTAACATTATAACAATGGTTTATATCAATAAATTTAATTATATTTACTTCGGCTAAGATATTATTTTTTCATAAATTGCTAATATTCAATTTTTGCAAATATTAAGGCATCAAATTGAGCATAGATTACAATAAATTTTTGATATTTTTGTAGCATTAATATTTCATCATGAATCTATTATTGCCATTAAAATTTAAGCCAATATTTAAAGATAAAATTTGGGGAGGAAATAAAATTCAAAGCGATTTGCATTACAATTTTGACCCATTACCAAACTGTGGAGAAGCATGGATGATAAGCGGAATTGAAGGTTTTGAGTCAGTAGTTTCAGAAGGGCCTTTAGCCGATAATACTTTGAGTGAGCTCATTGAAGTTTTTATGGGCGAACTTGTGGGGGAGAAAGTTTATGAACAATTTGAAAATGAGTTTCCATTGCTAATAAAATTTTTAGATACTTCGCAATGGCTTAGCATACAAGTTCATCCCGATGACGAATTAGCTAAATTGCGTGGCTATGAAAGAGGAAAAACTGAAATGTGGTATATATTGAATGCCGACAAAGATGCAAAATTGATTAGCGGATTCAAGAGTAAAATCTCTAAAGCGGAATATGTTCAAAAACTTGAGAACAATACTCTTAAGGAGGTTTTAAATTTTGAAAATGTAAAAAAAGGCGAAGCGTTTTATTTGCCATCGGGAAGAATTCATGCAATTGGTCCAGGTATACTTTTGGCTGAAATTCAGCAATCCTCCGATATTACTTACAGAATATATGACTGGGAAAGACTTGATGCAAATGGAAATTCGCGTGAATTGCACATTGATGATGCTTTAGATGCCATAGATTTTGATTTATATGATAAATATAAATTAGAATTTCCATCCATAGAAAATGAGACAGTTAGTATTATTGATGAAAAATATTTTAGCACCAATCTCATGCATTTTCATAAAGCTGTAACAAAAGATTACGAAGAGATAGATTCGTTTATTATTTACATAATCACTGAAGGTTCTATGAAAATGGTTTACGAAGGTGGCGAAATGGATTTGGGAACTGGAGATGTGGTGCTATTGCCTGCCATAATGAATAAGGTAAATATTTTTCCAACACCTTTTATTAATCTTTTAGAGGTTTACATAAAATAATCAAATAAGAAAAGAAATTCGACCTTTTTTTCGATACAGATTTTAAAATTTGATAAAAAAATTCAATTTTTTATTTATTACAAATTTAATATTGTTAAATTATTAACTGTAATTAATTATCATTCAATAAATTGAGTTTGAATAATTTGTAAATATTTAAAAGCAAAAAAAAGACTTTAATTTTCAGAAATATAAATTGTTATTTTATACTTTTGCGCACTTATATTATTAATATCAAACTAAGGATTAATATTACAATATGTCAAATACTATTCGAATTAAAAGGGGGCTTGACATCCATTTACAAGGTATTGCAGAAAAGGTTGTAAAGGTCGTTGAGCTTAGGCAATATGCTATAAAGCCAGAAGATTTTAACGGTGTTTTCCCAAAAATGCTTGTCAGCGTTGGCGATAAAGTGAAAGCAGGAAGCTCAATATTTTTTGATAAATACCGCGAGAATATCAAGTTTTCAGCTCCAGTTTCTGGCACTGTAACTGAGATTGTTAGAGGCGAAAAGAGGAAGTTACTTGAAGTTCGTATCGAATCTGACGAACATGACGAATACTTAGACTTTGGAGCAGCTGAGCCCTTGAATTTATCAAAAGAAGAAATTACTCATAAACTCTTAGAAAGTGGAGCCTGGTCGCTAATTAAACAAAGACCTTATAATATAATTGCTAATCCAGAGGATAATCCTAAGGCAATATTTATCTCTGCTTTTGACTCCAGCCCGCTTGCAGGTGATATGGACTTTATGCTTGAAGGTAAAAGTCAGGAGTTTCAAAAAGGATTAGATGCTTTATCGAAATTGACTACAGGTAAAATTAACCTTAATATAAATGAGAAAAAAACCAATTCTCAAATTTTTACTTTAGCTAAAAATGTAGAAATTAATAGTTTTTCAGGGCCTCATCCTGCTGGTAATGTAGGTATTCAAATACATCATATTTGCCCTATTAATAAAGGTGAAATTGTTTGGACTATTGATCCACAGGCAGTTGTTATTATTGGCAGGTTATTTTTGGAAGGCAGATTTAACACAGAAAAAATTATTGCTCTTGTTGGCTCTGAAGTAATTAAACCGCAATATTATAAAGTTAAAATTGGCGCATCAATCAAAAATATTATAAAAGATAATGTAAGAGAGGGAGATGTGAGATTTATCAGTGGAAATGTTCTTACAGGCAGAAAAATCGATAAAGCAAGCTATCTTTCATATTATGATAATATGATTTCAATAATTCCTGAAGGTCATTATCAATCATTTTTTGGCTGGCTTGTTCCAAATCCTAAAAAACATAGTTTCTACAGAACAGCATTTTCTTGGCTCACACCAAATAAATCATATCGCTTGGATACTAATATAAATGGTGGTGAAAGGTCATTTGTGGTAACAGGATATTTAGAAAAAGTTCTTCCAATGGATATCTATCCAGTACATTTGCTTAAAGCAATTATGATAGAAGATATTGATAAAATGGAAAATCTGGGAATTTACGAAGTAGATGAAGAGGATTTTGCATTATGCGAATATATTAGTACCTCTAAAATCAATATGCAAGCCATTATTCGTGATGGATTGGATTTGATTCGTAAAGAAATGAGCTAAGTAATGAATTGATTAAAATATTGAATTAATAGATGAAACCAATTAGAAATATATTAGACGCTATAAAGCCTCACGTTCAGAAGGATGGAAAATTTCACGCTTTTCATTCCTTTTATGATGCTATTGAGACTTTATTTTTTGTTCAAGACAGAGTTACAAGCAAAGGCAGCCATATCCGCGATGGAGTTGATATGAAAAGAACAATGTTTGTTGTTGTCATAGCCTTGATGCCAGCATTATTTTTTGGAATGTGGAATGCTGGAAATATGCATTTCAAGTCCATGGGAATGGAAAAGGAATTAATGGAAAATTTTTGGTATGGATTTCTCAAAATTTTACCAATTATAATAGTTTCTTATGCCGTTGGTCTTGGTATTGAAATCGCATTTGCCCAGAAAAGAGGTCATGAAGTAAATGAAGGCTTTTTCGTAAGCGGAATGTTGATTCCACTGATTGTACCTGTTACCACGCCATTATGGATGGTAGCTATAGCTGTAGCATTTGCCGTAATTTTTGGCAAAGAAGTTTTCGGCGGCACTGGCATGAATATTATGAATCCAGCATTACTTACCAGAGCTTTTCTTTTCTTTGCTTATCCAACATTCATGTCTGGTGATAAAGTTTGGATAGCCGAAAAGGCAGATGCTTTTTCTGGGGCAACACCTCTTGCAGAGTTAACCGCTGGACATCCAACTGGCATATCAGTAGCTGAAATGTTCATTGGAAATTATTCTGGTTCCTTTGGTGAAACTTCCACAATTGCAATTCTCATTGGAGCATTTATATTGCTTTATACGGGCGTTGCAAGTTGGAAAGTTATGGTTTCTTTCTTTGTAGGTGGACTTTCAATGGGGTTATTGCTCAATGGCTTATCAGCATCATTTCCTGCAAATGCTTATTTAGCTTTACCAGCTTGGCAGCATCTTTTGATTGGTGGATTTGCTTTCGGCGGTGTGTTCATGATTACCGACCCAGTAACTGCAAGCCAAACTGGAACAGGAAAATGGATTTATGGATTCCTTGGCGGTTTTATCGCTATTATGGTTCGTGTTCTAAATCCTGCTTATCCTGAAGGTGTTATGTTGGCTATACTTTTAGTAAATATTTTTGCTCCATTAATAGATTATTATGTAGTAGAAAGTAATATAAAAAGAAGGCTAAAAAGGGTTAAAGCATTAAGTTAAACAATTGTAAAACAATAATATAAAAATTAAAACTTTAGAAATGGATAGGAATAACAATATTTATATTTTCATTTACTCTTCAGTTCTTGTCATTTTGGTGGCGATAATACTAACAATAGCTAATATATCGCTAAAGCCAGCACAAGAGAAAAATATTAGAATTGAAAAAATGTCGAATGTTCTTGCCGCCATTGGAATTAAATCTGATGCCACTGATGCAGAAAAGCTTTTTGCCAAATATATTACTGAAGAAATTGTAATAAATTCCAAAGGAGAAGTGCTTGGAAAATTTGTAGCCGGAAAACAAGTTGAAGGAAGTGGACGAGCTTTCGATATAAATATTAAGGTAGAATTGAAAAATCAAGCTGATAGCAAGAGCGGAAAATTTCCACTTTTTATTGGCGAAAAAGATGGTTCTAAAGTTTATATTGTCCCCGTTTATGGTAAAGGATTGTGGGCAGCAATTTGGGGTAACATAGCTTTTAAAGATGATTTGAATACTGTTTATGGAGCAAATTTTAGCCATGAAAGTGAGACTCCTGGTTTGGGTGCTGAAATTTCGCAACCAAAAACAGAAGGAAAAATAGTTTTCTCAGATCAATTTGTAGGCAAAACAATTTTTGATGCCACCGGAAATTTTGTATCGGTTTCTACTGTTAAAGGTGGTGTAGTTAATCAAACAAAGATTGCTGCTGAGCATGGTGTTGATGCCATCTCAGGTGGTACTCTTACAAGCAATGGAGTTACAAACATGCTTTACGATTGCTTAATTAATTATGTTGAATATATTAAGAAAAATAAATAATCATCATGAGTAAAACGAAAGAAAGAGAGCTGTTGTTCTCGCCTAAAAATATAAGATTACTAACTTCACCTTTGGGTAAGGAGAACCCAATTACCATGCAAGTGCTTGGAATTTGTTCTGCATTAGCAGTTACAGTTCAAATAAAACCTGCCGTAGTTATGGGCATTTCGGTAATAGTGGTAACAGCAGTAGGAAATCTTATTATTTCAGCAATGCGAAATTCCATTCCAAATAGAATCAGAATTATCGTACAACTCGTTGTTATTGCAACCCTTGTAATTCTTGTAGATCAAGTTCTTAGAGCATTTAGCTATGAAGTTAGTAAGCAATTATCGGTTTTTGTTGGACTTATCATAACCAATTGTATTCTTATGGGCAGATTTGAAGCCTTTGCTATGGCAAATAAACCATGGCCATCTTTCTTAGACGGAATTGGAAACGGACTCGGTTACGGGATTATTTTGGTAGTGGTGGCTGTAGTTCGCGAGCTCTTTGGTTCCGGTTCACTGATGGGTTATAAAATTATCCCAGAGAGTTTTTATAATTTCGGATATTCAAATAATGGATTGATGATAATGCCACCATTAACGTTAATTATTGTAGCTTCAATAATATGGTTTCAACGCTCAAGAGATAAAGATTTAATTGAAAAATAACTTTAAGAAATTTAAAATCAAATAGATATGGAATATTTAAACATATTTGTAAAGTCGATATTTATCAATAATATGATTTTTGCATACTTCCTCGGAATGTGTTCTTTTTTGGCAGTATCAAAAACCGTTAAGACTTCTGTGGGACTTGGAGCAGCTGTAATATTTGTATTAGGGATTACCGTTCCAGTAGATTACCTTATGAATACTTATATTTTAGTGCCAGGCGCTCTAAGCTGGATTGGTGCTGAATATGCTAATGTTGATTTAAGCTTTCTAAGTTTTATAATGTTTATTGCTGTGATTGCCTCTATGACTCAGTTAGTGGAAATGGTTGTCGAAAAATTTTCACCTTCATTATATTCTTCTTTAGGAATATATCTACCTCTGATAGCTGTTAATTGTGCAATACTTGGTGGTTCATTATTTATGCAACAACGTGAATATCAAAATATTGGTGAAGCAACAATTTTTGGAATAGGCTCAGGAATCGGTTGGTTTTTAGCTATTGTGGCTATCTCCGCCATTCGCGAGAAAATCTCTTATTCAAATATTCCAGCTCCTTTGCGTGGTCTTGGAATAACTTTCATTATTACTGGACTTATGGGTATAGCATTTATGACATTCATGGGATTTAAATTGTAAAAAAAAATTAGCAATACTAATATTATGATATTACTCGAAATGGCTCTTCAGACAATGGTTTTAATAAGCGTGATTACCTTTCTAAGCATGATGCTGATTTTGGTTAGCGTGCTGCTTTATGCTAAAAACAAACTTACCCCACAAGGATTGGTGAAAATTGAAATAAATGGTGAAAAAGAGTTAGAAACATCTCCTGGCTCATCTTTATTATCAACACTTTCATCAGAGAAAATATTTTTGCCATCAGCTTGTGGAGGTGGTGGAACTTGTGGAATGTGTAAATGTCAGGTTTATGAAGGTGGTGGAGGAATTCTTCCCACTGAAGTTGGTTTTTTTACACGTAAAGAAGCTCAAAATAATTGGAGACTTGGCTGCCAAGTTAAAGTTCGTGGAGATTTGAAAATCGGTATTCCCGCTGAAGTATTTGGCATTAAGAAATGGGAGTGTGAGGTTGTTTCAAATAATAACGTAGCCACATTTATAAAAGAATTTATAGTAAGACTTCCTCAAGGAGAACATTTAGATTTCCGCTCGGGAGGATATATTCAAATTGATGTTCCTAAATGCGAAGTCAATTATAAAGACATGATTATCGGTGAAGATTACAAATCTGATTGGGATAAATTTGGTTTATGGAATTTGAAAATGAAAAATCCCGAACCAATCTTTAGAGCCTATTCTATGGCCAATCATCCTGCTGAAGGAGATATCGTTATGCTTAATGTTCGCATTGCTTCCCCACCATGGGATCCAAAAATCAAAGGATTTAAAAAAGTAAATCCAGGCATCTGCTCTTCTTATATTTTTAATCTGAAACCTGGTGATAAAGTTATGGTTTCTGGTCCTTATGGCGAATTTTTTATAAAAGACACAAACAAAGAGATGATGTTTATTGGTGGTGGTGCAGGAATGGCTCCTATGCGTTCACATATTTTTGATCAATTTAAAACTAAACATACAAACCGTAAAGCTACTTTTTGGTATGGCGGACGCTCCTTTAGAGAATTATTTTATGTGGATCAATTTGAAGAAATTGCAAAAGAAAATCCAAACTTTACATTTAATATCGCTCTTTCCGAACCACTTCCATCTGATAATTGGACTGGCTATGTTGGATTTATTCATCAAGTAATTTTGGATAATTATCTTAGTAAACATTCAGAACCAGAAGAAATTGAATACTATCTTTGTGGACCTCCTATGATGAATCAAGCGCTTTTTAAAATGCTTGACGAACTTGGTGTTCCTAAAGAAAATATTGCCTTCGACGACTTTGGAGGATAAAATTATTAAAGGCCGGCTTTGTCGGTCTTTTTTTTAAAATTTAATATTTGAATCATGAAAAAATTACTTTTTGGCTTGGCGTTAACAACTTTATTTGCCTCTTGTAATAATCAAATTCCAGAAAAAGTTAATTCCAAAACTGCACAAAAAATTCAAATAAAAGGTGATGCTCAAGGAACATATTACGCTATTACATACTACGATACTCTTAATCGCAATCTCAAAACAAATATAGATTCACTTCTGTTATCTTTCGATTTATCTGCCTCCAATTATGTTGATAGTTCTATTATTTCTAAGGTGAATGCTAATATTCCTATAAAACTTGATGATGTTTTTATTGGAAACTTTTTGCTGTCGCAAGAGATATCTGAAAATACTAATGGCGATTATGATATAACTGTGCGTCCGCTTGTGGAACTCTGGGGTTTTGGCAAAAAAGAACCTAAAAAAGTGAAGGCATCTGAAGTAAATGAAATATTAAAGTTTATAGGTTATAAAAAAGTTCATTTAATAAATAATACTATCATTAAGGATGATAAAAGAATTCAGCTCGATTATAACGCTATAGCTCAGGGCTATTCGGTAGATGTGGTGGCGAGATATTTAAAAACTCATGGAATAGAAAACTTCCTTGTGGATATTGGAGGTGAGGTGTATGCTTCTGGTAGAAAAGACGATTCAAGTCTTTGGCAAGTTGGCATCGAAAGGCCAAAAGACAATGAAAAATATGGCGAAGCATTGACGGCCATAGTTAAATTGAAAGATAGAGGTATGGCCACATCAGGCAATTACAGAAAATTCTACATTCAAGACGGAGTAAAATATTCGCATGAGATTGACCCTCACACGGGATATCCTGCAAAACAAAATTTGCTTTCAGCAACGGTTTTTGCTGTAGATGCTGCACATGCTGATGGTTATGCCACAGCTTTTATGGTTATGGGTTTCGAAAAAGCTAAAGATTATATTGCGAAACATAGCGAAATGGATGCTTTCTTTATTTATACTGATAGCTCTGGAAGTTATAAATATTTTTATACCCAAAATCTGAAAAAGAATTTGGAAATGGAGCAATGATAATTTTTTTTATCTACCATTTATAATAAGCATTGTTCTATCGTCGTCGAAGTATTTTATATTATTTTCTTTAATAAGATGGTTTTCAATATCTTTAGCGCTTAAATTTTTTTTGTGAATGTTAGCTTCAAAAGATTTAAGCACATCATAGTTGTCGAGCATTTCTCCGGTTTTTTGGTTGGAGGCTTCATTATAACCATCTGTAAAAAGCAGCAATTTATAATTTTTTTCAAATTTTATTTCTAATTCTTGATAATCTACATCCTCAATAATACCCATCAAAGTGCCAATTATGTTCAAAGTTTTTACATTTAAACCATCATAAAACATTGGTTTTTGGGCGCCTGCTGAGCTAATTCTTAATAAAGAATTTTTCTCATCTAAATATAATATGCTTAATGTTGTAAATATTTCTGATAGCTGAGCATCTTTATAAATGAACTTATTCAGATTTTCGAGAAGTTTTGCTGGATGTCTAACAACATCGGTGTAACGCTGATTGATAAGTAATTTAATCAGGCTACGAATGTATGAAATATATGAAGATACAAAAAACCAAGCATCCCATTTTTTCCCCATCACATCGCCAACAACTATCATTTGGCTTTGTTCATCAATATTAAAAATTTCATAAAAATCGCCACCAGGTATGCTCTCATAGGGTTGATGAATTATATTAAAGTCGAAGGCTTTAGCTGCAAATATCGTATAATATTCAAACTTTATAAATGAATTATTGGCAGCAGATTTCACTGAAGCAAAATATTTCATCTTAATCAAATTCTCTCTACTAATAAATGAATTAATCTGACTTTCAATAATATTTGGTACATCATGCTTTATAATGAAGTTTGAAGCGCCATATTTACAGTAGTCTTTTAAATTATTAGAAGAATTTTCATTTGAAATTATAAAAATTAGTGATGCAATTTCTGTATTCAATTCTCGCAGTTTAGAAATGTGATTAAATATCCAACCAGCATTTTCGTCTATTAATATTAACCAAATATTTTTGTCTTTGAGGGCTTCCTCCATAGATTGCTCATCATAAGCCTCAATCACTGTGGAAATAATGTTTTTAGTATTAATGTTCAAGTTATAATCCTTATTTTTAAACAGAATGATAGCTCCATTTTCAGCACTTAGATTTCTTTTTTTGTAAGCTTTTGTAATTTCTTTGCGAAGTGCAAATTTCTTAAGATTTGCCTGCACTTTCGACAAGAGTATTTCAGGATCAAAAGGTTTTAATATAAAATCGTCAGCACCAGCATTTAAATTTTTGAGCCAAGTATCTTTATTTGAATCCCCCGAAAGAAAAAGAAAAGGCGTGTGTTTGTACTCAACTTTGTTTCTAATATTTTTAATAAGTTCATCGCCTTCCATCAATGGCATGTGCAAATCGGAGAGTATCAGGTCAAAAATTTTATCTTTTGCAAGCTTCAAAGCTTCTAAACCATCTTTTGCCAAAGTTACTTGATAGCCATTTTCGAAAGAAATTCGTAAACTAATTTTCTGATAATCAGCTCATCATCAACTACAAGTATTCTATTATTTGGACTTACCATAATATTGTTTATAAAAGTTTAAATATTTTGCTTGGATAAGTTAAAATCAAGATTTATTAATAATTGTTTAAAGTTGAAAAATATAAAAATAATTTTAAGCTTTATATTGTTTGAAAGTATATATTTGCCTTATTAAGTTTATTAACAACACAAAAGCATAAAATTATGAAAAAACTACTATTTTTATTTCTATCAATTGGGATAATTTTTATAGGTTGTAAAAAGAAAGATGCACCAGCGGAATTTCTTGCCTCTGAAACCCCACAAACAAAAACAGCTGTATTAGAAGACTTCACTGGAGTTAGATGTGGATACTGTCCTGATGGGCATGCAGTTGCTAAAACTATTTCGACAGCCTTAGGTGATAAATTTATTGTTATTGCCACTCATTCAGGTCAATATGCTGCTCCACAATCAGGTTGGGCAGATTACACAACTCCATTTGGTGATGCATTAATTGCTCAATCAGCTCTTACTGGCTATCCAGCAGGCACAATGAACAGACACGCTTTCACAGGAGGTCAGTATAACGTTCAAAATGGTGGTTTGGCCATGGGAAGAGGAGGTTGGAGTGCGGCTGCAAATAGCATTATTCTTGAGAATGCACCAGTAAATATTGGCGCAAAAGCTACTTTTGATGCATCCACAAGAGTTTTAACTGTTAACGTAGATTTGTTTTATACAGCTACAGAAACTGTTGCCAATAATATTAATGTTGCTTTTATTCAAGATGGTCTGGTATCTAAGCAATCAGGTGGAACTCCAGATCCAAATAACTATACTCAAAATAATGTGTTGCGTCATTATATTACTGGACAATGGGGCGATGCTGTTCCTGTTGCAAGTCAATCTTCTGGTTCAAAATATTCAAAAACATATACCTACACTGTGCCAGCAGATTATAATGGAGCCACAGTTCCTCCAGGAGGTGGCGCAGTTGTAATGGCAAATTGTAGAATTGTAGTTTTTGTTGACAGAGGCCAGACTGAGATTTTGAACGGGATAAAAGCTGCTATTCAATAATCTGTATAATTTGGATTGGAATTATTAAGCACAAATAAATCCATTTTAAAGAGGTAATTTTAATTCAATTATTAAAATTACCTCTTTGTTTTTATAAAAAAATTAATCTTAAATTTATTTTAAAATCATTAAGGTTAATCCGATAATAATATTACTTAATATTTTACAACTTTGAAGTATTTAATAGTAGCATCTATTTCAACTTCTACAATGTATATTCCTTTGGTAATATTTCCTGGAATAACATTTACCTTGCTTTCAAATGACTGCAAATTAATAGAGTTAGAATATTTCAAGCGACCATCTAAATCGTAAAGTTTTATTTTTGCAATATCTCCTTTTGTCGATAATATTGATATGGTAAATTTATCTGAGAAGGGATTTGGATTAACAGTAAATTTAATATTTTTTTCGGAGTTGCAGTTTAAGACAATTGGTTTATATTGAACATATTTGCCATCAATATCAAATTCTTTAAGTCTGTAATAAATTGGCACATTATATTTTAAATTGTCATAAACAGAATATTCAATAAGTGAATTTGAGTTTCCAGCGGCAGATATTTCTTCAACAGTTTCAAATTCTACCAAATCAATACTTCTTTCTAATTTAAAATAATCACTATTTATTTCTGAAGCAGTTTGCCAAGTTATTTCTATTGATTTATCCATACAATCTGCCTCAAATGAAAGTAATTCTACTGGCAACACATTACTATCATACGACAATTCAAATGCGCCTATTGTGCATACTTCGGTACTTCTTGGAAAGTCATCATAATCGTATGTTACGGAAGCAATAGGTAAAGACGCCATATTTGTTTGAGTAGGGTAATAATCACTTGCTAAATCACCTTCTGGAGTAGCAAAAAGTGCATCTTTGGACTGTGAGTGTGCGTTTGTGGAGGTGGCAGTAGCAAAAGCTGATTTTGTGGCGTAATTAGTTATATTATAATAACCTATAACGCCACCAGTACCCGAAAAATAAAGGTCGTTATAATCAGATGTAAGATTAGAAATATTGGAGTAATTCAAGTAAATGGCGTAATGCAGATTGGAGCCACTAGTTGTGGAACGAGCATTTTGGAGGATATTATTTCTATAATCTCGGTTATTGCTATTTTCATTACTGTACAAAGCATAAGATTTGTTTGATCCCGAAGGAGCAGTGCCATAAATAAAAATGGTATTGAAGTAAGCGTTGCAGGTCTGCGAGGCTACTCCGGCATCAAAGATACCGTAAAGCATAGTCTTGGAATTTCCACCCAAACTAATAATGTTATTGGAATAAGTGCTTGCGCCCGAATTTATATTGATACCGTAAATGCTGGCTGCCGTTGAACTTGCACCAGTTACCAATAAATTGTGAATGAAATTACCTGAAACAATGTTTGCTCCTGTATTTCCTTGAAAAAATAATCCAATTACATCACCCGTAAAAGTAGCATGTGTGTTGGTAAGATTGTAAATGGTGTTTTTAGTAACTGTTTTTGCAGCTGAAGTGCTATTGAGCGAAATGCCAGCAATGGATGCAGCTGCTCCAGTTCCAGCACTGTTGGCTATCGTCAAATCCCGAACTGTATTATTCGTAATTGTATTTGTTCCTGCTGTTGAAGTAATTCCATTGATAAGACCAGCCGCACTCGTGTTGCTACTCGAAATATTAGCTATAGTGTTTGAATTTATTGTTATTATAGCAGTTCCCTGACTATAAATTCCATAAGCAACTTCATTTTGAGCATTAGTATTTAAACAGGTGACTGCTACACTATTAGCAGTTGATGTGCTACCAATCAAATTGTTGCTTATGTTGGTTGTCCCTGCAACGGCCGATTTCAAAATGCCAATGAAACTTGTTGACCCAGTTGATGCTGCATTTGCAGCGGTAATAGAACCAATTATATTGTTCTGACAATCAATAGTTCCTGCGCTTACTATATTTATTCCATAAAAATTACCTGTATTACCAAAAGAAGCGACAATTGATCCAGTTCCAGTGGAAGCACCAATAGTATTACCAGTTGTAGTCCCTATATTTACATTTCCTGCTTGAATATGAATACCTGTCCAAGAAGTGGTATTTGTATTTGTCCAAGAAAAATTTTTAATAACATTATTTTGAATGCTACTTGAAACAGCTGTTCCAACATTTAAATAAATAGCATAGAAAGGAGCCCAGCCAGATGATTTCGACCATGTTCCAGCTGCCAATGCTGCACTTCCACCTATATAATTTCCCGAAATAACAAAGCCAGTACCTGATGTATTATTTATATATATTGGAGCAAAATTGTAAGCATTTGTCGTAAGAGAAGTAGTTTCATAAAAGCTATTTTCAATAATTGTACAAGTTGTGGTATTTGCTCCGAAATACACGCCATAACTATGATAGCTCGTATTCATAAAATCATAAATATTATTCTTTGAGATAGTATTTTCACTGTTTTCTTTTGCTGCAGTTCCTAATGAGTATATTGCATTATAAGGTCGATTTGAATTTGATGAACAAGTAATATTATTGTCAATAATAAGATTGTTGTCATTTCCTGTACTTCCTGATGTAGTGCTAAAGTATAAAATTCCATATAAATAGGCAGAACCTTTTAAATTGCAATATTTTACAACATTATTGCTGGCGTCATTAATAAATCTAATTGTGGAAGTTGCATAAGTATACGTATTGTTTATTGTCAAACCTTTTATAGCGCCAGTGGCATTTACACGACCATCAATAGTTACATTGTTTGCTCCATTTAGGTCGATAAGTTCAGTTAAGTTTCCACTATTTGTAATGCTCAGCGAGTTAGTTGTTGGATAAATATTAATTGAGGTATAACTTGCAGCTCCAGTTCCACTTGCATTTAAAACCGCAGCAACCGATTCTGTTAGACTGTTAGCAATTTTAATCTCGAGTGCCCCAGTATGTGTACCTGAGTTAATGGCATCAAATGCTCCTTTTAAGGTAGTATAGCTTTCTTCAAGTGCCGAATTTTTCCAAACTTGAGCAGCGTAGCTTACATCTCCATTGCATAAAACATATTTAGTAAACGCATTTGTAGAAGTGAGAGTTATATTTTCATTATAAGAAGCTTTTGATAAGCCAGACATCAATCTCACATAAATAGTAGTATTTGCGACGGTACCTCCAGATGGGCTAAGCGAAATCGAAGTAAAGAGGCCAAATACTCCAGATGTTGTTGAAATCTCATAATTAGCTGATGGGTCAATGTTTATTGGATGTGTTAGATGAGTGCCACTGACAGTAAACGATTGTTCTGCTGATGGTCCCGATCCTTGCACATAATTAAAGCCTGAAATGGAGTTGGTAGATACTGTAATTGTAGGTATTATACCAACTATACCGCTGCAAGCCACATTTTTGGTTGTTGCACCGCTCGAGGTACAGGCGATATTCTCAGGTGGGTAAGTTGCTGAGGCTAAACCAGCTTTTAATCGTACATAAATTGTGGTTGTGGAAACAACTCCTCCTGTTTGAGTGAGAGTAATTGGTGTTAACTGAAATCCAGAACCAGAAGTTGTTGAGATTTCAAAGTCGGTGGTTGGCGTTATCGTGATATTAGCTATAAGGTTTGCACCACTCACCGTAAAAGTTTGTTCTGCAGATGGCCCTGCTCCAGGCTCGTATTGAAACCCTATTAATGAGGTTGGCGTTATGGAAATCAATGGTGTTAATGATTCGAAAGCTCCCATAATTGGAGCTGTACCAGACCTGTTAGTTCCAGAATAATCTACAATAATTCCTGTTCCAGTAACAGCTACTAAAGATGCTGCAGAAATATTATAATCCGTAGCTGTAGTGCCGCCAGCGTTTGTAAATATAGGGTTGATAGCTAAACTATTGGTTTCTCCAGTAATTATAGGGGTAGCTGTTTTATCAGCCCCATACCAATGTCCTAATTTTCCGCCAGTGCCAGGTGCATAATAATCATTATTGGAAAGCTTGAAAGTTGCACCAAGCGCAGTATAATAATTAAAATAAATCCCATAATGTAAGCTGCTTCCTGATACAGTAGAACGCGTGTTGGAAAGAATATTATTTCTAATATCATTTCCATAGCCATCGTAATCGCTATAAATACAATATGATTTGTTTGTGGAACCTGACGCCAAACTGCCACCAATATATATTGTGTTGTAATACATATTGCAGTCTTGTACATAATTTCCTAAATCGTACATGCCGAAAATGGTAGTTTTGCTATTCCCGCCTAAACTTATAATATTATTAGAATAAGTGGTATTTCCACTTGCGATATTTATACCATAAATTTTAGCAGCAGTGGAACTCGCACCAGTTACAGTTAGATTATAAATAAAATTTTTAGTAACAGTATTTCCATCAGCACTGCCCTGAAAATAAATTCCCATTACACATCCAGCAAATGAGGTGTTAGTATTTGATATATTATAAATGGTATTGCCACTTACAGTTTTCCGTTTCTTTGCCCATAAATCAGTTAATAATATTCCACAAGCTGATGAGTTATAATTATTATTAATGTTGGCGTTAGCAATGGTTAAATTATGAATAACATTATTTGAAAAAGTGTTTTTAGAAGCTACGCTTGCATCACCTACTGATGAAATTCCATTTATAACGGAGCTATTTATTTCCAAGCTTGCGTTTTTCATATTAGCAATTGTGTTGCCAGAAATAGTTATTACTCCAGTTCCTAAATTATGAATTCCATAAACATATTGAATTTGTGTGGAAGTTCCACTTGCGTTTATACTTAAGGCTGTAGAATTACTTCCAATCAAATTATTACTTATAGTAGTAGAGCCAGCATTAGCAGTTTTATTTATTCCATAAAAACTTGTTGAGTAGCTACTTCCATTTATTGCATTTATTGAACCAATACTATTGTTCTGGCAATTAACAAATCCCCCCGTCTGTATGTTAATTCCATACACACTGGCATTTTGACCATTGGTAACTTCAATAGAACCTGTTCCAGTAGATGCTCCGATAATATTGCCAGAAATTGTCCCAATATCTACAGTTCCACCTATAATATTAATTGCTGTCCAATCTGCACCATTTTGATTGCCCCACGAAAATCCTTTTATAGTGTTACCTTGAATACTACTAACTGAAGTCGATGTCTTTAATCTAATAGCATTAAAAGTATTAGTTTGAGCATTGGTTTTTACCCATGTGCCAATGCATCCAGATAAATTGCCGCCAATAAAATTATCGCTTATCGTGATATCGGTTGAAGTAATATCCGAAATATTAATGCAATTATATTCAACACTTGCAGTGGGGTTAAAAGAGGAAGTCTCATAAAAACTATTTGAAAAAATTGTCCAAGTAGTATTATATAGTGCAAGATTAATTCCATTAGAGGCTGCGGATAAATTTAGAGAATTATAAATATGATTGTTAGAAATAGTATTTCCACTGTTGGTTGCATTAAGTGAGCCTGAAGAATAAACTCCATTAATAGGGCGTGAATTTGGTAAAGCAGTAGTTATTAAATTATTTACGATAGTATTGTCATCATTTCCAGTTGCCGACATCGCACCACCTTTCACTGAAAAAAAGATTACTCCACTATTTGCATTTGTTTCAGAACTTTTAATTATACAATATTTTATTAAATTTGATTTTGCATCATAACTTAATTCTATAGCAGATGTTTCATTGGCTGAAGATGTACTTGAATTGCTGATAATTAAATCCCTTGTGCTTCCAGTAGCATTTACTCTACCATCAATAGTAACATTATCAGCGCTATAAAGATGTAGTAGAGAACCAGCAATATTTCCACTTATTGAAAGCCCATTTGAAGTTGGATATATATTGACAGAAGTATAAGCCCCACCTACAAGTTTGGCTGTGGCAGTCTCGGTAGTGCTTCCTGTTATTTGAAGGGTTATTGCTCCAGTAATGGAGCCTGCATTAATAGAATCAAATGCTAATTTTAGAGTTGAATAATCTGCTCCAGCTCCGCCGACAGTTTTTGTTGTTTGTGCATTTAAATTGTTTATTTCAACAAAATTTAGAATACAAAATAATAAAATAGCAAAACGCATGGAGAATCTTTTCATAATCTGCAATAATTTAGGTATTTAGTATTGGTAGTTAATAATGTCTTGACATTTAATCAGCAAAATTAATATTTTTTAACTAAAAAAAAAGAAAATCAAATATTTATCATTTAAATTTTATTGATAATTTTTTTGGTAATCTCCATTGTTCCTATTTGGTCAAAATATTATGTATCACTTAAAATTTTTGTAATTTCGCAGCTTCAAAATCAAAATAGAATTTTATTATGAAAACTTTCATTTACATCATGGCTGTTTTTACAGCTGTTAGTTGCGCAGTTTCATCTTGCAGCAACCAATTATCTGCAAATGCTGACAAAGATTCTCTTAATTTAGTTAGTGAGTCAGAAATTGCCAAGCCAGCAGAGAAAGAAGTTATTGCTAAAATTCATACCGACTATGGCGATATTCAAATAAAATTATATAACGAAACACCTAAACACCGCGATAATTTTATAAAATTGGCTAATGAAGGTTATTATAACGGCACATTATTTCATCGAGTAATAAATAGTTTTATGATTCAAGGTGGAGATCCAGATTCAAAAAATGCCGCTCCTAAAGTAATGCTTGGTAATGGTGGCCCTGCTTATACGATTCCTGCCGAGTTCATGGCCGAAAAATACTTTCATAAAAAAGGTGCTTTAGCTGCCGCACGCGAAGGCGACCAAGTAAATCCTACAAAAGCATCATCAGGAAGTCAATTTTATATTGTTCAAGGTCAAGTATATACCGATAGTGTTTTGAATTTGATGGAGAATTACTTTCACCGCAAGTTTACTGCTGAACAACGAAAAGCTTATACCACTGTTGGAGGTACTCCTCATTTAGATGGTGCTTATACTGTTTATGGCGAAGTTGTTAGTGGTTTGGAAATTATTGATAAAATTGCCACTGTAAAAAAAGATAAAAATGATAGACCTCTTTCCGACATTAAAATGACGGTTGAAATATTGAAATAAAATTTATAGAGAATAATGAAGACCAAAATTCAAGAATTACATAGCAAAATAGAGAAATTCGTTGCTGAAAATAATGAAAGCTTGGAAAATTTCCGATTAGAATTTTTAAGCAAAAAAGGAAAAATTCAATCTCTTTTTGCCGATTTTAAAGATGTATCAAAAGAAGAGAAACCTCTTGTTGGTCAACTTTTAAATAATCTAAAAAACGTTGCCTCTGAACGTTACGAGTTAATGAAAAGTAAGATGACCACGGCCGAAACTCAAGAAGTAGATTATGTAGATTTAAGTATGTCGGCAGATTTTGAGCCGATAGGAGCACGACATCCAATTTCACTTGTGCGCAAAGAGATAATTGAAATATTTAACCGAATTGGTTTTGTGATTTCGGAAGGACCAGAAATTGAAGATGATTTTCATAATTTCACAGCATTGAATTTCCCTGAAGAGCATCCAGCACGCGATATGCAAGACACTTTTTTCGTTCAGAAAAACCCAGATATTGCCCTTAGAACTCATACATCATCTGTGCAAGTGCGAGTTATGGAAAATCAAAAACCTCCCATACGCACAATTTCTCCTGGACGTGTTTTTCGCAACGAAGCAATTTCTGCAAGAGCACATTGCATTTTCCATCAAATCGAAGGGCTTTATGTAGATACCGACGTATCTTTTGCCGACCTAAAACAAACCCTGATGTATTTTGCTAAGGAAATGTTTGGCGCCGAAACAAAAATTAGATTCCGCCCCTCATATTTTCCTTTTACTGAGCCTTCGGCAGAGATGGATGTTAGTTGCAATATTTGTGGCGGTAAGGGATGTAATGTATGTAAATATTCAGGCTGGCTCGAGATTCTTGGCTGTGGCATGGTCGATCCAAACGTTTTGAAAAATTGCAATATCAACCCTGAAACTTATACTGGTTTTGCCTTTGGAATGGGTATAGAAAGAATCACTATGCTTAAATACCAAGTTAAAGATTTGCGTTTCTTTTTCGAAAATGATTTGAGATTTTTAAAACAATTTACTGGTGCTTTTTAGTCTTCTTAATTATAAATATATATGACTAATAATATAACAAACAGTAATTTACATCTTTATAACTCCTTATCAAGACGCAAAGAAAAGTTCGTTCCAATTCACTCACCAAATGTAGGAATTTACGTCTGTGGTCCTACAGTTTATGGTGATGCTCATCTTGGTCATGCACGCCCAGCAATCTCATTCGATATTGTAGTTCGTTATCTTAGGCACCTTGGATATAAAGTCCGTTATGTGCGAAATATTACCGATGTTGGCCATCTTGAAAATGACGCGGATTCGGGAGAAGATAAAATTGCAAAAAAAGCTCGGCTCGAAGAATTAGAACCAATGGAAATTGCTCAATATTACTCCGACAATTATCATAGAGATATGGAGGCCATGAATGTTTTGAAACCGAGTATTGAGCCTCGTGCGTCAGGGCACATTCAAGAGCAAATTGAATTTGCCGAAAAAATTCTCAACAGCGGATACGCTTATGAATCAAATGGGTCAATCTATTTTGATGTTGTAAAATACAATAAAACAAATCATTATGGCATTCTTAGCGGAAGAAATATAGAAGATGTGCTTACAAATTCGAGAGTTCTCGAAGGACAGGAAGAAAAACATAATGCAGTGGATTTTGCTCTGTGGAAAAAAGCTTCTCCAGAGCATATTATGAGGTGGCATTCGCCTTGGAGCGATGGTTTTCCTGGCTGGCATATAGAATGTTCTTGCATGAGTACCAAATATTTAGGCGAAAATTTTGATATTCATGGTGGAGGTATGGACTTGCTTTTCCCTCATCACGAATCGGAGATTGCTCAATCAGTAATTGCTAATGGAAATAGTCCAGCTAAATATTGGATGCACAATAATATGATTACCATTAATGGTCAAAAAATGGGTAAATCTCTCGGAAATTTTATCACTTTACAAGATTTCTTCAGTGGTAAAAGTGATTCTCTTGATAAAGCTTACGACCCAATGACTATTAGATTTTTTATACTTCAAGCTCATTATCGGTCAACTTTGGACTTTTCAAATGAAGCTCTTCTTGCCTCAGAAAAAGGATTAAATAAGCTTATGAATGCATATAAACTTATGGGTTCATTAGCGCCATCAAGCAAAAGTAACGAAAATATTTTGGCTCTTGAGCAAAAATGTTATCAAGCTCTCGATGATGATTTTAACACTCCTATATTAATAGCGCATATATTTGATGGTGTGAGAATTATAAACTCGGCAAATGATAAAAAATTAATGCTCACCACCGAAGATATTATAAATTTAAAGAAAATTTTTGATGTTTTTGTTTTTGATATTTTAGGAATGAAAAATCAATATGATTCAAATTCAAAGCAAGAGATTACCGAAAACTTGATTAAATTAATTATAGATATTCGATTGGAAGCGAGAGCCAATAAAGACTGGGCTGAGAGTGATAAATTGCGCGATAAACTAAAGTCATTGGGGGTTATAGTAAAGGATTCAAAAGAAGGCTCAAGCTGGGAGTGGGCAATAGAATAATAAAAATGAAAAATTGTAAATTAATATTTTTTGGTTTGTTGATGCTTTTATGGACTTCCTGCACAAATGATGCAGTAAAAGACAAAAAAGATATCCCATCTGTAGAAACTAAAAATCAACAAGTTATTGCTTCTTTTAATGGTGATTCAGCCTACAACTATGTAGCGAAGCAAGTAGCCTTTGGACCAAGAATTCCAAGTAGCAAAGCTCATGAAAATTGCGCATTATGGCTTCAAAAAAAGATGGAACTCTTTGGTGCTAAAGTTACAATTCAGAATTTTAAAGCAAGAGCTTATACAGGAAAAATTTTATCTGGAAGCAATATTATAGCGACATTTAATCCAGATGCTCAAAAGCGAATCATGCTCTCATCACACTGGGATTCAAGACCTTTTGCCGACCATGACCCAGATCCAAAGAAGCATTATATTCCTATTGATGGAGCAAATGATGGGGCAAGTGGGGTGGGAATTTTGTTGGAAATGGCAAGGCAGTTTCAGATGCAAAATCCAAAAGTAGGCGTCGATATTTTGTTTTGGGATTTGGAAGATTATGGTGAACACAACGACGAAGTAAAAACAGGAACTGATGATTTTTGGGGTTTAGGTTCACAATATTGGTCCAAAAACAATCATATCCCTGGATATTCTGCCTCTTTTGGGATACTTTTAGACATGGTTGGTGCTGAAAATCCATCATTTACAAAAGAAGCTTACTCATTAAATTATGCTGCCGGAATTGTTGCAAAGGTATGGACGGCTGCTCGCAAACTTGGTTATCAAGATATATTTAGAGATGTAGAAGCTGGCGCCGTTACTGACGACCATTATTACGTAAATAAATTTTCAAATATTCCTACAATTGATATTATCCACTATGACACTGGTGAAAAGAATGGTTTCTTTCCCTACTGGCATACTACTGGTGATAATATGAGCCATATTTCTAAATCTACTTTGAAAGTTGTAGGGCAAACATTAATGCAGGTAATTTACACAGAATAAGCATTTTATAATTTATATTATTTTCAATTATAAGCTTACAAGGTTTGAATAATTTCGATATCTTTCAAAGATTTCTTTAACAAAATCGCATGATTGACGGCCGTAGAAATAGCCATGTTTTACAACTGCATCTTGGTAATATTTTGGTTTCTCTTTTAAAATCATATATTTTTCGACACTATTATCCCACACATCAGGGTTAAGATTATATTTTTCAGCTAACCTACGAGCGTCAATTACATGTCCAGGTCCAGAATTATAGCTTGCCAAAATGAATTTAAGCTTATCATTATTATCTTTAAGTAATCCATTAAATTGGTTATCGAGTGATTTTAAATATCTAACACCAGCTTTAATATTACCTTCAGCCGTGAGAAGATTTCTGCCGCCGACTCTCCGAGCGGTTTCTGGCATAAGTTGCATCAATCCTAAGGCTCCAGACCAAGCTGAAACCACATTTGTTTTAAAGTGGGATTCCTGATATATAAGAGCAGCAAGCAGCCTCCAATCCCAATTTATTTGCATAGAGTATTTTTTAATTAAATCGTCGTAAGGACTTAATCCATCTCCTTTTGAAGGTATATATTTATTATCAGCAAGATAATTTAACCTTTTTGTTGCAAAATACTTTCTTTCTAATTTCTTATATCTTTTTGTCTTTCTGAAATCTGATAACCAAATATTTATATCATCTCTGAGGCTATCTTCCGAAGGTGGTACAGCCCAGCATAATTTTTGTCGTGGGCTCAGCTGAAGGCTATAGTCGATATTTCTTTGGTAAGATTTATTCACCATGGCCACACGTTTGTCGCATACTGTATAATCTATTTTTCCACTGGCAACAAGTGCTACAAGTTCTTCAGTAGAATGATTCAGGTCTTCAATTATTTTAAAAGTAGCTCCAGTTTGTTCCTGAAGATATTCCAATTGCTTTTTATAAGTTGTACCTTTTTCTACAAATACTACTTTGCCTTCCAAATCTAAAACATCTGTAGCAAATTTTTTTGGCGTTTTTCTGGTTTTTTGCCTCTGAACAAGCACTTGCCTCGTGTAGGCATGAGCAATGGTGAAGTTCACAATTTTTGAGCGAGGCTTGGTATAAGTATAGTCAACTGCCAGAATATCAGCTTTATGATTATGAATTTTTTTGATTGCCTGGTTCAAATCATCTTCTACAACAATCTGCAAATCGAACCCTCTGTCATCACAATATTGCTTTATCATTTCATAATGTATTCCTTGAGTTTGACCACGGTATATAAAATAACCTGTAGAATTATTTTGCATTAAGACAACAACCTTTTTGTTGTGTTTTATATTATTCCAGAGGTTATTTGGTTTTGGTAAATCTTTATTTGCCTCAAAGATTGCATCTGGTGCAGTTAAAATAAATCCAACAAATAACACAAAAATTATGGAAGCAATTAGATATATTTTACGGCTTAGTTTCATAAGTGTTTGTCAAAGATATGATTGCCGCAAATATAAAAAATTTTTTTTAAAATCAGAAAATAAATATTTTAAGCTTGTAATTTACTATTCTAAAGCATTTCTTCCAGCTGGCGAAAGGTCATATAAGCCATCAAACCCATGCCATTATAAAGTGCATTCTCGTCTATATCGAAACTTGAAGTATGCAGATTAGTAACTTCTTTTCCTTTTGTTTTGGTGCCTAATCTGTAGAAACAAGAGGGTAGGGCTTGAGTGAAATAAGCAAAATCTTCTGCGGTCATTCTTATGTCGAGATCCACAACTTTTTTAATGCCAAGATATTCAGCAGCGTAGCGTTTAAGTTTTTCAGTTAACAAGTTATCATTTATCAAAAAAGGATACCCATGAGCGATTCTAACATCACATTCGCCACCCATAGCTTTGGCAGTATTTTGTGCTATCTGTTTTATCTTTTCATGAGCTTCCTTTCTCCATTTTTCGTCGAAAGTTCTAAAAGTGCCTTCTATTTTAACCTCATCAGGAATTATATTAGTATGTCCATCGGCAATTACTCTTCCGAAACTAAGCACCGATGGAATCCAAGCTTGTGCATTTCTACTAACAACTTGTTGAAGCGCGACTAAAATTTGTGCAGCAATAATTACCGAATCTACATTTAAATCGGGGGTTGCAGCATGGCCGCCTTTGCCTTTTATTGTAAGATATATTTCGTCGGTAGAAGCCATATATATTCCCGAACGAAAGCCAACTTTTCCCGCTTCTAATGTTGGCAAAACATGCTCGCCGATTACATTTTTAACTTCTGGATTTTTCAAAACGCCTTCCTCAATCATCATTTTTGCTCCTCCAGGAAATGCTTCCTCCGAGGGCTGAAAAATTAGTTTAACGCTGCCATCAAGCTGGTCTTTTATTTCGTTTAAAATTTTAGCTGCACCAAGCAAAATGGAAGTATGAGCATCATGTCCACAGGCATGCATAACGCCTTCATTTTTCGATTTATACGCTACTTCATTTGTTTCTATTATAGGTAGCGCATCCATATCAGCTCTAAGCGCAATAACTTTATCTTTTCTTTTGCCTTCGATAAGGCCAACAATACCAGTTTTTGCTATATTTCTTTTGTAAGGAATGCCATATTCATCAAGTTTTTTGCAAATAAAATTAGCTGTATTATTTTCTTGAAATCCTAATTCTGGATTTGCATGAATATATCTTCGCATTGCCACCACCTCTGAATGGTAAATTCGGCAGTGTTGTTCAATTTGTTGTTTTAAAATAGACATAAAGATATTATTTTGAGAAGAACATTTTGAGAGCAATAAGAAAAATAAATGCTGCAAATCCCTTTTTTACAATATTTTGTGGAATTTGTAGCACTATTTTTGAACCTAAAAAACCTCCAACGAAGAAAAATAGCGCCAAGATTAGAGCAAATTTCCAGTTAATATAACCATCGCGATAATAATTAATAGCTGCTAAGATACCAATTGGTGGAATCATCATTGCCAAGCTGGTTCCTTGCGCCTCAAATTGGCTCATTCCTAGTAATAATATGAGTGCAGGAATCACAATTACGCCGCCACCTACACCTGCCATTCCAGAAAGTATTCCAGCAGCCAAACCTATGATTGCCAGTATTAAAATTGTTGTAATACTCATTTTTTTCATGCTAATATATTAGAAATCGAGGCTAAAGGAGAGATAGAATTGAGTCTTTTCTTTGAAGCCATTTTGAATGCCATGAGCCCAATCGGCACGTACATAATAACCAAAAATTTGTGTTCTCAAACCAAAACCATAGCCACCAACGATTGGGTCATTTTGGTTTATAATGATAATATTTACTGGTTTAAGATAAAATTCTTGTCGGAAAAGCGAATTCTCATCGGCATAAGGATTAAAACCTGTCCAAGCTGTACCAATATCAACGAAGCCAATGACCATAAAATTTGCCAGAAAGCTTGATTTTATTGGTGTTTTGCTAAAAAATTGAAATGCCGGCAATCTCAATTCGCTATTTATCACCAAAAAATTATTGCCATTTCTAATATTTTGGTCGAAGCCTCTTAAATTTGTTGCAATGGTTTGATAAACATATTTCTGAGTTTGGTCAACTTGAATATTTTGATTGAAATTTGGAGTTAGCCAATTATCAACCCCGCCGAGGTAATACATCAATTTCTGGGTGCCAAGTGCTGTGGAGCCAGCAGCTCTTGATGCCCACACAAAAGTCCTAAATATTTTTACATATCTTCTATAATCAAAGCCAAAAATATAAGTGTTGTCATGATAATTTTCGATAGGTTGAATAAATTCTGCAAATATCTTATAACGTGTGCCATAAAGAATATTTATGGCTGGATTTCGACTGTTGTCAAACACAAATTCAAGCTTAACTCCTGCTCTATTACTCGATTCGTTTGGTATCAAAAGAGTATTATGATCGATAGATTTTGAAACTTGAAAATCGTTGCGCAGATTAAATGTAGTCCTTATGCTCTTCACATTATCTATTGGCCATGAATATTTGAAAAAAAACTCATGAACATAATCGCTTATATATTTATCCTCATAAACCTGAGAAAGTACCATCCTATGGAAAGTATAATCTTTATCTAAACGCTTTTTTAGGTTTGTATAATTGAGAATATATTCATTGTCTTTAAGATTTGGCGAGAGTTTTACTCCTCCTACTATTCTATAATCTTCTAATAAATCCATTACGCCAAACTTCATGAATGCAGCAAAACCTTGATTTGTATATATTGGAAATTTATTATTCATAAAAGGTTGATATGAAAGATTCATATAGCTGAAATCGAGCTGAGAAACCAATTCACTTATCGAAAATTGAACATCATAATTCAGCATTCTATAAAGATGTTCGCTATTAGCTTTCTCTTCTTTCAATTTGTTATCTGCAGTCAAATTATTTGTATTATTTGCAGAATTATTGCCATCAATATTATAATTAATAATATCTATATTAGTCTGATTATCATTTGTTTGCCCGACATAAATAACTTTAAATTTTTTCTTTTGTGTTAAAGAATCTATATTAGTAGAGCTGGAATCAATAGAATTTTTATCGTTCAGAATATTTAAAGAATCTTTAGGTAAAGTAGTTTCAGTTGATTTTGGGTGTATAATTTCTTTTTGTTTATTTTTATAATTCATTCCCAAAATATAGGTGGTATAAGTTGGCTGAACTTTTTCAAAAGCGTCAAAATCAGGCAAATCTTTAATATAGAGCTTATCTTTGGAGTTGTTTTTAATTATCTCAACATATTTATTTGAGGTGGTTGAGATATTTTGTTCTTTAATATTATAAGCAAAATTGCTGGTTTGAAAAGCGTTAGCAACATATTTATAATGAACAATAGTATCGATATAACTTATTGTGGAGTCTAATTTTCCGATTTTTCTATTGTAAATTCCAGTTTCGTTGCTTAGCCAAGAAAACTTATTGAAGCCTAAAGACTGAGGATAATTTTCGTCGGCATACTTGGTATCAGTAATTCTTTTAAAAAGAGTGTTTCCTTGTGTTAAATCAAAGTAAAATATATCTTTATATTCATTTCCACGCATGGTGTCAATGCTTACATTTTTTCCAGTTTCCACATCAAATCTAAGTGTATCATCGATTCTGTTTGAAGCAAAAACCAAAGCTGAACTTCCATTTACGAAGAGAGCTTTCTCATCATCATAAATATCATAAGTAATTCTTTTGTAAGTATTTGAGCCAATATTATAAATAAAAATATCTGATTGTCCTTTTTGTATTGCTGACATTACCATGAGGTTTCCTTTGGAATTATATGAAATTGAAAGGATTTTATCGAAGTTCATCAAGTAACGTTTTGTCCATTTATTTTTATCGATGTCATAAAATTTCATCAAGTTTTTGCCTTTTTCTTCATGAATA
>Ga0210044_10002142_pt1 | contig 29598 bp, 31 predicted proteins | sample CryGey13umfilter_2_FD_183959 | JGI IMG/M metagenome (GOLD analysis project Ga0210044, IMG submission 183959) | Groundwater microbial communities from aquifer in Utah, USA - Crystal Geyser 4/9/14 3 um filter (SPAdes) (version 2) | ecosystem: Environmental > Aquatic > Deep subsurface >... | reverse complement strand
GGGCGAGGCCGCGCACTGGACGCTCGTGACCTCGGTCGCCGGCGAGCGCATCGCGGGCTTCGGGCCGGACCCGTACCGCGCCTGGGAGGACTTCGAGCGCTGGTCCGAGTTGATGCTCGCCTTCGCCGACGGCGACCTCGCGCTCGCCCTCTTCGACCCGCTCGCCGAGGGCTACGAGGACTTCGAGGACGCCTGGGACAACGACCTCTACTTGACCGAGCTTCCCTCGGGCCAGGTCGTGGTGTGCCCCTTTGGCGGCGGCGCGGACGAGGCCTTCGAAGCGGGCTGGGACAACGACGCCTTCGCCACCTCGTGGGACACGGTCCCCGCGGTGACGGGCAGCTTCGACGGCGAGCCGCGAGAGGACTTCGAGGAGCAGTGGTCGAGCAACCAGTCCTACGCCTGGGTCTGGGGCAGCGTGACCTCGGCGACCGCGATGTTCGACGGCGGCGCCCAGAACCGAGAGGACTTCGAGAACGGCTGGACCGCGGCCACGACCATTTGAGGAGAGACGCATGGCACAGACCGACTTTAGCTTCCTGAACGACGGGCTCGACATCGCCACCGTGGATCGCGGCGTGACCGCCGGCATCGCGCGGCCGCCCGGCGGCGGGAGCTTCCTCTACGCCTTCAACTCGCTGGCCGCCGTCCAGGGCGCGGTCGCGCTCTTCGCCAACCTGGTGGACTTCGCGCCCATGGCCAAGGGCGGCTCGATCCGCGGCTGCATCCAGCGTGGTCCGAGCGGCGGGCCCACGGGCTTCTCGCCGTTCTTCTTCCTCTGCTGCCAGGGCAACTCGGTGAACGACACCGCCTACCTGCTCGGTCTGTCCGACGACGACCCGCACCGGATCGTGCTCCGCAAGGGCATGGTCACCGCGGGCATCCCGGACTCGGAGGGACCGAACGTGCTCCTCGCCTCGGGCGAGAGCTTCACCCCCGCCACCTGGCTTCACCTTCGCCTCGACGTGATCGTGAACCTCAACGGCGACGTCGTGCTCAAGGTCTTCAAGAACGACCTCGTCGCGCACCCGCTCGGCAGCGCACCGTCGTGGCAGCCGGTCGCCGGCATGGCCGAGTTCATCGACGACACCACCGGCATCAACAGCGGCTCGCAGCCGCTCACCTCGGGGCGCGGCGGCTTCGGCGTCATGATCAAGGACGTGACCCGCCGGTCCTTCTTCGACCACCTCGAGCTGCTGAGGCAGACCTGATGGAGTTCGACGCCTTCACGAGCCGCCTCGGCCTCGGGCAGGGGCGCATCGCACCGACGAGTCTGCCACCGGGATCGGGCGAGTACGCCTTCGTCCTCGGCGAGGACGACCTCGGGCGGCTGTTCGACCTCGCGCCCGGCGACCACGCGGAGGTGGTCCAGGACACGGATCTTACCGACGTGGACCTCGTGCGCGCCCACCTCGGTCTGCGCGTTCCGGCGAGCCTGCCGGCCGGGTTTGCCTGGGAGGCCTCCATCGTCGTCGATGGCGTGAAGCTGGCGACAGCGACCGCGAAGCCCGGCCGCACGCGGACGCTGACCGACCTCGCGGCCAACGTCTCGAAGATGTCGGGCGCGCACCAGATCGGCGTGCGCCTCGAGCTCGTGGGGGTGTAGATGGCGCTCCTCGAGCTGCCCGGCCTGGTGGTCGACAACGTCGCGGCGGTCATCGCGGCGACCCGGCTGCTGCTCGTCAATCGTGACCCCGGCCCGGCCGAGGACGGCGTCCCCATCGACAGCGCGGTCGCGCTCGAGGTCGTGGACACGGGCAGCGACGGCGTCGCCCGCGGCGCGACGCGCGTCTGGCTCGGCGGCGTGCTGGCCTTCGAGGGTGGGGCGGTGCCCGAGTTCAAGCCCGGCTTCGACGGGCCGCGTGCCTCGGTTGTGGAAACCGTGGACACGCTGCGGGTGGTGCTCGACCCGACCATGCCGTTCGTCAGCCAGGCGGCCGTGGCCATCCGGGTCGCATCGGCAACGATCGGCGGCGGCGAACTCATCAGCGAGACTTACACGTTCACCATCGAGGACCGCACCGCGCCCCGCGTGCTCGCTGCTCAGGCCACGGCGCCGAACACCGTGCAGATCGGCTTCGACGAGCCCGTCGTGGTGACCGACCCGACCGGCTTCACCTTCGCCGCCCTCGACGCTCCCGCAGTCCCCGTGCTTCCGGTCGCGGCCGACGCCATCGGCTCAGTGATCCGCATCGAGCTCGACACCGAGCTGACGCCCGACGTGCGCTACCGCGTCGTGGCCGCCGGCGTGACCGACGTCCACGGCAACGCCGTCGCTGTTCCCTACGACCAGGCCGTCTTCACCGGCTTCCGCTCGGCTCGGCCGCAGGGTCGGCGTTTCGACCTCTGGGCCATGCTGCCCAAGCACAACCGGCGCGGCGACACGACCGGCGACCTCAAGCGCTTCGTCTCCTGCCTCCAGGAGTCCCTGGACCTGCTCCTTGCCGAGGTGGACCGCTTCCCGGACCTCTTCGACCTCGAGCGCGCGCCCGAGGCCTTCCTCGACGCCATCCTGGCCGATCTCGGGAACCCGTTCCCCTTCGACCTCGATGTGCTCGGCAAGCGCCGGCTCGCCTCGGTCCTGGTCGAGATGTACCGGCAGAAGGGAACGGCGGCCGGAATCCGCAACGCCATCCGGTTCTTCCTCGGCATCGACGTCGAGTCGATTATGCCGTTCACCGGCACGACGCTCGTCCTGGGCGAGTCGGAGCTGGGGGTGGACTGGGAGCTGGGGCCATCCGATCGCTTCGCGCGCTACGCCTTCGACGTGACCGTCGGCATGGCGCTGACCGACACCCAGCGGAGACAGCTCCGCGCAGTGGTCGACTACATGCGGCCAGCCCACACCCACTTCGTGGACCTGCTCGAGCCCGGCGCCCCGGCCACCTTCGACCACTGGGAGCTGGGGATCAGCGAGCTGGGAGCCTCGACGGACCTGCACTGACCCTGTCCCCGTTCCGCCACCGGCCGGCTTTGCCCCTCTGGAAGGGTCGCGACCCCGAGGAGCAGGCATGGCCGATCGTCTGGACTACTACTTCCGCCAGCGCGTGACCGAGGCCGAGCTCGACCTCGGCTTCGAGCTGCTGGAGAAGGCCGACCGCAACCTGGCCGCGGACATCGGCGTCTACGGCATCGTCAGCGGTGCCGAGCCGACGCCGCACTCGCCGGTCGCGGATCTCACCATCGACCTCACCGCTCCGGGCCGGGCCTACGACCACATCGGCCAGCGCATCTTCTTCGGCACCGGGCAGCGGGTGGACTGCGCCATCGACCACTCGGGCATCCCCACCGAGGTCACGGTCGCGGGCAAAGAGCGCTGGCTCGGCGTCTTCCTCAAGTTCGACCGGCTGCTCTCCGACCCGCGCACCGACGGCAACTCGCAGCAGGTCTACTTCCGTCGCGACGAAACCTTCGAGCTCGTCGTTCGCCAGGGACCAGAGGGGAACGTCGGCACCGCGCCCAAGGTGCCGCTCCAGGAAGACGAGCTGCTGGTCTGCGACGTCCTGCGACGGCACGGGCAAACCCAGATCGTCGCCGGCGACATGGATAGCACCCGTCGCCAGGCGTTCATCTTCGCCACGGGCGACGCCGTGCAGATCGTCTCGGGCCTCTGGTCAGTGCTCTCCCCTGCGGCCGAAACCGTGCAGTCGGCGCTCGACTCGGCGGACTCCGTGCTTGCCGGGCACTTCGGCGGCACGGCGGACAAGCATCCCGCCGGCCACGTGAACTACACGCCCCACGGCTTCGTCGCCGCCGGCAACGTCCAGGCGGCCATCGACGAAGTGGTAGATGACCTCTCGTCCGCGACCGCCGGAAGCCCCGGTGCGTCCAAGGTCGGCGCGGATGCTGTTGCCGGCACGCCCAACGCGCTACCCGCGGGCAACGTCGACGGGCAGCTCTCGCAGCTCCTGACCTGGCTCAACAACCACGTCGGGGCTGCGGCCGGCGCGCACGCTGCAAGCGCCATCGCCGCCGCGGTCCACAACTACATCGCCGGTACCAGCGTCCAGGCGCAGCTCCAGGAGATCGTCACCACGCTGCTGGCGCAGACCGCGGGGACGCCCGGGTCGTCGCGCATCGGCGCGGACGCGGCCTCGGGCAGCCCGAACGCGCTCGTTGCCGGCACGGTCGACGGCCAGCTCGCAACGCTGCTCGGCAACGTCAACAGCCACATCACCAACGCCACCGGCGCACACGCCGCCTCGGCAGTCTCCATCGCCGACGCGGGCGGCATCATCACGGCGACCCAAGTCGAAGGAGCGATACAGGAGGTCGTCGGCAACCTCAACGCGCACGTCGCCGACACCAGCGACGCCCACGACGCGTCGGCCATCTCGGTCGCGGACGCCGGTGGAAATCTGAATGCGTCGGACGTCGAGGCCGCGCTCGCCGAGGTTCTGGACGCCTTCGAGGACGACCACTACCGGGGCAACGAGACGAACGCCGGCCAGCACCGCACCATCCACCAGCCGAACCTGGGCACGGGGAAGGTGCTGCTCTGGGAGGCGATCGGCGTCGGCATCGCTGGGACGCACCTGCGCGTCTACGTCGACAGCGACTCGGTCTGGTTTCTCCTGAACACGTCGTGGAACGGCAGCGCCTGGGCTCGCGATTCGACGAGCTGGTTCTGCGGTGGGTTCCGGTTCTCGCGGAGCGACTTCGCGCTGTTCCACGAGAACAGCTTCGCCGCGACCTTCACCGACTGGACCCGAACGTGGACGCTCCCGATGGGCTCGACGACCAACTCTGCCTTCGAGATCACGGGGACTGTCCGCGAGGTCGGCCGTCTCGGAATCGAGACGCACAACACCTACAACGCGACCCGCAACATGGCCATGGGCGGCGCGAACACCTTCCGCGCTCGCTTCCCCGCGACGCCGTCATCGATCACGTTCGCGCAGACCACCGCGTACAACTTCACCGGCACGCCGAGCCTCTTCGACGCCGACCGCGACGGCTTCGGCTTCTACTCGTACCAGAACGTCGCTGGCAACACGACCATCTACTGGTTCGGCACCTACACCGCGGTCGCGTGAGGAGTAGCCATGCCCATTCGTGAGATCAGAGCCAACGACCTCGATCAGGACTGCGCTAAGTGCGGCGCGGTTGTCACCGTCGCCGTGAGCGCCATCGTGGCGGGGGTATCCCACGAAGGTCAGGTCAACTCGAACGTGGTGGCGATGCCCGTCTGCGCAGCGTGCGGCGCGGCCGAGTTCCTGTTGCGCTCGCCAACCGGCGAGGACCACCCCTCGCAGGGAAGCTACGGCCACAAGCACAAGCTGCTCGTCGACACGCTGCACGCGAAGCTCGTCAAGGGAGGCCGCCTCGCGCAGGGGCTGACCGCCGAGAACGCGCCGATCAAGGAGCCGCCCGCGGCGGTCATGGACCGCTGGTTCAAGGACGGGCTCAGGCTCCCGCCGCCTCCGAAAACCGACGGGGGCGCGCAGTGAGCGCGCGCTCTTTCATCGTTGGAGGCAAGGCGATCGAGCCGCCGCCCGGCCTCGACGTCCTCAACTTCACGGACCCGGGCGTCCACCGCTTCCGCTACCAGGACCGCACCGGCAAGCCCGTCGCCGAACTCGTCATCCACGAGACGGTCACGCGCTCGGCCGAAGAGACCGTGGCCGTCCTCAAGAAGCGGCGGCTGAGCGTCCACCTCATCCTCGACGAGCACGGTCGCTTCACCCAGCACGGCGACCTCGCCAACGACAAGCTGGCGCACGCCAGCAAGCACAACGGCCCGTCGATCGGCATCGAGGTCGTGAACCCATACTACCCGAGCGACCTCAAGCCGGGCATGGCCTGGTCGCGCGTCATCGACGCGCCGTGGGCCCACAAGAAGAAGTACGTCCTGCCGACGCCGGCGCAGGCCGAGGCGGTCGCGCGGTTCGTAGAGTGGGTCACCTCGCCGGCGTCGGGGCTGGCCATCCCGCGCACCTGGATCGGACTCGCGGGCACCAAGCTCGCGATGGCCGAGGTCGAGAGCGCGAGCAAGCTCAAGCCCGGCATCTACGCCCACCACTACTTCGGCCACGCCGACGGCTCGCTGCTCGTGCTCTACGCCTGGCTGCGCCTCGAGGCCGGGCTCGCACCCGAGGCCGCCTTCGACGAGGCGGTGCGGCGCGGAACGCGCGTGCGCTGGAACGTCGACCTCGCCGACCTCATCACGGCCACGAAGCCGAAGGAGTAGCCCATGGAGCCGACCGTCTTCACCGCCTTCGCCGAGTTCCTGAAGGCCACTGGTCCCTACGGCCTCGTCGCCATCCTGGGTTGGGCCTTCTGGCGCGTGAACGAGAAGAAGGACCGCGACATGAAGGACCTGCACGCGACCGTCGTGAAGATGGCCGAGGGCCAGACCTCGGCCATCACCAAGGTCGAGGCCGCGCTGGTCGCCTTGAAAGAGGCGATCGACGGCATGTGGCACAACCGGGGGTAGCCGATCCTCATCTTGAGTTTCTCGGCCGGTCACGCCAGGAATGGGAGCCATGATTGTCTGCGCCGCCGGCGACATCCATGGGGCGCTCGACCGCCTCTTCGCAGACGTCCTCGACTTCGAGGCGTCACTCGGCGTGCGTTTCGAGTGGGTGCTGCACGTCGGCGACTTCGGCGCCTGGCCCGACCCGACCCGGATCGACGGGGCAACCCGCAGGCACGAGGGCGCTGGCGACTTTCCGGTCTGGTGGGCCGAACGCCGTCCCGCTCCCCGGCGGACGGTCTTCATCAAGGGCAACCACGAGGACTTCGTCTGGCTCGACGCCCAGGCCGATCCGCAGGTCCTGCCCGGGCTCTTCTACCTGCGGAACGGAAAGCGGCTCGACCTCACCGACGGCGAGCACGGCCTCGTGGTCGGAGGACTGGGCGGTTGCTTCGGACCCTCGGACTACGGGCGACCATCGAAGCAACTCCAGAGCTACGCCAAGCGCCACTACACGCGCGACGAGATCGACGCGCTCATCGCGTCGGGCAGGATCGACGTTCTGCTCGTCCATGACGCGCCGGCCGGCGTGCGCTTCGAGCGCCATCGTCGAGGGGCGGGCTACGTCAGCGAAGCCGCCGGCCTCAATGATCTCCTGCGCAGCACTCACCCACGGGTCTGCTTCTTCGGCCACCACCACTCCCGGTTCGACGCGACGGTGGATGGCGTCCCGTGCGTTGGCCTCAACAAGGTCCGGATGCCGGGAAACCTGGTCGCCGTCGAGATCGACGAGCGCGGCCGAGGCTGGTCCATCCTCGGCGAATGGCCGCCGCGTAGGCCCTTGTAGGCCAGTTCCTGGCCGGAATCCCCGCCCGTTCCGCGGCGTTGCGTGTCCATCGCAACATGCCGTATTCGCTCGTCTTTCAGGTCGAATTGCCTTGAGCTTCGCGGCCACCGACGCCTGTATGTCATTGACGATCGAGATGGACTCGATCGCGAGCGCGGAGGCGAAACATGGCGAAGATCCTCGGAAGCACGACGACCTACCACGGAACGGAGCACCCCTACCTGAACGGGTACCGCGTGCGGATCGTCGCGGTGCTCAAGAACGCGGCCCGGGCTGACATCGACGTCGACGGCCCCGACTACGCCAACATCAGCGACGAGGACGACCTCGCCCGCGCTGGCGGCGTCACCGCGGACGACCGCCTCGAGGTCCAGCCCTGGATGGAGAAGGAGGGCCGCTTCAGCTTCGTGACCAGCGACCCCCGGGCGATCGACCTCGCTTGCTTCAAGAAGCTCGCCAAGGCCGCCAGCGCGAAGTGACCACGGGAACCCGCCGTCGCGGGTGGTCCGCGCCGGCCCAACCTTGAAGGAGAAGACCATGAGCAAGACGACGAAGAACGAAATCGCGAAGCTGGGCAACATGAAGGTCAACGAACTGCAGGCGAAGTTCGCCGAGGTGACCGGCGAGACCACCCGCAGCCCGAACAAGACGTTCCTGATCCGCCGGATCACCGAGGCGCTCCAGGCGGCCGACGGCAACGCCAAGGCCGCCAAGGCGAAGAAGCCCGAGGCCGACGCGCCCCGGGCCGAGGTCGAGGCCACCGCGCAGACGGAACCCACGACCGCGGGCGAGAAGCTCACCAAGCTCAAGGTGCCCGAGCTGCAGGCCCGCTACCTCGAGGTGGTCGGCCGCTCCACGGGCTCGGACAACAAGGCCTACCTCATCTGGAAGATCCGCGAGGCGCAGAAGGGCCGCATCCCGGTCGGCCCGCGCAAGAGCGCGCACCGCGAGGGCGTCACCTTCAAGGTGCTGCCGCTGCGGATGGAGTCGGACCTGGTCGACAAGCTCGACGAGGCCTGGAAGCGCCAGGGCCTGCACTCGCGCATGGACCTCTTCCGCAAGTCGCTCCAGGCCTTCCTCGCCAACGCCGGCGAGACCGATGTCGCCGCGATGCTCGCGACCGCGGAAGCCTGATGACCCCAGGCGACTACCAGAGGCGGCGGCTGGTCGAGTGGGTGGTGGCCGAGATCACCCGCGCGTCCGGCCGCCGCTACGCCATCAAGCTCGAGGCGCTGGACGACGAGAGCCTCCGCGAGCTCCAGCGCCTCCTCCGCGACCTCGACCACGAGAAGCAGATGGCCGTGCAGCAAGCGCGGCTCCAGCCTTGGCGGCGGTAGCCGCCGTCCCCACGACAGCAATGCGGCGGCACACGATCCGGCCAACAGCGCTGGCCGAATTGGTGCCTCGTCGCGGCACCAATCGACCTCACCAGCGCCTTCGCCACTTGTCGCGATAGCTCGGGGGCGGCGGGATCGGCTCGTCCGGCTCCTCCGCGCGCACGGCGATGAACGTGCTCGAGTCGCCGTCCTTGATCCGGAACGTGCCCTTGAGCCGGCCGTCCTTGCCGAGCGTCACGCGGCCCGAGCCCGACATCTGGTCGTACTCCCACGCCCCTTCCCAGGTGAACGACACGCCGGTCTTGGTGGGCTTGCAGTTCACGTAGGCGAGCAGGCAGTGCATCCGCAGGCGGTCGCCGTGCCCGGTCAACGAGAGCAGGGCGGGCCCGATGATGTCGAGGCCGTCGTTCACCCACTGCGACGTCTCGGTGATTCGCCACCAGCCGCGGTACTCGGATGGGATGGGCTCGTTCATGCTCTCGCTCCGTGCCCTCCTGCTAAACAGAGATCCAAAACCAGTAAAACAGAAAACGGCTCTCGGCGACGGCTCTCGGGTGGTCTGAGAGCGCTCTTCGGGCCCACGCGACCGTGTCCTCGCCGTCATCTGGATCTCAGGATCGGTGGTCGAGGTCGAGCAGCACGCGAGGCGAGAAGCGCAAGTGCCCGCGAAATCTGGGGCAAATACGCGAAGGCCCCACCGAGGTCATCGGCAGGGCCTTCGTTAAGCACAACCGACGGCAAAACCGTCGGGACTGAATTTGGCTCCTGCTGACGGACTCGAACCGCCGACCCGGTGGTTAACAGCCACCTGCTCTACCGACTGAGCTAAGCAGGAACGTGCTCTGTATGGGACGCTTATATAGCCAGTCTCTCGACGGTTGTCCAGAGGGTTAGTCAGAGCTCAGTCGCCCCAGCTGGGCATCTTGATCTTTGGCTCCACCTTTGGCTCCACCTTTGGCTCCACCTTTGGCTCCACCTTTGGCTCCACCTTTGGCTCCACCTTCGGCTCCACCTTTGGCTCCACCTTCGGCTCCACCTTCGGTTCGACCTTGGGCTCCACCTTCGGGCGGACCTTGGGACGGGGCTGGGGCCGGACACGCGGCGTGGGCGGCGCAGCGGCCTCCTTCGCATCCAGCGTCACGTTGATCGTGAACGCCTCGTCCCAGCCCTCGCGCTGCCACGTCATCTCGTCGGCCAGCTCGTGCTGACCGTCGTTGAAGCCCTTCTTGTAGAACAGGAAGGTGTGCTTCTTGCCGGCCTCGAGCGGCTTCTTGTAGTCCAGAGGAGTGGTCCCCAGCATCTTCTTGTCCAGGTAGGCCGTGGCTCCGGGGGGCTCGGTGATGATGTGGATCGTGCGCTCCGAGTCCTGGGCCAGATCGATCGTCACCGGCTGCCCCTCGATGGGCTTGATCTTCTGGCTCACCAGCTTCTTGCCTGCCAGGTCCAGCCGAACCTCGACCTCGCCCGCCGGATCCAGGTGCTCCAGATCCGCCGGCGTGACCTTGCCGGTATCCTTGCCGTCGACGAAGATGCGGGCTCCCGGGGGGGTCGACTCGACCTTCACCGTCACGCCCTTGGGCGCGGGAGCAGCCTTCATGTCCGCCGCCGGAGCGAGCGTGTTGGTCGGCTGCTCCACCGTGGGGGGCAGCGAGTCGCTCTTGCGGAAGAACTTGATGTAGACGAAGGCCGCGACGCCCAGAGCGAGGAGGATCACGATCCACATCACGACGGAGGACTTCTCCTCAGGAGGTGCGTAGGATGACGACGTGGCCGACGCGGGCTCGTCCATGTCGTCGTCGGAGTCGATGATCGGCGCGGAGCCGTCGTCCGCCATGCCCGCGTCGCTGGTGAACAGGATCTTCTCCAGCCGCTGCTTTCGATCGTCCTCCGGCTCCTCGTCGGCTGGTGGCGCTTCTGGCGCCGCCGGCTCCGGCTCCGGGGTTTTGTCGACGGTGGCGACGGCTGGTTCGTCGAACTCGGTGACGCCCGGCTTGGGCGTGGGCTCCTCCTGAACCACGCCGCCCTTGGCCATGGAGGCCATCTGGTCCGACGCCACGCGGGTGGGCTGGTCGGAGAACTCCATCGCCTGCTGCTTCTGTTCCAGAACCTGGTCCAGAACACGCTGGCTCTCCGGGGGGAGCTGGTCGAAGCGCAGGCCCATGCCGGGAGCGATCTCGCTCTTCTCCGGGTCCTGCTCCCGAACCCATACCACCGTCCCTCCGCCGGCCAGCAACGGGCTTCCATCCTGGAACTGGAACTCGAAGCGGAGCGCGGTTCCCACGGCCAGTGGTTTCGGCGTCCGAATGAATATGCCTCCCTTGCTCACGTCCACCGAGTAACGCTCGATGAACTCCTGCAGGGAGCTGCTCTTGAACTTGATCTTCAGCGTGACCGGGCTGGGCATATTCCCCTTGTCCTTCTGGATTTAGCCAGCTTCTACCGTCATGACGAGTGACGCATCATATCCCCGTCCGCCAGCCTTTGCAAATCCCACCGTGTCTGATAAAAGTAGCAATGGTGCCAAATTGCAAGAGCTTTCTCTGTCGCACATGAGATTTCTTGTCCTCTGCAGCGCTCTGATGCTGCCGCTCACCGCGCTGGGCCAGGCGCAGCCCCAAAGCCTGCTGCCGCCGCTGCAGACCGCGGCGGATGGGGTGAAGTCCGGCACATGGGTACGATACACCATCTACAACCGCCGGACACACGAGGTGAGTTCCGTGCGTATTGCGGCGCTGCACCGGGAGGGGAAGGGGCAGTGGGTGGAGGTCGACATCACCGACCAGCAGCACCGGACGCTGGTGTACATGGCGCTGGTGGAGGGGTCCCTCGTCGCTCCAGGTCGCGTGCTCCGGACGGTGGTGCAGCCCCCGGGCTTGCAGCCGGTGGAGATCCCGCCGGGCAAGGGGAAGACCCACCTGCCACCCATGAGCCCCAAGCCGCCCGCCGGAGCCCGGCTGGTGGGCCGCGGCCCGGTGAAGGTCGCGGCTGGCACCTTCGCCGCCGCCCATCATCGCGGCAAAGATCCAGGCGGGCGCCAGATGGACATCTGGTCGTCAAGCGAGGTTCATGGCTGGCCCATGGTCAAGGCCGCCACCTCGGAGATCCTGCTGGAGCTCACGGGCCACGGCGACAAGGCGCGGTCCAAGCTGCAGGGGAAGCCGGCGAAGCTGGATCCGGAGCTGCTCAAGCAGCTGACGAAGTGACGCCGCATCTGGTATGGTGCCCGCCATGTTCAAGCGCATCCTGGTCGCCAATCGAGGAGAGATCGCGGTTCGCGTGATGCGAACCTGCAACGAGATGGGCATCGAGCCGCTGGCCGTGTTCTCCGAGCCCGACCGCCGGGCGCTGCACGTCCGGATGGCCGCCCGGGCCATGTGCATCGGACCGGCAGCGGCCCGCGAGAGCTACCTCGTGATGGAGAAGATCGTGGACGCCGCGCGGCGCATGGGCGCCGACGCGATCCATCCGGGGTACGGGTTTCTGGCCGAGAATGCCGACTTCGCACGGGCCTGCACGGACGCCGGGATCGTGTTCATCGGGCCGGACCCGGAGGCGATCAACGAGATGGGGGACAAGATGGTGGCCCGCCACCGCATGGAGCAGGCCGAGGTGCCGGTGGTGCCCGGGGACCACGGCGGGCCCCAGGGCTTCCCCGACGGCGAGACGGCCCTGGTGGCGGCGCGGGTCGTGGGGTTGCCGGTGATGCTGAAGGCCACGGCGGGAGGGGGTGGCAAGGGGATGCGCCTGGTCACCGACGAGAAGGAGTTCGTCCGGGCCTTCGATGCCGCCCGGCGCGAGGCGCTGTCGGCGTTCGGCAACGGGACGGTGTATATCGAGAAGTTCATCAGCAACCCACGCCACGTCGAGGTCCAGGTCATGGCCGACGGGCGGGGCAACACCGTGCACCTGTTCGAGCGCGACTGCTCGGTCCAGCGCCGCCATCAGAAGGTGATCGAGGAGACCCCCTGCCCGGTGCTGGACGACGCCACGCGGCAGCGGATGGGGGAGGTGGCGGTGCGTGCGGCGCGCGCCGTGAGCTACCGGGGCGCGGGCACCGTCGAGTTCCTGTACGGCGGATCGGGGCAGTTCTACTTCCTCGAGATGAACACGCGGCTGCAGGTGGAGCACCCCATCACCGAGGTGTGCACCGGTGAGGATCTGGTGCGTCATCAGATCCTGGTCGCGGCGGGCCAGCCGCTGACGTTGGAGCAGGACCAGATCCAGCCCCGGGGAGCGGCCATCGAGTGTCGCGTGTACGCTGAGGATCCGGTGCGCTTCTTGCCCAGCCCGGGGCGCATCTCGGTGCTGAGGGTTCCGTCCGGACCGGGCGTGCGAGATGACTCGGGCGTGTACGAGGGGGCGGTGATCTCGCCGCACTACGATCCCCTGATGTCGAAGCTGTGTGTCTGGGCCCAGGATCGCCCGATGGCGATCCAGCGCATGCAGCGGGCGCTGTCGGAGTACCAGGTGGTGGGGATCCAGACCAACCTGCAGTTCCATCGCCTGGTGATGAACCACCCGGCGTTTCGCGAGGGGGTCTACGACACCGGCTTCATCGACGCCAACCGGGAGGCGCTGACGCCCCCGGAGCAGGCGCCGGATGCGCTGCATCTCGCGGTGGCGGCCATCGACACCCACCGGCGCGCGCTGGAGGTGGCCGGCACGGCGTCGGAGCCTCAGGCCGTGTCGTCCTGGCGCCGGGCCGCTCGCTGGCGTCGCTGAGGATGACCGGCGTGCCGCTTCCTCGACCCCGACCCCGGGCCGACTGCGATCACGACGTGGTGGGACTGGGGCAGAACTCCGTCGATCACATCTGTCGGGTTCAGCGCTACCCGGCGGCGGGGACCAAGGTCGACGCCACGGGCTACCACCTGCTCCCCGGGGGACAGGTGGCGACGGCGACCCTGGCGGCTCACCGGCAAGGCCTGCGCGCCTGCTACGTCGGGGCGGTGGGGGACGACGAGCTGGCCGCCACCGCCACCCGTGTGCTGCAGCAGGACGGAGTGCGGCTGGCGCTGAAGGTGGTGCACGGCGGGACGACCCAGTTCGCGATGGTCATCGTCGATCAGTCGGGAGAGCGGACCATCGTCGAACACTACGATCCGCGCGTGGTGCTCCACGCCGCGGATCTGGATCGCCACCTGATCACGTCCACACGGGTGTTGCACCTGGACATCACCGACGTACCGGCCGCGATCCAGGCCGCGCGCTGGGCGAGGGAGGTTGGGACCCTGGTCTCGCTGGACATCGACCGTATGCTGCCCGGCGCACGCGAGCTGCTGGGGCTGGTGGACCTGCTGGTGGCCTCCGAGCACCTGCCGGTGCAGCTGGGGAGCCCCGACCCGCGGCTCGGGCTTCATACCCTGCGCCGGCTGTGCCCCGGATTCGTCTGCATCACCATCGGCGAGCGCGGATGCGTGGCGCTGGACGATCGCGAGGCGCTGTGGGTCCCGGCGTTTGACGTGGAGGTCGTGGACACGACGGGCTGCGGGGACGTGTTTCGCGGCAGCCTGATCCACGGCGTGCTTCAGGGCTGGACCATGCCCGAGTCGCTGCGGTATGCAGCAGCCGCCGCCGCGCTGCAGGCCGGGGTCCTGGGTGCCCAGAGCGGAGTGCCCACCGCGGCGCAGATCCAGCGCTTCATCGACGGCGACCCGCCCACCCGAGGTGGAGAGGAATAGCCATGGCGCATGACGAGGCGCCGCCGCCCGCGGCGACGCAGCAGAAGACCAAGGACCCCGAGGATGGTGTGCTCCGGATCTACCCTCCCCGCGGCGGGGCGTACGAAGATCCGCTGAGGGAGGCCACGCGGGCCTACGCCGCCGGTGATTTCCGCGCGGTGCGTCGTCTGGCGCGGCAGGCGATGGCCGGCGAACCATCCCCGGCGGAGATCGAGTTCGCGACGCAGCTGCTGGATCGGACGGCGAACGATGCGGTGGCGCTGTGGGTCGGGCTGGCGTCGTTCGCTCTGTTCTGGCTCACGATCTACCTCACGCTGTGGCGCTGAGCGCCGCTGGCGACGGGCCGACGGGCCGACCCGGGCCGACCCGGGCCGCCCACAGCTCGTTGACACTGCCGCGGCTCACCCCTATAGTGGCCTCCCGGAATGGTCGTGGCTATTATCCCATCCCGGTATCACTCCTCCAGGTTTCCCGGCAAGGCACTGATCTCCGTCGGCGGCGAGCCGCTGGTGGCTCGCGTTGCGCGGCGCGTGCTGCAGAGCCAGGTGGCGCAGCGAGTGCTGGTGGCCACGGATCACCACGAGATCGCGCGGGCAGCACGAGACGCCGGGGCCGAGGTGTGGCTCGATGCGGCGGCGTATCGCAGCGGCAGCGACCGGGTGGCTGCGGCCGTGTGCGCACGAGATGTGATCGTGCGCGGAGCGGGGGATCCTCTGTGGAGTGCAGAGCGGAGCGCACGAGATGTGACCGCGCGCGGAGACACGGCGATGGATGTGGTGCTCAACGTGCAGGGCGACGAACCGATGGTGAGCAGGGAGCATCTGGAGGCGGCCATCGCGGCGCTCGAGGGAAACGCCATGGGGACGGTGGCCGGGCCCCTTGCGGCAAACGCGGTGCAGGATCCGGACACGGTGAAGGTGACCATCGACGGTGATGGGCGCGCGGTGGACTTCACCCGAGGCGCCTCGATGGGGCTGGCCCATCTCGGGATCTACGCCTTCACCAGGGACAGCCTGCAGCGCTTTGCCGCCATGCCCACCTCGCCCAGAGAGCGCGACGAAGGACTGGAGCAGCTGCGGTTTGTCGAGGCGGGCTGTTCCATCGGGGTGCAGGTGGTGCAGACCCGTGTCGTCGCGATCAATCGCCCCACCGATGTGCCGCGTGTGGAGCGGCTGGTGTGCGAACAGATACAAAGTACTGACTTGAACCATTGACCAAGGACGGACCACGTGGCGAACAAGCCGAGCAAGATCATCTTCGTGACCGGGGGCGTCGTCTCCTCGCTGGGGAAGGGGCTGGCCGCGGCGACCATCGGCGCCCTGCTGGAGAATCGCGGGCTGAAGATCACGCTGCAGAAGCTCGACCCCTACATCAACGTCGACCCCGGAACGATGAATCCGCTGCAGCACGGCGAGGTGTTCGTCACCGATGACGGGGCCGAGACCGATCTCGATCTGGGGCACTACGAGCGCTTCACCAGCGCGCGCATGGGCAAGGTGAACAACTTCACCACGGGGCAGATCTACAACGGGGTGATCGAACGGGAGCGCCGGGGTGACTACCTGGGGGCGACGGTGCAGGTTATTCCCCACATCACCGACGCGATCAAGGATGTGGTGCTCCGGTGCTGCGAGGGCGTGGATCTGCTGATCTGCGAGGTGGGCGGCACGGTGGGCGACATCGAGGGCCTGCCGTTCCTCGAGGCCATCCGCCAGCTGCGGGTGGAGATGGGGCCGCAGGACACACTCGGGGTCCATCTCACGCTGGTGCCCTACATCGCGGCCGCCGGTGAGCTCAAGACCAAGCCGACGCAGCACAGCGTGATGAAGCTGCGGGAGATCGGGATTCAGCCCGAGATCCTGCTCTGCCGCACCGAGCACCCGCTGACCGCGGAGGTGAAGCGGAAGATCGCGCTGTTCTCCAACGTTCAGCGCGACGCGGTGTTCGAGGCGCGCGACGTGGCGTCGGTCTACGAGCTCCCGCTGAGGTTCTACGAGGAGGGGGTCGACGAGAAGATCGCCGAGCTGCTCAACATCTGGTCCCGTGCCCCCCGGCTGCAGCAGTGGGAGCGGCTGGCCCAGACGATCAACAATCCCGAGCACCACGTGCGCGTGGGAATCGTCGGGAAATACGTCGAGCTGGTGGAGTCCTACAAGTCGCTCAACGAGGCGTTGGTCCACGGCGGCATCGCGAACAAGACCCGTGTGGAGCTGCGGCACATCGACTCGGAGGAGGTGGAGGCGCAGGGCGCAGCCCAGCTGCTGAGCGACGTGGATTCGATCCTCGTGCCGGGCGGGTTCGGAGGACGGGGCGTGGAGGGCAAGATCCTGGCGGTTCAGTTCGCCCGCGAGCAGCGCATACCGTACTTCGGCATCTGCCTCGGGATGCAGATGGCGGTGGTGGAGTTCGCGCGGCACGTGGCAGGCCTCGATGGCGCCGACTCCACCGAGTTCACCCCCGACTGCCCCCACCCGGTGATCGACCTGATGCAGGAGCAGCGCGGAGTGGAGACCAAGGGCGGCACGATGCGGCTCGGGACCTACCCCTGCCAGCTGGTGGAGGGGTCGCTCGCCGCGCGGGCGTACGCGCGGCTCGAGATCTCGGAGCGGCACCGCCATCGCTTCGAGTTCAACAACCGATACCGCGAACAGCTCGAGGCGCGTGGACTGGTCCTCTCCGGGCTCAGCCCCGACGGCAGCCTGGTGGAGATGGTCGAGATTCCCGATCATCCCTACTTCGTCGGGTGCCAGTTTCATCCCGAGTTCAAGTCTCGTCCGACGGCACCACACCCGTTGTTCAGTCGATTCATCGAGGCGGCGCTGGTCCATCAACGCGGTGCAGCTTGACGCATGCCGGTCAGCGGCTGAAGAACCTCGCGATCTATCTGCTGGTGGCAGGTCTGATCCGCATCCTGCGACCGCTGCCGCACCGGGCGGCGCTTGCGCTGGGGCGATGGCTGGGCGTGTTGGCCTGGCGCCTGGCTGGCCGTGAACGTCGACGGGCCGAGGCCAACCTGGCGGCCAGCGTGCTCGACGGGGGCAGACACATCAACCGTCGCCGCGTGCGACAGATGTTTTGCCACCTGGGCCAGAATGTTCTGGAGTGCGTGGTGATGGGTCGCCTGCGTCGACGGCTGGACACCCCCCGAAGCCCTGTTCGTTACGCGGCTGGAGCCCAAAAGGCCCTCTCGATGGCCGTTGGCGAGGGACGAGGCGTGTTGTTTGTCACCGCCCATCTGGGGAACTGGGAGTTGATGGCCGCGGCTGTCGCTCGACAGGCTCCCGTCAGCGTGCTGTACAAGCCAAGCTATGATGCCCGGCTGGCCAACCTCCTGTCGAGTTTTAGATGTGATAACGGCGTATTGGAGATTTCCGTGGCAGAGCCAGGGCACCTTCGCCGTGTTCTGGCAGCGCTGGCACGAGGCCATGTCGTTGGCGTATTGTTGGACCAGCCCGTGCCAACTGGTTGCCAGATTCCGTTCCTTGGGCGGTCTGCGGCGACGTCAACACTGGTTGCCCGTCTCCACCAACGCACCCGTGCGCCCGTGGTGGCAGGCTTCATCCATCGCCAAGGCAGCACGCACGAGCTTGATATATCCCCGGTATCAATGGAGAAGTTTGCAGATGATCCGACGAGGATGACCGCGGCGTTCGGCGAACGAGTGGAGCAGGCCATCCGCCGACACCCCACCCAGTGGACCTGGAGTCTCGACCGGTGGCGATCCACCGAAACCACCCGCTTGTCAAGTCCCTGTGCAAATTACATACCAGCAAGTAACGATTGAGCTTTACAGGCATTGGGCCACCTGCTAGATTCTCAAGGTCGATGAGATGGAAGCAGACATGGCTGGGCAACAGTGGGATCGGGCATGGTTGGCGGGCCAACCATGCCAACTTCATCAGGGGCTGCCGGGTTGGTGTTGCGCTCGTCGTGTGGTGGACGATGATGCCGCGACCGTGCCATGCCAGCCCCCTCACGCACCAAACGATGCTGCCGTTCCGCACCAGCACCAACGAGCCCCTCCACCTGAGCGCCGATCGGTTGCAGATGCAGGCGCAGCCAGGGCAACCATCAAAGGTCCGGGCCATCACCCTGCAGGGGAATGTGGTGGTGGTGCTGGGCAAGCTCGAGGTTCGAGCCACGCGGGTTGTGGCGCGGCTGGACTCCCGGGGGTTCCCGAGCACGCTTCAGGCCAGCGGCGGCGTTCGACTCCAGCTCGCCACATCACAGGGGAGCGCGCGGGAGGCACGGCTGTCGCTCGCCGGGCGCAGGACGCTCCAGCTCGCGGGGGACGCGAGGCTCGTGCTGCGTGACCCCGAGATCATGGTTCAGGGGCGACAGATCGATCTCGAGCTGGAATCGGGACAACTGACGGTGCAGCAAGCGCGCGTCAGTCTGCGCCGGGAGGTCGAGGGTGGCTAGGCCAATCACCGACGGTGGGTTGCTTCGCGGCCAGGATCTGGTGAAGCGGCTGGGTGGGCGGATGGTGCTGGAGGGAGTGTCCCTGGAGATCGATGCCGGCGAGGTGGTGGGTCTGCTGGGTCCAAACGGCGCCGGGAAGACGACGCTCTTTCGGCTGCTGATGGGCCTGCTCGACCCCGACGCGGGCGTGGTGACGTTCCACGGCCGTCCCATCACCCATCTGCCGCCGCACCGGCGGGCACGCCTCGGTCTGGGCTACCTCGCACAGCATACGAGCGTGTTTCAGGCGATGACTGTGGTGGACAACCTCCGCGCCGTGCTCGAGCTGAAGGGGAGGACCGCCACGGTGGAACCTCTTCTGCGAGACTTCGACCTGCAGCGGGTGAGCCAGCAGCGGGCCGGGCTGCTCAGCGGCGGCGAACGGCGCCGTCTGGAGCTGGCGCGACTGGAAGCGGCCTCGCCGGATGTGGTGTTGCTGGACGAGCCGTTCAAGGGACTGGACGTGGCGTCGCTGGAGCTCGTGCGGGGCATGGTCCACAGATGGGCGGAGGCCGGCTGTGGGGTGATGATCACCGATCACGCCCTGGAGCAGACTTTGGCGCTGTGCCAGCGGGCCTACTTCCTGCGGGATGGGCGGGTGGTGCAGAGCGGCACCGGGCCGCAGGTGGGTGGCGTGATGGGACGGTCGACGGAGCAGGTGGCCGACTCGCAGCCTGGATCGACAACGATGCACCGTGGGACCCGGGGTCCCGACGGGTGCGACGACGGGAGGACACAATGGCACTCGAACTGAAGCAGCAACTGAAGCTGTCGCAGCAACTGGTGATGACGCCTCAGCTCCAGCAGGCCATCAAGCTACTCCAGCTGTCGCGGATGGAGCTCGTGGATCTGGTGCGGGAGGAGATGGTGGAGAATCCGGTGCTGGAGGACGGCCTGGACTCCGGCCCGGACAAGGAAGCCTCCGAGCGTTCCACGGGTGAGGACATGAGCCTGGAGGGAGTGGATGCCGAGCGGCCGGCTCCCGGTGAGGCGACGGTGGATCGTTCGGAGACCACCAGCGAGGTGAAGGCCGACGAGGGTGCGGTCAAGGAGATCGACTGGGATCACTACCTCGAGAACTACTCCATGGCTCCTCCCATGCCGTCCTACCGGCCCAACTCCGACGACCTGCCCTCCATCGAGAACACGCTGACGCGCAAGCCCTCGTTGTTCGATCACCTGATGTGGCAGCTCAAGCTCACCACCATGAGCAAGCCGGACGAGCAGGTGGGGATGCTGATCATCGGCAACCTCGAGGCCGAGGGCTACCTCAAGGACGCCACGATCGAGGAGATCGCCATCGCGGCGGAGACCACGGAACAGCACGTGGAGCGGGTACTGCAGCGGATCCAGGAGTTCGATCCGGTGGGCGTGGCGGCGCGCAATCTGGCGGAGTGTCTGCTGATCCAGGCCCGGCACGCGGGGGAGGACGACGAGGTCGTCGTGCGCATCATCAAGGAGCACATGGGCAACCTGGAGCGGAAGAACTACCAGGCCATCGCCCGGGACCTGAAGCAGCCGCTGGACGAGATCTACGAGGCAGTGAAGGTCATCGCCAGCTTCCACCCCAAGCCGGGGCGATTGTACTCGGAGGAGGAGCCGGTCTACATCACCCCCGATGTCTACGTGCACAAGGTGGGGGACAAGTACTTCGTGGTGCCCAACGACGACGGGCTGCCCAAGCTGAAGATCTCGAACTTCTATCGCACGGCGCTGTCTGGCAGCCCCCAGGCGAGGGAGTACATCCAGGACAAGCTTCGGTCGGCGCAGTGGCTGATCCGATCGATCCAGCAGCGGCAGCGCACCATCATCAAGGTCACCGAGAGCATCGTGAAGTTCCAGCGAGAGTTCTTCGACAAGGGGATCAACTACCTCAAGCCGCTGATCTTGCGTGATGTCGCCGAGGACATCAACATGCACGAGTCCACGATCAGCCGCGTGACCACCAACAAGTACGTCCACACGCCGCAGGGGATCTTCGAGCTCAAGTTCTTCTTCAACAGCGGGATCAATCGGACCGACGGTGACGAGATCGCCAGTGAGAGTGTGAAGAACAAGATCAAGGACATCATCTCCAAGGAGGACCCGCGCAAGCCGTTCAGTGATCAGAAGATTGTCGAGCTGCTCCGGGACCAGGGGATTGACATCGCCCGCCGTACCGTGGCCAAGTACCGCGAGCAGCTCGGCATTCTGAGCTCATCAAAACGCAAACAGCTGTTCTGAACCCCCTTGCCCACGAGCCTCGCAATCGTTCATTCTAGCGGTCGCAGGAGAAGCCAAGACATGCAGCTATCCGTCACCTTTCGCCACATGGAAACCTCTGATGCGCTCAAGGAGTACGCCACCGAGAAGCTCCAGCGCATTCGAAAGTACTTCCAGGATCCCATTCGAGCCCAGATCGTGCTGGCCACCGAGCGCCACCGCCACAACGTGGACGTGAACATCACCCTGCACAACGGCCTCGCGATCAAGGGTCACGAGGTGACCGAGGACATGTACTCGGCGATCGATCTGGTGATGGACAAGATCGAGCGCCAGGTGCACCGGTACAAGGACCGGATCACCAGCCACCGGCCCGCCACGGGTCCCGAGCTCCTCGTGCACCACGAGGTGATGTCGGCCTCGTCGCAGGAGGACGAGGGGCAGGAGGACCTCAATATCGTTCAGAGTTCCAAGTTCTTCGCCAAGCCCATGACGCCGGGGGAGGCGATCATGCAGATGAATCTGCTGAGCAACGAGTTCCTGGTCTTTACCAACGCCGACACCCGTGATGTAAACGTGGTATATAGGCGACGGGATGGGAACTATGGGTTGATCGAGACCGGGCGCAGCGCGGAGGAAAGGGGCTAGGGATCTCGGCAGGGTGCGGAGCGGAACGCGTACCTGGACAGTCGTCCGTCCCGCAGGTGTCATGATGCAGATCTCGGACTACATCACGGTCAACCGTGTGAAGGCTGACATGCAGTCCACCAGCAAGCAGGATGCCCTGGTGGAGCTCGCGCAGCTGGTGACCAACGGGAGGGAGCCAGCGGTCAAGGACCAGTTGGTGCGCGTGCTGGGTGAGCGCGAGCGGCTGGCATCCACGGGAATCGGCGAGGAGATCGCGATCCCCCACGGCAAGCTCAACGCCGTCGGGACGCTGGTGGTGGGTCTGGGTCGCAGCGCCCAGGGTGTCGATTTCGAGTCGGTGGATGGAAAACCAACGCGCCTGTTCTTCGTGCTGGTGGCGCCCGAAAACTCCACCGGCATTCACCTCAAGGCACTGGCCCGGATCTCTCGGTTGTGCAAGGAGCCAGCCTTCTGCAGTCGACTGCTCGCTGCGCCGACATCCGACGAGATGTATCACATCTTGTGCCAGGAGGACTCGAAGTTCTCCGGGAAGTAGCCACGGACGATGAAGGGCAGGGAGCACGGTTTCCACGTCGAGGAGTTGCTTCAGGTCCGGGCGCTGCAGCTGGAGCTCGTGGCTGGTGCCGAGGGGCTGTCTCGCATGGTGGGAGCCGTGGAGCTGCAGAAGCCGGGGCTGGCCCTGGCCGGTCACCTGGAGAGTCTGCGACCGGAGTGTATTCAGGTCATCGGGTCGTCGGAGGCAGGCTATCTGGCGACCCTGACCGATGAGGTCGCGTTCGAGCGCCTGCGACAGATCTGCGTCCGGGATCCACCCTGCATCGTGGTCACCCGCGGGCAGCCCGCCTCACCCCAGCTGGAGCAGGTCTCTTGCGAGCAGGCCATGCCGCTGCTCAGCACCAGACTCGGCAGCACGGACTTCATCGCCGAGGCGCGGAGCATGCTCGATTCCCGCCTCGGGCCGGCGGCCACGACGCATGGTGTGCTGGTAGACGTGTTTGGCGTGGGTGTCCTGCTCCTGGGCAAGAGCGGCATCGGCAAGAGCGAGGTGGCCCTCGATCTGGTGCTTCGGGGACATCGATTGGTGGCCGACGACATCGTGGAGATTCGTCGCGCCGCCCAGGTGCTGCTGGGATCGGGCCCCGAGCTGATCAAACACCACATCGAGATCCGTGGGCTGGGGATCCTGAACATCAAGGATCTGTTCGGGATAGCCGCCGTGCGGGACAGCAAGCGCATCGACATGGTGGTGGAGCTCGTGGAGTGGAACGAGATGGAGGAGTATGACCGGCTCGGCGTGGACGAGCGGACGTCGCAGTTCCTGGGGATCGACGTCCCCCAGATTCAGCTCCCCGTCCGTCCGGGTCGCAACATGTCCACCATCATCGAGGTCGCGGCCCGCAACCAGCTGCTCAAGCAACGCGGGCACTTCAGCGCGAGAGAGTTTCAGGATCGGCTGGTGCGGGCCATCGCGGAGGGTCGGAGTTCAACGATGGTCGACGTGGAGTAGCGCATGAAGGAGCTCCGGACCATCATCTTCACCGGGACATCCGGCGGCGGCAAGACCACCGCGCTGCGAGCGGTGGAGGATCTCGGGTTCTACTGCGTCGACAATCTCCCGCTTCCGCTGCTCAGCGAGTTCATCGAGACGATGAAGGCCGAGCCGACCATCGACCGTGCGGCGCTGGTCGTGGATGCCCGTCTGAGCAACTACATCGAGGGGTATGCCCTGGCCTACGTCGCGCTGACCGGATCGGGAGCGGTGCTGGAGGTGGTCTACCTCGACGCGTCCGACGAGGTGCTGGTCCGGCGGTTCTCCCAGACCCGCCGCCGCCACCCGCTGGGCGGTGACGACCTGCGGGCCGGCCTGGAGCAGGAGCGCAAGCTGCTGGCGCCGCTGAGGGCGCAGGCCAGCACCTGTATCGACACCACGGATCTGTCGCCGCATGAGCTCAAGGCGATGATCCAGGACCGTTATCGTGTGATGGGGCCCGATCTGGTGCTGTCCCTGTTGTCGTTCGGCTTTCGCTACGGGCTCCCTTCTCACGCCGATCTGGTGTTCGACGTCAGGTTCCTGCCCAATCCGTTCTTTGTCGACGAGATGCGCCACCAGACAGGGCAGGACGGGGCGGTGGCGGACTATGTGCTGCACAACGACGAGACGGAGGCGTTCATCCAGCACGCCGTGACCATGCTCGAGTTCCTGCTGCCGCGGTACGAGGCGGAGGGCAAGGTCTATCTCACGGTGGCGGTGGGTTGCACCGGCGGTCGGCACCGATCGGTGGCCGTGGCCGAGGAGCTTGGCCGGCGACTGGGCCAGGGTAGACCGGTTACGGTTCGTCACCGGGACATCAAGAGGTAGCCATGGACGAGACGGTGGAGACTTCAGTTCTGATCGTGGTGCACGGGGGGTACGGTGAGCCGATGGTCAGCGCCGCGGAGGCCATCGTGGGGCCGCTGGATCTGGCGATCACCACCATCTGTTCGGAGACCGGGGGGGACCACGTGCGACAGCGGATCACCTCCGAGATCGCCAGGCTGAACCGGGGCGGCGGCGTCCTGGTGTTGACCGACCTGTGTGGCAGCACACCGGCCAACGTGTGCCAGTTGGTGGTGGCGGGGCAGTCCGGCTGCGAGGTGCTGTCCGGACTGAATCTGGCCATGTTGATCAAGCTCTCCACCTGCAGCCGCAGTCAGGGGGCGCATCAGCTCGCCCATGAGCTTCTGGGAACATCGAGACGGAGCATCATCGTGGGCAAGCCGGAGCGCGGCTAGTGGAGCACGCGCCATGAAAACGGAGGATCGGGTGGTGATCGAGCAGCACTTTGTGATTCTCAACGAGCTCGGACTGCATGCCCGTGCCGCCACGAGATTCGTCCAGACCGCCAGTCGGTTCTCCGCGAACATCGAGGTGGAGAAGGATGGCCAGCGTGCGAATGGCAAGAGCATCATGGGCGTGCTGATGCTGGTGGCGGCCAAGGGGACCACGGTTCGGGTGCGCAGCGAGGGGACCGACGCCAGCGAGGCGATGAAGGCCATCGGGGATCTGATTCGCAACAAGTTCGGCGAGGACTGATGGCAGGTTGACGGGTCGATGCAGCGACTGCAGGGCATAGCGGCGGCCAAGGGCATCGCGTTCGGGTGTGCCTTCATCAGCGATCGGCGTCGGATCAAGACGCCGAAGCGGCACATCATGCCCGAGGAGGTCGATAGCGAGATCGCCCGGTTCAACCAGGCGCTCGAGGGTACCGACTGGCAGCTGCAACGAATCAAGGAGAAGCTGTACTGGGCAGGGGGGCAGGAACACACGCTGATCCTGCAGGCACACCAGCTGATCCTGAAGGACGAGCAGCTGGTGGAGCAGACCCGGCAGCACATCGCCCAGGACCTGCTCAACGCCGAGTGGGCGTTGCGCCGCACCATCGCGGGCATCAAGAAGCTGTTCGACGAGGTGGAGGACGACTACTTCCGCGAGCGGCGGAGCGACGTGGACTTCGTCGTCGACCATCTGATGGTCACGCTGGTGGGCGGACGCCAGGAGCCGCAGGATCTGCCACGGGATGCCATCGTCGTGGCGCATGACCTGTCCCCCGCCGATGCCGCGAGATTGTGGCGGGCCGGGATCAAGGCCTTCGTCACCGAGGTGGGTGGACGCACGTCCCATACATCGATCATGGCCCGGTCGCTCGCTCTTCCGGCGGTGGTGGGAATCTCCGACGTGACGGAGATGCTGGGGAACGGAGACCCGCTGATCGTCGACGGGTATCGCGGTGAGGTGACCTGCCAGGCCGACGACGAGACGCGGCGGCGCTACCAGCGGTGGGCGGTGCGCCGGGCGCAGGTGGCTCGGGGGTTGAGGCGCGAACGGGAGCTGCCGGCCGAGACGCTGGACGGAGTGCGGGTTCACCTGCTGGCAAACATCGAGCTCAGCGACGAGATCCCTGGTGCGCTGTCGCACGGGGCCGAGGGCATCGGGCTGTATCGGACCGAGTTCCTGTATCTCGGTCGCCAGGAGCTGCCCAGCGAGGAGGACCACCTGGCGGACGCGCTGCAGGTGCTGAACTACGCGGGGGACTATCCCGTGACCTTCCGCACCTGCGATCTGGGCGGGGACAAGATCCCGGGAGTGATGGTGGCTCGTGAGCCAAACCCGGCCCTGGGCCTGCGCTCGATCCGGCTGTGTCTGGATAACACGGCGATGTTCAGCGCCCAGCTGCGGGGGCTGGTGCGGGCGGCGTCCAGTGGGAAGATCCGGATCATGTTTCCCATGATCTCGGGGGTGGTGGAGCTGCGTGCCGCGCGGGCCTTGCTCCAGCGCTGCATCAGCGAGGTTCGGGCCCAGGGCGTCGAGGTCCCCAAGATTCCGGTGGGGATGATGGTCGAGATGCCGTCGGCTGCGGTCACGGCGGACCTGCTGGCGAAGGAGGCCGACTTCTTCTCCATCGGGACCAACGATCTGACGCAGTATGCGCTGGCCATCGACCGAGGGAACGAGCAGGTGAACTACCTGTTCAAGCCGTTCCACCCCGCGATCCTGCGCCTGATCAAGACCGTGGTGGAGGCGGCGGACGAGGCCAACATTCCGGTCACGGTGTGCGGCGAGATGGCCGGCGACCCGATGATGACCCTGGTGCTCATCGGGCTGGGTGTCCGTGAGCTGAGCATGAGCGCGCTGGCGGTGCCGGCGGTCAAGCGCGTGGTGCGCGCATTGCGGGCGAGTGATGCGCGGGAGCTGGCCCGGCGGCTGCGCAACCTCCCCACGGCCCATGCCGTGGAGGTCGAGGTCTCCGAGACGATGAGACGCCTGTTTCCCGACGACAAGTTCCCCTCCAGCGACGAACTGGACGAGGACACCGTCGCCTGATGCGCCATGCTCCGTGATCCGCAATGCGCGACCATCGTCCGTCAGGCACAGGAGTCGGATCACGCGGCGCTGTGCCGGCTGTGGGCCGAGGGAGACGCGCTGCACGCCCGCCTGCGTCCGGACTTCTTTCGCGTCGCTGCCGGAATGCCTCGTTCGAGACGATTCCTGATACAGGCCCTGGCCGCAAGGCAGGAGGTGGTGCTGCTGGCGGCGGTTGGTGATGCTCCGGAGCTGGCCGGGTTGATCCACGTCAGGATCTACGACACGCCCGTCGAGCCGACCAAGGTCCCACGCACCCGCGGCCACGTGGAGGAGATGGTGGTGGCGCAGGCGTGCCGGCGAAAGGGCGTCGGGCGCGAACTGATGCAGGAGGCGGTGCGCTGGTGCAGGGAGCAGGGAGCGTCCCAGCTGCTGCTCACGGTGTGGGCCGGCAACCGGCCAGCCGAGGCATTCTACGCCGATCTCGGGTTCCAGCCGGTGAGCCAGGTGCTGGGGCTGGAGTTGACCGGGGAGCCGGTGGCGGCCAGCCCCCCGCGGCGCTAGTATTGTAACCCGGTGACGAAGCAGCGGATCAGATCGGGGGCCGCCCTGCTGGCGGTGGTGCTGAGCACACTTGCTGGCAGCCAGGCGTCCGGAGACGACCCCTCCCTGCGCTGGCGCACCATCACCACACCGCACTTCTACGTCCACTACTACATCAGCGATCGACAGGACGAGACCGAGGTCGGGCGGCGCATCGCCCGGGCCTGTGAGCGGGCGCACGCGACGCTGGCCCCGATGCTCAAGCACTCCCCCTCGACGCGAACCCACGTGGTGGTCACCGACAACACCGACGGGGCAAACGGGTCGGCGCAGATCGTGCCGATGAACATCATCCGGCTCTACGTCACCGGACCGACGTCGCTCAACGCGCTCAACGACTATGACGACTGGTTCTATGGTCTGATCCTGCACGAGTACACCCACATCCTGCATATCGACACGATCCACGGCGTGGCCCGGGTGGTGAACGCCGTGCTGGGCAAGACCTGGGCGCCAAATCAGATCCAGCCGCGGTGGTTCATCGAGGGGCTGGCGGTGTACTTCGAGACGAAGCGCTCCGCGGGGGGGCGCAATCGCAGCAGCATCTTCGACATGTACCTGCGGATGGCGGTGCTGGAGGGCAGGCTGCTCGAGATGGACCAGATCACGTCCAACACGCGCTACTTCCCGCAGGGCACGGTGCCCTACCTCTACGGCGCCCGATTCGTCGAATACCTCGCGCAGCGGTACGGCGAGCAGAAGCTGACGCAGATCAGCCACGCCTACGGCGGGACGCTGGTGCCCTACAGCATCAACCGCGTGGCCCGGCGCGTGCTGGGGAAGACCTACGTCGAGCTGTACGCGAAGTTCAAGGAGCACCTGCGGCGGCGATACGCGCTACAGCGGGCGATGGTCGAGCGGCGGGGGCTCACGCCGTTCCGCAAGATCACGGACCACGGCGAATCGTGCGGCTCGCCGCGGTTCTCCGCCGACGGCCGCGAACTGGTGTTCGTGGATACCGATGGACGCAGCCAGATGGCGATCAAGGTCCTCGACGTGGAGAGCGGCAAGATCAAGGAGCAGTTCGACAGCTTCGGTGGCAACGGCGTGGGGTTCACCCCGGACGGCCAGTACCTGGTCTACGGGCAGTCTAGCATCTGGCACACGTTCTACTCGTTCCAGGACATCTTCGTCCGGCAGCGCCGCACGGGTCAGGTGCGTCGGCTGACCTCGGGGCTGCGGGCGCGGGATCCGGCGGTGTCACCCGACGGACGGACGGTGGCCTTCGTTACCAGCGAGCTGGGAACGATGAGCCTGGCCCGCATCCCGTTCGAGGGCGGCGCGCACGAGGTGTTGTACCGCGGGGAGAAGTCGGACCAGATCTTCACCCCGCGATGGAGTCCAGATGGCCGCAAGCTGGTCTACTCGCGCTGGCGGCTGGGGGGAGACCGCGACATCTACGTGATGGATCTGGCGACGCGTCGGTCGACGCGCATCACGTCGGATCGCGCGCTGGACAGCGATCCGATGTTCAGCGCCGACGGCGATCGGATCTACTTCTCCTCGGACCGAACCGGAATCTACAACGTGTTCTGCCACGATCTGCAAAGCGGCCAGCTGAGACAGGTGAGCAACGTGCTGGGTGGTGCCTTCCTGCCGGCGGTCTCGCCCGACGAGAAGAGCGTGTACTACGTCGGCTTCTGGTCCAAGGGATTCGACCTGCACGCGATGAAGCTGGACCGGGCGAAGTTGCCGCCGGCGTTGCCCTACGTCAGCGACCGGCCCGCGCCGACCACGCCGTCGTACGGGCCCGGGGCGACGTCGACACAGTACCCCGACGCGCCCTACAGTCCGTTGCCCACGATCCTGCCCCGGGCCTGGTCGTTCAACCTCGGGAGCGACGCGTTCGGCACACGACTGGGCCTGGAGTTTCAGGGCGGCGACGTGGTGGGGCGGCACAGCTACGCCATGGTGGCCAGCGCCAGCGTGACCCACGGCCAGCCGTCCTACTCCCTGGCCTACGCCTACACCCGGTTCTGGCCCTCCGTGCGGCTGGACACCAGCCGCTATGAAGGCGCGCGGGGCGGGGTGGTGATCGACGGCGAGAAGGCGACGTACGTCGAGGAGAACTATGGCTTCGGCGCGAGCCTCGGCCTGCCGGTGCTGCGCGTGCCAAACCATGCGGGGGACGTCTCCGTCGGCTATCGATTCAACTGGTTCCGTGATGCGGACGACACGCAGGTGCTGGTGACGCCGGGGACGATCAGCCCGCGGTTGCCGGAGGTGGGGATCCTGGCTGGTCTCAGCGTGGGGCTGAGCTACCGCTCGGTGGAGCGCTATGCCTACTCCATCAGCGCCGAGAAGGGACGCATCATCTCGGTCGGGCTGCGGGTGGACCACCCCTCGCTGGGCAGCGACTACCAGAGCACGCAGGTGACCTACGGCTGGACCGAGTACATCGACATGCCGTGGGAGGATCACGTGCTGGCGCTGCGTCTGGGAGGTGGCGTGGCGGCGGGTGACCTCAGCCGGCGCGGCGTGTTCTTCATCGGCGGGTTTCCGGAGCAGGACCTGTTGCAGGCGGTGATCGACTCCACACGGATGGGGGGCGTCTACCTGCGAGG
>Ga0210044_10002141_pt1 | contig 29605 bp, 18 predicted proteins | sample CryGey13umfilter_2_FD_183959 | JGI IMG/M metagenome (GOLD analysis project Ga0210044, IMG submission 183959) | Groundwater microbial communities from aquifer in Utah, USA - Crystal Geyser 4/9/14 3 um filter (SPAdes) (version 2) | ecosystem: Environmental > Aquatic > Deep subsurface >... | reverse complement strand
TCCACCTCTTCCCATTCCGAACAGAGAAGTTAAGCCCGCCAGCGCTGATGATACTGCATTTAGTTGTGGGAAAGTAAGTCGTTGCCCTAATTACTTTAAGCCCTGAGTTTTAACTCAGGGCTTTTTTTTTAATGTTTTATTAAAAATAACTACTAATTTATTTATAATTTTGGCTCATTTAGATTTGAAATTAAATTAATATTTAGCATGATAAATTTAGATGATATTTGTTCTAAAGTGATGAATTTATGCTTTGAAGTTGGTGAGTTTATTATATCTGAAAAAAGTAAAATAAATTTACAAAATACTGAAATTAAAGGTATTCATAATTTTGTTACCTATGTTGATAAAGCCTCTGAGAAAAGGCTTGTTGGAGAGCTTTCGTTAATTTTACCTGAATCAGGATTTATCGCTGAGGAAGGAACTTCTAATAAAATAGGAAAGGAATTTAATTGGATAATTGATCCATTAGATGGTACAACAAATTTTATTCATGGACTTTCGCCTTTTTGCATTAGTATTGCTCTTCGTCAAAATGACAAGATTGTGCTTGGTGTAATTTATGATCCAAATTTAAAAGAAATTTTCTATGCTTGGGAAGGTGGAAGTGCTTTTTTAAATGGCAAAGTTATAAATGTTTCTAAATCGAACAAGTTAGACAACTCATTATTAGCAACAGGATTTCCTTATAGTGATTATAGTATGCTGCAAAATTATTTGAAAGTTTTTGAATGGTGCTTGCTTAATACTCACGGAGTTAGAAGATTAGGCTCTGCCGCTATAGATTTGGCTTATGTGGCTTGCGGTAGAATGGATGGATTTTTTGAATATGGATTGAGCCCGTGGGATGTGGCTGCTGGAGCTTTTATCGTTGAAAAGGCTGGTGGAAAAGTTACTGATTTTTCTGGCGATATTGATTATGTTTTTGGTAAAGAAATAATAGCATCTAATCTTTTTATTCATTCAGAATTCATTGAAAACTTTAAAATGATTTTTTATAAAGATTGATATGCATGTTGTTTTTGATTAATTTTGTGAAACATTACAAAAGATGTTATTTATGGCAATTGTAATTAGAGAGGTGGAAAGTAAAATTGAAAGAAAAAAATTTATTAATTTTCAATTTGAAATTTATAAAAATGATCGAATGTGGGTTCCTTCAATAATTTCTGATGAGATAAAATCTATTGACCCAGATAGAAATCCTGCATTTAATAGCTGTAAAGCTAAATTTTGGTTGGCGTATAATGGAAATATGATTGTTGGTAGGATAGGGGCAATAATTAATTTACGCTATAATGAGGAACATAATGAGAAGCTTGGAAGATTTTCTCGTTTTGAATCGATAGAGGATATTAATATCGCAAAAGCATTGCTCGAAACCGCCTCTAATTGGTTGAAAGATAACTCAATGACTAAAGTTATGGGACCTCTGGGATTTAATAATTTAGATCAACAAGGTTTACTAATTGAGGGTTATGATTATCTACCATCAATAGGTTCGGCTTATCATAAACCATATTACAAAAGCTTTTTTGAGGAACTGGGCTGGGAAAAGGAGATTGATTGGGTAGAATTCAGATTGACACTTGGTGAAGAAGCTCAAAATAAAGCTATGCGAGGTTCAGAGTTAATAAAAAAACGCTATAATATTGAAGTAAAGCATTTTAAAAGTAAAAGAGAGCTTGCTCCTTTTGCTAAAAAGATTTTTGAAATAATTAATGAATCTTTTGATGTGCTTCCATTTGTTTCATCTTTTGACAAAGATTTGATTGATTTTTATGCAAAAAAATATATTTCATTTTTAAATCCTCATTTTGTTAAAATGACTTTAATAAATGGAGAACCAATTGGTTTTATTGTGGCTATGCCAAGTTTATCAAAAGCCATGCAAATGGCAAAAGGAAAGCTTTTCCCTTTCGGTATTTTCTATTTATTGAATGCTCGTAAAGGTAATGGCAATACTGTTGATCAGATGCTTACTGGCGTTATTAATGAATATCATTCTACTGGCGCAGCAGTAATTTTGCAAGCTGAAATGCAAGCTGAAATGTTAAAACATGGCATAAAATATATTGAAACTACTGGGATTTTTGAAACAAATGACAGGGCAATAAAGAATTGGAAAAATTATGAACATATTCAACATAAGCGCCGACGCTGTTACAGAAAAGAATTAAATTAATATGCTTTAGCTATGAAAAACCTTATATCGTCCCTTTTAATATTATGGCTTTCAATTAGCATAAATACTGCTAAAGCTCAAGATTTTCTTTCATTTGTAAATGATAATTACGCTGGCTCAACAGCTATGTTTTATAATCCTGCTGCAATAGTGGATAGCCGATATAAATTTGACATGGAGTTGTTGGGAATTTCTAATAGAATAGACAATAATTGGGTCAAAATTGATAAGTCGGTTCTTTTAAACTGGGTTAAATGGAAGGAATCTGATTTTAAAAATAATCACATGTCGATGGATTATAATGGCTTATCCAAAAATGCATATTTAGGTGTTGAAGGTAGAGCTTTGTCTTTTTTGACTAATTATAATCATAAAAATGCTTTTGGATTTTCAGCTCGAGCAAGAGTAATAATGAATTTTGATAATTTACCTGAAAGTGCGGCAATTTTGATTTTTAACGGTAATAATGTTGATAGTTTAATGAGTCATCATACTTTCGAAAATATGAGTCAAGAATTAGTCTCATGGGCAGAATATGGTTTAACTTATGGCCGAATCTTAACTGAAGATGAATCTAAACATTTTTTTAAAATTGGTGCATCAGCTAAATTATTACAAGGAATCGCTGGGATATATTTATATGAAAAATACATGGATTATAATCTTAAGAATGCTGATACTGCTACGAATGTTGTAGCTGATATTAAATTTGGATTGACAGGTAGTGTTGACGATATAAGAAAATTTAAGTTCACCGCTACTCCTGCAATTGGATTTGATTTTGGTTTTGTGTACGAATGGAGACCAAAAACGAAAGAATTTAAATATGCAATGAATGGAAAAACTGATTTATGGCGCAATGATTTGAATAAATACAAGCTAAGAATTGGATTTTCAGTTCTGGATATTGGTTCAATGAAGTTTAAAAAACAATATAAATCAGGAAATATCACTATTGATGATAAATTAGTAAATTTTGCATTACTTCATGCTCCAACATTAATTGATTTAGCCGACACAATAAATAGGTTATATGGAACAGAATTAACAGATTCATATTTTCATTACAGATTGCCAACAACACTAAATCTAAGCGTTGACTATAATATTTTAAAATATTTTTATGTAAGTCTATCAGGTAGATTGGCTCTTAATCAAGGTAATAACCATTATGAAAAGGCTCATTATCTAAATAATATTAGTATTATTCCGCGTTATGAAAAAAAATGGTGGGGAGTCTCAATTCCAATAAAGTATAATCAATTTGGTTTTATTAATGTTGGTATGGGTTTGCGAATGGGGCCAATTTGGTTGGGTTCAAGTGATTTGACTGGTTTAATAGGGTTAAGCAAAAAAGTTATGGGAGCCGATATTCATTTAGCAATAAAAATCCCAATTTATTATAAATCTCCTGCCGACAAAGATGGGGATTTAGTGTCCGATGATTTGGATATTTGTCCCACAGAAAAGGGAACTTGGGAACTAAAAGGCTGCCCCGATGATGATAATGATGGTATAGTGAACAGTCTTGATAATTGTCCAACCGTTGCAGGATTAGTTGAATTTAATGGTTGCCCAGATTCTGACAAAGATGGTGTTCAAGATAAATACGACAAATGCCCAGATATTTATGGAGAAATAAAGTACTCAGGATGTCCCGATTCTGATGGCGATAATATAATTGATATCAATGATAGTTGTCCAAAAATTGCTGGATTAGAAAAGTTTAACGGTTGCCCTGACACTGATGGTGATGGAATTCCAGATGTTCATGATGATTGTCCAGAAGTATTTGGCATCGAATTTTTTAATGGTTGCCCTGATACCGATGGCGATGGGATTCGTGATGTTGATGATTTGTGCCCAACTGTATATGGGCTTGATAGTCTTTATGGCTGCCCTTATATTGACACTGATAATGATGGAATTCAAGATAAATATGATAAATGTCCAAAGATTGCTGGTCCAAAAGAAAATTCTGGTTGTCCTTATTTAGATACCGATCATGACGGAGTTTTAGATAAAGACGATTTATGTCCAATGACACCAGGCCCAGTTTCTAATAATGGCTGTCCAATTATAGAATTAGCCGAACAAAATATTTTAGATACTGCTTTTGCAAATTTGGAATTTGAAACAGCTATGTCGATTATTAAATCAACATCTTATGAGTCATTAATTAAAATTGCAGATTTGATGAAAAGAAAACCTGAATTTAAATTGTTAATCGAAGGTCATACCGATAATATTGGAAAAGATGCTGCAAATATGAGCTTATCTCAAAATCGAGCTCTTGCTGTTAAATATTATTTAATTAAAAATGGCATTTCAGAATCGCGAATAAATGCTAAATGGTACGGAGAAACTAAACCAATATGGAGCAATGAGACCGAAGAAGGACGCCAAAAAAATCGACGAGTCGAAATGTCAATAATTTTTGATTAATTTGAATTTATTGCTGTTAGCCAGCATTGTCAGAATATTAACTATATGAAGTAGTTAAAATTCTCTTTTGTTTAAAATATTTAAAAACATATTTATGGAATTTATCAAAGAATTTGAAGTAAGATGGGCCGATGTTGACGCTAATAGGCACATGAGGCATACTGCATATAATGATTATGCGACACAGTTGCGTGTGGCTTTAGTTATGGGAATAGGAGTAGGGAATGAGGCTATTGAGAATTATGAAATTGGGTCAGTTCTTTTTCATGAGGATACGTATTTTTATCGCGAGGTAGTTTTATGTGAAAAAATTAAAATCGATTTACGTATAAGAGCAATGTCGCATGATGGAGAAAGATGGCAAATTTTACACTTAATTTTTAAAGAAAATGGAGAGCTTGCTGCTAAAATATTGGTAGAAGGAGCTTGGATTGATAGCAAACGTAGAAAATTAGCTCCTCCTCCTATAGCACTTTTGGATAAATTTAATGAGCTTCCAAAAACTGAAGATTTTGAGTTTCTGACTAAGAATTCGAAATAGTTAATCTAAAATTGGCAATTATTTCAACTATTATAGCGATTAAAATGCGTATAATAAAGATTATGTTTCATCCTCTGATTTATACCATGAAGCATACATGGCATAAGAATTAGCAATTCTATGTACTTCGCCTTTAAGAAGTTCTGGACTCAGACTTTTTATTTTCTTAGCTGGAATTCCTGCATAAATTGAGCCTGATTCTACTATTGTGCCTTTGGTAACTACAGCTCCTGGAGCAATTATAGTGTTATTATAAATTATGGCATCATCAAGAATTATTGCACCAATTCCTATTAAAACATTATCGTAAATTGTTGCGCCATGAACCACGGCATTATGAGCAATAGATACATTGTTGCCAATATTTGTAGGTGACTTTTGGTAAGTGCAGTGGATAGTAGCATTATCTTGAATATTTACATTGTCTCCAATTTTAATATAATTTACATCGCCTCTAATAACACTATTAAACCAAAGACTGCAATTGTTGCCAATTTCAACATCTCCAATAATAATTGCTGTTTCGGCAATAAAGCATTCTTTGCCAATTTTTGGACTTTTGCCTCTTAATGCTTTAATAATTGCCATATTCTATTGTAAGAAAATCTGTTGTATTGTTTGATAACTTGAATCTATCATCTGAGCGATGACCAATAATCCAGATGATGTCTTTTCCTGAACAAAGAATCCAAATATTTTCTTTCTCATCAATTGAAAGTTTCTCATCTGTAAAAAAATCGCTTACTAATTTTTTCCCTTTCATACCATAAGGATAGAAGAAATCTCCATTTGTCCATCGACGTAATGCCAAAGGAAAATTAAGCTTTTGAAAATCGAAATATGCAATATTTTTTTTGGGGTTGATTATAGGTTTTTCATTGCTGCGTTTAAAGCTTAATTCAATTGGAATTAGGTCATTAAAGTCTTCGTTTATTATAAAAAAATCGTTGCTTGAGCTTTGATCGCCAGTTAGATAAGGTGTGATAATCAAGGTTTTTCGATCCTTAATAAGTCTATATGATTCACTAAAAAATCTTAATCCAGATTTGTCAGAAAGAAGATTTTGGTAAATATTTTCTATGCAAGATTCATTAAATCCATATTGCGTTAAGAACTCGCTGAGATATGGTCTTAAATTATTTATTTCCAAAAGTTTGGAAATGCTTATTGTTATTTTATCATTGTGTATTTCCAGCATCGAATTAAAAATAATATTAGTTTGTGATTTGAAAGCTTGTTCAATATCAGCAAGTTTAACAATAGTATTGGCTAAATTAGAAATAAAATTTGAATTTTGAGATTTAAAAAGTGGAATAATATTATGTCTCACATTATTGCGCAAATATTTGTCAGAGTAATTTGATGAATCTTCGACAAAAGGTATATTATTTTTTAAAGCATATTCTAATATTTCAGCTCTACTGCAAAACATTAGCGGGCGAATAATGAATTTTTTTTTGGGGGCAATACCATGAAGTCCAGCGATTCCAGTGCCTCTTATTAAATTTATCAAAAAGGTTTCAGCTTGATCGTCTAAATGGTGGGCTGTGGCGATATATTCAAATCCAATATTTTTTCTCATTTCATCAAACCATTGATATCTAAGGTCACGTGCAGCCATTTGAATAGAAACTCCATGCTTTTTAGCATAATCTTTAGTGTCGAAATGTTGTATAAATATTTCTATATTGTATAAATTGCAATACTTCTGAACGTGATTCATATCTCTATCGGATTCATTGCCTCTAAGGTGAAAGTTGCAATGCGCTACCACAAACTTTAATTTAGAAACTCTAAATAAATCAAGCATTACCATAGAATCGACACCACCGCTGACGGTTAGAACAATTCTTTGGTCTTCAGAAAGTTCTAATTTATTTTTGTAATATTCGCTAAACCTAATTTTCATTTGCCAAAGATAAATTTTAATTTTCGAGATTTAAGGTAATTTATGTTTAAAAGGATTTTTTTAATATTGATTTTGAAAGCAATTTTCTAACGCATGAGATAAATTTTGCCAAAATTATTTTTGAAATATGTATCAGCAGCAGAATTACGGTGCTCAATATCCTTGCCGTTTATTCGTGTAATTACTCGATAGAGATATACGCCATTTGCCAATCTATCGCCAAATTCGTCTGTTCCATCCCAAGCATAAGTTGAAATATTTCTTCCAATGTGAATTTCGCCGATTTCATCGATGCCAATTTCTTTTATCACCTTGCCACTAATGGTCATAATTTGAATAAGAAGATAGTCTGGAATTTGCGAACCAGTTAGCGTAAATACAAAGTGTGTTTTAGTGGTAAAAGGGTTGGGCCAATTCATAAGATTGGTTATAGTTGCTTTATTTATCACATTAAAAGTGAGTTGATAATCTGTAAGCCCAGCAATATTTAATGAAGGATCGACAGCTTGGGCATAGAGTTTATATATTCCATCTACTTTAAAATCAGGCCTATAAATTATTTTAGATTTATTTTTAGGCATTTCTGCTGCAATAAATTGCATTTGTTCTTCTCCATTGGAAAAAAAGTATATTCTCCTTCTGGCAAGATTTCCAGGCTCAGTAATATAAATTTTAAATGATGATGTATCGTCTAAAGGAATGAATTTATTATCATCATTTAGCGATATTAAAATTTCGGGCTTGGCCGATACAATATCTCCATCAAGTATATGTATTCCATCGAAAGTAACATCTAATAGTGGGTTTGAATTATCTTTTTTTACATAGAATGGAATTTGGAAGCTATTATTAGAATGTGTGATTTCTAACTGGTCGAAGTTTTGAGTTGTAGGATTTATGGTATTGATGTCAATATTGAAGTAGCAATTTTCCACAAGATTTGTAGTTATCAATGAAAATGTATCTACAATGAATGTATTAGCCAAAATTTTATTTACTCTTCTCAATTTGAAATCGTGTCTAATATTTTGGTTATCAATAAGCCAATAACTAACGAGAATGCTATCTGCCAAGTTGATATCAGAAATATTTTTATATGCCAAAGAAATCCTCATGGTATCTCCTCTTTCAATGGTATCACTGTGAAATGTAAAATTATCTTTTGGTTCAATAGCAATTTCTGGCACTTCGCTAAAAAGAACTTGCCAATATTTTATGTAAGTTGGTGTGTGCAAACTGTCATCTTTCATATAGCAGATTAGCTGGCAATAAGGATAATCAGCAGCAGGCATAATATTATTCAATTTCGAAATATTGCTAGAATCTGGTGGCATATCGCTAAATATTGTTGTTTTGCTGCCATCAAGTTTATAACCTACCAAAGCTAATCTCACAGAATCGGTATTTATAGCATCTTGGCTGATAACTTTCCAATTTATAGCATACCATTTTGAAGAGGGACCTATTATAGGTGATGCTATAAATCCTTGTGTCCATTTGGTATTGAAACTATCAACCAAAAGTATATGCGCTTGTAAAGAATCCCCAATTACTTCTGTTGAACCTCCCAAAAGACCTTTTATTCCCCAAGAAATATAAGGTCTATTGTCGGGAATATTTCTTATAAAATTTGTGCCAATGGAATCGTAAGATTTATAAAGATATTCAGGCCAAGAAGTTGCGTGAGAGTTGGCTGCAGAAGTAGCTAAAACATAATGTCCATTTGGAATTGTGCCTATAAAGTTTGCCATACGGCGAAACCAAATGCTATCTGGAACATTTGGAGGATTTGTTGGAAAATTTACTGTGCTTTCTGTGCTGAATTCAAATGCTGGGTAGTCATAACCTTTGCATTGAAAGGAACCAGATACACCAGTATGGTCGCCAAAATCATGATTAAACCAAGGCTTCCCACTAATAGGATTTATAACGGCAATTTTCATCCCGTTGCTAACGCATTGCCAATAAGATTGTTGAATATTGTTTATTTGGTATTGTGGTTCTGTCCAGCCAATGTATGGATATATTCCATTAATACATTTAAGTATTTTTATGTCGTTAACAAATTCAAATTTGCGAAGTGCTTTATTAAAAACTGCAAATTGATAGTTATTGTGTTCAAATTGAAAAAAATCAGATTGCGCCCAACCTTTTTGACCTTGAATATATTGAAATGATGAATTTCGCCAGTTAAAGGAATTTGTTGAAGTTGAATCTACGCCTACTCTCCAATAGTAAACTACACTATCTGAGAATGTTAACATTGGTTGATATTCTATAACTCCGCCAGAGCTAATAATATTGCCAGTTTCCATAAGTGGGCTATTGAAATAAATTGTTGTGTCTATCTCAAAAATGTAGTTGACATTTTTACTTAGGGGATAAAATGTTGATGCTTTTAGGGTGGCTTTGTTTGTAGAAATAATTGCAAATTCTGCTGGGAAAACTGGTTTTAAATCCGCCGCAATAACATTAAAATTAACTGAAATATTATTATTTGATTCGCTTAATTCAGTAATATTTGAGTTTGCATCAACTCTTACTGACAGAGTGTTTTTGCCAACGTCAATCATATTATTTATTGGAAACCAAACGCTTAAAGTGTCTTTAAAATAAGTTCCTCTTTGATAATATCGTTTTTCTTGAGTGTTTAAATTTGGCAAAGTTCTGACAATTTCTACCACAATGGAATCATTTACAGCTTTACCAATATTTGTTACGACAATTTTTGTTTCAAAGCTGTCTTTTTCAGTAGTAACAATTTCAGGTATAAAAAATATAGAACTCTGATTTACCATATAATCAGGCAATTGATGTGCATTTAAAATCAAAGCTGGATCGCCATGCAGTGCCATCTCCAAAGAAACTTCTTTGATTTTAGGCGTATTGGAATAGATATGTGCGATAGTGTTAATTATACTGCTTCCAATAGATTTACCATAATTAGTTTGGCAATAATTTTTGAAATATTCTTTGGTATATAAGTTTAAATATGCTGGAAAACCTGATGTAATGGAGCCTAAATAGGCAATTGCTCCTTTATCGCGTATAAGAATAAAAGCTTCACTTGAATTGTCAATTCCAACATTTGGCTGAAATATATCGCCAGCAAAACAAGAATTTGCTATTAAAAAAGGGTATTTGCCGTAGTTGTTATATTCAGAAGGATTATCAATGCTAATATCGAAACCAATTCCAGCAGCATGACCAAAAAAGCTTAGCATATTTACTCCTCCATCAATTAAAACTTTAATTTGTGCGGAGAGATTTATTTGAATAGGATCTGTAGTGGTTTTATAAAAAGTTTTTACACTGCCACCAAAATTTGTGTCTTCATATATTTTTTCGTAGCCTTTCATATAAGTGGCTATTATACTCTGAAGACTCGCCACGTCACCTCCACTAAAAAATAGTGCTTTTTTCATCCATTCTGCTGGTGGATTTAGCAGAGGGTCTTCATATTGCATAACTTTATTGAGGTATAAATCAACATGATTTATATTTTTCGCCACCAATCTTCCAGTAGCTAATGCTGGCAAAAAAGTGGAATCAATGGCTCTTGCTGTCAATAAAATATCTGAGGGTGGCGAGCCAAAAGATGGCACTAAAGTTTGGTTGTAATATGTAGTATTTTTACGATATTCATCTGGATAGTAGGCTTTTCCTATTATAAACAAATATTTTGGATGTGTGCTAAGTTGTGCAAAAGCTTTTGCAACGAAATTTCTAATTGCCATTGGATTTTTGCTTATTCCATAAGAGAACTGCTCATATAAATCATCAATATCTACTAATACTGCATGATTACCAGTGGTGTTTCTATAATTTACATAGTCATTCGAGGTATATTGAGTTTGCCCATTTCCCATAAGAGATTTGTGGGTGATAACAAAATAATCTGCATTTGGATTTTGTGATAGATAGTTTTTAAAATGTCCAAAATTTCCAACTGGAGTCAAATTAACTCCATTAGTTATTAGGGCTTCAGACACTAAAACGCAATTTTTTTCTGAACCAGAATTGGGAATTAAACATTGGTAATTGCTGCCATTTTTTGTTACCAAAATCTTTCTGTGGTTTTTTAAATCATAAAGTACAGGATTATTGCCACCACTAAAGTTAGAAATGTTTAAATAATTTTTGTTTTGGCTGGCATCAGGAATAGAAAATTCAAAATAATTTATACCTTCAAAATTCAATGTGTGTGGATATTTAATTTCTATAAAAGAAACGGCATTTCTGTCAGCACCTGAGTTTAAATCATTGATAGAGCTAAATAAAAAGTTAGTATTTGTGGAACTTAGACTTGCTGCGCTTGTGCTTAGATTATATCTTAAAATTTTATATCCATCAAAGATTGTGTCAATGGTGTTTCCAGCAAATTGAATTCTTACATGATGATCGCCATTTGAAATTGATTGATAATTTGAAGCACCATAAATCGAAAATTTTACCTGTGCTGCTGGGCCAGTAGTAAATGCATTTTTTGTTGAAATATTATATGAACGACTTCCCCCAAGATAAAATGCATAGCTGTAGAATCCTTCTCCATATGTATATTCAGGATCCGACAATGTACCTTCATTAGTTTCTTCCATCGGAAGGCCTTCTAAATATTCATCGTTATAATTGGCATGAATGGTTTTAAAAACATAAGGCTCTACAGTATAAGAAGTATAGTTTATTGAGGTTTCTAAACTCAGTCTTTTATTATTATATGCTGTATTAAATGTAAGAAAATATTCTGCGGTATCGGTAAACAAACTATAGGATTTATCTAACTGATATTCTGGATGTTTATACAATATGCTATCATACCAGCCATCATTTTTTTGAGCATAAAATTCAATATAATCTCCTGAACTCATTACCCCTGAAATTTGTGTTTTTACATAAATATACTGTTCTACACCACGCCCAAAAATTTGAAAATTTTGTGGACTTATTGAGCCAACTGGTAATCCAGCAGAAAGTAAATCACTATAATTTATTCTATAAATGCCATCTTTATATACCTTAAATCTGTAATATGTCTGATTATAATTAATCCAGTCATTTGCATAAGTTTGTGAAATTAATTCGACAGCAAATGTGTTGAAAAACAGAAACAATAAAATTATTTTGAGCCTATTTGTCATCATGAATTGATTTATCTGATTTTGTATTAAAACTTAATTTCAAAGAGAAAACATTTGAATAAAGTGCGATAGATTGATTACCAATATCTGTGAGCGCATAATCTATTGTTAAAGTTTTTTTAATTACAACTCCAAGTCCAATATTTGGTTGAAATGAAGTTTTCATTTTTCCTTTTAATGATGTTTCTTTTTGTATGTTTCCAATGCCAGCTCGCACAAAGACAACTTTTTTGTAGCCTAATTCAAGTCCAAGATGTGGATCTATGCTTAATGGTTTGCTTTTTATTAGAACGTTTCTTTTCCCATCAGTAGATATATTTGCGTCAAATTCAGTTAGAAAATTGAAATTTTTGCTTAAATCAAAACTGCGTGCTGAAGAAATTATAATTGTGGGCATGGTAATTTCGGTACTTGTTTGAGGAATGACATTTCCTGTAATTTTAAAAGCTTCAATCATCTCGTCGGAAAAGGTGTAAGTCCAAGAATTAAAAGTAGTTGTGATATCGCGCAACATCAATCCAAAAATCCAATTTTCTTTTTTATATATACTTCCGAGGTCAATACCAAAACCCCACGATTTTGCAAAATTGCCTGCAGTGCGCCTAACAATTTTCGTATTTACACCATAAGACAAACCTTCAATATCGCTTTTATGAGAAAAAGAAATAATAAAAGCATAATCAGCAGCTGAAAAAGCCGTTACTTTATCATAATTTATATTTCCCTCTGCGTCAATAAGTTGGGATGTATTTGGAATATTATCAACGCCAAATCTTATTAGCGAAAATGCTATTGCACTCTGTGTTCCCGATTTAGAGGCAAATGCTGCATAATCATATTTTGCAATTCCAGCAAAATATTCTGAATGCATGGCGGATAATTCCTTATTGTTGTTTATAAAAACTAATCCTGCAGGGTTCCAATAAGTGCTATAAATATCAGAAGTAGTGGCAGTTATAGAACTTGACATAGCCAATGCTCGAGCTCCAACTCCTAATGACAAGAATTCGTTACTGTATTTTGCAGTTTGTCCAGCAAGGCCAAAAAATGAAAATAAAATAAGATTAAATATTATAATTCTTCTTGACATATTGAATCAATTTGTGAAGACAAATTTTTTGCAAAATTCGAATTTAAAGTTTAGCATAAAAATACTACAATTCTTTTAACGAAATCAATTGAATATTATTTATGATAAATATTTTTTTATTAGCATTTAGATATTTATATATAAGTTATATAAATTAGAATACTTATTGCTTCCTGAATATTTTTAGGAACTTGAGTTAAGAAATTAGAAATTAAATTTATAGTCGGAATCTACTACCGAATAATAATTTTTAACTGGATTTGCCATCATTTTTAGATATATAATCCTGTTTTGAGCATCATCTCCCTCTGTAGATTTTAATTTTTCTTCCATATCAATTATAAATTCAACATACTGTTCTTTTTTGTACAAATGAGAGAAGCAACTTTCATTATTTAAAATATCTGCTGCAATATAATTCGATTCATATAATCTGTAATTTGCAAAAATAAACTTATCTAAGTAATTACAAAGGTTTCTAACTTTCTGATTTACTGGAGAATGTTCGTTTATTTTTAATAACACATCTCTGCTTAACTCCTTGCCAAATTGATAATGCATCCTGCCTTTTGAACCAGTTAACCCAGCAATCATCGAATTAAAATCTTCCATCGGACTTTTAACATATTTAATTCCGTTTTCAATAGCTGCTAATTCGTTGATTTTCATTAAATCGCATGGATCTTTTTCATAACTTATAGCCACAGGTATTATGTGAAGTTCAGAAAAATTATCAGCAAAAGTGCTTTCTCCAGACATGTTTAGCATTTTTATTAAGCCAGCTTGGCTAAAATCATTACCATCTTTCGTTCTACCTTCTCGGTTGGCAAGCCAAATACTATCAGATTTTGAAGTTATTATGTCTCGTATATATTGTGAAAGCCGTTTTGAACTTAAAAGTAGTTGCTGTGGTATTAAATCTCTTTCAACTAAAAAACTTTTATTCATGCGTGCTAAATGCATGACCCACGGTATTTTAAGTAAATTATTTCCAATGGCAATAGCTGTAGATTGAAATTTTTCTTTCTGCTCCTTATAAAGAACATAATTTAATGTAGAAACATCCATCACAATATTACGGTGGTTAGTTATGAATAGATATTTTTTTGAAGGGTCAATATTTTCAACGCCATCATAAGTCAGATCAGTTACGGAATCATGGATAATTTTCTCCATCAAATGAATGATAAATCCTTTTTGAAAATCATCTACTGAAGTAAATTGTTGTAAAAATTCTCTTGCTTGATTATCATCATAAGCGGGATGATAATATTTCACGATGCGATACATCAAAGGTTCTTGAACAAGCTCAGGCAAAAATCTCCTGAAGTCCAAGTCGTTATAATACTTGATGTCGCTATAATCGTATTTCATATTGTAAATTCTTCCCAAAATTTGTAGTGTGCAAATGTAATATTTTATTTAAAGATTATGATACTTTTGTTTTTCTTTTGATTTGTAATATTTAACAAATGAATTTATATAAGGAGCTTAGGCTCAATTTTAATTCGCTATCACTAAATAGGCTTGTAGATTTTTTACGTGTATTTGATGACGTTTTATTGCTTAATTCAAATTCAGAAATTTTAAAGAACAATTCTGATATTGGTTTTATGCTTGCAATTGATAAGGCTAAATCATTGACAATTAATAACTCACATAGCGACTCTTTTTTAAGCCTTCGAGAGTTTCATAGTCGTTATAAAGATTATCTTTTTGGTCATCTTTCTTACGATTTGAAAGAAGAAATAGAAAATCTGAGCAGCGAAAATCGTGATGAAATTAAAATGCCATTGATGAATTTTTTTGTGCCTGAATTGATGCTAAAATTTGAAAGTGGAATTTTAAAATGTTTATTATTTCATGAAAATTCAGCACATTATAAGGGTGTTTGTAACGAAATCCTGAAAGTTTTAAAAAATGCCAACTTCCAAGATCCATTTTATGTAAAAAGATCATTTGAAATAAATTTAAAAAGCAGAATTTCAAAAGCAGAATATTTTACCCAGTTCAAAAAAATAAAGAATAATATTCAAAAAGGAGATATTTATGAGATGAATTTTTGTCAAGAGTTTTACTCTGATAACGCTTTGATTGACCCCTTCGAACTCTATCTAAATTTGAATAAAATTTCACCTTCACCTTTTTCTGCTTTTTATAGAATTAATAATAAGTTTTTGATTTCCAGCAGTCCAGAGAGATATTTACAGAAAAAAGGTTCTAAAATTATTTCACAACCGATTAAAGGAACTGCACCACGAATGAAATCGGCAATAGAAGACTTAATTGCGAAAGAAAATCTTAGAAATAATTTAAAGGAAAGAGCTGAAAATGTTATGATTGTGGATCTTGTGCGTAATGATTTATCTCGAACTGCTGCAAAAGCAAGCGTGAAAGTAGACGAGTTATGCGAAATTTATTCTTTTAAGCAAGTACATCAAATGATTTCTACCATCTCATCGATTTTAAGTCCTAAGTTTGATTTTGTTGACGTACTTCGTACAAGCTTTCCAATGGGTTCAATGACTGGTGCGCCAAAAATTAGAGCAATGCAATTTATTGAAAATTATGAGACTTCTAAACGTGGATTGTATTCAGGTGCAATAGGTTATGTTAGCCCTAATGGTGATTTTGACTTTAGCGTTGTAATAAGGAGCATAATATATAATAGCCAAAATAAATATCTTTCATTTATGGTTGGGGGTGCAATTACTGATGGCTCAGATCCACAATTTGAATATGATGAATGTCTATTAAAAGCAAAAGGAATTATAGAAAGTTTAAATTCTTAATTTGTAATAATTGCTATTTATATAATTAAACATCAGGTTTTTATAATTTCATTATATTTATTAAATAGCAATTTACCTATACTTCCTTCTGAAAATTTATCTCGGTATTGTGATTTGATTAGTTCTTTATTAAAACAAAATTTATCATCTAAAAACTCAAGCAATTTTTCTATTAATGCGTCCTCATCGCCTGCATTTATCAATATACCATTTTGGCTATTTATCATCTCAGATATTCCACCAACCTTGGTTGATATAACTGGCAATCCAGCAACGAGGCTCTCATTTATTACTACTGGAAAATTTTCATAATTGCTAAAAATTATCATCATGTCGGCTTTTGCATATTCACGTGCAAGATTTTCATTTTCTAACAAACCAATAAATTGAATAACATTTTGATTTTTAATGATTTTTTGAGCATAATTGCTTAGATATTCGAAATCGATACCTTCGCCAATTAGCTTACAAACAAAATCCGACCTTTTTTTGCTGAGTTCATTTATAACTCTAATTAATCCACTTATATTTTTAGATTTATCCTCAAAACTTGAGACATGAATGAATGTTTTTTTTGAATTTTTAATATCATTAAAATTGTAATAAAAATACTTTGAAACTACATTAGGAAGCACAAAATAATTTCTGTTTATTAATCCATGATTTTGCATCTCCTCCTTCAAATTATTTGTTACAGTGCTTACAAATGAAGCCTGAGAAACCACAATTTTAGTAAAAATTTTTCTAAAAAAACCATTGTAATTGGCTGTAGTTGGCAAATATCGACTCCAGTGTTCGGTAATTACATAAGGTGTTTTTTTAAATAATTTATAATAGAGGCCGAAAATTCCTAATCTCGAAAGAATGTGAATATGAATTAAATTGAATTTTTTATCTTCGCATTTTAGCCTCTTAAATCCTTTGTTAATTGCTCGTAAATAAAGAATCCCATTGATTAAATTGGCAATAAAATCTATAGCAAATTTAACTTTTTTATAATAGACAATAATCTCAGTTAAGTTTGTATTTGATTTATAATCAATGAGTAAGCTGTCTTTCAAATCAAAAGATCCATGAGCATAAATTACATAATTTGGGCAGTAAAGGGAAGTCGCCTCCACATGTTTTTTAACAAATAAACCAAACATCGGGTCGAACTTATTAGGATACCATCTTGCCAAATGTAAAATTTTTATCTCCTTTGGATTTACCATATTTGCCATTTATTATAAATCTAATTTTTTGATTTGATTGATTGTTCTTCAAGAAAATTCTGCCATTCTTGAATTCTTTCACCTTTCAAAACTCTTGGAAATTTATTGGCGCCTCCTAGCTTATTATTTTTCTCCATAAATTTGTAAAAAATTTCGCAGGATATTGATTCTACTTTTACCAATTTTATTGCCTCCATTCGCTCAACTCTATAATCATCATTCAAAGTTGAGAGTTCAGCATCAATAATTTTGGCGGCTAAATTATTGTCAATCTTATCGTTGCTGCCAAGATACCAAATATGTTCAAAAAGATTTTTATGTGGTTGAGCAAAAACTGTAAACTCACAAATTTCGATATTGAGTTTGTCTTGTAATATTTCCACCGCTCTACTCAAATTTTCCAGTGATAAATGTTCCCCACAAACCGATAAAAATTGTTTCGTTCTGCCAGTAATTTGTATTTCGGATTTATCTTTATCAGTAAAAATAATTGTATCGCCAATCAGATAGCGCCAAGCACCCGCATTAGTGCTAATCAATAGTGCATATTCGATATTATTTTCAACTTCTTTGAGCCAATATGTTGATGCATTGGATCTTATATTAGCTTCTTCATCAAAGTTTTCAGGAGTAAAAGGAACGAATTCAAAGTAAATCCCGTTGTTGGTTATCAATTCCATTCCTAAAGCATCTGGATCAGTTTTATAGGCAATATAGCCTTCAGAAGCCAGATACGATTCAATATAAAAGATTTTTTTCCCAAATAATTTGTTGAATGTTTTCAAATAAGGTTTAATGGAAACACCGCTGTGGACGTAAATATTTAAATTAGGCCACATTTCATGAATATTCTTCAAATTATAGCGCTCAATAATTTTCTCAAAGATTATCTGAACCCATGCTGGAACGCCTACTATTACGCCAATATCCCATGATGGAGCCGCATTGACAATCTCCTCGAGCTTTAAATTCCAATCTGAGCTTTGTGAAATGGTTTTCCCAGGTTTGTACCAATGTTGAAACCAAAAAGGAATTTTATTTGCAGTAATTCCACTCAAATCTCCTGCATAGTACTTTCCATTATAGTTTAAATGCGTGCTCCCTCCAATCATCAGCATTCCTTTGTTATAAAATTCTAAAGGAAATTTATAATTTACCATTGATACCAACTGTCTGATACTTGCACGTTTAATAGATTTAATCATGCTTCTGGTTACAGGGATATATTTACTTGAAGCCTCCGAAGTGCCTGAACTTAAGGCGAAATATTTTACATGGCTTGGCCAACAAACGAAACTTTCCCCATTTAAAAGCCTGTACCAATATCTTTTGTACATGCTTTTATAATCAAATATTGGAACGTTTTTTCTGAAGTTTTCAATAATGTTTTTTGAACTTAGAATTTTATAGAAATTATAATCTTCGCCAAAAATTGTAAATTGTGCTTTAATGAGCAATTTTTTTAAAACTCTTTCTTGTTCTTTTACAGGCTTTCTATTAGCTTTTTTTACTTTTTGTGGTAAATTTCGCAACTCAAAAGCCCGTTTTATCAAGCGCCCAATTAATTCCATAAGCCTAAATTAAATATGTTGACAAAGTTAGAACTTTATCAATGTATCTAAAATAATTAATGATTAATATTCACATAAGTAGTGCTATTGAATGTAAGTAGACATTCGTAAAATTGATTAAAATATTTGAATTTAACAGATTACAATTAAATATTTTAGTCGTATTAAAAAGAAATCTCTGCACTTGATACAAATGCAGAGATAAATTTTGGGTGGAAGATGGGGCTCGAACCCACGACCTCCGGAACCACAATCCGGCGCTCTAACCAGCTGAGCTACATCCACCGTTAAGAGGCTGCAAATATATTAAAATTCTGGCTTAGCAAATATTTTTCTTGTAAAATCGTATTATTAAAACCTTAAATTTTATTAGTTTTGCTGCAATGGAAAAGGAGAAAATTTTACTAAAGAAAATATTTGTTGTCATTGAACTTATAGATAAAAGCGTACCTCATAATTCGTTGCATTCTTTGGAAGCAATGGGACTGCATTTGGCAAAATATTTCGACATCTCTTTGTTATTTGTAGCTGCCTCCGCTTCTCTGGCTGAAAAATATTCTGTAGAAACCAAAACCAAAACAAATTTTTCTATGGTTTTGATTAAAGTGAAAAAAAGTATTTCTAAAACCTTTAATGAACATCGAATTTCAAATGCATATAAGGCTGGTTGTCAAATATTTAATTCTGTGTCTGGAAAACCTAATGTGATTATTTTTGTTGGAAAAATGAATTCATCCTTCTTACAAAATGTCCATAGAAATTATTTTGGTGTTCATTTGATTGCTTTTGTAAACAATATTGACGCATCAAAAAATTATCTGAAACCAAATATAAAATTGAAGCTTGATTGTGTGATTTATAAAAATGAAACTCTCAGGAATCAGCTGGAAAATAAATTTCTCCCACTTACAAACTGTGTGATTCCACTTCCAATTGATTATTTTGAATCGACCGAAATTTCGAAATCTTTACAAAATTCTTGTGATTTTTTGTTTGTAATAAATTCTAATAATGTATTGTATATCAATGATATAAACAATAAAATTAGAAATATTCAAAAAAATTTCCCCGACAAAATTATTGCTATTTCTGCAGCAGCAAATTTGAAATCTTATTTTGAGAAATCTATAAAATTCGGTGCTTGTGTTTTCCTAAACTCTATGGATGAATATTTTATGGCTTTGAAAAATTGCAAAGAATTTGTACTTCTTGGAGAGGAATCAAATTCATTGGAACTTCTTGGAGAGTTTATGTTGAATGGAAAAAATGGATATTCTTTTACAGATTTAATTCATGAAAATTTTCCCTTCAAAAGTTTTTGCAAAGTTTTTGAAGCTAAAGATTGGATAGGAAATGATGACTTTTTTGTGAATAACAATGATGTAAACTCTCCAGTTAAATTCGATGATTTTAATGAGCTTATTGACGAAAATTATTCTCCCGAGGTGGTGGCTTTTTCATTAAAAATTAAAATCGAATCTTTTTTTAAAGCTGAATAAAAAATAAATAAATATGACCAAACTGCATTTTGGAATAATGGTAAATGGATTTGTATTGAAAAAATGGCAAATTGTGATTATTGAAAATTTAATTTCAAATGGTCATAAGCTCGACATTATAATTCAAAATAGTGAAAAGGAAATTTTTAAGAAATCAAAATATGCAAAGTACCTGGGAAAGAATTCCTTGTATAATTTATATCTTAAATTTTTTCATAATCCAGACATGCTTTCAAATGTTGATTTTTCTCAAACATTAAATCAATATGATGTTATTGAAGTGGTTGCAGAACTTAAAGGCAAGTTTTCGCAGTATTTTGCCACTGATAAAATTGAGATTATTAAGGCTAAAAATCTTGATTTTATTTTAAGATTTGGTTTTAATATTATTAAAGGTGAGATACTTAATTCGGCAAAATATGGTGTATGGTCATTTCATCATGGCGACGAAAGAGAATTTCGTGGTGGTCCTCCAGGTTTTTGGGAAATTTATTATCATAAAAATATTAATGGAATAATCTTGCAAAAGCTTACAGAGAAACTTGATGGGGGAATGATTATTCGAAAAGGAATGTTTTCTATCGTAAATCATTCTTACTCAACACATTTGAATGAATTACTTAGGCATGGAATTAACCTTATTCTGTTTGCAGTAGAAAATCTATCACATAATGGTGAGTTGAAAATGACAATAGCGGAAATAGAAACTTCGAAAATTTATAAGTTTCCAGGCAATTTTGAAATGTTCAGATTTCTAACAATTCTTATTTTCAACCGAATTAAATTTAATTTACAAGATTTATTTCTTCATGAGAACTGGAATATTGGAATTGCTCAACAAAAGGTTGATGATTTTGTTCAAAACGAAAAACTTGAAGAAATTCATTTTATCCCCGAATCAGAGAATTCTTTCTTCGCCGCTGATGTTTTTATTTCTGAAACTGATGAAGTGGTGAGTTTATTTTATGAAGATTTTGATTATAAAAGCTTTAAAGGAAAAATTTCTTCCCGAGATTTTCAAAAAGTTAATAATAGTTTTACTGAATCTGAAACCATTTTAGAGAAACCCTATCATTTGGCATTTCCATTTTTATGGGTACAAAATGGAAAGCAATATTTAGTACCGGAGGCAAATCATTCTAACAGTTTGCGTAGATTTAAAATAGATTCTCAGAGCAAAACTATTCTTGATGAAAATATAATTATGAAATCAGATTGTATTGATTCTGTTGTATTTAAGTACAATGATTTATATTGGATTTTTTGCACAAAAAAAGCTTATGGAACAAACGATTATCTCTTCGCCTATTATGCGGATGATTTTTTTGGCGATTGGAGTTCCTATAAAAATAATCCAATTGTATCTGATAGTAGAAAAGCAAGAATGGCGGGAAATATTTTTATGGCAAATGGAAAATTGTATAGACCAGGGCAGAAAAATAATGTTTTTTATGGAGAGGCAATAGTATTCAATGAAATCATTGAGCTAACAAAAGATGCGTATGTTGAAAAAGAGATTTTTAAACTTATGCCATCTCAATTTTTAAAATTTTCTAAAGGGATTCATACCTTCTCAGTTTCAAAAAATTATATTGCCATTGATGCCAAAAATTATAAATTTGTCAGGTCGGAGTTTTTAAGAAAGATCAAACTCAAGATTCGCAAATGATTAGAAACATTATTTCCACTACAATAACAAGGTTTTTGGCAGCTTTAATTAGTCTGGCAATTGTAATTCTAAATTCTCGAAATATTGGACCCGAAGGAGTTGGAATGATTGGCATTATTATCTTGGATATTACTATTATAGCAAATATTAGCGGATTTTTTGGTGGATCTTCCTTCGTTTATTTTGCTTCCAAAAAAAGTCTTAAAAACCTGTCCATTTTATCTCTGTTTTCTTCTATTATTGGCCCAATTTTATTTTACACCTTATATATACTGTTGCAAAATTTTGAACAAATTTCAAATGTTGTCGCTCCCAAAGAATTTGTTTATCATATTATAATGATATCCGTATTGCTATTACTTTATACAAATAATCTTTCTATGATTTTAGGAAAGGAAAAAATTATAATTCAAAATATATTAACTGTTGTTCAATCTGTTAGCTTGATTTTATCCTTATCATACTTCTTCTATTTTTCTCATGATTATAGCGTTTTAGCTTATGTAAAATCTTATTATTTAAGCATAATTATTCCTTTAGTGTTAAGTTTTATTTTTCTTTTGCGAATGATAATAAATGACAATAAGCAAGAGGATTTTAACTTTTCATATTTAAAAGAAATATTTGATTATGGATTTAAAGTCCAGATGGCTTCACTACTTCAGATATTTAATTATAGGATGTCTTATTATTTTTTGAAAGCATTTTTCCCTAATGGAAATCGCCTTGGTATTTATACTGTTGGTAATCAGATTTCTGAAGGATTGTGGATAATTGGGAAAAGTGTTGCAATGGTTCAATATTCAAGAATTTCTAATACCGAAGATGATGAAATAAATTCAAAACTGACCCTAAGCCTTCTTAAATTTTCGGTAATTGTAACAGGATTTTTGTTGTTGCTTTTGATATTGTTACCAGTTGAATTTTATGTCTTTATATTTCATTACCAAGCTTTTGCTGAGGTAAAAATTGTTGTTCTGTTTCTTTCTCCTGGCATAATTTCGCTGGTTGCAAACATGATTTTCTCACATTATTTGAGTGGGATAGGAAGGCCATCCTTTAACATTATTTCTTCATTTTTTGGATTGGTTGCAATTTGCATTTCAGGATATTTTTTAATTCCACAATGGGGAATAACTGGTGCAGCTGGCTCTGCATCAATCACATATTTTATAAGCATGTTAATTAGTATGTTTTTTTATTTTTCTGTTTCTAAGTCAAAAATCTCAGATTTAAAACTTAAAAGGAGTGATTATATTCTATTTTATGAAGTTATTAAAACGATAATTGGAAAGAAAAAGTAAATTAAGAATGTTCGTAATTAATTTCTAAGATTTATAGATTTTTTTTAAACACTGAATATTAGTCATTTAAAAAGAATAGTTACCTAAAAAATCTAAATTTTATTTTGTATTAAAATTGTTTAAGAAAAATGAAATTAAAATTCGGACTTAAGGGAGAATTATTAAAAAATAGTGTTACTTTTGTGTTCAGAACAAACCATTTTTAACTAACATTTAAATTATGAAAAGACAACTACTTTTTTCTATCGCTCTTAGCTTATCAATGTTTGGCGTAAGCCAAAACATAAATAGCTTTACCAAAGCTAATCCTAATAAAGCTATAAGGACTTATTCTGATGCAGGAACAACGAATTCTTCTACACCTTTCAATAAAAGCAAAAGTGGAATGAAAGGTATTTCTTCAGTGCCAATAACAAGCTCTGGAAATGTTTACGGTTTTTTATTAGAAAATCAAACATGCCTTGTGGCGAGCGAAGCCATTGGAGTATTACATTTTACTTCAAGAGGTAATCCTCCAACAATTGGAGCTTCCTCTGGAGATATTATAAGCAGTCAGTCTCGCGATGGCGGTTGGAATTGGACACAAATGAATGTGTTCCCAAATGCAAGTGGTGCAAATAATCGCTATCCAAGTGGTGTTATTTATAACCCATCAACAAAAAACACAAATCCCGACAATGCTTATGCAGTTTGTGTTGGCCCAGTATCAGATGGATCTGGTTGGCCATCTTCATTTTGGGGAAGCATGAGGCTTGATAGCACAAATGCAAGTCGCGAATACAAGCCTACCTATGGAGCTCTTATTCGTAGCAATTTAACAGCTACCGCAAATGGAAAATTTCATATTATTTCAAGTAATTATTCTGCTACTCCATACTTTCTCGACACTTTATTGCTTTTTGAAGGAACTTGGAATAATACCAATAATAAAGTTGATTGGGTAGAAAATAAACTCTATCACGATTTTGTGATTGGTTCCGATGGTAGCCAATTTGCATACGTTTGGGATTTTAAAACTGCTTGGTCTGAAGATGGCGTAACGGGATATTATTGGACTATAGGCCGTGATTCATCAAACGACACTCGTTCATATCAGCCAATTGTTTGGAAAACAGTTAACAGCGGTTCTACTTGGACAAAAATGCCTGTTTATGATTTTTCAAATCTCACTACAATTACTGATGAGTTAAGAACTATGGGTGGATTAACTACAAAAAGACCACAATTTACCGGCGTTATTGAAGGCGTGGTTGATGCCAATGGTAATTTGCATCTTATGTCAAGAATTTCTTCAGCATATTCAAACAATAATGACTCTTTAGATTATTCCTTTACTCAAACTTTTGAAGGATTAGCTGGACATAATACAATTTTTGATGTTTATACAACATCTACAGGTTGGGCAGCTCACAAATTAGGACGTGTATGGACAATTGATGTAGCAGATGCAGATTCTCAATTCGGCTCTGGCGCTGATGCGATTGGTTGGGACTGTAGATTGCAAGCCGGTAGAACTACCGATGGAACAAAAGTTTTTGCTTCTTGGGCAGATTCTGACACAAGTTTTGCTTTAACAAATGCTACTGGATTTCCAATGAATACTTTCCCTGATATTATATTTGCTGGTGTTAATATTACAACCAATACAGTTATTCCTGAGGTAAATTATACTGCAGGAACAGGTCTTGCTGGAGATTGCTTCTTCCATTATATGTCAAACATTATTTTAACTGATATTAACGGAAATTATACAATTCCTTTTGCAGAACTTGATTTAGGTTCTACTCCTCTCGACCCTGTAACAGTTAATTATGTTAAATTCTCTGGAAACAGCATTGCCGAAAATAATCCATCCCTTGCAACAATTTCGCAAAATCGTCCAAACCCATTTAGCGGTATTACAAGTATTGAAGTAACTCTTTCTGATGCATCCGAAATTAGTATTATTGTTACTAATGTTACTGGTCAAAAAGTTTATGAAATGAATTATGGTAAAGAGTTGGCTGGATTACACAATTACCAAATTAATGCTTCTAATTTATCCTCAGGATTATATTTTTACACCGTTAAAGCTGGAAATACTAGCTCAACAAAGAAAATGATTGTAAGATAAATATCTACCAAATTTTAAAAAAAACCTTCTCCATTTGGGGAAGGTTTTTTTGTTTATTTTTTTTCAACCTGAAATTTAGAAGCATTTTAAGTAAGGTTTATTATGTTGTAAAATATTGAAATACAGTTGTATATAATGGGATAAATGTTTATTATTTAGAGGAACAAATAATAACATATAATTTATGAATCCTTAATAAAAAATATTAGTAATTTCGCAGTCCTTTTTGATTGTTAATATATAAAAACAATCTAAAGCACAGATAGTTACGAATAAATTTTGAAATTTTCAAAATTGATATTTCAAGGTTTTAAAAATTTATAAATTATGTATAAAAAGAAAAAGTTTATTACTTGTGAAGGCAATTATGCTGCTGCTCATATAGCATATATGTTTAGCGAAGTTGCTGCAATTTACCCTATCACACCCTCATCCGATATGGCTGAGTATGTTGACCAATGGTCGGCCAATGGAAGAAAGAATATTTTTGGAAATACAGTGCATCTTGCCGAAATGCAATCTGAAGCTGGCGCTGCTGGTGCAGTTCATGGCTCTTTGCAAGCTGGAGCACTCACCACTACTTTTACTGCTTCCCAAGGTTTGCTTTTGATGATTCCTAATATGTATAAAATTTCTGGAGAGCTACTGCCAGCAGTATTCCATGTTAGCGCTCGTGCATTAGCCGCGCAAGCGCTATCTATTTTTGGCGATCATAGCGACGTAATGTCAACTCGCCAAAGTGGTTTTGCCATGCTTGTAACCTGTAGTGCTCAAGAAATTATGGACATTGCTGCAATAGCACATCTTGCAGCTATCAAAACAAGAGTGCCATTTTTGCATTTCTTTGATGGCTTCCGTACATCTCACGAAATAATGAAAGTGGAAGCCATGGACCAAGATGAAATTTCAAAACTCTTGGATATGGATGCAGTTAAAAGATTCAAAGACAAAGCATTGAATCCTGAAAACCCTGTTACTAGAGGTACAGCTCAAAATCCTGATATCTATTTCCAATCTCGCGAAGCTGTTAATTCATTCTATGAAGGTATTCCTGATGTAGTAGAAAATTATATGCAAGAAATTCAAAAAATTACAGGAAGAGAATACCATCCTTTCTCATATTATGGAGCACCTGATGCAGAATATCTAATTGTGGCAATGGGTTCCGTAACTCACACAATTATGGAAGTAATTGATTACGAAAATGCAAAAGGAAAAAAATATGGTGTTATTTCTGTCCATCTTTATAGACCATTTTCAGAGAAATATTTCATGAAAGTATTTCCTAAATCAGTTAAAAAAATTGCTGTTCTTGATAGAACAAAAGAATTAGGTGCTAACGGTGAACCTCTATATTTGGATGTTAGAGATTTGTTTTATGATAAGGATATTCAACCCGAAATTTTTGGTGGTCGCTACGGATTAAGTTCCAAAGATACTACCCCTTCAATGATAATTTCGGTATTTCAAAATATTGAGTTAAAAACTCCTAAGAATCATTTTACAGTTGGTATTGTTGATGATGTTACATTCCATTCATTGCCAATTTTGCCAGATGTAAGTGTTTCTAAAAAAGGAACCTTTGAAGCAAAATTTTATGGACTTGGCGCAGATGGAACTGTTGGCGCAAATAAAAACTCTATTAAAATTATTGGCAACAACACCGATAAATATGCACAAGCATATTTTGCTTATGATTCAAAGAAATCTGGAGGTTTTACTACTTCCCATTTAAGATTTGGCGATGTTCCCATTGATTCTCATTATTTGGTTATTCAACCAGATTTTGTAGCTTGCCATGTTCCTGTGTACCTCGAGAAATATGATATGTTCAAGGGTCTAAAGGACGGTGGCTCGTTTCTTTTAAACAGCCTTTGGGATGCAGAAGAGACAAAAAATCGCTTGCCTAACAGCGTTAAAAAATATATGGCCGAGCATAAAATTAACTTTTACATTATTAATGCTACCGAAATTGCTAAGCAAATTGGATTAGGAAATCGTACTAATACAATTATGCAATCAGCATTCTTTAAAGTATCCCAAGTAATTCCTTATGTACTTGCTGTAAGTGAAATGAAAGCTGCAATTGTAAAATCCTATGGACGCAAAGGCGAAAATATTATTCAAATGAATAATGCAGCTGTAGATCATGGTGCTGATGTTCAAAAAGTTGAAGTGCCTATTGAATGGGCACAATTGGAAATAATTGACACCCAAACAACTCGAGATGTACCAGACTTCATAAAAAATGTTGTTGATGTAATCAATGCCCAAAAAGGTGATGACTTACCAGTTTCAACATTTTTGGGTATCGAAGATGGAACTTTTCCTGCTGGAACGGCTGCTTATGAAAAACGAGGTGTTGCCATTGATGTTCCAGAATGGACTGGTGAAAGCTGTACTCAGTGTAATCAATGTGCTTTTGCTTGTCCTCACGCTTGTATTCGACCATTCTTGATAACAGATGAAGAAGCAGCAAATGCTCCTGTGGGAACTGACATGGTACAAGGTAAAGGCCCAATAAAAGATTATCAATATAGAATTTCAGTAAGCGTACTCGATTGTACTGGCTGTGGAATCTGTGTGGATGTTTGTCCTTCTGTGCCAAAATCATTAGCAATGATACCATTAGGCGAAAAACTTGATGAGGTCGATCGTTGGAATTATATGAATGATGTTGTAGGTTATAAAGATAAAGTGGTAGATAAATTTAAAAATACCAAGAATTCACAATTTTCACAGCCATTATTTGAATTTTCGGGTGCTTGCGCTGGTTGTGGTGAAACAGCTTATACTAAGGCAGCAACTCAACTTTTCGGTGAGAGAATGATTATTGCCAATGCAACTGGTTGTTCATCAATCTATGGCGGTACTGCTCCCTCCACACCATATTGTGCTAATAATGAAAGTGGTAAAGGTCCTGCATGGGCAAATTCACTTTTCGAAGATAACGCCGAATATGGCTATGGAATGGCTATAGCAGTTAGAAAAATTCGCGATGGTTTGAAAATTAAAATGCTTGAAGCTATGCAATCGGAAGTTTCCCCCGACACAAAACAAGCAATGCAGGAATGGATTGATAATATGGAAGACTCTGTGAAATCAGAGGAAGCTACAGAGAAACTCCTTCCTCTTTTGGCAAATGAAAAAAGCACTATTGCTCAACATATTCTTGATATTAAACAATATCTTATAAAGAAATCAATTTGGATTATTGGTGGCGATGGATGGGCTTATGATATTGGCTTTGGTGGATTAGACCACGTAATTGCTTCTGGAGAAAATGTTAATATTTTGGTTCTTGATACCGAAGTTTACTCAAATACTGGCGGTCAAGCTTCAAAATCTTCCACAACAGGACAAGTTGCAAAATTTGCTTCCACTGGCCGTCATACTCGAAAAAAATCTTTGTCGGCAATTGCAATGACTTATGGTTATGTTTATGTAGCTCAAGTTTCAATAGGAGCAAGTCAATCGCAGTTCTTTAAAGCTTTGAAAGAAGCTGAGGCATACGACGGACCTTCAATAATTATTGCATATTCTCCTTGTATAGCGCATGGTTTGCGCAATGGAATGAATCATGCCGATGATGAAGAGAGATTTGCAGTTCAATCGGGTTACTGGCAAACATTCCGCTACAATCCAATGCTCGAGAAAGAAGGGAAAAATCCTATGGTTATGGATATGAAAGAACCTGACTGGGATCAATTTCAAAAATTTCTTGATAATGAAGTTAGATTTGCTTCACTCAAAAAAGCATATCCTGAGCGGTCTGAAGAGCTTCAAAAGCTTGCGTTAAACGATGCTAAATGGAGATATTACCACCTCAAACAAATGTCGGAGATGAATCCAATAGTAATGGATTAAATTAAAAATTAATATTAACCGCCGAAATTTTTTCGGCGGTTTTTTTTATAACTTTGCTTAAACAAACTAATATACTACTCCCCAATCTTAGGACAGAATTCTTAACATTCTTAGGCAATATCTCAGGACTTGGAATAAAACGGGAATTAACTTTTAGACCTGCGAAGCTTTGGTCTAAAAAAGTTAATCTCGTTTTATGCAACTCTTTTGTACCTACTTCCTGGTGTTTCATAGTTCAATGATTGATGTTTACGGTCTGAATTGTAAA